>Ga0187847_10000400_pt1 | contig 49276 bp, 36 predicted proteins | sample June2016WEW_4_10_FD_132458 | JGI IMG/M metagenome (GOLD analysis project Ga0187847, IMG submission 132458) | Peatland microbial communities from SPRUCE experiment site at the Marcell Experimental Forest, Minnesota, USA - June2016WEW_4_10 | ecosystem: Environmental > Terrestrial > Soil >...
CGGAACTTGAGTGACGAACCACGCCGAGCGATTTTCACCGCTTTCTCCGTCAGTTAGTTGCAGTAAACCACCGGTCACGGTCGCACCAAAGTTCAGCGATAGGTCCGTGGCTGTAAATCCACCACTGGGATAGTTGATATAAGTGGTACCTGAATTGATCGTATAAATCGCCGTGGCCACTAGGCTACTGGTGTAGCCCGTTTCCACCGCAATAGCCTCAAGCGTTTCCGTCGCGTTCACCGGAATCGCGCCGCTGTATACATTAGACGAGGTCGTAGGTGTCGTCCCGTTGGTGGTGTAGTAGATGATAGTTCCGGTTGTCGCATCGCTGATAGTCACCGACTGTGGCGAGTTGTACGTCCCGGAAGATAGCGAGAATGTAGGTGCCGGCAGTTGAGCCGCTATGGTGTAGGTGCCACCGGCGGCCGGGCTGTTACTATAGCCTGTCTCCGCAACTATAGCCTGCACTGTCTCGCTCACGGCAACTGTGATTGGGCCACTATAGATGTTAGATGATGTTGTAGGCGTGGCACCGTCGATGGTGTAGTAAATACTGCTTCCAGAAGTAGTATCGGTGATGGTCACCGTCTGCGCTGTTGGGTAGGTACCCGGAGATGGAGATAGCACCGGAGCAGGCAAAACAGGAGCGATATTATAGGCCGCAGTCCCTACGGCACTGGCACCATAACCGGAGGCAACTGCGATCGCTTTCAATGTTTCCGAGGCGTTGACCGCGATTGGAGCGCTGTAGATGTTCGACGTCGTCGTTGGAGTCGTCCCGTTGGTCGTGTAATAGATCGTCGCGCCTGTGGATCCGCTGCTGATGCTCACCGACTGTGCCGCGCTGTATGCTCCGCCCGGAGGATTGAAGATCGGCGAAGTCGCAACCGGCAAGGTGTTTGTTACGGTCGTATAGACCCAGGTCAGAATCTTTTGGCTAGAAGTGAGTCCGCCGGTTCCGCCCGTAAATCCAGCATAGGCCGCATCGCCGCCTACGATCGAAGGGATATTCACAGTCCAACTCGTGGAATAGGATGCCCCGGTCACCAGATCCGAAATGATCATCGATAGAATAGTGCCATTATAGGTGACGCTAACATCCATCGTATCGCCACTGTGCAGGTCGATACCTGTTGTGCTCAGATCAATCGCGGGGACAGTTGGGCTAACTCCATTGATATACAGCCCAGTTGAATCCGACCCTTCACCAGCTGCGTTATCTAGATCGAATTTTATCGCGATGCTGTTGGTAACCCCTTGATATCCCAACCCCGATCCGGCATCACCCAGAGACGTCGCGCTATTCCCTTGGATTGCGAATGTAATACCCTCTCCAGCCGGATTGGATAACTGAAAGCTGAAGTCGCTCGCGAATGCTTGGATGTTTACCGGCTGGTAGTACCATGCCGACCCAGCTTCGCCCGTTTCTCCAGTCGTTAGTTGCAGGCGGGTATCATCAAGGTCAGTGCTACCGTTCAAAATCATGATTCCCTGGGTCGAGGCAAATCCCACCGGGAAGTCGATCCCTGTCTGTCCAGTATTGATTGTGTAAGTTGCACTCGCGACGTCGCTGTTGGTAAGGCCGGGGGCCACGGCGATCGCGTTTAGGGTCGTAGTGGCGCCTATCGAAATGGTTCCTGAATATAGGGTCGAGGAAGTAGTCGGCACCGTCCCGTCAGTTGTGTAGTAAATTGTCGCGCCGGCAGTGGAATCGCTAATGGTCACCGAAATAGATTGCGTAAACGTGCCACTTCCTGGGCTGAAAGTTGGTGTAGCTACCTGCGAGGAATCAACATATGTACCCGAGGTCACCGTGCTCTGAAGGTAGCCTGGAGCACTCGCCATCGCGTTGATTGTAGTTGTCGCCGATATGGTGACCGGGGATGTATATACTGTAGACGCCACGGTCGGCGCGCTGCCATCAAGGGTATAGTAGATCGTCGCTCCCGCCGTTGCGTCCGTCATGCTCACGGCGAGACTGCCACTAAAGGCTTCGGCCGCAGGGCTCAACTGCGGATCTGCCACCGACTGCTCTCCACTCAGCAGTCCAAACACACTCAACTGCCCGTTAGCGCCGACATATACTTTCCCGTTTGTCACTGTCGGCACGGTGAACTTAACCGCAGGCCCAGGGTTATCGCGCGAGAGGTTCGTGCTGCTTGAATAGAGCGTAGTGGCCACGTTGCTTGCGTTGTGAGCCTGCAAAACGGCGGGACTACCGGAGGTAAATGCATCAGACTCGATGGTCCAGACGATTCCCTGTGTATTCCCGTTGGCTGATATAACAGGGTCCGCTCCCGGATAGCCGTACGTTTCGCTGGAGGTCGCAGTAGGACCCGTAAGTTGTCCATTCACCAGAGGAAAAGCTTTCAGTGTGTCGCTCGCCCCCCAGTAATAGACCGTACCATTCCAGTATGCGGGCGTGTTCCACGAACCAGTAACACCGTTCGGAAGCTCCTGCACCACTTGATCGGCAGCAGTGTTATACCCCCCAAGATTCGCACGATTGAGCATGTACACTTCGCCCAGCTTGCCTGCCTGCACCAACAAATATGGGTAACTGCCTGTAGTCTGAGTGGGAACAATCAAGATGCCACCTGCTCCCTGGTCCTGATCCCATTCGTCCAGTATGGCCTGATCCATTGGAGTGAACTCATCCTGAATGGTCGGTACGCCGCCGGTAACATCCAAGTTGAGAATACTGTCTCCATAATCCATGCCGAATGCATACGGTGTAGTCGCCGTATAATCGCCGTTTCCCGTAGCTAAGAAGACTCGACCATAAGGATGATTAACTGGATCTAACACATCCGCCGCAAGACCGGCACCACCCATCCATATGCCGGCGCCAACGCCATTCGGCGAGGTGCAAAATACGCCCGTCTGTTTCAGGGTCTGCTCATTGTATCCAAATATCCATCCATGCCACGGACCGTTATCGCTATGAGAACCGAATGCGATATAGATTATGCCGTTGATTAGCAGGAGTCCGGCCCGTTGATTCTGCCACTCGTAGTCAAAGGTAAGTGTGCCGCCCGAACTACCATTTCCGGTGCCGGAAACCGTTGCTGAGATGGCCACCGGGCCGCCAAACTTTTCCGCTCCCGTAGTTATATCCAGGGCGTGCAATCGTTGGACGAAGTTAGTACCCTCCTCGGTCGCGCTCACCACATATAGCGTGCCGCTTGCTGGATCGATAACTGGGGTCCCTGTAATGCCTATCTCGGGAATGATATCGGTGCCAATAGTATCGGAAGAAATCGTAGTCGCTCCCGTCGCGGCCCCGTGCGCCGTGGTAAGCATTGAGGCAAACCAGAGGGGACTTGCATCGTTGCCACCGTTACTGTCCGCATCGAATGCATACACGCTGTCATGCTCGGTCGCAACGAACACGACATTATGTAACTGCCCGCCGATTGTCACACTGGGAAGATAAAGCGGCTGAGCATAGATATAGCCGTCCACGGCCTGCGAGAAGAGCTTGCCGAACTGCGTGGAGTTTACATTAGTGGTATTCAAGATAGTCTCATTGAGATTCTGCCCGGTTCGCCCGATGTCATTGCGCCAAGTAGTAACACTAACCTGCGCATTCATCAATAGACTTCCGGCCACCAAAATAAGCCCAACTCCGAATAGCATTCTCAAGCTGTTACTTGACCCTGTCACTACCAGGCAATTCTTATGCAAATCTGACATGAACGACCCCATCCCTTCTTGGCTAAACGATCTTCGGGCCAAAACCAAAGATCTCGACCCGAAGCACCCCCCGCTCTGCACCAGCAAGCCGGCTTTCTGCTCGCCGAAGAACCAAGTTATATAGGCAGTCCCGCCTTTTGTTCCTCTACGGAAGTAGGCGGCTGCGTTGACCGAATCTGCGGATCTACGCCGCTTCGGGCTGGAGCAGAGCTCCCTATGACTTAGCTCAACCTGCCCTTTCTTTGTCGGATGAGAGCGCAAGAAGCACTCTCCGTTAAAGACCCGCGAAGTTGCGTGGGACAGCCTCTGTTTCTATGTTGTTCACTGATGTTGCTTGCGACTTGGGGAATTTCTGCCTGCTACTTGGGCGTGCAGACATAGCTATATTAAACTGAGACGAGAATATCGCGTAGCAAACTTTGGTAACTCTCAGTAGCAGCAAAATGGTTCGGCAATTAATTGAAAACAGGTGCGGCAATTAATTGCCGAGTGCTCTCATGGCTGCTTCTCCGCGTGGTTTTGTTTGGTTGATTGCCGCTCGGCAGTGAGACGTAGTCTAACTTGCCTTAGCGCACAAGGAAGGTTTGCTTGTTACAATCTCCGCAAAAATGCAGACGCAACGAAAGAAGATCGAGATGAACATGGCGATCAAAAAGTTTCCGCAACAATTGATTCTTGCATTGCTCTCGCTCACTTTGGCGCAAAGTGGCGGAAGACTAGCCGCGCAGCACCAGCAGGCGGCTAAGTCTCTCACTGTTGGCTATATAGCAGAGGAGCGTGAGCGGAACGCATCTTTGCCCACAAATCTGGCCTGGAGTCCCGCTGGCAAGAGCCTAAGTTTTGTTCGGAAAACTCCCAGGCCGAGCAGGGCTATACGCAGTTCCCCGGCTACTGAAATATGGAGCATCGATGCAACAACTGGTCTCCAGAAGCTTCTTGTATCCGATGCCGAAGTAACTGCCGCTTTCGGCGGTGCGCGCCCCCATGCTTGGCCTATCGACGAAGAGGACGAGAGCGCGAGGCGCAGACTGCTTCAGAGCTATGCATGGGCTCCGGATGGACATGCTCTGTTACTCGCTACCGGCGCTTCCCTCGCATGGTTTGATCTCGACGCACATTCCTCCCGGCCCATTGTCACCGATCGCGCAGATCTCAGCAATTCTCAAATCAGCCCCGACGGCCGGTTCGTCAGCTTTCTTCAGGATCACACTCTCTGGTTGGCAAATGCAGCGACCGGTGTAGCTCATATCTTTGCGCCCGTTGGAAACAACGAAAAGCGAGAAGGCGAGCCGGACTGGGTCTATCTTCACGAACTGGGATTGCATTCGGCATACTGGTGGTCCCCAGACTCGTCCTCCATCGCCTGGCTTGAGACAAATGATCAGGCAGTTAATAAGTACACTCTGCACAGCGCCGATGGCGATGAGCAATCGCTAACCTATCCCAAGCCGGGCGGGACAATTCCACTGATTCGCATTTTCGTGCAAGCGGCACTGGGTCGCAAGCCACTCCAGATCGACCTAGGCAGCTCGACGACTGTATATATCCCGCGCGTGCAATGGTTGCCGGACAATAAACACCTTGCCATTGAGCGCCTCAGCCGCGACCAGAAGACTCTTGATCTGCTTCTGGCGGACGCGGCCACAGGGAAAGCGCGCGTGATTCTCACGGAGAAGGATACCTACTGGATTAATCTGAGCAACGACCTGCATTTTCTCAAAGACTCGCATCGTTTTATTTGGTCAAGTGAGCGTTCAGGTTATCGCCATCTCTATCTTTACGACTTAGCCGGCCGTCAGCTTGCCCAACTTACTCAGGGTAACTGGGAAGTTAATTCGTTAGTTGGAGTTGACGAAGCTGCGGGCACTGTCTATTTTACGGCAACCGAAGCAAGCCCTTTAGAGCGCCAACTGTATCGCGTGAATTTGGATGGGTCGGGCCTCGTGCGGATCACGCAAGAAAGTGGTACCCACGACTTGCAATTGTCGCCTTCTGGCAATGTTTTTTTGGATACCTGGTCTGACCATGCTACACCGCCGCGTCAGGAGTTACTCCGAAGCGACGGAAGCAGGATTGCGGACCTTATCGACGACATACCCAATAACCTGGCAACCAGTCCACTACGTTCGGTGGAGTTTCTTACCGTGAAGTCGCACCTAGGCACGGATTTAAATGCCTGGATGATGAGGCCCCAGGATTATGATTCGGCGCGACAATATCCGGTAATCTTCTATGTTGCCGGCGGACCGGGCGAACAAATTGTGCGGGACGCGTGGGGCGGCGATATTTCCTTATGGTTTGCTCTGATGGCGCAGAACGGCTACATCATATTTGCCATCGATAACCGCGGCACCACCGGGCGCGGTCATTTCTTTGAGGAGCCGATACATTTACGGTTCTCCGCGACGGAAATGGCCGACGTGCGAGACGGAGTCCTTTATTTACGCACACTTCCCTGGGTTGATAAGACTCGCATCGGTATCTGCGGATGGGGGTACGGAGGGTTCCTGACCCTCCATGGCATGCTCGATCGCCCATTGCTTTTCAAAGCTGGATTTGCCGGCTCTCCCATTACGGATTGGCATCTTTATGACGCAGTTTTTACCGAACGTTACTTGGAAGATCCGCAACGCAATCAGGACGGCTGGCTCTCCTCGTCTCCTCTGGAGAACGCCAAGTATCTCACGGCACCACTTATGCTTGCACAGGCGACAATGGACGAGACTGTTCATCAAGAAAATGCCATGATGCTACTTGATGAGCTGTTAGATAAGGGGAAATATGCTGACATACTGCTATTTCCCGACCGTCGGGATCTGTTCGAAGATCGCGGGGCGCGCCTGATCCTATTTCAGCGCCTCACCGACTTCTTTCAGAAAAATCTTTGAGAGAGCGGCTGCGTTTTGGTGCGGTCTGCTATCGAACTAGTATTAACGCGTGAAACTCGCGTATCCCATAAAATACCCAGGCTCGTCGTTAGTGAACATAGGACCCATATCAGGCTCACAAACATAACTCCGCCAACCGAACGGTATAACACCGCGTCGATGGCGTGCAAGGATATGACCTCGGCGCACCAGCAACTCAGCGAGAAAATCATACCGCAGATAGCTACAGCTGCACCGGTCCTGCCACGAAGACTCCGAAATGCCAGCGCTACTCCACCCACCGCAGCCGCACCTAGAAGACCTAGCATCGCAATCTGCGGGCCGGTGCGCAGGGTGTACAACTTCTCCGCCATTGCCTCGCCTTGCAGCAGGTCATGCAACAGCCAGCGTCCGTTGAATAACATGTCCAAAAACAGCCCCGCTTCTAACACCAAAAGGATCGCGGCAAGCCGTCCTGTGCGGGGATTTTCGTGAACTCTCGCCCACGCGATGCCGCATGAAATAGCGGCAAACAAGTATGCGCTCAGTCCCACGATTCGCGTCGGGTTCAGCCATCCGGCAAGAGTTATCGTGGCTGCACCTCCTGTATCTTCGGCATAAGCCTACAGCGGCTCGGGCTGCGGTCCGTGTGTCGCAATCCCTCCGCCCTAGTTATTCGGCTTAGGCATGGCCGCCGGCGATTGCTGCAAACCGCTTTGCACCGGCACGGTTGTAATTGTCCCGGTATAAGTGGGCATGCCGGCAAGTTGCTCCTGCTGCACTACAACCGGCCGGGAGAGTACCATTTCCAACGTGGTACCCTGAGGAAACACTATATCGTTGCCGCGTGTGAAAAGGGTGGTCAATACGCCAGCCGCCGCTCCAGCACCCGCGCCGATTCCCGCCCCCATACCAGCATTCCCTGCTCCCATGCCGGCAAGTGCGCCAAGACCCGCTCCGGTTCCAGTGGTGTCGGCAATTCTTTGGGCATCACGCCCCTTGCTTGCGTCCTGCTCAACGGTTCCTTCCGAGTTCTTGACCTTTGCCCCAGTTGAGCCGGGGACATTGTCGACCGAGCCGGGAATCAAAATCTCGACACCGTTCGGAAAGATCATCGAAGTCAGGTGCATTTGAAGCTGTGCGCGTCCTTTCACCTTGCCTGGCCGTTGGACGCTGTCGATAACTCCCTTTACATACATCCCCGCAGGAAGCACCACCGCGCCGCCTTCGACTACTGGGAAATCAGACATGAGATACACCGCATCGCCGGGCCTTGCGACACGTGTGTTGACTTCATGCTTCAGTGATAGCAGAATCCTGGTTCCGGCCGGAACCGTGTAAGTCTTTAGCTCGCCTTTTGCCACTGGCGTGACCGCGGTTTCGCTTGCTACTGCGCCTGGAACACTAGGTGCCTGCGCGCGCATGCTCAAAATCATGCCTGACAACAGAAAGATATAAGTGGCCCAATGACGTGTCATTCGATACCTCCGGTGCAATCCAGGTGGTACGAGGGTAATGCACCGCTTACGGATTGGAGTGCTGAAATGCATGTACACTTTTGAAAACCCCGAAAAGATTTTCGAAAAGGTGAAAACCTGAAGAGTTCGGACCTTGTTCTAAACCAAACCCCGCAAGATCAATGGACTTAAAAGGTTGCGGAAACTTGAATCGGTAAAGCTTACGGCTCTGGCTGAGACTCTGCTCAATAGGGTCTAAATCCCGATAAAATATCCTCAAAGGCGCCCCCGCAGCCACAACAACATCCCTTTTAGATCTGATGCGCGGTTCCAGTTGCATGATGCGCATTTTTCAAATGAATGCCATGGTCGAAATCCGCTGCACGCGATAGGGAAACGCGACGCATCAGTTATTTTGCGTGAAAGTCGACTTTAAGCATGCAAGATTCCGAGTCGTCGTCTACCCACTTCGTATTATCGGCAAACTCAACTCTCTGTACCACGACCGTTTCACCCGCTCGATGGATGTCCACCGATTCGAATGCTAAGTCCCACATAAACACTTTGCTCTTGCCGGTCTCCAAGCCGTCGCTGTAAGTAAGTTCGTTGGGATAGGGACGAGGATAACCGCCGGAATCAAGCACCGACAACCTGAACGTGACGGCCGAGATTTGTTTGCCGGCCTCGTTCTCAAACCGTACTCTGAGCTGCGGCTTGGACTGGCCGCCCTGATGGTTGTAACTCAGCTCGATATGGTCGATCACGACTGGACATTTGCGTTCAGGGCTCCCCGCGTTCGCTTGCACTGCACTGCAGGCGAGACAAAGAAGCAAAATCAGCGATGCGGTATTCGCTCTCATAAGTGTTTACCCGAAAAATGTCGTCCAGCCTCACGACTTGGGAAGGACTACAGTTTGCCTCTAGGTGAATCCATTGTCAACAGTCAATTGGAGAGATCGACGTCCATGTCCGTTGATCTTCCAGCTCGACCGGAGATATTTACCCCGGCCGAGGCTCAATACACATGAAGCATATCTCTTCCTCAACAAGAATGAATTCAGTCCACGCATTTGGTTAGACTAGCTGCAACCGCATCTTACGAGCCGGGACTCCAGATCGATGGCGACAATCTGAACAATCGTCTCAATATTATTGATTTTGGATTATTGATTTTGGCGGTCCTTTTTCCGGCAATGCGATCGGTCCGGCCCTCAGCTTCACAGCCCGGTTGGACACAACCTCTTGAAAACTGGCGGATCCAACTCAGCCGGCCATCAATCAATCCACTCCTACGCCGTAGCGCGCTGCTGTTCGCGGCCGCCCAGGCGCACACTCACCACCTTCGAGACGCCGGGTTCTTGCATGGTCACGCCATAGATCATATCGGCCGTCTGCATCATCCGCTTGGAGTGGGTCACCAGCAGAAACTGCGTCTCCTTGCTCAGCGAATGCAACAGATCTGCCAGGCGGCCAACATTAGTCTCGTCCAGCGCCGCGTCCACTTCGTCGAGCGCGCAAAAGGGGCTGGGCTGGAACTGGAAGATAGCCACCAGCAGGGCCAGCGCAGTCAGCGACTTCTCGCCGCCCGAGAGCAGCAACACGTTCTGCAGCTTCTTGCCCGGCGGCGAGGCCACGATGTCGAGGCCGCTCTCAGCCTGGTTTTCCGCATCAGTGACGCGCAGGAATGCCTGCCCGCCCTGGAACAGCCGAGCGAAGACCTGGGCAAAATTCTCGTTGATTCGCGCAAAAGCTTCGTCGAACTTCGAGCGTGAAATCTGATCGATCTCCTTGATCGTCTCTTGCGTATTCTCGATCGACTCCATCAAATCCTTGCGTTGCGTTTCCAGGAAGCCGTGCCGCTCAGCAGTCTCCCTGTACTCATCCAGAGCCATCATATTCACAGGCCCCATCTGCTCGATGCGTTGACGCAGGCCGCGGCACGTCTCTTCCTCGGCGGCCAATTCCTCGCCAGCCAGCCGCCCAATCTCGGCATCGGCGCGCAACACAGCCGCTTCGGCGTTGACCTCCGCCAGGCAGCTTGCCTCCAGATGTTCGAGGTCGGAGCCAAGCTTGGCCACTTCACTGGAACGGCTGGCGCGATCTTCTCTCAACTGGTCAAGTGCGGCTCGCCCAGTCTTGAGTTGCGCCTCCATAGTTGCGAGTTGCTGACGCAAAGCCTGCGCCTGCGCCGTCACCGTCTGCGCCAGGGCCAATGCCTCGGCGCGCATGGTGGCCAGCTCCTGCTCGCGCTGCGCTAACTCCGCGCTCTCGCGAATACGCTGCTCGCGTTCTGTCTCGGCTGCGGTCCGCTGCTGCTCGATCGACAACACGCGGCGCTCCAGGTCAGCATGGAGACGGTCGATGCGCTGGAATGCAGCCTCAGCCCCACGCCGCCGCTCCTCCAAGCCGGCCAGTTCCGCCGTCACTCGCGCCGCTTCCTGCTGCAAGCCCTCGCGCTTCTCGCGCAGCAATGCCAGCTGAGCTTGTAACTCATCTAATGCAGCCTCAGCAGCCCGGTGCTCCGCCTCCATGCGAAGCATCTCTTCGCGCTTCTCGTCGATGTTGGCTTTCTTGGCCTCGCGCGCTTCCTTGTTGCGCGCCGCCTGCGCCATCCACTCCTCAAGCCGCCGCTCCACACGCTGCGTCTCGGAGTCCATCTGCTTCAACACTGCCCCTTGATCCGCAGTGTCGCGCTCGGCCAACCGCCGCTCCTCGCTGCGCGCCTCCAACTGCGCGGCTAGCTCTTCAATGGCCTGAATCAGTGCCGCAGCTTCCGCTTCCGTTGTCGTCAGTTCGGATTCCAGCTTCGCCAAACGGCCTTCGGCCTCGCGCAACTCGCGCTTCAATGCCAGTGGACCTTCACTCGCCGGCTTGCCACCAGTCACCGTCGCATTGTGAAAGCACTCGCCTCCAGGCGTCAGAAAGAAGGCATGGGCATACTGGCCAGCCAAGCGCAACGCCTCGGCCGAATCTTCAACCAGATAGCCATGCTTGAGCTTTGGCAGAATCGATTCCAGTGATCGCCCAAAACCATTCAGCACCCGAATCGAATCCTTCAGCGGAGTCAAGCCAGGTCCGGTGATGGTGCCGTTCCCCTCGTCTGAATGACTACCCTGCCCACCGTCGGGATGAATCAAAAATGTAGCGCGGCCATCCACGCCAGACTTGAGCAGTTGCACGCCTTGCTCGGCAGCCACCCAGCTCTTCACCACCACATAATTCAGTTCCTCGCGCAGGAATTCATCCACCACGCCCTCATGCTCGCCGCCGACCTCTAAGAAATCCGCCAACGTGCCCACCGGCGCCATGCCCTGGGCCAGTGCGCCCGGCTTCAGCAACCGCCGCACCGTGTCGGTCGAATAGCCATGATTGCGAATCAGCGCTTGCAGAGAGTCTCGGCGTCCGCTCACGGTGGCATGTTCGCCGCGTAGTTGGTTGGCACGCGCACGCATTGCAGCTTCTTCCGCGCGGCGTGCCTGCAGAGCCTCGCGCAGCGCCGCAATCTCTCCCTCCAACCTCTTCAGCGTCTCAGCAGCCGACTCAAAACGCTGCCGCGCTTCTCCGCTCTGCGCGCCCAAATTCTCCAGCTCGTTCCGCGCCTGGCCCATCTCGGCATCCAGCCGTTCAGCCTCACGTTCCAATGCGGCAAGGCTCTCTTCGCCCTGCGTCGTGTGGTTGCGAGCGTTGCCGGCCAGAGTCAGAAGATGCATAGCGTGGCGGCGGTTTGTCTCCAGTTGCCGCTCCGACGCAAAAACCTCTTCGGCAGCCGTGCGTGCCTCTTGCTGGCGCGCCTCCACCTGCTGGCGAAATGCCTTCGCCTCGCCGGCCGCCGACTCAAGAAATGTATGCTGCTGCGTCCGCTCCTCGGCGATTCCGCCCAACTGCGTCCGTGTCTGCTCCAACTCCGCGCCAGCCGCTGCAATACGCGTCTCCAGCTCGCTCACCCGCTCGGCGTTCGAGCGCGCACGTGCCGCAGCCCGCTCCCGCTCTACAGCCGCCGTGTTGGCCCGATTCTGCGCTTCCTGTCCCTCGCCGTCCAGAGCGTAGCCCCGCTCAGTGAGCGTGTGTTGGCTGGCCTCAGCCGTCTCAATCTCCGCCGCCGAACCGTTGATGCGCTCAGTCAGGATGGCAATCTCCTGATTCAATCGCTCTTGATCGGCATCCATCGTCGCCATGCGGCTCGCCAACACTACACGCAAACGGCCGCGCAGTTCGTCACGCACAGCCGCAAAGCGTTCAGCCTTCGACGCCTGCCGCTTCAGGCTGTTCATCTGCCGCGTGACCTCTTCAAAAATATCGTCCACGCGCGCCAAATTCTGTTTCGCGCTCTCCAGGCGCAGTTCAGCCAGCCGCTTCTTGGTCTTGAAGCGCGTAATCCCCGCCGCCTCTTCGATGATTGCCCGCCTGTCGTGTGGCTTAGAGCTGAGTAGCTGCCCAATCCGCTCCTGCCCAATAATGGCGTAGCTCTCCGGCCCCAACCCTGTGCCCATGAAGATGTCTTGAATGTCGCGCAGCCTGCACAGCTTGCCGTTCAGCAGGTACTCGCTCTCCCCGGTACGAAACAGCCGCCGGGTAATTACAACCTCGCCCTTCTGCGGCGTGCGCTGAAACTTGCGCCGGCGAATCTTCAGCACCACCGCCTGCGGACCCTCGCCCGTCGTCATAGTCTGCGGCTGATCAGAATCTTCGTCGAGCACTTGTCCGGGCTGTTCGCTAGCAGCAATCTCTTCAGACTCGGCAGCTCGTTGGCGGCGTACCTCGTCCTCATCCCAATCGGCCGGACCGTCGTGATCCACCACCACATGCGGCTCCACGGGAACCGGGCCCTCATAAGCCTCTGGATCGACCATGGTCAGCGTCACCTCGGCCATCCCCAGCGGCTTGCGGTCCCGGGTTCCGGCAAAGATAACGTCCTGCATGTGCGTGCCGCGCAAGGTTTTAGCGCTTTGCTCGCCCAGCACCCAGCTAACCCCATCCAGAATGTTCGACTTGCCGCATCCGTTCGGCCCCACCACGACAGCCGTGCCCGTTCCCGCCACAGTCAACTCCGTGCGGTCACAAAAGCTCTTAAAGCCGAGAATATGGATCTTCTTTAGTTTCAGCATCTTCTCTCCGGTTCCCAGAGCCTGCGCACCGTGCGCTTTCTGTAGCTGCTAGTTTGACTGAACTCTCCGGGCAATCCGTTGTTAACCCACTTGGTTCGACGGAAACCTTGCCCTCCGATTACAAACTCTACGGACCCTGGAGGACAGGGTCAACGCTGTTTTGTGGATAAGGGAGTCCGGAATTGCTCTTACTGAAATTTCCTAAAAAAGTGGTGGAAAATCGGGTTTCTTTAGTAGTTTTCGCGGTTTTTTGCACAAGTAGAAAGAGGCAGGTGTGAGGTAACTCTCAAGATAACCAGGTCGATTGGTGCCCACTCTCAAGATAACAAGACCCGACTGGGTGCCCCGTCATCCTGAGCGAAGCGCAGCGAAGTCGAAGGACCTGCTTCTCCTAATTCTTTGCGAAGGGTGGGATACCAAGAACCTCTACCGTCGGATTCTACACTCGACAGAATCGAACTACACTGGGTGCCGCATGTTGCGAGTGCGATCCAAGTACCCTAGAATGAATACCTTGAGAAACACGCCTAAGTCTTTGTGCTAGTTTTGTGCTACCCCTATAAACGGCAACTCCGTTTAGCACGAAGTAATTGCCGAGTTGCCGACGACTCGCTCCGATGGCAGACTTTGGTATCTGTTCGCGCTGTATATGATGGATCTTTGCGTATCACGGCGGTTTACGACTATGACGCTCGAAGAACTAGAAGAACAATTGCCCAACGGATTACACGATGCAAAGATTCGCTCCATCACGCACAATTACGAAACTGGGACACTCGTAATCTCCGTCGAAATTCTGACAGGTTTGCCCAATGATCCGCCCTCGACGCGATTTGCCTATCAATTCGGATTGATTTCCTTTTTAGATGTCTCTCTCTGCCATATTGAGCAGCTGGAGAACGAACGCATCATCGGGGTAAGGGGAAGCGTTTGGTTCAAATACTGGCGCACTGAACCCGGAATACTGCTACCCAAACTTTCAGACAGCTTTCCCACTGGCGCCCATTCCTATACGCTCTACATTCTCGAATGGGAATCTTCAATACACATTGTCGCCAGTGACGTGAGGTTTTCATGGGCTGAGGTGCCGCAACCCCAGACTTAGTACCCGACGTGGGTCAATCACCGGCGGGTAGCGCAGGTCCCCATCCATAAATCTGGGTGCCCCAGGGTCCCCCGCTTTTTGGGGACCTGGCTTCGATCCAAGGCATCAAGTCTCCACCCCGGACGATTCGCGCTTGAGACTCTACTGCACCCGCTTGAAATCCAAGTGTGCGTGCACAATCGTGCCGTCGGCAAGCGGGAAGGTCACGTCCTCAATGTGGTGGTTGGCATCGATGACGGTAAACACCCAGTGGCTCACATGCCCCACCTGGTTGCTGCCGGGGGCATCAATCAGATCGAACTCCACCGTTTTCCCATCCGCTGAGGGCCGAGCCACCATGTGCGGTCTGTTGCCGAAATCGCAGTAGTGAATCAGCGTCAGGCGATCGCTATCGAGATAGAAAACGGTGACCTCGGGACCGGGTGTGCTCAACTCATGAATCAGAGCGTTTCCATGCGATGCAACGCGGATGGACAGGGGCATCAGTTGGTCCGTGGACATGGCCGGATTGTCCGTTGTTATCTGACCTTTCCAGGTCCCCGCCAGAGTCTTCATCAGGTCGAAAGACCTCTCTGCATCGGAACTGGCAACGGGCTTGGCGGAAGACTGCCCGTGTGCCCAGGCGCACGCACTCAGCAAGAATATTGAAACAAGACGAAGTAATTTCATGATCATCTCCTGCCTGTCCATACGCTAACCAACGCAGGGAAGTTCTGGATATTTGCGAGGGCATCGGATGAATCGTTTCTACTAGACGGGAATATCACGTGGAATGCTGCTGGAATCATGCTAAACCGAGGTGGCGGGTGGCGCAGGTCCCCATCCATAAATCTTGGTGCCTCAGGCCGGGGTCCCCGCGGACAGGCCTTCGTCCGTGGGGTGGAGCTCCCTCGCTTTTGGGACCTGGGAAACCTTCAACTCTCCCCTCCGCTTCTTGCGGAAAATAACGACTCACAGGCGCACAATGAAAGCATGAACAACGACCAGAGCCGCGTTTTTTTTGCTGAATGCTGACGGCTGAAAGCTGATCGCTGATAATGTACCCCCTCCCCCCCTTTTTATATTTATTTTCGGCCCAAAATTTTGCAGATTATTTTGATCAATCATGAATCAGTCTTTTCGAAAACCAACCACAATGCAGGGGATTACTCTCGTTGGATCGCGTAACCAGGCAGTTCCGTCAACTGCAATGGAGTCGGTTTAACAATCGCTTGCCCCGGAATTCGGGTCGAGGCAGCGATCCATTGCATCGCATTAGGGAAGAGCGAAAGAGCAAAGGGCGTCAGTTCGCGGCCCGCAGTGGTCACCATTGCGCGGGAAACCCATGTGGCCACGGACATTCCGCGGCTCAGTTGTGCGCCAAGCGCGCGATGATACTCATCCACGCTTTCGCCAGCCAGATACATCCGTGCGGCCAGCGCGGCGCTATGCAAGGCGATCGACATACCGTCTCCGGTGAACGATGGAATCACCGCAGCCTGATCGCCCACGCGCCAGAGTATCGAGGATCCCGCCGCAAGATACCCATATGGAATGGGAGAGATAGCCAATGGCCGCTCCCATAAAGCCTTCGCGCCATGCAGACGCTGACGCAAAAGCCGATTTTCATCGAGAATACCCGTCAGCAGACCGGTCCATCCGGCCTTCTTGCGCAGCACCGCGCGCCGCACCACCAAACACAAATTCGCCGCGTCTCCTTCGACCAGGGAGAGCCCGCCATATCCGCCAGGAAATAAAAATATCTCCATGAGCTCTCGCAACGATTCCGTTTGGGCAACCGTCAATTGCCAGTGCAATTTGAAGCCGATAAAGTCGGCTTGATTGCCAGCGGAGCGTTCCCACCCGCGAAGATCATGTTTGCCGCTGGCCAAAAACACGGTGCGAGCAGACAAAGATTCGCCGCCGCGCAGTTGTGCAATAGCCATCTGGCCGTGCATTGCCAGCTTCTCAACGAAGACGCCGCGCTCAACATTGCATCCGCTCTCTGCGGCGCGCGAAAGCAAAGATTCATCCAGAGCGTACCGCGAGAGCGAGAGCGCGGTGAAGGGCAATGCCGCCTCTACCACCCGCCGCTTTGATGAAAGCCGCAAAAAACGAATTGTCGCCGCGCCCAGATCGAGCGGCTCCACTCCGGCTTGGCGCACATACTCAACGGCTTCGGGGCTGAGAAATTCTCCGCAGACTTTGTGATGTGCGGCGCGTTCTCTCTCAAACAGCGTGACGCGGCGTCCCGCGGCGGCCAGGCGGATAGCTACCATCGATCCGGCAAGACCGCCTCCAATAACCAGATGGTCGACTTGACGCGGCGCGATCACAACCGCTCCTTCCTTGATTGCTGATACGATTGGGCCTGCGGGCTTTCGTCTGGCCACACAAAGGCGCGCAGGCCTGAAGCTCTCAATCAGGGTGTCCCGAGTTCCGAGTCCTGCGGCAGCGCACATCGCTTGCCAGTCTTCACGCACGAAGGATCGCGCGACGGAGACGGGTCCATCGTACTGCACGAAAGGATGCAGCCCAATTAGCTTCGAGAACACGCGGAAAACATGATACGGAATGGCCGCACGGGAAAGATCGTTGATGAACCATCCGATCTCAGCATGAACTTCCATCCATCGCAGAAACCGAACAATATCGTCGTCACCAAGATGATGGGTAAAGAGTGAACTGACCACAAGATCAACTGGCTTCGGCGGTTTGTACGCAAAAACATTTGCGCTGACCCATTGGATTTTGCTCGCAGCAGGGCTGGCCTCTGCCGCGATTGCCGTAGCGTCCGGATTCAGGTCAAGGCCCGTCAGTTCCACGGCGATGCCGCGCGCCTTCGCCCATTGCTCGATTCGTCGCAGTCCATCTCCATAACCACTGCCGACGTCGAGGATGCGGAGCGATTCAACAAGGGGTGGCAAGTCAGTTGTCAAGTTATCGAGCCAATGCAGCAAGGGGCGGTAAGCCATCGTCCAGCGGTTGGTCCTTGCAATGTCGCGGAGGCAAGCGCGTAACTGGTCGCGGCTGCAAGGCTCGTCCATCCGTTCGGTGAGCTGCGCACGGTAGCGGAAATCCGGTGTGTTATGCGGCATGAAAGAGCATTGTCTCCGCAGTAAGTCCAGGCCCGAAAGACATGGCGCAACCGTGTTGCTCCGCTTGAGCACGTTCCATTACCTGCTGTAACACGAACATCACCGTCGCAGAGGACATATTGCCGTATCGCGCCAGAACGTCGCGTGAGCAGGAGAGTGCATTCGCAGGCAGGTCAAGGCCTTTCTCCACCGAGTCGAGGATCGACCGGCCGCCTGGATGCACCGCCCACAAATCAATGGACAATGGGTCTTTCCCTCGCGTAATCTGGCGGCCCGATTCCTTCAGAGCTCGACCGATTGCGCCCGGCACCTCGCCGGAAAGGTACATGTCGAATCCAAGCTCGCCAATCCGCCATGTAATCAGGTGGCTTGTTTGTGGGATCTTGACTGCCAGAAAGCTATCGATCGCCAGCCCTTTGGGTTGCACACTCACCAGGGAGGCTGCGCAGCCATCGGCAAAGACGAGGAACGAGAGCACCTGCTCTAGCTCATGGATCTCCTGAAAATGCAGCGTGCATAGTTCCAGATTCAATACCAGAACTGTGGCCTCGGGCTCGGAGCGAACGATATGATGCGCCGATTTGAGAGCATTAATGGCGGCATAGCATCCCATGAAGCCGATCATGGTTCGTTCGACCGACGGGTCAAGCCCGAGATAGTTCACAACTTCGAAGTCCAACCCGGGCGCGTAAAGCCCCGTGCAGGAAGTTACGATCACGTGAGTTATGGCTCGTCTCTCTTCTTCAGTTAGTGCGAGCTTGTCCAATGCTGAGTGCGCCAACTGTGGAGCAAAGCGCTCGAATAACTTCATGCGGCGCGCGGTTGCGGGAAAGTTACCCGGCACATAGATTTTCTCCTCATCTTGCCACGATCCGTCTTCTGTGACGCTGGGATTCACGAAAGAATAGCGCTGCTCGATTGCCGACAAGCGCGCCATGCGGCGAAACAAATTGCGCGGCGTGCCCTCCGCCAGCAAGCCGGTCGCAAAATCGATGAAGGCCTTATGGACATCGTGTTGAGGAACTGCCGTCGCAATGCGGTTGATATGTGCGGTCGTCATTCCTACCTCTTTCGTAGCGATAAGCTGTTCTCGGCCCGGTTTCTTCGTTATTGGATTCTTCAAAATGTCTTTAGGTTTCACCTCATTACGTTCGAATACGTCACAGTTTTGTCCGGATTATGTAAAAACTGTTTTCTTATCGCTGCCTGCACCGGTGAAACCCTGACTCCTGTAAAGTTAGTAGAAGATGCTCTGCATCTGCCCATCTTGTGCCTCGACGTTCATCCTTTGACGACTCCTCACAATTCGCATGCTCCCGCCAATTCGGTTGAGCTTTCTGTGCTGCTGCGCTCGGTCTTCGGCTTTGCCGGCTTCCGGGCAAATCAGGAGGCAGTTTGCCGGGCGGCAATCGAGGGACGCGACTTGCTGCTTGTGATGCCGACGGGCTTTGGTAAGTCGCTGTGCTACCAGTTGCCGGCCATTGCATTGGGAGGAACGGCTCTAGTCATCTCTCCCCTCATAGCTCTAATGGAAGACCAGGCTGCCAAGCTGATGGCACTCGGCCTGCGCGTGGCGCGGATTCACTCTGGCCTCGACCGAGGCGTGGCACGGCAAGCGTGCGTGGATTACTTGCAAGGGGGCTTGCAATTTCTCTTCATTGCGCCAGAGCGGCTGCGGGTTCCCGGCTTTGGCGAAATGCTGGCCAAGCGCAGACCCGCGCTGATCGCCATTGATGAGGCGCATTGCATCTCGCAATGGGGCCACGATTTTCGTCCCGACTACCGGATGCTTGGCCAGTACTTACCCGCGCTGCGTCCTGCGCCAGTGTTGGCGCTGACGGCCACTGCCACACCTTCTGTCCAGGCCGACATTCTTATGCAACTGGGGTTGATCGAGCCGGCGCGCTTTATTCACGGCTTCCGCCGCGACAACCTGGCCATCGAGGTGGTGGAGCTTCCCATGCCGGAGAGGCCAGCGGCGATCTGCGGTCTGCTAGCCAACTCAGAACGGCGACCGGCAATCGTCTACGCCACTTCACGCAAGCAGGCCGAGGGGCTGGCCGAAGAGTTGTCAGCAATGACCAGGGCGAGCAGGATTCACGCGGCGGCCTATCATGCGGGTCTCGATCCGATGACGCGAGAGCGGGTGCAGACGGCCTTTCAGGCTGGCAAACTCGAAGTAGTTGTCGCCACCATCGCCTTCGGCATGGGCATCGACAAAGCCGACATTCGCACGGTGATTCACGCCGGGCTGCCAGCGACGCTCGAAGGCTATTACCAGGAGATTGGCCGCGCTGGTCGCGATGGTGTGCAGAGCCGTACCTACCTGATGCACTCCTATGCCGACCAGCGAACACACGATTTTTTCCTGAGCCGCGATTATCCGCCGGTGGACCATCTGAATCGGATTTTCGGAGCGCTGGGCGAAGAGTCGCAGTTGGTTGAAGAACTGCGCAGAGCATCGAAACTCTCCGAGGAGGAATTCGGCAAAGCTCTGGAAAAGCTGGAAATTCACGGCGGGGCGCGGGTGGACTTTGGCGGCAACGTAACGGCGGGCGGCACAGGCTGGAAGAAGACTTATACGGTGCAGGCGCAGTATCGTGCCGAGCAGTTCGAGAAGGTGCTGCGCTTCACAACATCTGCCGAGTGCCGGATGGCCGCTCTGGTGCGGCATTTTGGCGATGTGGAAGACGCCAGTCGCGCATGTGGAATTTGCGATATCTGCGATCCGGCTGGAGCGGTTCTAAGGCTCTTCCGGCGGCCGACGCTGGCTGATCGGGAATTGGCGCAGGCGATTGCCGATGAGTTACGACCGGTGGATTACAAGGCTGCCGGAACGCTGCAACGCAATCTCGACCCGAAAGGCAGAATTGGCCGCAACGGCTTGGATAGCCTGCTGGATGCGATGGTGCGAGCGGGACTGATCGAGATCGAGGAGGCCGAATTTGAAAAAGACGGCGCAATTATCCGCTTCCGCAAATTGCGGTTGACCGAGACAGGCTTGGCGATGCGACCAACCTCGCCAGTTGAGTTGCTGATTAGCGATGGCGTGGCGGAGGAGTTTGGAAAGGCTCCGGCATTGGCACGATCTAAAAAGGCAAAAACAACCACAAGAAATGGCTCATCGAATGTGGCAAGCAGAAAGGCTGCGGACACGAAGACAGCGCAGGCCGAACCAATACGGTTGACGGCGCGAGCAGAAGCTCTGGCAGCGCGGCTCAAGGAGTGGCGTGCCGCAGAGGCCAAGCGTCTGGGCGTTCCTGCCTACGTGGTGCTGCATGACCGAACTCTGGCGGCTCTGGCCCAGGCGCGCCCTGCAAACACCAAGCAACTTCTGCAGATCAGCGGCATGGGTCCTGCCAAGGCGGAGCGATTTGGAGAGGCCATTTTGGGGTTATGCGAGGCGCCGAAATAATGGGTTCTGCTCATTGCTGGGCGGCTCGTCCGATTTCGTGACGACGAAATACTTCACTGCTCAGTGGAACATACGCACGCTCTGTATGTTTGCTCGGTGTCGTTCGACAGCGTGCAAACATACTGCGGCCAAAACGCTACGAGCACGGGCGAAAGATCGCCCACGAAGAAATTGTGGGCGTAGTGCTGGCTCGCTTCCGTCTTTGCGTCTGGATCGGAAGCGAAGCCGTCTATGAGCTGATGCACAGAAGACGAAGAAAACGCGGCTTTGTGAAAATTGCTGGCAAAGTCGTATTCTTCTGCCCATGAATCTTCGACTCCGGTCGAGTTCGACGCGGCAAAGACCTTATAGTCTTTGAGGGCAGCCGAGGATGGATCGACTTGGGCGAGAGTTATGGACGGATGATTCCCGTTGATCGGCGAGATGGATGGGACCATCTTGACCGCGATTCCCTTCCCTGATACCGCGCTCTGGCCGCCATCCTTCAGAAAGCGCAATCCGTCCATGTGGGTGTGAGCAAAAACGGCTAACTCGATAACATCGTCATATTCGACTAACTCGTTCGCCAGCTTTTCCGAAGAAAGAAACATGGCCGGTTTTTGGCCGCTGCAAACATCGATCAGTCTGCTAACTGTCGCGTGCAGATCGACTCCGGGTGGAATGTGACCCATCACCCACACCTTCTGCTTGTTGGCGCGGGCTTCGGCGAGCTGCTGACGTAGCCACGCAAGCTGCGCGGCTGATTCCGTTTGATCGGCCTTGCCAGTGCAGGTCGCATAGTTGCTCGACATGAAAATATCGTTCAGAACCAATAGGCGGGCATTCTCGATGGGCGCGGGCAGCGAAACGCTGTAATAGCCGCCGGCCGCGAAACTCTCTTGAACGCTTTGGCGTTCGGACGCGGGGAAATTTTTGGTAACTTCCTTGCCGGTCGCTGCCAAAAACTCGCTGTGGGCATCGAGACGGTAGTCGCCGCAGTCGGAGTCGTTGTTTCCCAGGGCTACATAGACGGGCACGCCGGGAAGCGCGCCGTCTAGATCCCCGATAACATAGGCGAGCGTCTTTTTAACGAATATTCTATAGCTGTCTTTCAGTTTTTCCTTTTCCTCTGGCGTGGATGCAGGAAAAAGCGTGTTGTATTTGCATTGAAAGGCGTGGGAAATTAGGTCGCCACTCACGGTGACAAACTTCGCACCCGCGCCGTACTTCTGCATAGCTTTCAAACTGGAATCAAAAAGCGGAAAGGAAGTATCGGCCCCGCGAGGATGGCAGGTTTTCTGCAAGGCGTCGAATCGAGCCTGCTGGTCGGGCGACGGCGCGGCGGCGAGAATCGCCCTCCAATCGCTTACTGGCGCGGCGGCGAGTTGCGGAACTTTTGCCGGGTCCCAGAAGGGCTCGAAGTGAATATCGCTGATCAGAAGAGCTGGGACGGTTGCCTTTGGCTGGGCTTGACTGCTTGCGGCGGGCTTGCTTGTTTGGGCGAGAATCGCGGCGGAGAATAAAAGAAGGCAGAACCATGCGATTTGTTGTTTGGCCGCGGCGCGGAGGATGCTGGGCGTGAGTTTCGGTTTCATGGATGCTCCCTGGCTCACGCTCACTTTAACATGAGCAGTCCTTGAAAAAGATGGACTTAGAGAGAGGATCATCTTACGGACGTTCCCAAAGCGTTGAACTAATCTGCACGTTTTAGAAAATATAAAAAGGGGGGGAGGGGGGTACCTAGCGCCGGTTTCGTGCAGGGAGATTCGGGATGAGGCTCGATGCTTGAGTCATGCCGGTTCTCCTTGATGGCAGATTGCGCGGTTGCGCCGACGATTGATCCAGAGGCTTGACGAAGAACTCTTCTTATTGTGCGCGATGGGGTGATAATTTAGTGCAATCGGCGGGGACGGGGTAAACGCATTCCCTGGGATCAATCCGCCCCTCCAGGGCGGAGATCTTTTTTGAACCGCATTCCCAGGATTGCGCTACGCTCCATCCTGGGCTAATTTCGTTCGCTCCCTACGGGAGCAGTGTCCAGGCCTTTGCAAGGTTTTCCATATTGCCTAGTGGATCCCCATAGTTAGATCGAGCACATTGGATGCATATTGTGGTCTCCCCACCCTAGCCACAACAGTAAAGACTCAGCGAGGGTGGGATACCCATATCTTGTCACGGTAAAACTGCTTTTTAGCTGACACGCTCGATGACGACGGATTCTAGGACTACGGGTTTCTTGGGCTTGTCCTGGCCGCCACGCGGGACTTTGGAGATTTTGTCGGCAATCTCCTGGCCCTCGACGACTTCGCCGAAGATGGTGTGGTTGCCGGTGAGCCAGGGGGTGGCGGCTACAGTGATGAAGAACTGGCAGCCGTTGGTGCCGGGGCCGCTGTTGGCCATGGCCAGCTTGCCGGATGTGTCGAACTTGTGGGGCGAGCCTTTGGTCTCGTCGCCAAACCGGTAGCCGGGTCCGCCCATGCCGGTTCCGGCGGGGTCGCCGCCCTGGATCATGAAGTCGGGAATGACGCGATGAAAGATGGTGCCGTCGAAGAGCTTGTCGGTGGACTTTTTGTTGGTGGTGGGGTGGGTCCACTCCTTGGCGCCCTCGGCCAGTTCGATGAAGTTCTTGACGGTGATGGGCGCGTCGGCTTCAAAAAGCTTGACGGTGATCTTGCCTTCGGAGGTCTTAAAGACGGCGTAGGTTCCTGGTAGAAGTGACATGAAAAGCTCCTGGATTTGTGCAGATTCTGTCTGGGGTTCAGAGGATTCCCAGGTCCCAAAAGCGGGACCTGGGGCACCCGAAAAGTTATGGCTTAGAAGGGGTGCTCGACGCCGGCTTGGGAGCGGCATGGGGTGCGGCGCTCGGCAGCGGATGGCCCTCGCGAACGATGGTTACTTTTTTCAGCACCACCGGCGTCAGAGGCTTGTCCTGGCCGTTGCGCTGGACACGGGCGATGGCCTTGACCACTTCAACACTGGCAGCATCGCATTGGCCGAAGAGCGAGTAGTGCTGGTTGAGGAATGTGGTGGGCACTTCAGTGATGAAGAATTGACTGCCGTTGGTATTGGGGCCGGAGTTGGCCATGGCTAGGCGGCCGGGCACGTCGAAGTTCAGATTGGGATCGAACTCATCCTGGAATTTGTAGCCGGGATCGCCCATGCCTGTGCCGGTGGGGTCGCCGCCCTGAATCATGAAATTGGGAATGACGCGATGGAAGATGGTGCCGTTGTAGTAGGGCTTGTTGTGCTGCTTGACGTGGGTGGCGGGGTCGGTCCAGTCCTTGGTGCCCTCGGCCAGGGCGATGAAGTTGGCAACCGCCTTGGGCGCCTGCTTCTCATAAAACTGACAGGTGATGCGGCCCATGGAGGTGTCCATGACTACGGAGGGGCCGTTGGGATGGACCATGGAGGCGCCAAGAGCGTCGGGCAGGCCGTCGGCGGGTTTGGAGGAGGTTTGGGCGAATGCCGAAGCGGAAAAGACCACGGCTAGAGCGAGTGGGAGGAGTGTTTGCTGGAGTTTCATAACGACTCTGAGGATAAACCATCCACCCCCGCCTGCGATGGGGCGGACTGGCCGTCCAGGCGGGCGGCGCTTGCGCGCCATGGGGTTCGTGGTATTCCACCCTTGAATCAAAGAACGATTCAAGGATGGGGCACCCGGCCTGTTTTCAATGTGGGCTACTTTTAGCTTCACACGGTCCTGTGGACTGGGTCATAGTTTCAGAATGCCTCTCATTATGTCCAAACGCACTCTGGAAAAGTTGGTTTGCATACGAAGCACAGTGACAGGGATTTCCTTGATCTATAGGTACCATCGTAGTCGGATCTATGACGACACACGTTGTACAAACGCAATGTGACAATGTCATAAAGTATATTGCGATTATCGTTAGACAGAATAACGTTATATACAATGCCAATCGGCCTTTCGCCAACAGATTCCAAAGGAATAATCCAAGAGATACAACAACGGCCCAAGGAAGCAGGTGTCCCCAGAGATAAAATCGGAAACTCGGCCAATCAAAAATTTCCGGCCTCCGGGCCAGATTCCAATACCAGTACACCACCGAGGCCCCAATTTCGAGTGCTATTGCGGAGACCAAATAGAGTGATCTACGAAGCCACAGCCGTTTCGCTTTTGCGTTCTCCTTCGGGCCTGATAAGCGATTATCCCTGTTGGCCAACCATGTCATGGCTAAGCCAGTGAGACCGATCACGACCAGCATTAAAACCCAGAATTGCAATCGTCCAGCTTCAAATTCTGTGAAACCGGGATACCCCACTCGGATGTTGTCGTCTGGAAACGAATACCAGACCCTCCACGACGAAACGACCTCTGCGATGAAGCACAGCAAGAACCAACTGAGCACACGCCGACGATGCATCCACATATCAGCGAATGACTCTCGGGCTTGCGTGAGGTTCATATTGACTTGGACACCGGAACCGAATGGATTGTTCCGAGCGTATCGTCGCCTATCCGACAGTTACTTCAGGGTGAACAGAATTGCCGCTGACGGCACAGCTCAGAATCAGCACAAAAATCTAAGCGCGATTTCTCAAGGCATTCAGGTTATTGAACTTGGAGCGAGTTCGAGAAGCGGGCACCCAGGATTGCTACAACTTCCGGCAGCCAGAGCCCAGCAAATCTCATGCGAGCGGATAGCGAGCAGTTGGCCCCACCGCAGGTGGCAGGTGGTGGCTAGCAGCCTTCTTTGCAGCGGGCCATGATGGCGGCGTGGAGGCGGTCGCGCAGGCCGTTGGGAAGGTCGTAAATTTCATGGGAGCGGTAGATTTCGATGGTCTTGCGGGTGGTGTTGAGGATAATCTCGCAGTGGCCACAGTGCCCTAAATGGGCTTGCAGTTCGGCGCGCATCTCGACGGTTACAGAGTCGTCGATGAGATCGTCGAGCAAGGCGAGAAACTCTTTGCAGGTCACTTTTCCATCCCCGTTTCACCTAACTCCGTCTCTTTGGGTTTCGCTTCTTTGGGCTTGGTTTCTTTGAGCCCCTTCTTCTTGCGGAAGTAGCGACTCAAACGCTCGCGCAATTGCAGCCTTGCCCGCAACAGTCGAGACTTGACGGCAGGAATGCTTAGCCCAAGCGTCTCCGCCGTCTCTTCGGTCGAAAGCCCTTCCACATCTCGCAGCACAAACACGATACGAAACCCCGGAGGCAGCCCCTGGATGGTCTTGCGCAGAATCTCAGCCAATTCAGCCTGGCCGTAGTTCTGCTCCGGATCGGGAGCCCAGTCAGCCAAATCGCGGGGAACGCTGCCTTCTTCGGTCTCAATGTCGTCGTCGATCGAGACCATCTTGCCGGTGCGCCGCTTGCGCAACCGCATCAGGCTTTCGTTGACCGCTATCCGCACCAGCCATGTGTAAAACTTCGAGTTCCCCTGAAACTGATCGAGCTTTTCGTACGCCTTCAGGAAGGCGTCCTGCATGACGTCCTCGGCATCCTCGCGATTCTGGGTGATGTGCTGGGCGATACGAAAGAGCTGGCGCTCGTATTTGCGCACCAAGGTATCGTAGGCCGAGACATCCCCGCCGCGTACCCTTTCGACCAGGGCTACGTCAGGATGCGGCTCGAGTTCTCCTGCAATCGATTGGATGGTGGCCATGGGACTTGGATGCTAGAAATCAATGAGACCGTATGGTGATTGGGTTGAGTCTCAACTGTTGAGTGTACTGGACGGCGGTGCCGGGGACCAAACGCGGGGGCGTCCCACGGCAGGTTCAAATTGGAAAATCTGTCCCATTCTTTGACGTTTTTCAGTAACAGAAACGGTTCCGGCAGCCGCAGCGGAGGCAAAATCGGCTTAAAGTGGAGGGATGAGGGTTGTATCTTCCCCAATTTTGGTTCCGCGGCTGGCTTACGTTTGCCTGGCTGGTTTGCTTTCTTCGCTGCTGACGATGTCGCCGGCTGCGGGGCAATCTCCCGAAGGCTCTGGAGCCGCACCAGCTAGCTCTGCTTCGCCTGCGGCACAGGAGAGTAAACCCGCACCTGCGAGTGCTGCGGCCCCCGCGGCGCAGAACGAAAACAAGCTGGCAGCGACGCGCAAGAAGGCCGCGAAGCGCGTTCACCGAGGGAGCAAGGCGTCAAGGCGAGCGCGGACGGCGCGGATAAAGCTGGCCTTTCAAGCCTCGACCGAGTTGCGCCCCATGGCCCAGCAACTGGGCACACTGCGCACGCCTGCGGCTTATGCAGGGGTAACTAAATATGCGCATCAGCATACCGGCGAGGCGGCTGCAGCGGCGTACCTGGCGCTGGGTCATGCCTACTTGCTGGACAGGCGCTACGCCGAGGCGGTGGCCAGCTTGCGTCAGGCTCGGGAAGCCGGCGAGGAGTTGGGCGACTACGCGGACTTTCTGGCCGCGCGCGCCAATCATGAGGCAGGCAATGAATCGGCAGCCGAAGCGCTGTTGCACGGCTTCTCTGAACGGTATGCGGACAGCATCTTTGTGACCCAGGCGCCGGAACTGGAAGCTGATGCATTGTTGGCCTTGAAAGACACGAGCGGGGCGCGGAGTGTGTTGGCAGCCGCAGCGGGTACGGCGGCGGCGGAGCGTACCGGCTATCAACTCGCAGAAGCGGAAGTCATCTTTGCATTGGGACAGGCCGATGTGGCGGAGGGACTTTACAAGCGGCTTCTGCTGGCTCATCCGCTCAGCTCAGAGGCAGAAATTGCGCGGGCAAAGCTGACCGCGATGGGCGCGGAGACGAGCCTGACCACGGCGGAGTTGCGCAGTCTGGGCGATGCCTATTACAACGCCGGTCGATATGAGGACGCGAGCGAGCAATACCGTGCGTTGGCCCGGCATTCCAGCCTTGACGCCGTGAGCCGCAATGGTTTTGCCGTGGCTGCGGCGGCGTGCGATTTGAAGCTGAAGCGGCTGACGACGGCCGAGGCCGAGCGGCTGCCCGATACGCCGGACGAGAACGGCGCGCGGCGGCTTTACTTGCTGATGGAGTTGGCGAGGAATCGCGACGATCTGGACGGACAAAAGCGCATTGTCGCCGAGATGGAGTCGAGATTCCCACAAAGTTTATGGCTGGCTGAGGCGCTTTATTCCAGCGGAAACATGTACCTGCTGCGGCGCGAATACACGATGGCGATCGAGTATTACAGCCGCCTGGCAGCGCGCTTTCCTACGACCAAGAATGCCGCGGCGGCGCACTGGCGGGCTGGCTGGCTCAGTTATCGGCAGGGACTCTATGGCGACGCGGCGCGTCTGTTCGACGAGCAGATTCGGCTCTATCCCAGCGCCAGGGAAACAGCATCTGCCCTTTACTGGCGCGGACGTCTGTACGAGACGCAAGATCACAAGCCGGCCTTGGCCACGGCCAACTACCGGACCGTGATCCGCGCTTACCAGCGCTACTTTTATGCCCAGATGGCACGGGAACGGCTGGCCGCGCTGGACAATGCGCCGACAGGAGCGCAGGCGCCAATCCAGACCGCGCAGCAGTCAATTCAGACGGGGGGGCAGCAGTCGGTCCAGATGGGAACCGAGCTGCAATTAGATAGCTTTCAGGCCCCGCCCGTGCCGGCGCTCGATGAGAGCTTTCCCGCCGAGAGCCCACATCTGGCCAAGGCGCGCCTGCTGGCCAACGCGGGCTTGAACGACTACATCGCCCAGGAGATTGCCGCCGACCCGGATTCTTCCACCTGGAGCGCTCTGGCCGAGGCGCAGATCTATGCCTCTTATGGCGAACCTTATCGCGCCATGCGCGCGCTGAAGCGGGCCCTGCCGTATGCCGCCACAGCCTCCATCAAATCTATTCCACTCCCTTATTGGCGCATCCTGTTCCCTCAGCCATGGTGGGAGACGATCAAGACGGAGTCGGCTAAAAACAATCTTGATCCTTATCTTGTGGCTGCGCTGATTCGTCAGGAGTCGGAGTTCAATCCCTCGGCCATCTCACGCGCCAATGCCTACGGGCTGATGCAGATGCTGCCTTCGGTGGGCAAGGCAATGGCACGCGAAGAGGGCATGAGTCATTTTGAGACCTTCCAACTGCTTGACCCGGAGACCAACATCCGTCTCGGAACCCGCTATCTGCGCAAGACCCTGAGTAAATTTGGCGGAGTGACGGAGTACGCGCTGGCCGCTTATAACGCCGGCGACGACCGGGTGCTCGACTGGCAGGCCGCCGGACCTTATCAGGGCATGGATGAGTTTGTCGAATCCATCCCCTTTACCGAAACTCGCGACTATGTTGAGAGCATCCTGCGCAACATCGAAACGTATAAGGCAATCGATGCGTTTGCCAGTTCGCAGAGTAAGCCTGTTACCGGTACGGGACAATAGGGTTACCATTTTTCCCTCGCTGGGCACGGGGAACCCCATTCGATACTTCCAGCCTTCGATTCCTATTGACTTAAGAGGCCGCCGGCACACACACTAATTTTGACCGGAGGAGTCTAAGCCTCCGGGAAGCCATTCGCAGTCTGCTGTTGTTGCAAAACAGGGCTGGCCGGATTCTTCGGACACGGCACTGTAAAGTAAAAACGGGGTAGGTAGCGTATCGCGAAGATTCTGGCCGGTGGCTTTTCTTTAGGGAAAACCGGTTTAGAATCGATAACATCGCATGCCGCAATCCTGGTTTTGCTGGCGCCTCAACCAACCGGAGGGCACTATGTCAGCCGATTTGCAGTTTCTGGAAGAATGGATCCCCGAAAGAATGGACCCCGGAACGGTCTTCGTGCTGGAAAACCAAGCGAAGCTGGGTCATGCCCATAACCCGTTCGTAGCCGTCATGTCCTGCCCACGGTGCGGGACCATCGGACTGATCACGCGCCGCCAACTATGCGGTGGCGAGGCGATGATTTGCGGCGGCGATCTCTGCTCAGCCGAGTACCAACTGGACGGCGAGGTCATCAATTTCCGCAAGGCGCAGTAAGTGCCATTGATCGATGGATGGGTGTGTTGAAGCCGGTTGCGAAGCTTCACTGTCGACACTGCTTCCGGCCACTGCGCTTCCCTTTCTGCCGAATGCATGAAAACATTGGTGAAATAAGATGCCGGAACGCGTCGAGGCCAGTGTTACGGGGGCGAATTCTGCCGTCGTTTGCGTACCGAAACCGGGCGCACGAGTGCTTTGGTTACAAGGTATAACTCTGGCTTGGATGATGGTAGAGTTTGGCGTCTCTGTGTATGCGGCCGCAACGGCGCACAGCCCAGCGATGATGGCCTTCGGCTCCGACAGCTTAGTAGAGCTACTCTCCGCTATTGTCGTGCTTCTGCAGTGGATTCCGGGCATATCTATATCGCAGCGGCGGACAAACCGCGCATCCGGAGTACTGCTCTTTGTGCTGGCCTTCGTGGTTGCGATGATCGCGGCTGGGGCTCTGGTTATGCGGGGGCGGCCCGAAACGAGTCGCGCAGGCATCGGGATCACAATTGCCGCGCTGATCGCAATGCCCGTTCTTGCCATCCTGAAGCGCCGCGAGGCCCACCGCAGCAAGAATGCAGCTCTGGCCGCCGATGCCATACAGTCGGCTACTTGCGCATACATTGCGCTCATCACATTGGCTGGTCTTGCCTTGAATGCAGCATTTCATATTGCATGGTTCGATTCAGTTGCCGCTTTGGCGGCCATACCCATCCTCATAAAAGAGGGCAGATCGGCTTGGCAAGGCCAGGGATGCGGGTGCTGCTGAGAGCTTGATTTTCAGTCTTAATCACCACGAAATCCGAAGCCTTGCCTGTTGACGTGGCTCCAATAGTATGATGATAAGTTAGCTGCAAACCTACGCAAGCCCATCGACATGGTCTTGAGAACCGGACTAGTGTTGTTGGGCTATTTTCTTGGGGAGTCGCCATGTCCCGCATTGTTGAGATTACAGAACTCGCACTTCGAGATGCACATCAGAGCTTGCTAGCCACCCGAATGGCTTTGGACGACATGATTCCGGTTTGCGAAGACATCGACAACGCCGGCTACTGGTCGGTGGAATGTTGGGGCGGCGCGACTTTCGATTCCTGTATTCGCTTTTTGAATGAAGACCCGTGGGAACGGCTGCGCACGCTGCGTAAGCTGATGCCCAAGAGCCGGCTGCAGATGTTGCTTCGCGGCCAGAATCTGCTGGGATACCGACACTACGAAGACGGTGTGGTCCGACGCTTTGTGGAGAAGTCAGCCACCAATGGAATCGACGTCTTTCGCATCTTCGACGCTCTGAATGACGTACGCAACCTCAAGACCAGCATCGATGCGGTGAAAAGGACCGGTAAGCACGCGCAAGGCGCGATCTCCTATACAGTGAGCCCTCTGCATACCGTGACGGCATTTGCTGAGATGGCGCAGCGGTTGCGGGAGATGGGATGCGATTCGATTTGCATTAAAGATATGGCTGGCCTGCTGAAGCCGCAGCCCGCATATGATCTGGTGAAAGCCATCAAGCAGAAGTGCGGCGCGGATATGCTGGTGCATGTCCATACTCACGCAACAACAGGGGTAACTCTAGTCTCTCTGATGAAGGCGATCGAGGCCGGGTGCGACATCGTAGACACGGCGGTTGGTTCACTGTCGTTGGGACCGGGTCACAATCCAACGGAAAGCTTGATTGAGTTATTGGAAGGGACCGGATTCGAGACCCGTGTCGATAAGGAACGTGTTCTGCGCGTGTCGAGCCACTTCGCTCAAATCCGCCCGCGCTACAAGGAGTTCTTTAGCGAGAACACCGGCGTGGATACGGAGATATTCAAGAGCCAGATTCCAGGCGGCATGATCTCTAACATGGAAAGTCAGCTCAAAGGACAAGGTGCGGGCGACCGGCTGCAAGAGGTCCTTGAGGAGGTTCCCAAGGTTCGCAAGGATTCTGGTTATCCGCCGCTGGTAACTCCTTCGAGCCAGATTGTAGGTTCGCAGGCTGTCTTCAATGTGTTGATGGGTAAGTACAAAGTCTTAACTGGAGAGTTTGCCGATTTGATGCTGGGTTACTACGGAAGCACGCTGGGCGAAAAGAACCCCGAAGTGTTGAAAAAAGCCGAGGCCCATGCTAAGAAACCGGCAATCACGGTTCGCCCTGCCGACCTGCTCAAGCCGGAGTGGGAGAGCCTGAGCGCCGCAGCGGGTGCCTTGAAGGGATCGAATGGCAGCGATGAGGACGTGTTGACTTATGCTATGTTCCCGCAAGTGGCGCCGAAGTTCTTTGAGACCCGTGCCCAGGGGCGCAAGAATCTGGGCGTGAATAATCTTGACAAGACACCGGCTAACCAGGCACCGGAGCCGAAAGCTCCGACAGCGGCTGCCGGCGGACACGAACTAACCGCCAAAGTGAACTATGTAATTACACTGAACGGCAAAGAGCACCGGGTAACTGTGGCTCCCGAGAGATAGAAGAGAGTTATGCCGGCGAATTCAGGAGCAGGGATGGCTAAGCAAGAAGAAAGTCGTAAGAAGACAATGGCCGAGAAGATTTCCGATCTTAGCGCAAAGCGCGCGGAGTTGGAAATGGGCGGCGGCCAGGAACGCATCGAGAAACAACACGAGTCCGGCAAGCTGACCGCGCGGGAACGGGTTGCGAAGCTGGTAGACCCAGGCAGTTTCCAGGAGATCGGACTGTTTGCGCTTCATCGCTCGACTTATTTTGGAATGGCCGGGAAAGAGATGCCCGCAGATGGCGTTGTGACTGGATGCGCCAACATTGACGGGCGTTTGGTGCATCTTGCCAGCCAGGACTTTACGGTGGGCGGTGGATCTGCCGGCGAGACGCACAACGATAAGGTAGTCGATATGATGCGCCTGTCTCTCAAGACGGGTAGCCCTTTCGTCTTTATCAACGACTCCGGTGGTGCGCGCGTTCAGGAAGGCATTGACAGTCTGGCAGGATATGGCCGCGTTTTTTACCACAATGTAATGCTCTCGGGAACAGTGCCGCAGATTTCGCTGATTTGCGGCCCGTGCGCGGGAGGCGCCGTTTACAGTCCAGCGCTCACCGACTTTATTATTCAAACCCGGCAAGCCCGAATGTTTATAACTGGGCCGCTGGTGATCAAACAGGTAACAGGAGAAGTGGTAAGCGCGGAGGAGTTAGGCGGCCCTCAGGCGCAGATGAATAACTCTGGTGTAATTCACCTCATAGCTGAGAACGACGAGGAGGCAGTTCAGCTTTGCAGGCGTCTGCTGAGTTTCATGCCCTCCAATAACCTTGAAGATGCGCCGCGCATGCCGTTTAATCTGCCGATCGAGCCCGATCCACAGATGAATGGTATTGTGCCGGTCGACAACAAGGCTGCTTATGACGTTAGAAGAGTTATTACACACGTTCTGGATCATCAAGATTTTCTCGAGATCCAGCCGGGTTTCGCCCCTAACATTGTTATTGGCTTCGGACGCCTGCAAGGCCGACCGGTTGGCATTATCGCAAGCCAACCGAAGTCCATGGCCGGCGTGCTGGACATCAACGCTTCCGATAAGTCGGCGCGATTTGTCCGCTTCTGCAATGCCTTCAACATTCCACTTATCACGTTCGTGGATGTGCCGGGCTTTCTTCCTGGAGTCGAACAGGAGCGCGGCGGCATCATTCGTCACGGAGCCAAGCTGCTGTTCGCTTACTCAGCCGCCACGGTCCCGAAGATAACAGTAGTGTTGCGCAAAGCGTACGGCGGCGCGTATATCGCTATGTGCTGCAAGGATCTTGGCGCTGACCGGGTCATAGCTTGGCCCACAGCCGAGATCGCGGTCATGGGCGCCGAGGGCGCTGCTGAGATCGTCTTCCGGCGTGAAATAGATGCGGCTGAAGATAAGGCCAGCCGCCGCCAGGAACTGGTCGACGAGTATCGAGAGACATTTTCCAACCCCTTCGTTGCGGCTGGCAGACGGCTTGTGGATGACATCATCGATCCTGCCGATACGAGGAAGTATCTGGCGGATGCTTTGGAATCGCTGCATACCAAACGCGAGCTGCGTCCTGCAAAGAAACATGGATTGATTCCTTTATGAGGAGCTACCCGTGGGATTGAGTTTGACGGATTTTGTATTGATAGCTTTGTTAGTGGGAACGGGCTGTGTGCTGAGTTATGTCGGCTTGTGGTGCATACTTCGATGGGATGCTTCTAAGTGGCAGCAAACCTCGGAACGCCAATTGAACGACCTTGCCAGCGCTCTTAAAGCTTTGGAAGCACGCATGGCTGAGTTTAGCGAGCTTACGGCGTTGCAGCCGGTTACTGCTCCGGTTGCTGAATTGAAAGCCGAAACTGCTGTCGCAATGGAATCGGTTTATCGGGAATCAGGGGAAGTTACACCTGAAATACTGGTGGTGCTTGTCGCGGCCGTGACCGCATTCCTGGGCAAGAAGGTCCGCATTCGCTCGGCAAAGATGCTTCAGCCGCCCCATGAAGTTGCCAATCCATGGTCTCAGCAGGGACGGGTGTTCGTTCAGGCCTCCCATAATTTACGATTGAGAGGATGATGTCAAGGAGAGCCTCTCGAGGGAAGGAAGACGTAACTTGAAGCTTCAGATTTCAATTGACGGAAAGACCTACGAGGCTGAAGTCGAAATCCTGGAAGACGACGCGATGCCGCGCCAGACGATTCATGAGCCAGGCCCTGCACTGCCCGCTGCGGTTCAGTCGACGCCCGTTGCGGGCACACAATCTCAGGCTTCGGCGGCCAAGGAAAATGCTGACGACTCCAAGCTCTGCCGCAGTCCGGTTACAGGCGTTGTCATCAAAGTGAACGTTGGACCAGGGCAACCGATTCAGGCTAACGATCTAATCATGGTGCTGGAAGCTATGAAAATGGAAACTAATATTACGGCGCCCCGCGCGGGAATAGTTAGGAACGTGCGAGTAGCGCAGGGTGATTCTGTGAAGGTTGGTGAGGTCGTCGTTGAGTTCGAATAATAGCCTTGATCGGCTTTAGAAAGCATTCGCGGCCTTCGTCGAAAGGGCAATGAATGAGCGACGCTGACGAAACTTTGGGGCTTATTCCAGGAATCAAGTTTGTAGATCATGTCGCCATCGCCGTGAAGCCGGGCGAGTTAGAAGACCAGGTCAAGGCATACGAGATGCTGGGCTTTAAAGAAGTGCATCGGGAAGTAGTGCTCGGGATGGATCAGGTGCATGAAGTATTGCTGCGCATCGGCGACGGTCCCAACCTGATTCAGTTGCTCGAGCCATTGACTCCGGATTCTCCGGTGCAAAAGCTGATCGAGAGAAACGGCGGCCGTGGCGGGCTGGCTCACGTCGCTTTCCGCGTGGAGAACGCCCGGCAGGCATTTGACGCGATGCAGGCAAGCGGATTTCGACTTATCGACAAGGCTCCTCGCAAAGGCTCGCGCGGAACCACGGTCTTCTTCGTCCATCCTAAGTCGAAAGCGGATAATCCTTTTGGGTTTCTCATTGAAATTGTCGAAGACCCTGAAAGTATGTGACGGAATATGGCCACCAATCATCTTCTCCAAGAGTTTCCTCCAGTCGACACTCAGGCGTGGGAAGAAGTTATCCGCAAGGATCTGAAGGGTGCCGACTACAAAGAGAAACTGATATGGCAAACGGAAGAAGGGCTAGCAGTCAAGCCCTACTACCGGGGTGAAGATGTCGCGGGGTTGGAGTTCCCGAATGCCGCGCCCGGCGCCTTTCCTTATGCGCGCGGTAGCCGCTCGACAGGCGAATGGCGCATTCGCGAGGAGATCGACGCGGTCGATCCAGAGGAGGCAAATCGGGAGGCGCACCGCGCGGTGATTGCTGGAGCCGAAGAGATTTCGTTCCGCAACGTGGTCATCGAAAATGCTTCAGCTCTGGGAATGCTTCTTGCCGACCTGGAGGAGATTCCCGTGCATCTTCAAAAGGCCGGCGAGACTCAACTCCGTCTTTTGATCGAACGGCTGAACGGGCAACAAAGACTGTCCCTTGTATCGACCGGCTGGAATCCGCACACAAACTTGGATTTTGCAGCGGAAGTTGTTGCCGCAGCACTGCCCAAGCTTGTGCCCTTCACTATTCATGGCGATGAGTTTGAAGAATCGGGAGCAACCGCTGCCGAGGAAGTTGGATTCACGCTTGCAGCCGGCATCGATTTACTGGCGGGAATGCAAGAGCGCAATGTGGACGCTGATCGCGCCGCGGCTTCGATCTCGTTTTCTTTTGCGATTGGCGCGAACTATTTCTTTCAAATCGCCAAGCTGCGTGCCTTTCGTATGGTCTGGGCGCGCGCGGTAGAGAGTTTTGGCGGAACGCATGAAAGTGCAAAAGCCCGCATTCATGCCCGTACCTCACGGTGGAATGAGACTATCTACGATCCCCACGTCAACATTCTGCGCGGGACAACGGAGGCCATGTCTGCTATCCTCGGCGGCGCGGACTCTATCTCTGTCGCGCCCTTCGATGAGTGTTACAAGACGCCGGATGAAGCCAGTCGCCGGCTTGCCCGGAATACGCTGATCATTCTCAAACAAGAGGCTTTGTTGTCGCGAGTTGCCGATCCGGGAGCTGGGTCATATTGCCTGGAAGTTATCACCGATTTTATTGCTCGCGAGGGTTGGAGGTCGATGCAAGGAATCGAGGCGGCCGGAGGCTATCGGAAGGCTCAGGCAGATGGACTAATTGCGCAGGCGCTTAAGCGATCTATGGCCGCCAGAGAAGAGGCAGTGGTATCTCGCCGTCGCATCTTTACGGGGACCAACCAACACGCCAATTTCTCTGAAAAAGCATTGGATCGCATCGATCTTTCGCACCTGAGCAATAAGCCGCGCGGGGCGCAGATTTATGAGCAACTTCGTCTGCGCACCGAACGCCATGCGGCCAAGACAGGCAAGTCGCCTCGTGTTTTGCTGGCCAGAATCGGTGATCCCAAGATGCGGTCGGCCCGTTCTAATTACGCGGCCAACTTCTTTGGCTGCGCGGGATTCGCTCTCGTAACGCAGAGATTTTCGAGCGCTGATGGAATCGCGGCGAGCAATGCCGATCTTATTGTGCTTTGCAGTTCAGACCCAGAGTATCTTGCGCTGGCCACTGAAGTTATTTCCAAGTTAAAGGCGCTGGGGCGCGAGACCCCGGTGATTGTTGCAGGTTATCCTGATTCTGCGGAGCAGTTACAAGCCGCCGGAGTCGCGGATTTCGTCCATATGCGAAGCAATCCTATCGAGCTTCTTGCAAAGTGGCAGCGGCGGCTGGGGATCAAGGACTAACTATGCGCCCGGATTTTTCAAAGATCGACTATAAGGCTGTGGCGGAGGGAGCGGCTGCGCGAGAGAGCAAGAAGCGAGAGAATCAAGAATGGCTCTCGCCTGAACACATTCCAATAAAGAGTTACTACACGCTGGAGGATCTAAAGGGGCTCGCGCATCTTCAGTATGCCGCAGGAATTCCACCGTACCTGCGTGGACCTTACAGCACGATGTATGTGATGCGGCCGTGGACAATACGGCAATACGCGGGCTTCTCCACCGCAGAAGAGTCCAATGCTTTCTACCGCCGCAATCTAGCCGCTGGACAAAAAGGGCTTTCAGTTGCCTTCGATCTTGCTACACACCGGGGATACGATTCCGATCACGAGCGCGTAGACGGAGACGTGGGCAAGGCCGGCGTGGCCATCGACTCAGTCCTCGATATGAAGATTCTCTTTGACCAGATTCCTCTCGGACAAATGTCTGTGTCGATGACTATGAACGGCGCCGTGCTCCCGATCATGGCGTTTTATATCGTAGCAGCCGAAGAGCAAGGAGTTACTACGCGGCAGTTATGCGGGACCATTCAGAACGACATTCTTAAGGAATTCATGGTCCGCAACACTTATATCTATCCGCCCGAAGGCTCCATGCGAATCATCGGCGACATCTTTCACTACTGTGCGGCGAATATGCCGAAATTCAATTGCATCAGCGTGAGCGGATACCACATGCAGGAAGCTGGAGCCACGGCGGATATTGAACTGGCTTATACACTGGCCGACGGCCTGGAGTATCTGCGTACTGGAGTAAAGGCAGGTCTCGATATCGACGAGTTTGCGCCGCGCATCTCTTTTTTCTGGGGCATTGGCATGAACCATTTCATGGAGATTGCCAAGATGCGAGCTGCGCGCATGTTATGGGCGAAGTTAGTCAAGACCTTCAATCCGAGGAACCCGAAATCGCTGGCCTTGCGGGCACATTCACAAACGTCGGGATGGAGCCTCACAGCACAGGATCCATTCAACAACGTGGTGCGCACTTGCATTGAGGCACTGGCCGCGGCCTTCGGGCATACTCAGTCTCTGCACACCAATGCGCTGGATGAAGCATTGGCGCTGCCTACCGATTTTTCCGCTCGCATCGCACGCAATACCCAGATTTACTTGCAGGAAGAAATCGGCATCACGCACATTGTGGATCCCTGGGCCGGTTCGTACTATGTGGAGCGGCTCACACATGAATTGATGCATGCTTCGTGGGCACTGATTGAAGAGGTCGAGAACCTGGGCGGGATGGCCAAGGCAATCGAAACCGGAGTTCCAAAAATGCGCATTGAAGAGGCGGCCGCGCGCAAACAGGCCTTCATCGACTCGGGCAAGGACGTGATAGTAGGCGTCAACGCGTACGCTTCATCTGAGGAGCCGCTAATCCCAGTGCTCGATATTGACAATGCTGCGGTTCGTGAAGCGCAACTAAGAAGGCTTAGTCAGTTGAAGCGAGAACGCGATCCGGATGCAGTGCATCAATCACTCGAAAAGCTGGAACAATGTGCCTCGACCGGTGAGGGCAACCTGCTGGAGTGCGCGGTAGATGCAGCGCGCAAGCGTGCCACACTAGGTGAGATTTCTTTTGCACTCGAAAAGGTGTGGGGGCGTTACGAGGCCACTACGCGCGCAATCGCAGGCGTTTATTCTTCAGAGAGCGGCAGCGCCGAAGAGTTTAAGAGAGCACAAACGATGGTCACGGATTTCGAACAAGCCGAAGGTCGGCGCCCGCGCATTCTGGTGGCGAAGATGGGGCAGGATGGTCACGACCGCGGCTCGAAAGTAATCGCCACGACCTTCGCGGATATTGGGTTCGACGTTGACATCGGCCCGTTGTTCCAGACTCCTTGCGAGGTCGCGCGCCATGCGGTCGAGAACGATGTGCACGTTGTTGGCGCCTCCTCGTTGGCAGCCGGCCACAAGACTTTGGTCCCGCAATTGATCGATGAGTTGCGCAAGCTCGATCGGGCTGACATTCTGGTGGTTGTGGGCGGTGTAATTCCACCGCAAGACTATGAGTTCCTGTACCAGGCTGGGGTGGCCGGCGTTTACGGGCCGGGCACCGTGGTCCCTGTAGCGGCGCAACGGATTCTAGAGATTCTCAATGGCAGTTTGGTGGGGGGGCGTTCCTGATTGGAAGACCCAAAGGAGAGCGCATTGCGTGTTCGCCCCGGATGCCAAACGCCGGAGCCGCCACAGGATTTGATTGCGCGCCTCACTAATCGCCGTCATCCTCTTTCTCGCGAGCAATACGTCGATGGCATCCGCAGCGGGAGCCGCGCTATTTTGGCCCAAGCGATTACTTTAATCGAGAGCTCGCGCGCGGCCGACCGCGAACTGGCCGAACAAATTGTGGAAGACTGCCTTCCTAACAGCGGCAATTCTATTCGCGTCGGCATAACGGGAGTTCCAGGCGCGGGCAAGAGCAGCGTGATTGAGGCGCTGGGCGCGTCTTTGATCACTGAACACGGGCAAAAGGTCGCCGTGTTGGCTATCGACCCGAGCAGCCAACTTTCCGGCGGAAGCATTCTAGGCGACAAGACACGTATGTTATCTCTCGCATCGAGTGAGATGGCGTTCATCCGGCCCTCTCCATCCCGCGGCTCTCTGGGCGGCGTCACGCAGCGTACCCGCGAGGCGATGCTGCTGTGCGAAGCAGCGGGATACCAAAACGTCTTAGTCGAAACGGTTGGAGTTGGACAATCTGAGACTGCGGTTCACGACATGGTCGACTTCTTCCTTCTCATCGCGCTGACGGGGGCAGGCGACGAGTTACAAGGCATGAAGCGCGGCGTGATGGAGTTAGCGAATATAGTGGTAATCAATAAAGCCGATGGCTCGAATCTGGCCGCCGCGGAGAGAGCCTGCTCCGAGGCTCAGAACGCATTGCACTATCTTCCCCGTTCACTCTCTGGATGGACGCCGCGCGCCATGACTTGCTCGGCGCAGACTCGCAAAGGTATCGCCGAGCTTTGGAATGCGATTCAAGAGCACCACTCGATGACCAAAGCAAATGGCTGGTTCGGCCTTACTCGACGGGATCAGACACGGCGATGGATGCATGAGATCATTGCGCAGGATCTGAGACTGCGATTCGAGTCTAATCCGGCGATAGGAAAACGCATGAAGGCGCTTGAACAAGATGTTGTGGAAGGACGCACAACATCGTTTCGCGCTGCGCGTACGCTGCTCGATATCTACTCAGACCCCAAGCCGGCGGACGCTCATTCTGGCGATTGAGTTTGTAATTCACTGTTGAGCTTGCCGGGAATCTCCGCAAGATATGTGGGCAGCACCGAGTGTATTCGCAGCGGTGTGCGATAGCGCGCGTGAGTATGGTAGATTCAAGAAGACGGACTACCCTGTGGAGAGATGGCCGAGTGGTTTAAGGCGCACGCTTGGAAAGCGTGTGTACTTTAACGAGTACCGTGGGTTCGAATCCCACTCTCTCCGCCATTAGAATCAATAACTTGCATGAATTGCTTTCTCCGAGATAAACTCTAAGCGAGTTGCCTTTTAATGCAAGGATATTCGGGGCTTCCTATTCCAAGACAACGAGAACAAACGGAATGCGGTTTTCCATGAATTCCCAGACAATCCCTGTGCCTTGTACAGGCCGCGTATGAGGTATTATCTATTCTTGCTGGACCCGGCTCTTAGTCGTCTTCTCTGATGTAGTCTTCTTTACTATGGTCTTCGCCCTCGCTATCTCTCCCTCCAGGATTTCCCCGCTGGTAAGAAGCATGGGCTGTTTGGAGACAACAGGAAAATGCATGTTCTTAGCAATGTCTGCAAGGGCTGCTGGGGCTTTCTTGCTCTCGGCATCTGAAGCTGTCTTGTCGTGTGTTCGGATTTCAACCGTCAGACCGATTTCAATCTGGCCATAAAGCCTACGTATATCGCGCCTGAGACCGTTTTCCAGCTCATTTCTCCGGTTGCCATCCGCAGAAAAATTCGCCAAACTGACCCTAGAGGCGATCACTTGGATCATCGCCGGGATCTTATTCTGGCTGCTCCCTAACCGAGACAAATGTGCTTACTGCGGGGACAGCGAACAGGCGAAGATAGCCAACATCTCAAACTCCTTGTCTCTGTCTCCGGCAGAGCGAACAATGATCGTTCGACAATAATTAATGAATACGATTGGATAGATACCCGAGAAACGCCGTAGGGTCCGTGAACCAGTTCGAACCTCAGCCCAACGACGGTGCACAGGATTAAGAAGCTATTCTGACTCCGCAGGCCCCTGTCTCCTGAATGGAGTCGGAGTCTGCTCTTCATGGAGGGACGTCTCTGTCATAACACGATCCCGAGTCAATCGCGTCTGCTCATTATGTATGCCCATTGATGTTGGCCGATCTTGTCACACCGCTTTGATAGTGTGGAACTGTGGGCACTTCGCTGACACCATCTTCGCGCTCTGTCTTTCGCGCCGGCTCATATTCGCGTTTTTGGCTTGCTCGAGTATGCTCGTCGCTCAGCTATCAGATGATCGGCGTTGCGGTCGGCTGGCAGATGTATGGGCTAACACACAGCACATTTGCGTTGGGCATGGTCGGCCTTGTGCAGTTCCTCCCACTTCTGCTGCTTAACCTGGTCGTAGGCCATGTCGCCGACCGAGTTAGCCGCAAATCCATTCTCGCCGTTTGTCAAGCCGTACAGTCGCTCATTGCCGTGTCACTCGGCGTGGCAACGCTGTTCCGTGTACTCCACCCAGAAGGGCTCTTCTGCGCGGTGGCGTTGATCGGTGTTGCGCGCGCCTTTGAAAGCCCCTCAACCCAGGCCCTGTCCCCCACCCTGGTGGAAGAATCGTTGATCCCGCAGGCGATCGCATGGTCGTCTTCGGCAAACCAAACCGCTTCTATCCTCGGTCCCGCGCTCGGTGGACTGTTTTTTTTCGCAGGTGCGCAGACACCCTACCTCACCAGCGCCGCGCTCTTCCTCTGCGCCTCTGCGCTTTCGTCAACGATTCGACCTTGGCGTCAAGCCCCTCAAAACTCTGCGCCCACTGCCAGTTCCATCTTCTTGGGCATACATTACATTCGCAATCACAAGAGGATCCTCGGAGCGATCTCTCTGGATCTGTTCGCCGTTTTGCTTGGCGGCGCCACAGCGTTGCTTCCCGCCTTTACTCGCGACATCTTGCACACGGGCCCGTGGGGTTTGGGCCTGCTCCGACTTTCCCCCGCGCTCGGCGCACTGACTATGTCGGTCGTCCTTGCACACTGGCCCATAAAGCATCATGCGGGCACGCGCATGTTTGCTGCGGTCATCGTCTTCGGACTCGCAACGGTCGCTTTTGCGCTCTCTCGCTCGCTTTGGCTGTCGATGTTCATTCTTGCAGTACTCGGGAGTGCAGACGTAGTCAGCGTGGTGGTTCGCTCCTCGTTGGTGCAACTAGAGACTCCGGACGAGATGCGCGGCCGGGTCAGCGCGGTCAACTCACTTTTCATTGGAACGTCGAACCAGTTGGGCGAGTTTGAGTCCGGCGTCACCGCGTCCTTTATGGGTCTAATTCCCGCGACAATCTTTGGGGGTGCAGGCAGCGTCGCAATCGCGATTCTCTGGATGTGTTTCTTTCCCGACCTTCGCAAACTAGACCAACTAGGCAAAGACTGAGCAATTCGCACGTACTTACTGGATTCCTCGGGATACCCATGCGGTCGGGAAGAATTGTAGTTTCATGCTAAATCGACAGGTATTAAAGCGACGAGTATTGCGACTGGAAACGTGCATTCATTTGTTAAGCCCTCAACCGAGGGTCATACGGAACCCGATCGACGAGCGCAGGGCGACATATCGGGACTTATGCGAGATGTGAACTCAGTAAGGGCGCCAATACCTGACCTCTGTCGTGACATGCTTGCCGTTTCATCGTGTTTTAGATTCGCCCGGTCGGATGATCGGAGCCACCTGTGTAAGTCGGCGTGGTCGCCTGCTTCTCATCCTGCATCGAGCGGCCGCGTTGCCATGCTCCAAAGACTCCATATGGATAGGGGCCGGACTGCGGCGCACTGACCTTATCAAGAGCGGCGGCTGCCTCATTGTCCAGGGTCAGTTCGGCTGCACCGAGGTTGCTGCGAAGATGCTCAACTGTGCGCGCACCGATGATCGGAGCGATGACGCCAGGACGGTCAGCGATCCAGCTCAACGCGACTTGAGAAGGCGTCGCGCCAATTTCCTTGGCGATGCGAACGACGGTGTCGATTGTCGCCCAATTGCGATCGGAGTCGGCGTATTCTTCCGAAATCCTCTGATACAGCGGCTTCTCAGAGCCGGCACGGGTGCCCGCCTGCGCGGCCACTCCGCGCTGATACTTGCCCGATAGAAAGCCTCCCGCGAGCGGCGACCATGGCAGAAGGCCAATGCCGTTATGCAGCGCGGCAGGGATGATCTCCCACTCGATTTCGCGCGAAAGCAGGCTGTATTGCGGCTGAAGCGTCACTGGAACCTGCACGCCCATTGCCTTGGCCGTGGAGACGATGAGTTGAAGCTGCCAGCCTGTGAAGTTCGAAAGGCCAATGTAATGAATTTTGCCGGCTCCCACCGCTTCATCGAGAAACGAAAGCGTCTCCTCCACCGGTGTGTGCATGTCGGACGCATGCAGCTGATAGAGATCTATTGTCTCAACGCCCAGACGGCGGAGGGACGCATTCAGCGCACGATGCAGGTAGCGCCGCGACAGTCCTACCGCATTGGGGTCCTGGACCATCTTGTGTCCACCGGAACGCCCCTTGCTGGCAAGCACAATCCTGTAGGTCACCTCACGAGGCCGTGCAGCGAACCAACGTCCGATGATCTCTTCCGACACGCCGCCAACATAGACATCGGCGGTGTCGATCAAATTGCCGTCTGCTTCGACAAACGCGTCGAGGATCGCGAAGGCGTCCTCTTCCGGCGTCTCCGAGCCAAAGTACATCGTTCCTAAAGCAATCTTTCCTACGGCGATTCCGGTGTTTCCGAGTTTACGATGCAGCATCTTTAATCTCCTAAGTCGGATTTCTTGCAGTTACAGTTGCGTGTTCAGCAGCGATGTGACTGAGCCTTCTTACCTGGGTTGGTATTGATCGTCGGTGACATGTTCCAACCAATCAACGACCTTGCCATTGAGCTTTTCCTGGATGGCAATGTGGGTCATCGCCGTGGTCGCGGTCGCACCATGCCAGTGCTTCTCTCCCGGCTCAAACCAGACTACGTCTCCCGGGCGGATAACTTCGATGGCGCTGCCTTCGCGTTGCACCCATCCCGATCCAGCAACCACGATGAGAGTCTGACCGAGCGGGTGGGTGTGCCATGCTGTGCGGGCACCGGGCTCGAAGGTCACGCAAGCTCCCGAGACCATCGCGGGATCGGGAGCCTGAAACAACGGATCGACGCGTACCGTGCCGGTGAACCAATCGGCTGGCCCTTTTGTGGACGCTTGTGAACCAACTCTAGTGATTTTCATTTCGTGCTCCTTTGCATGCTACCGATTTGTCATGCGCTCGACTTCCGCCGGGTATCGGTCACCGACGACGGGAATGCTTTTCAGGATACCGTCAAGTTCACGGATCTCATCCGGCGTGAGTTTCAAACTTGTTGCGCCGATGTTTTCGTCAAGACGCCCCAGCTTCGTCGTGCCGGGAATGGGGACAATCCAAGGTTTTTGTGCAAGAACCCATGCAAGAGCAATTTGAGCGGCGGTTGCTTGCTTCTTCGTTGCGAACGATTGGATTGCATCGACCAAAGCGCGATTTGCCTTACGGGCCTCGACGCTGAAACGAGGGAACGTGCCGCGGTTATCTTCCTTGTCGAACTGGGTCTGCTCTGTTACCGAACCTGCCAAGAATCCCTTACCCAGCGGGCTGAAGGACACCAGGCCGATCCCGAGTTCCTCAAGCGTGGGCAGGATGTCTTCTTCTGGTTGTCTCCACCATAATGAATATTCACTTTGAAGCGCCGTTACAGGTTGGACAGCATGGGCACGGCGAATCGTCTGCGCGCCTGCTTCGGAAAGACCGAAGTGGCTGACCTTTCCCTGGTCGATCAAGTCCTTCACCGCTCCTGCCACGTCTTCAATCGGTACTTCAGGGTCAACGCGATGTTGATAAAGCAAATCAATTTTCTCGACACGAAGCCGTTTCAGAGAGGCTTCCACTGTTTCCCTGATGTATTCTGGCTGGCTATTCAAGCCGCTTGGGTGGGGATCACCCGATGTGTCGAATTGAAATCCAAACTTCGTTGAGATCACGACCTGATCCCGCACCGGAGCCAGCGCTTCGCCCACAAGTTCCTCATTCACGAACGGACCGTATACCTGCGCTGTGTCGAAGAAGGTGATTCCGCGGTCCACAGCACCGCGCAATAGCGCGATCATCTCCTGCCTGGTTCCGGCAATGGGACCGTGCCCGGCAGTAGCCCGCATGCAGCCCAGACCAATGGCTGAGACTTCAAGGCCACTCCGACCCAGTTGACGCTTCTCCATTGCTTCTCCTTCGTTGTGACTACAGGCTGTTGGCGAGCCTTGCTCTCGAACAAAATATTCATGAGCGGCTCCTTCTTACATACACAAGTCTAAGATGCGGCAGTTGATGCAACAATCCGCTTTCAGACGCAAGGTGTCATGAGTATGATTCATGAATGATCAGGGACGACCTAGCGGAACTTGCAGCTTTCGCAATCGTAGCAAATGAGCGTAGTTTTACTCGTGCCGCCGCCCGGCTTGGCATCTCTCAATCCGCCCTCAGTCATTCCATGCAAGGGCTGGAAAGGAGGTTGGGGATACAGTTGCTCGCGCGAACCACGCGAAGTGTCTCCCCCACAGCGGCGGGAACGGCGCTACTTCGCGACCTCGCGCCCGCCCTCGAAAGGATCGAGCGCGCGGTAGCGGAAACCCGAAAGAAAAGGGAGAAACCGGCTGGCCGAATTCGACTCATCATTCCGCGAACGGCAACAGAAATGGTGATCCTGCCGAAACTGGCTCGATTCGCTCGCAGCTATCCGGAAATTGTTCTGGAAGTGACATCGTCCAACGACCCGGTCGATCTTGTTGCCGGCGAATTCGACGCCGGAGTCCAACTGGGCGAGTTCATCCAGCGGGATATGATCGCGGTCCGGGTGACCAAAGAGATGCGTCTCGCCATTGTTGGCTCTCCAAAGTACTTCGAGTTAAATAGCATCCCGCGAAACCCGCAGGATCTGAAAGATCACTCCTGTATAGGCTTTCGTTTCAGCAATGGCCTTTACCGGTGGGAGTTCGAGAAAGGCCGGAAGACCGTTACGGTCAGCCCGCAAGGCCCTGCCTCGTTCGATGATCCCGACCTCGTGATACAAGCGGTGCTGGACGGGGTAGGAATAGGGTCTTCTATGGAAGAGAGCCTCACAGACTTGATTGCAAAGGGAAGGCTGATTCAAGTTTTCAAAGACTGGTGTCGATCATTCCCCGGATACTTCCTCTACTATCCCAGTCGGCGCAATCAACCTGCTGCTCTAGCCGCCTTGATTGAAGCCCTACGGCTATCAGACTGATGTTCCGTCTTAGTCGCCAGATCACTACGCGGCGAATCTTTCAGGCACGGCAGTGTACCGACTCCTTGTGCCGGTCGGAAAATCTTGGGAGTTTGCGAACGCAGGCAAATTCCGGACCCCGAAAAATGACGTGGATATTGTCGATTCCTTTTCTTGAGCTAAAGTGCATCTCGGGAATCACATTGCAACCACTGATAGTCGATATAAGTGTCTAATTATGAATTAGTTGCTACTTCATCGGAGCATTCGTAACGAAAAACGCCGCAGGCCGCGAGAGCTTCCTCGGACCCCAGCCCAGCGGAAGGGCACAAGTTTCCAGTCGCCATGCCATTCCGCTGGGACTCATCACGCGATGTTGCCGCAAGCGGCGGATTGTACTGAACCTGTGGCTCTCGCCAAAGAGAGTACCACCCTCGACATGGCCAGTTCATTTCAAAAAACGATTCATGCGCGGTGCTTTCTTACCCTATCGCTGCTGAGACAAAAATACACACATCAGTAGGTTTGCTGTCAAAATGTATTCATGGCAAGTGAACACTCCTTTTCTCCAAAGAGCCCCGTCCATTCAAACGTTTTTGGCAAGACCAGGTTTATTGTTCTACTGGCATTGTCGACCCTGTTGATTTTGTGCGTGGTATTTTCCTGGACCACACGGGATGCCATGGCTCATCTGCAGTTTTTAAGAGCGAAAAATGGCTCCGGTAGTTCAGCCGGAAGCAAGAATACACTTGTTGATCTGCGCCCTTGGCAAACAATTCAAGCTCTTGCGCCACTCGCCACGACTGCGGAGGAGAAGGAGTATGCCCGCGATGCTGAGCGCTTAGCCGATCATGAGGTTGATCAGGCTTTTGCCTTGGCGCTGCGCATGGCCAGCTTGCAAGCACAACGACGCACATACACGGGAGAATCCCGTGCGCTCTTAGAGAAGGTTGCGCAACTCAAACAGGTTCTTCAGCAAGATCAGAAGCAGGTTGATCACCTGACTACGAAATCAAGTGGCGATTCTGGAAAAGATGGTGCGCAGCCGGCCGACAATAGTGACGATCTCGAAGTTGCCAAGGCGCAGTTGGGACTCGATTCCGATGAGCTTGCCGACGCTCAGCGAGAGCTCGAACGAGTATCCGGCGACAACAGCTCAAATATCAAACAGGAGCTGGCTACTCATGAAGCGGCTATGCGCCAGTACGACAGCAATTCCGACGGAGATGGTCAGGTTGCCATACTCTCCGCGATACAACACAGAACGCTGGCCATGCGCATCACGTCGTGGTTTAACCAAAGAGACCGTTACAAGTTGATCGAGCAGGCTCTGCAACAGACACAAAGCGATATCGGCACGTTGACGAACGAACACAATGCACTCGAAGTCAAGGCCAATGCTCATCAGTCCGCCGCACCAACGGGCGGTATGGATCATGCCACATGGCTGGCTATCGTCAAGGACCAAAGTGCGGAGCGCCAGATGCTGGGCATCTACGTTGACCGCATTCAAACCGAACAGCAGCTCGCCTCTGTATATGGCAAATGGTCCGCGCAGGTGCTTCTGCAACACCGCATCGTATTCCATTTGATTTTGCAATCGATGGCGTGGATCTTTCTGATTGCTATCGGCATGGTTCTTGGCGACACGCTGGTGCATCGCGCGACGGCCCTTCCCGCGCTTGACCGCAGACAATCGCAAACGTTACGCCGCGTCCTTGAACTCAGTGTTCAGTTTCTTGGCCTCGTCCTCATTCTGCTGATTATCTTCGGCACCCCGCAACAGACGCCTACGATTCTTGGTCTGGCTACCGCAGCAATCACCATAGCCTTGCAAGACTTCATCCTCGCATTTCTCGGCTGGTTTGTTCTCGTTGGGAAAAATGGCATTCATGTAGGTGACAGTGTTGAGATCAACGGAGTCAGCGGCGAAGTGACTGAGGTCGGCTTATTCAGCACGACAATGCTCGAGACGGGTAAAACCGCCGATACCGGGCATCTGACTGGACGCCGCATTACCTTCATCAACAGCTTCGCTATCCGTGGGCAATACTTCAACTTCTCCTCGGCCGGACAATGGATGTGGGATGAAATATCGGTCAGCGTGCCAGCAACCAAAGACATCCACGCAATGGCGGAAAAAATCCACAAAGCGGTTCTTGAAGATACGGAAGAAAACGCGCGCGCAGCCAAAGAGGAACTGGAACGTGGGGCGCGTGGAGAGAGCCTTCGAAGTTTGAGTACTACATCGGTTTTGAGTCTTCGCCCGTCTTCGACCGGAATTGAGATCGAGGTACGTTATATTACACGCGCATCCGAACGAACTGAGTTACGAAATCGCTTGTACCAACACCTGATCGAACTACTGAATACATGAAAGCATGAAGGCGTCTAATTATTGAAGCCGGGAGCAAGGAAAAAGTATCGGAAACGCCCAGGCTCCGGGAGCCTCCTCAGACCCTAGCCTGGCAACAAGGTACGAGATTCCAGTCGCCACGGCGACTTACCATTACCGATCGGTGCTTGGTGGGTGCATTGGACCCATCAACAAATTGACGACGAATTGTGCTTGTTCCAGTAGTTCTCGAGAACTTTCTCTATGCTTGACATGGCGGATTGCCAGTCAGAGTCTGTGTCGGCCGAGTCAAGCGTGGTAAGAGCGTCACAGACGGCAGCTCCATCGCGGATATCTTCCAACAGTTCGGAACAATCATCCGGAACGATCATTGAGTCGATACCTGAAGAGGGACGAGCAAAAGCCGGACACTGCGGCAGAGAAGATATCCACTCCATCAATAAACCTAGGGTCTGTCATCAAATTAACCAGATGAGAGTGGCAGCGAAGTGAATGGCGGCCAAGAAATTTCTGGCGGTTTTGTCATAGCGAGTGGCAATGGCACGGAATAGTTTGAGTTTGGCGAAG
>Ga0187847_10000401_pt1 | contig 49078 bp, 36 predicted proteins | sample June2016WEW_4_10_FD_132458 | JGI IMG/M metagenome (GOLD analysis project Ga0187847, IMG submission 132458) | Peatland microbial communities from SPRUCE experiment site at the Marcell Experimental Forest, Minnesota, USA - June2016WEW_4_10 | ecosystem: Environmental > Terrestrial > Soil >...
CGTAAGACTTGCCGTTTTCGGTCCGCATCGCTTCGCGAGGCAGGCTGAGAGCGTTGGGCTCGCTTGACGTGGTGACTGTGACGGTGACGTTGGTGTCGGGGAGCAACTCGCCGTCTCCACTGTCGATCTGGACCGGGACTTCGCCCACGTTGCGTGTGCCATAAACAATGACCGTGGAGGGAACGCGCACAATGTGGCCATGCCATTCCTTGCCTAGCTCGGCATCCCACTTGATGACGATTTGCTGGCCGACGGCGAGCTGGCCAATCCAAGGCTCGTCGAAATAAGCGATCACGTGCTCTTTGTGCAGGTCGGCCATCTGGAGCAGGAGCTTGCCCTCTTCGACGAAATCAGTAGGCCCCGCATCGAGGCTGTAGACGGTTCCCGCGATGGGCGCATAGTAAGACGACTGCGCGACAACCGAGCGTGCAGCCTCGAGATTCGCCTGGGCGTCTGAGAGCGCAGCCTGTGCCCGCGCCACCTCGGCGGGCGAATAGCGGTTTTGAGCGCTCTGCTGGGCTGCGCGAAGGGTGGCCTCGGCCACGTCCAGCCGCGACTTGGCCGCGGCCACTTCGTTGGCGGATGCTGCTCCGGTGGAGTTGAGCTTCACGAGTGCGTCCAAGTCGTGGCGGGCCTGATCGCGCTCCATTTGAGCGCGGGTAATATCCGCCGCTGCTGCCTGGCGTTCCTGCTGGGTTCCGTTGTGCGTTGCCGCCTCAAGCGCGGCCTGGGCTGCCTTGACGCCGCTTTCGGCAGTTGCCACCCTGGCGCGAGCCGGCAAATCGTCCAACTGGATAAGCAGTTTTCCAGCAGGCACCACGTCCCCGGGATGCACGTAGACTGCCTTCACAATGGTGCCGGCCGGACTGTGGTACTGGTAGTTCAAATCGGGCTGTACGAGTCCGTTGGTTGGTACCGTGCTTACGAGTTCCTGATGCTGAACCTGGACTTCACGGACCGAGAGGCGATCACGTAAAAGGAACCGCGCTGCCAGGAACACGATGATTATGAAAACCCCCAAGCTCCGCCAGAGCCAGAGCCGGAGTCGGTCTGATTGCCTTTTCTCTTCAGCCATTCACTTAACCAAGGTCAGTATATAGGACTCAGGAAGTTGCCCTTGGAAGCAGAAAAATGCACATGGGACGTGATTTACTGCACACGCCTCTCCGAGTTATTGGATGGCCCTTTACAATAAGAGGATGGCTCTGGAACCGCGCTACACCGACGAACACGCCAAGGCCGGCCTCGATTTCGCATTCCCAGCGATTGAGACCTGGCAGAATCAATTTCCCGGATACGAGATTCTGATCGACGACCCGGAACTTACCTCGGTCTGCCCCAAGACCGGATTGCCTGACTTTGGCGTGTTGACCATCCGCTATATGCCGAAGGAGAAATGCCTGGAGTTGAAATCGCTGAAGGAGTATTTGTTCAGCTACCGGAACCTGGGAATTTTTCAGGAAAACATTGTGAACCAGGTGCTGGAGGATGTGGTGAAGGCCACCAATCCGGTGTGGGCCGTGGTGAAGGGCGAGTTCCGGCCAAGGGGCGGGATTGGGACTACGGTGGAGGCAAAATGGCCGAGAGAAGAGAAGATGTCATAATCTTTTGCTATGGACCGTTCCTGGCTACGGTTTGCATTGGACGTTACGGTTCGTAGCGCTCGTCCTGTTGAGGAATGTGTTCGTTCCCTTCAAGCACTGACGGCGCCTCCGAATAGCTACTCCCACGACGAACGGAGGCTCCCCTTCCGTGGCAAGATCGCTTCGGATGGCGGGAGCCTGCGGCTGTCGTTGTTCCCGCTCACGTTTGGGCCTATGCCGTCCAGGGTTTTGCGGTTTGCTTTCGTCTCAACCGCATCCGGCACCGAGTTGCGGGGACAATGGCTGCTTCTCAAGCGAATTCGGATCCCAGTCGCAATCTACTTCACGTTTTGTCTGATAAGCGAGATAGTTGAGCTGTTTCGCGCCCTCTGGGTTCACCCGACGAACCCGCTCGTCAATTCGGTTGTCGGCTTGGCTGGCTTCGCCATGATTTGCGGCTGGACGTGGGGATTGGTTTTGCTGAACCGCAGAGCGGAAGAGCGCCTTGTACGCGCCCTATTCCATGCAATGGACAGCGAGCAATCTGCTAAGATCGTCGGCGAACTGCTATGCTCGCCACAATGAGTACAACTGCCCAGAAGCAGCCAAAGTTACCGGTGGCCGCCGCCACGGGGACTCTGGTGCTGCTTATCGGGCTGAATCTGCTGAATTATATTGACCGCTATATTCTGCCCGGTGAAGTGACCCTGATCCAGCGTGAGTTTCACTCGACCGACGCGCAGATGGGGTTGCTGACGACTGCGCTGTTTGTAACTTACATGTTTGCGGCCCCGTTGACTGGATGGCTGGGCGACCATTTCCGGCGCAAGCCGCTCATTATTGCAGGGGCGGTGGTGTGGAGCATTGCGACACTGGCGACAGCGTGGGTGCACGACTACCAGACACTCTTTATTCGCCACGCGGTGGTTGGGGTGGGCGAGGCGACATTTGGGATATTTGCGCCGGCGGTGCTGGCGGACTTCTATCCGGAGAGAGAGCGAAATCGAATTCTCTCGATTTTCTATGTGGCGATTCCGGTGGGTGCGGCGCTGGGTTATGTGGCAGGCGGGCAGATGGGCAGCCATTGGGGTTGGCGTGCGCCGTTTTTTGTATGTGCTATTCCTGGACTGGTGATTGCCGCACTGTACGGATGGATTGGACGCGAACCGGAACGCGGCGCGAGCGACCATGTGGAGGCGACCTGGAACCGCGCGACGTTTTGGGGACTCTTCGAGAACCCAGCTTTTTTGACGGCGACCTTCGGTCTCGCGATGTTGACGTTTGCCATGGGCGGGATTTCAGCGTGGGTGCCGACGTTTCTGCACCGATCGGCGGGGCTCTCGGTGGGCAATGCGAGCCTGGTAGTAGGCGGCATTACCGTCGTGGATGGGATTGCGGGGACGCTGGTGGGCGGATGGCTGGCGCAACGCTGGCTGCGGACGAACGATCGCGCGCTGTACCTGCTCTCGTTCTGGAGCGTGGCGCTGACGCTGCCATGTGGTGCATTGCTATTTTTTGGGCCGCCGGCGTGGGCGGTTCCGGTGCTGCTGGTGACGGAGTTCTTTCTCTTTCTGAACACGGGGCCGTTGAACGCGGCTATTGTGAATTCGGTTTCGGCGCCAGTCCGGGCGACGGCCATTTCGCTGAACTTGTTCTTCATTCATTGCTTTGGCGATACGTTTTCGCCGACCATCATCGGGACTATCTCCGACCACTCAAATCTACGGCTGGCGCTGGGATCTACGCTGATTTTTCTCGTCATCTCCGGCGTGATTCTGCGGGCTGGCGCGAGGTTTGCACCGGCTCTCGATGAAGTGCCGCGCGCCGGTAGTTGATGTGGTGGAAGGGAATCGGCTCAGGACAGCCGTTCAAGTGGCGGGTCAGCGATACTGAATGCATGGTTGCGGCGCACGTTGCGACACAGATCTTCATCTTCTCCAGTTGGACTCTTGCGCTTGGCTGGCTTTGGCAGGCTGTGACGGCGTTGCGTGGAATGCCGACCTTGCCCGATTTGACTCGAATGGAAGAGGCCTTGTTGCCGGCGCTTCCTGAGGGCGAAGACCCGCATATCACGGTCGTAGTCCCCGCATGCAATGAAGAGGCATCAATTCAGGCTACGCTGCGCTCGCTGCTTGCCTCGACCGGAGTGCGACTGGAGATCATCGCTGTCGATGATCGCTCGACTGACAAGACCGGCAAATTGATGGACGAGGTGTCTGCCGAGACTGAAGCGAGCCATGGGCCTCACAGTTTGCTGGTGTTGCATTTGACTGAGCTGCCTGCTGGATGGCTGGGCAAGCCGCATGCATTGGCGCACGCTACCGAACACGCCACTGCGCCCTGGTTGCTGTTCACGGATGCGGATGTGGCTTTTGCTCCGCGTGCGTTGGAGTTGGCTTTGCGGAAGGCGACGGCGGAGAAAGCAGACCAGTTTGCGCTGATGCTCACGTTGATTCGACATGGCGCGAGTGAGGCCGTGATGCAGGGGACGGCGCAGGCACTGGCGCAGTGGTCGCTTCGGCTGTGGAAGGTGTCTGATCCGGGTGCACGGGATTCCTTTGGTGCGGGTGGATTCAACATGGTGCGCACGGAGGTATTTCAAAGGCTGGGCGGGATGACTGCGCTGCGGATGGAGGTGGTTGAAGACCTAAGCCTGGCCTCGATGGTGAAGCGCGCGGGAGGCCACTCGATTGTGGCGCTGGGGCCAGGGTTGGCAAAGATCCGATGGATTCAGGGCGTGTTTGGGATTGTGGGCAACATGGAGAAGAACGGGCTCGCGATCTTTCGCTATCGCTTGGGAGTGGCCCTATTCGTCTGCGTGGGGCTCGCGATCGACGTGGTACTGCCGTTGGCAGCGATTGCGGCAGGGGGATGGACTACAGTGGCGGGATCGCTGACTTATATCGGGATTGCGTTGACGTTCCATGCAAATCGGCGGATGAACCGGGTGCCTGCGGTGGCGGCGGTGTTGTTTGCGCCGGCAGCGGCCATCATTGGATATGGTTTTTTGCGGTCGGTGATTCTGACGCTGTGGAGGAATGGAGTGATCTGGCGCGGGACGCATTATCCGCTGAGCGAGTTGCGGCGGAATGCGGTGCGTTGGCGCTAAGAGCCGTCTACTTTGTGGGGCGGGCTTCCTGGTCGCGGGTGTTCATGAAGGCTCGGCCTACGCCTTGAGAACGGAGATTGGGATCGCTGATGGGCGGGCGGGACTGGTCGGCTGAGAAGCTGCGTGCGAGTTTGGGGTTGGGCTTGAATTTGGGCGGGCCACCGTAGAACTGGCGAGCGTGACTCAGGACCATGCCAGCGCGCCCGTGCATGGGCTGAACGATGCCGCGAACCTGCACGTCGGCGTCGCGATATTTGTGGAGTTCGCCGACGTCGGGGCGGTCCTCCGGCAGGCTGATAATTGTGAAGCGGCAGTCGTCATCGGAGGTCTGGGGAGTGCAGATATCGAGGAATCTTGTACCGTCAGGAAGTTGAACCACATCATAAACATGCGCGCTGATGCAGATGTCTTTGTTTAATAGTTGAGAGGCCTGGTCGGCGGTGCGACAGGGCTTTGGCTTGGCTGCGAAGGCTGTGAGGGACGACGCGAACAGCAATAGGATGAGGCAACGCGACCGACGCAGTGACATCCGAACTCACTTCTAGGGAACGAGGGAATTGTAAGGCGATGCGGGCGGGGCGGGATGTGCGGTGGCTCACTCTGGAATCCTCAATCGACGTTCGTAGACCCGGCGCTGGATACTGACAGTGAAATTGGGGCACCCCGCTGAAGTTGCGTGCCCGGGGATTCTCTAGGTATTTCAGAGATACTTCCTTGTTGCGGGCCATTCGACCGCGACTCTCCGCCATCGGCGTGGTCCGATTGCTACTAGATTCAACACAAATTTGGCCGCAGCTATGGCCCGCCGTGCTCCTCCGGAAGTTCCTCAAGTTCTTGAACTTCCGCTAATCCTTGGATTTTTCGACCTCTCCCGGCTAGTTGAAATATAAGCCGTGCTGTGATTTCAACCGATCCACTCTTGATTTTTCTGACCTCTTCGATCTGTGAGCTACTGAGGGTGACTAAAACACAGCGGTACGACGTGGAAAAATTCCTCGCCTCGTTCTCATTTGCACAAAGCGCGTTTACCCCGACGTCGCGTGGAGGTGATACGAATAAGAATCCACGGACACGAACTAGCTTCCCATAAAACTCTCCGGGGGCTTCTAAGAGATGGTCTAAATCAACAACCTTAGCCGGAGGCTTCGCATATGATGCTCTGTAGCCCATGAGCGACAAGCAGGCAACGGCAATGTTCAGGAATTTCACAAATGTAGCCGCTTGGAGCGCCTTAGAATCTGTCTAAAAACTAGGCGGGTCGGGGGAGGAGTTGGTGAGCGAAGGCGATGTGGATCATGGTTTCGGCTGAGGTATGGCATAATTCGTAGTCTTTGGCCAAACGGCGGGACCAGTTCAGCCATGCGAAGGTGCGCTCAACGATCCAACGCTTGGGCAACACTTTGAACGTGTGCAGCTCATTGCGCTTGACCACTTCGACATCGTAGCCGAACATCTGCTCAGCCCATTCAATCAGCGTGCCTGCGTAACCGCCGTCCACGAACACCTTGGCGATGGTGTCGAAGCGGCAGAACAAGCGCATCAACACGGCCCGCGCTCCCACCCGGTCCTGAATACCGGCCGAGTGTACGACCACCGCCAACAGGTTGCCTTGTATGTCGACTGCGATGTGCCGCTTGCGCCCTTTGATCTTCTTGCCCGCATCGTAACCGCGCCGCTCCCTTTTAGCGCCGTCTTGGCCAACTGCGAATCGACGATCGCCACGCTGGGTGTGGCATTTCATCCAACTGTCTTACGGCCCTGTTCACGCAGTGATTTGGTCACCCGCTCCCAGGTCCTGTCGTCGCGCCACGCCCGGAACTGCTGATGCACACTCAGCCAGGGAGGGAAATTGGCGGGCAACTGCCGCCATTGGCAGCCAGTCTTCGCGACATACAACAAAGCATCCACGATGCGGCGAAGTTCATACTTGCCTGGACGGCCTCCGGCATGGCGGCTGCCCCGAGGCGGCTTCAGCAGCGGTTCCAGCCTGCTCCACTGTGTGGTCCGTCAAATCGCTCGGATACATGCCCTCAGGCTACGAAACACTCCGACCCGTGCATATTCCTTCCATGGTTCCTACAGCAGTTTTTAGACAGATTCTTACAGTTTCCAGTTAGTTTCGAGCACGAGATGCGCATTGCAAATCATAATTGAAGAACTGTCTGCTATGTAATTCGGGATTGTGAGAGGACGGTCGTCAAACCGGAAACAACGTGCATCCGTCGATCAAAATGTCGGACCCTGTTTTCTGGAAACGGGGTTTGTGGCAATTTGTCGTGGCGCGTTCCAGAATTCGCCAGCAGCGTCCACTCTGGCATCAGAAAACGATTCTAGGAGCGAACGCCTCCAGTTTATTGTTAGGGTAGGATTTTTAGCGAAGGACGGGCGACAGGCTCTGACCTCAATCCTTTCGACGAACCCTATGAAACGGCACGCGCTCACCTTCGGAATCATTGGCGGGGTCCTTATCGCCGCGCTCAAGTGGTCTGAGTTTCGGTTCCTGGTGATTGAGCATTCTTTCGAAATCTACGGGGGACTGATTGCGGCAATCTTTGCCATTCTGGGGATTTGGCTGGGCATCAAGTTGACGGCAAGGCGACCGGGAATCGCCGAGCCAGTGGTAAAGGTTCCTGCCCGCGTGGTCGAGGCCGACGAAGCCCAGACCCAGGACCAGCCGACACAGGCCGTCCCGGGCGTCTCGTTTATTCCGGACGAGAAGAAACGCGAGGACCTCGGCATTACACGGCGCGAACTTGAGGTGCTTGAATTGATCGCCCAGGGGATGAGCAATCGCGAGATCGCTGGGAAGCTTTTTGTCAGTGAGAACACGGTGAAGACTCATTCGAGCCGTGTACTCGACAAACTTGGAGCTAAGCGGAGGACGCAGGCGGTGCAATTTGGGAAGGAACTCGGTTTGCTGCCTTGAATTCCCCAGGCGATGACGTCTATCTACTGGTTCCCGGTCTGCCTGCCATCAGGTTGGTTTCCGTTGCGGTGCTAAGGAAAAAGCCACGAACGGAGCAGGCGGCGGAGTCGGTTGCCGGAAGCTATTGAGCGATAGGGCAATCGCGATAGCTGTCCACGGTGACCGAGACGGTTGTTTCCGCGTCGACTGCCTTATCGTTCAGGAGATACGGTTTGTATTTGTACTTTCGTATGGCGTCGAGAACTGGCTTACGTAACATTGCAGGTCCAGACACAATCGTGGGATGAACGACGTTCCCATTCGTATCGATCAAGATCGCCAAAACGACGGTGCCCGTGACGCGGGAGGGCATGACCGTATGGGGGCAGGTTAAGGCAGCTTTGTGGAGTAGTAGCTTTTCGGCAACCCCTGACGAAATGAGTTCGACACCTGCAGGGGGTGCGTTAGAGTTCGGCTTCGACTGCGCACGCGCACCGGAGGTGAGAGAGGCTGAAAGAAGAACGAAACATGCGACGACTTTCATCGGTGGCGATTTTACTCTATTCAAAGACGTAGGGATGTGCAGCTTATCAGTAGTTGGCTACGGTGACGGAGACGCTGGTTGCTACGGCAGACGGCGTTCCGTTGATGAGATAGGGCTTGTACCTGTATTGGCGGACGGCTTCAAGGACTGGCTTTTGCAGTTCTTTGGGGCCCGACATCACGGTGGGATGCTTGATTTCCCCATCTTTGCTGATCTCAAATGCGACGACAACAGTGCCCATGCGGTGAGAGTCCGCGGAGGAATTCTTCATGACCGGCTCTGCTTTTTGTTGGAGCAGCCCGGCTGCGAAGTCAGTTGAAATCCAGTCATAGATATTGTCGCGGACCAACTGCTTCTGAAATGTCTTCATCCGGTCAATGGCATAGACGGGTGGTTTCTGCGCGAGCACAGGGGCGCCGAGGAGGGCGAAAACAAGAATTGAGCAAGTGACCGATTTCATGAAAGGCGAGTTTACGCTATTCGGACGTGTGAAGGAAGAGGGACCGCGCATCTATTGGTCTTCGCTTTCAGGAAGATTCGCTTCGGGATCCAGGCGAGTGTCGGCAGCGATTAGGCTTCTCAGAAAAAGTCAGCCCTCTAAATTGATATCCAGGTCTACATGGAGTTTGATTTTGAGCACAACGGGCGCTGGCTTGGTTCGCGGGATCTTGATTTCCTTTGCAAAGGGGGCAAAGCCCGTGGAGCTAACAAAGACGCTGTAGATTCCAGGTGGAAGCTGGACGGTGAATTCGCCGTTGTCGTTTATGGGTACTTGCTCGTTGACCTTATTGTCTCCGTGAACATAAACAAATGCCGTGGAGATGACGATGCCGTAGTTATCGGTTATCTTTCCCTGCAAGACGCCTGTTGCTTCGGGTTCGGAGGTCTGAGGACAAGCGGGAATGGCAATTGCAACTGTGAAAGCCAAAACTGCAAACGTTAACAAACGAGTCATGGCGCACCTTTTTGATTTGCGCCGAGTGTATCTTTGTTACCTCACGCCTGCCAATTCCTCTTTAGTAGCACTGTTGCCGTAATGGGTTACTACGTAGTGGTCGAGGATCTGCTTGAACTCGGCAACGATGGTGTCGCCGTGGAGTGTCTTGAAGAGCTTGCCGTCAACATAGACGGGTGCTTTCGGCTCTTCGAATGTGCCGGGGAGACTGATGCCGAGATTGGCGTGCTTCGATTCGCCGGGGCCGTTGACGACGCATCCCATGACGGCGAGCTTGAGTTCTTCGACACCGGGATATTGCTTGCGCCACTCGGGCATGGAGGTACGGAGGTAACTCTGTATCTGCTCTGCTAACTCTTGGAAATAGGTGCTGGTGGTGCGGCCACAGCCGGGGCAACTGGTGACCTGCGGCATGAAGCTACGGATGGATAGCGATTGCAGAATCTGCTGCGCGGCCTGCACTTCTTCGGTTCGGTCGCCGTTGGGCTTGGGGGTAAGGCTAACGCGGATGGTATCGCCGATGCCGGCGAGAAGCAACGGTGCAAGGCCGGCTGTGGAGGCGATGAGGCCTTTGGCGCCCATGCCAGCTTCAGTGAGGCCGAGATGAAGCGCATAGTCGCAGCGGCAGGCGAGCGAGGTGTAGACGTCGATGAGGTCGCGGACGCCGGAGACCTTGGCGGAGAGGATGATCTGGTCGTGGCGGAGTCCGTAGTGCTCGGCAGCCTTGGCGGATTCGAGTGCGCTTACGACCATGGCTTCCATCATCACGTCGCGGGCGGGAAGAGGATTCGCGAGCTTCGAGTTCGCATCCATCATGCGAGTGAGCAGAGACTGATCGAGCGAACCCCAGTTGACGCCGATGCGGACGGGCTTCTGATTCTCGACGGCGCACTCGACCATGACCTGGAAGTTGTCGTTGTCCTTTTTGCCGATGGAAGCGTTGCCGGGATTGATGCGGTACTTGGCGAGGGCGAGGGCGGTGGCGGGGTATTTTTTGAGTAGGATATGGCCGTTGTAGTGGAAGTCGCCGACGATGGGGACGCGGAGGCCGCGCTTGTCGAGGCCTTCAACGATGTAGGGGACTGCGGCTGCGGCTCCTTCGTTGTTGACGGTGACGCGGACGATTTCGGAGCCGGCGAGGGCGAGAGCTGCGACCTGCTCGATGGTGCCTTGGATGTCGGCAGTGTCGGTGTTGGTCATGGACTGGACGACGACCGGGACCTCCCAGCCAACGCGAACGTGGCCGATTTTAACTGTGGGGGTTTTTCTACGTTGAATCTCCGCCATGGTTCTATTTTACCAAGAGTTGGAGTTGGAGGGAGAATAACGAGATTGTTGGGCGGTGGAGTGGGTGGCGGTTTGCCGGTGATACGACCGCAATCAAGGCTCAATCGATCAGATGATCCCCATCAGTTTTCCGAACCGCGCACACATAACGCGCGCATACCGGAGTCGGGATACGGGAAACCGCTTGGTTGGTTGTCGGCTCGTCCTTCATTGAAGTCGAAGTACCACTCGTAGCTCTCAATATGCTTAAGACCATCGTTCATCGGATTGTGGCCCATTGATCACCGGTCAGGAACAAATTGCCCTTCACGTGCCACGTAAAAGCCCTACCCTTGCCAGGACCAGCGAGGCCCGGACTCTCTACTTTCGCGTCGTAGATATCATTCAACTCGTTGATCGTCGCGAGCCTCCAGTCGGAGTAACCGGCTAACCGTAGGTTTCGGCAATACTTCATCGCCTTGCGCCAACTCACATCTTTGCCGTTGTCCTTTCCGGCCCAAGTGAAACCAGTGGCTGGATCGGTCCAATACTCCCGCGCCTGAGTCTGCTTCACCAGTCCTCGGTCGTCCGTCGAAGATTGAGCGCCGACAGTCATGGCCACGATCGATAGGAGCATCAGAACAGGCGTACACGTTGCCATTCTTTTCGCGACTTTCATGCAAGTGAATGTAGTGCCTACTTGACTAGGGATGTAGCCAACTTGTGGCACTTCCGAGACTGACACAGCCCTCTCGAATCGAATTCCGGACGGTTGGACGGCAAACCGGAAGCAGCACTGCTGACGGTTGTTGATGGTCGAGTGTGATTACCTGCGGGGGTTAAAACCCACGTCGGTTATGGGTTGTTTTCGGCACGACTGAAGTCTTGCCCTGTTACAAAGCGCATCCGGTACGGAGCTTTCAAGATGTTTCAAATCCCGTAAGTGGACTAAGTTGCGAATCGGTGCGCGAAGGGGGACGGCTGGCGTACTGCTTCCCACTCATCGCACGATGAAGCTGCGCCGCCGAGAGGGTATCTGGTGGGGCACGACGCTGTGTCCTTTGGCTGGCGGAGAAACTCGACCGTTTTTAGCGGAAGGACGGAGGGCGGTCCGCCTGGGCGCTTCCGCGGGACTGGTTGGGCTTCGTGTCCATGACGAATTGAAGCTGAGTTGTGCCGGGGTGAAGTTTTTCGAGGGGCAGCCACAGACTGGAATATGGCTCGCCGTCGAGCGTGACATTTTGAACATAGATGCCAGGGCCTTGACGGGTCACGATCAGCGTTCTTCCGCCTCCGAGGCGAAGCGTTACTTTGTCGAACATAGGCGTACCCAGCACGAGACCTCCGACCCCGGGTACGGCGGGATAGAAGCCGAGGGCGTCCCAGACATAGACGCCGGAGGTTGCGCCGAGGTCGTCGTTGCCGGGAATGCCGTCGGGTGTGGGCTTGAAGGTTTCCTGTGCAATGCGCGTGACCACATATTGCGTCTTCCAAGGTTGGCCGGCAAAGGCGTAGGCGTAAGGAACGACGAAGTCTGGTTCGTTCTCGATGTTGTAGCAGGGCTCGCCCCAGCAGCGCAGTTTGAGGAAGAACTTGTCGAGACGCGGGATGACCTTGTCGTCTCCGCCAATGGCGGCAAAGAGGGTGGGGTAATCGAAGGGAATCATGAGAGTGTATTGCCAGGTATTGCCTTCCTCAAAGCCAAGTTGATCCTTTGTATCCCAGCTAACCGTGGTTTTGGGAAGCGAGCGCTCGGCGTCGAATCCGGGGAGCCAGGTTCCATTGCTCTGGCGGGGGCGAATCCAGCCGGTGGATGGATCGAAGAGGTTGCGCCAGTTCTCAGACTGCTTGAGGAACCGGCGATAGTCGGCATCGTCGCCGAGATTCCGCGCGAGCTGCCCGATGGCAAAATCGTCGCTTGCATACTCCAGGGTGCGCGAGGCGGCTATCGAGTCATTTTCGATGGGGACGTAGCCGAGCTTGAGGTAATCGGCGAGGAAGGGACGCTCGGATTGGCTGTGCGGGCCGTTGCCAGGCGTGGTTCCAGCTTTGATCATTTGTTTGAGTGCGGCTTGGGCGTCGAAGCTGCGCGCTCCAAAGGCATAAATTGAGGACAGCACTGGGGCGGGAGAATCGCCGCCCATGACATACGTGACGTCGTTGGCGGCGGGCCAGCGCGGAAGCCAGCCACTCTGTTCCGCGTCGTTGACCAGAGACTGCGCGATGTCGCTTTCGCGGTCAGGATCGAAGAGCGCCTGCAGTTGCACAGTGTTGCGATAGATATCCCAGTCAGAGAAGTTGGCGTACTGGGCCTTCTGTTTTGTGCCCCCGAGAGAGTGAACTTGATTATCAAAGCCGATGTATTCGCCGTTGCAATCGCTGAAGAGGTTGGGTGAGAGGAAGGAATGATAGAGGCCGGTGTAGAAGATTCTGCGCTGGTCAGGCGTTCCGCCTTCGACTTTGGCGCGGTCGAGCAGCCCGGACCAGAAGCCGCGCGCATAAGCGTGAACGACGGCGAAATCCCAGCCAGGAATTTCCTTTTCAAGGTTGTTGAGAGCTCCGGCTTCGCTGGCAAAGGAGAGGCCGACTTTGAGGTCGACTTCGCGCTCTTTGCCGAAGTCGAGCCATGCGCCGGTGTGTTTGCCTTGTGCCGAATGGGAGTCGTGGAGGATTGAATCGTCCTGCCAGAGCGCGGAGGTTTTGTATGGCTTGTTGAAGTGGCCAGAGATGTAGAGTTTGTAGTAGGATTCGGGTCCGCAGAAACCGCCTGCCGTGACTGATCCGCTGTAAGAGTCGGTGCTGTTGAGTTCGATGCGATTGCCATAGGCGGGGCGGTCAGGCCGCTGCGGGTTGTCGGACCCGGTGTTCGCGCTGGAGCCGGCGTTGATGAGGAGACGCGCGGGAACGTGTTCAGGGAAGAGGAATCGCGCAATGCCGGCACGTTCGGTGACAGTGATTTCGACGCGGACGCCGTTGCCGAGCGTAATTGCATAGTAGCCGGGACGGGCTTCTTCTTTGGAGTGGTCGAAGACGACGGCGTAGGGATCGAAGTTTGTGCCGGGGCTGGTCGTCAACTCACCGGCGATGGGCAGGACAGCGAAGTCACCATAGAGGCCGCAGCCTGCACCGCTGATGTGGGTGAGGCCGAATCCCCTGATCTGCTTGTCGTTATAACCGTACCAGGCATCGCGATTCGTGTCCGGACTCCATTGCACCATGCCGAAGGGTAAGGACGCGCCGGGGAAAGTGTTACCCCCTCCGGCGGTGCCAATGAAGGGATCCACTGCGTCGTAGGCCGCGGAGGCAGATTGAGTGTGGGCGAGATTGCCGGAGAGCGAAGAGAACAGAAACAGACAGAAGCTGAGAGAAATGCGAGTAGGCACTAACGGAATCCTCTTGTTGAGATGTCCTGCGGGCGGCAGCAAATCGGCAACCAAGAATGGTAAATCATGTGCGTGGAAGTGATGACCTTTACATGCTTCTTCGTAGCAAGGATGAAATGACGGGTGTCGCAACACGGAATGTTACAGGTCTCTAAGAGAGAAAATGCGATAATCGTGGGCGATGACGAACGAGACAAAAAATGGTGCGACCGCAGAGGTGACGCGGACGACGGGGAATAGTGCTTCGCTGCTTTTGCGTGGAGTGAAGAAGACATACGCGGATGTGAGAGCCGTGGATGGGCTGGACCTAGAGGTGGCGCGCGGTGAGTGCTTTGGGCTGCTGGGGCCGAATGGCGCAGGTAAAACGACGACTATTGAGATTTGCGAGGGTTTGACCGCGCCTGACGAAGGAACTGTCGAACTACTGGGGCTGAACTGGCTTTCAAATGCCAATGAGTTGCGACAGCGGATCGGGATTCAACTGCAGGAGACGCAGTTTCCCGACAAGCTCACCGTGGAGGAAACGCTGCGGATGTTTCGGAGCTTCTTCAGGCGCGGAATTTCAGTAGATGAGTCGATCAAAACCGCACAACTGGAAGAGAAGCGCAAGTCGCGCATTGGTGGACTCTCTGGTGGGCAGAAACAACGATTGGCAATGGCTACGGCGCTGGTGGGCGATCCGGAGTTGCTGTTTCTTGATGAACCGACCACGGGTCTCGATCCGCAGGCACGGCGGCATTTGTGGGACTCGGTGGATGAGTTGAAGCACGCGGGGCGCACGATTATTTTGACTACGCACTATATGGATGAAGCGGAACGGCTGTGCGACCGCGTGGCGATTATGGACCACGGGAAGGTGATTGCGCTGGGGACGCCACAGCAGCTGATTGCCTCAGTCGGTGGGGAAGACATTGTTGAGTTTGCCGTGGTAGGTCAAGGGACGGAACAAGGCACGGTGGACGCGGCTATGCTGACGGCAATTCCGGGCGTGCAATCGCATCGCGTGGATGCGGGGCTGCATCAATTGGCGGTGAGCGAGCCGCATACAGTGGTGCCGCGAATCTTTACTGCCCTGACGGAACATGGGCTGCATCTGAGTGAGTTCCGCACGCATTCTGCGACTCTTGAAGACGTGTTTGTACGGCTGACGGGAAGGAATTTGCGCGATGAGTAAGCTGGAACTGAGCAGCCTTTATCAGTTGACGATGGTGCGATTCCGGCTGTTTCTGCGCGAGCCGGAGGCAATTTTCTGGATCTTCATTTTTCCGATTCTTCTGGCGGTAGGGTTGGGGATCGCCTTCCGCAATCGGCCGGCGGATGTGCTGCCGGTGGGCTCCACGACGGTGGAGTTGACGCAGGCCTTGGCAGTGGATAAGGGGCTTTCGGTCAAGACGCTGGACCTGGCGGCTGGCATGCATGAGTTGGCAACCGGTCAGATTGTCTTGCTTGTTGTTGGAGCGAACGATATTGGTGCTGTGTATCGGTTTGACGACACAAATCCGGATGCAAGAACGGCGCGGCTGTTGGCGGATCGGGCGATACAGACTTCGGAGGGAAGGCAACAAGCAGTGAGCACGGCGGACGAATTGGTGCACGAGACGGGTGCCCGCTATATCGACTTTGTGGTGCCGGGGCTGCTAGGCATGAACCTGATGGGGTCGGCGATGTGGGGGCTGGGCTTCTCGATTGTGGAGGCGCGGCAGAAGAAGTTGCTTAAGAGAATGGTGGCTTCGCCGATGCCTCGCTGGCAATACCTTGTATCGTTCATGCTTTCTCGGCTGGTGATGCTGATCATTGAGATCGCGGCGTTCCTGGGATTTGCGCGGCTGGTGTTCGGCGTGCCGTTTCGCGGGTCGCTGGCTGAACTTGGATTTCTGTGCCTGCTGACATCGCTGGCCTTCTCTGGACTTGGCCTGCTGGTTGCTTCGCGAGCCACGACGACTGAAGCAGTCTCAGGACTGATGAACCTGGTGATGCTGCCCATGTGGATCTTGTCAGGGATATTCTTTTCCGCCTCGCGATTCCCGACGATCATTCAGCCAGTGGTGCGGGCGCTACCGCTAACGGCGGCGATCGACGCGCTGCGCGGAAACATGCTTCAAGGCGTGAACCTGGGGCAGGAGGCCATTCCTGTTGCGATTCTGGTGGCGTGGGCCGTGATTCCGTTTGCGATTTCAGTGCGCATCTTTCGGTGGAAGTAGGTCCCCGATTGAAGAGGTTGCAGAGAGCACGGTTCCGACCATGCCGATCGCCCTCCGAAGGTTTTCCTGCCAGATAGAGATTACTTTGCAGCATTGAGGCCAGGTTCGATCCAGGATGTTACAAAGTCTGTGATGGCAGGGAACTGGGCAACAAGCAATCCTATGATGGGAACTCCGATGAAGCTTCCGTAGCGAACCCAGAACCCGATTCCAAGTTCGCCCGGTTTGGTGTTGGTGATGTGACTGAGAGTCGAGTCGCGCTCGAGGCCTGCGTAAACTATAGCTACCGCCGATCCCAGGACTCCGACGAGCATAAGTAAGACAAAGGCAAGCGTTGGTCGGGGAACGTATGGATAGAAGGCAAGCGAAAACGCGAGGCCCACCAGGACTCCAACGATCGAAAGCACCATGGTCCGCATGCGGGCGAGCAAGTTCTGCAAGTAGCCCACATAGATCAGGCAAACGAATTCTTCGGCATGAGAGGTCGGCTTGTCTTTTGACAACGGTGGAATGAAATTGGCGTCTGGTTTCTCGCAGTCCTTCAGCAGATCGAGGCTGTCCGTCTCGCTCAGCCATTCCGGAAGAATCAGGTCATTCAGAATTTGCTCAGTGCATTGGGAGAACGCCTCACGCATTTCCCGGCCGTCGATGTCATTGATCATCGCAAGGTCGGCAGTCCTGCTTCGCTTCTCGACAAATCTTCTTCCCCGTTCACACGCGACCTCGATAGAAGCGCGTACCTCGGCATCCTTGGATCCGCAATTAGGAATGGGACGGAGGATGTTTTGAAGGTGAAGGAGCGATTCGAGCTGGTGCGAAAAGATGGTGTACCGGGCACGTGAAGATGTCCCACTCAGATTCCAAAGCGAGTTCATTGAGAGGCCCTGCAGCGCGGTGAAGGTGCGACGCAAGGGTGTGCGGTTGAGGGCCAACAGGAGGCGCTTGAGAGAAAGCCATGTACTCACTAACTGGGTGCATTCAAACAGGAGTATGTAGAGCGCCAAAGCGAGCAGGGCATGCAGCGTCTCGTTGAAGGCATGATTTTCAAGGCTATGTAAGATCGGATCGAAGCCATCTGGCCCTTCGTGACGAAGGGCGTAAAGAGGAAGCGCAAGGATCGCAATAGGAAACAAATAGAGCGAAACCTGACGGGGGCCTGGGAACGGAATAGCGCGCGATTCAATGTTGCGGGCCATGCTGTCACTGATGCGAGTCAAGGCTACGACCAGATGTTTATGATTCGGGAGAATTGGTCGTCCCTCACCTAGTAACGCTAAGCCGGAGAGGGTTTGCCAAAACCAACAATAGAATCCGCACAGCAGCAACAGCAAGGACACCATAGGTGAGACGCCATTGGTTAAATGGACGGCACGATAAGCGGTTGGCACTCCGTTGGGATCGGAATAGTCGAAGATCCTGGTGCCAGTCCAGTAAGTGCTCCAGAGGATCGCGATTGGAAATGCGATCCAGACAATTGCTGTTAACGTGCGCTTGTAGGCCAGGACGGCATCACCCGTCCTACCGCCGAGTTGATCCTTCCACACACGCAATGCACCTAAGTGCAAGGAGCGAGGCTCCCCAAAGGATCGGAAAAAGATGTCGAAGACAATACCAAGAAGCGTCAACCACGCAGCGATGTAGAGCACCGATATCCATATGGAATTGCTAGCGACAAGGTAGGTACTGATCCGGGTTGAACATCGCAGCATGAGAAGGGCGATGGAACCAATGATTGCCCAACCTAACCCGATAAGAAAACATTGCCGGTTACCCGAAAGGGGAACGAACTGAATGAACATGCTTTGGTTTTCACTGCGTCGTCCGAAGAGGCATGCGTAAAGATGTAGCCCGACCGCAAGCAGTGCGAGCCCGCAACAGAACTTCCAGGCAGGGGAAAGGTTGAACTTCCATAGCGCCGGGGTTTCTTTGGGAACGACCGTAGGCCCGGTTGGGAGAGCCATCTTCGCCACAGTTGAAACCGGTGGAACGGAATTCGGCACAGGCTCGGTCAGGACGGCAACTGGCCAATATCCATCCCGTCCAATGACGGACAGCCAAGTTGGCGGGGCAGTTATTCCGCTCGATAGGTTATCCCAGAAGGGCGTTCTGAAGTCGGGGATTGGGCCATCCAGCTTGGTCGGATGAATGTAAGGTGATGGCTCGCCGGAAGCTGCGTCCGGATCGGTAATCAGGAATCGTGTGGCGAGATACGTCCCTTCCATGGTGTCGCTCCCGAAGACACGGTGAGCGTGGCGCGCCAAAGTTGATGCGCCCCTGGTCCAATCCTGACCGCGTGGCAGAAGCGGAAAAGCAGTCAGAGCTTCAACGCCGCGGAATTCAGTGGAATCAATTTCGCGGCCGAAAAGCAGATCCGCGCCGATGGTCACGATGAACGCATCCGGGTAAGCCCGGTGAAGGAATCGCGTAAGAAAGAGGTTATCGAGAGAGTTGGTGCTGCGAAGAATTACAAAGCGCACGCCATGCGTCCGGAGAGAATCGACAATGCCGTACATCTGGGCTTCCTGAGCCAGCGCTGAATTCGGACCGCTGAATGTGGGGATCGTGTCCGTATCCTGATGGGTGGACTTGGTGGCCTGCGCCTGGAGCACGACGTGAGCCGCGCTTGATTTGTCTCCTGTCGACTGCGAAAAGATGGATTGTTCCTGGTACGCTGACCGGAGCGCAGAAATATCCCGTGGATAGTACAAATGCAGTGGTGCATTGTCAGGTAAATAATGTGGTTCGCACGGGGTAGTAGACTTCGTGCCTCCCGTAACAGGCGCTGCATCGGGAAGCCCGCCATACGCAGTCTCGTCTTCAGAGAGGACTGCGACTTCCGAGATTGAATGTCCGCGGTCACTCAGATATCTAAAGTATCTGTCCACTTGGATTGAGTCGTTCTCGTCGAAGGTGGCGGCACGCACAGGAACAGCATTGAGCTGTTGCAGTTCACTCTTGAGCCATTGGAAGGAAGAGCACCCGTGCATCGCGCCTGTATAGAGCAGGATATTGGGAAAACCTCTTGCCTGTCCTCCCGGATCGGCAATCGCGCGGGCCACGGACGGGGCCGAGCCAGAAAAGTTCGGCCCAAGAACGCGCAGCGCAGGGTCACCGTCCCTCTTATCCGCGTGCAGGTTGATCCACTCAAGAGTATTTTCCCATTGAGCTCGATTGATTCCAGTGGTGGGCTTCTCACCTACTACAAATACGAATAGACCACGGGTGTACGTGTCGTCATAGCGCGGAGCCGAGGATCGATGCATGCTCCTGCGAAACAGAATCAAGCCGGGGCACAATTCGCGCCGAGAAATCTCTTCGTCTTCCTTAGACTGATCTTGTCGACCGGAATAGTCCGCGGCCTGCGCTTTCCATGGAAGCCAGGACGAATCGTACGTGAACCCCTCATCCTGAGCCGCTTGCTGGATTGCATCGATGGTGCGGTCGAACTGCAAATTGAGAAGCGTGTGCAAAGGGTCCGGAACAGTGGCAACTACAAAGTGGAGATCTTTCGGAAGCGGGCTAAGTGTCGGCTTGATTGACCCCGGAGTTCCTTGGAGAAACCGGCTCACGATCGCTATGAGTTCTCCGCTGGACTCTGAGTCCTTGCTAGGCTGCGCTGCGAATGCTGAACAGCTTGTGCCTCCGGATTGAAGTGCCGCGGACACACCGCCGGTGGCGGCGACCGTTGTTGTGGTCATTTGAGACCCTGACGGATTTACCGCGAAACGAGCTCCGGCCGTCAGAACTGTCAAGAGGGCAAATATGGCCATTCCACGTTTCATTGATAATCCCTTTGGAGAGGAAGACGAATTCTCCTCAATCCGATGTAAACCGGATGCACGTCAGTCATTGCTCATCAATAACATGCCTGTCGGATGAATAATGACATCGAAGATAGTCGAGATCATCGGACCTCGGTTCTTGACCGGCCATCTCGGTTGGGCAGGAAAGGTTTCTGCAAAGAACTACCCCGAGAATCTATATGCGTGTTTGGCACGCGCCTATCAGCGTGCTCCGTCACCGGCTATGTATCGCAGTCATCTCACCAAAATCGCTCATCGGACCTACATGGTTTTCAGATACTCGAGTAGAGCGCGTTTCTGGTCGGCACTCAACGTTATGCCCCACAGATGACCTTGATTGCTATTGCCGGCAACTTGCGTGTCATAGCGAAAACCACTATGCATTGCGTCGTCTCCAGTGGAGACAAAACCTAGCCCATCCGGATCGAGGACGTCATATCCGCGATAAAAAACCTTCGGACGATCTGCCGGATCCTTGAGCAAATCCACAATTGTGGGAACAGAACCGTTATGCAGGTAAGGACCGCGAAGCCAGAGCCCTTCGAGCGAGACATTCACGTACCCATTCTGCTTATCAAAGTGAGAAAATTTCCAGCTATATCCCTTGGCATAGTCGTTGTAGGCGGTTGCCGAGGCCTGGGTCCACATATCAATGCGATGCCTGTCAGTGTTGAGCATCGGGTTTTCAACGGGCTCGACCTGCCCGGTACGCGCTCCACCGGCTGCATGGCAAACCGCGCATTGCTGGTCGAAAATGACTTTGCCCTTGGTGACCAGTTGCTGGTCGACCGGAAACGGGAAGGGCGGAGGTTGAACGTGAAGCATGAAGTCGCGGATTCTCTTCAAGCTTGATTCTGAGTCCGATTTCTTGAAGTCGGTGTTGACCCACTCCACAGGTGTTCCATCGCCAATTGCGGAACTGATCAGCACCTCTTGCAGAGTCGTGTTCAATCCATCCCAGTGGAGGGCGTAGCCCTGATGCGACGCCAGGTTCCATACGGGCATCATGTCGGAGTTGCCAATGCTCCCGTCCACTGGTTGATTGAGCACACGGTACTTCACAGGATTGAATGGATCGATGCGACCATAACCCCACGGTGGCAAATTGCGCATCCAGCCGTACTGGTAAAGCGCCCGCTCTTGATACTGAAGGGTCAACTTTGTGAAGGGTATGAGTGCAAAGCGATAAGTGAGCTGATCGAGTAGAGAGAGCTGGTAGTTGCGCTCGATCTCGGCCATGATCGTGGCCCCGTTGAAGCGCGGATCATCGGCGCAGGCGAACAGGAAACGTAGATAGTCCTGGGGGCTGGTTGTATTGCTCGGTCCGGCGGCGACGATCGTCGGCTTATCTGCTGAGGTTTTACGATAGGTTGCAGTATGACAAAAGGCGCAGTTAATGCCGACTCTGTCGATCCCGATGCGCTGCTTGGAAAAGCCGACCGGCAGCTCATGCCCCTCCTGCGAGACGATGCCGAGTGACGCGTATCCGCCGGGGGCTGGCAGTTTATCGGGGAAGACACGAGGGAGTACCAGCCATATCCAGTAAGGCACTCCGGCAGTTCCTTCGGTTCCGATGGAGCCGTAGAGAAAATGTTCTTCGGCGGTGGCGAAGTACGGCGGCGGCGTCTGGCGGAAGAATTGCTCATAAGTCAGCAAGCCTGCAAAGGCTACGATCAGCAGAGCCACAACGACCAATCCCAGGCGTGTTCTGCGAAAGCTTCTGAAAAGCCTGTCGTGTTTCGTCAGATGGGGATGTGCCTTCATCTCGCGCACCGCGAGGATGAGGAGTGCCACTTCTGGAATGAAGAATGTCAGATCAAACAAGCCAAATTGAATATAGTCGCGATTGAATATGCAGAAGAACACGACGCCTGCGAAACGCGCCAGCACTGCGAGCCATGAGAACGAAAGATATCGCAGCGGGTGAAGTGCCGCGGGGACATAGAAGGCGCTTAATAATAGGAGCAGGAGCGCTGCGAAGCTAGGCCACATCAAAGGTGAGGCCAGCGGCAATGCGTAAAGCATCATGATGGGCCCTGGCATCACCAGGGTCGGGATCGCCATAAGGCAGTTGGCGACGATGCCCACCCACACCACTCGACTGAACCACACTGCGTACCTGTTCAAAGCTCACGTCCTGTTTTCAGAGATCGTTTGAAGCTCCTAAAGTGATTTCAAGTATTCAAGCAAGTCCTGTTTCTGCTCGCTTGATAAATCGTTACCGTAAAGATGCCCGCCATTTCCGTTTCCTGGAATCGACGTATCGTACGTTGACCCTTCGGCACGCGCTTCCGCTGTATCGCTGATGAACCCAACTCTGTGCTGGTCATAGACATCGTATCCGCGCGCAAACACTTTGGGCCGTTCCGCCGGGGCGTTGAGCAAATCAGCTATAGTGGGAACCGAGCCATTGTGTAAGTAAGGAGCACGGGCCCAGATGCCATCCAGAGGCACATTCGCGTAGCCATTGGTCTTAATGAAATGCTGGAAGCGATGCACGTTGTCAGGGAACAGCAGCGCCTGGTTGGTGGCCAGGTTGTAGGTGAAGGAATTCAGTCGATACGGGTCGGTTCCGATGGATGCTATATCCTCGACGGTTCCAGTTTTGCTGCCGGTAAAGCTGTGACATTGCGCACAGTGTGCGTCATAGATCGTTTTGCCGCGCGTGCTTCGTGTTGCATCGATCGGAAAAGGGAATGCAGGTGGAGGCAGTGTGAGAATCCAATCGTGAACGCGCTGAATTGCCGCGTAGTCCACAGTGACCGGGGTGACCCCGGCACCCAAAGATGCGCTCAGATTACGCTCATCCAACGATGTGTTGTTTCCATCCCAATGCAGATGCATGCCATCGCGTGGCTGCTGATTCCAGAGAGAAGGGAAGTCGGCAGCGCCCATGAGTTCGGCGCGTGGTAGTCGCGTGAGGTCCCAGTTGAATTGGATCGTCTTGTAAGGATTGAAGGTGTCGACACGGCCCCGTCCCCATTGCGGAAGAGTAGGGTCGTTCAGCAGAGGGCTAATCCTGTTGCGCAACGAGAGGGTCTCCAACTTCGTGCGCTGAATGACGAACAGATGCAGTAATAGCTTCTGCATCAGACTTACACTCGTCCCGGACTCCTGTGCTTTCGCGATGACGTTGCCGGCGGTCAGCCGGTCGTCGAGAGAACACGACTGCACAAATTGGAAGAAGCCTTCCAGGTTGAGTTGATGTGCGGGCATGCCGAGTACAATCTGGTGTGCGCCCTCTGGGGATGTGCGCACAGTACCCGTGTGACAAGCAGCACAATTGATGCCCACCTCGTCTAGGCCCAGGCGACGTCTGCGGGATATGCCAACCGGTAGTTCATGTCCAGGCTCAACGATCAAACCGAGCGAGGCATATCCACCTGGCAATTTATCGGGGCAAATTGCCGGAAGCGTTTTGAAGATGAGATACGGCGGGAGCACGCCTCCTACAGGCGTGAATACTGTGCCCCCTGTCTCGCTGCCGATGGATCCATACTTGAAGTGCTCATCAATGTCGTCGTAAGTTACTGGGCTATCTGCAAGGAAATAGCGCAGCAACACTATCGTAACAACGACAATTACCAAGATGATCAGCAGCAAAACATTTCGCCTGAAGCGATGCTGATAGAGATCTACCGGGTCGGAATAGATGCGATCGACAAGGTCGCCTTCCGCGGTGCGAATGATGCTCTCGTCGCTCATGCCCGCACGTCCTGACCCGCCGACTTAGATTCTAAGAATGGCTCGGGATGGAAGACTTCCATGATCTTCGCCACCATGGCATCATGGTCGCCATCGAAACGGCGCACGTCGTAACAGCCCAGTGGATTGGCGATTGCATTCACCAGGCAGCGATTGCAAAAGGTGCACGGACGCTCAGGGAGATCCTTTCCCGATCGCAAGATATGAGGGAGGTCTCGGTTCGCTACCAGCGGCCGTGCGATGGAGACAGCATCTGTATACCCTTTGGTGATGACGCGACGAATCACCCGCGCATCCTGATATCCACCGGTATTGATGATTGGCACGCTCACATTCTGCTTCACGGACTTGCAGTACTCTGAACTAACCGCCTCGATGGGATGACTCTTCTTGGTGCGCTCCCAGAACGCGGAGAAGATCGGCCGGAGGATGCGGAAATGGAACATCGTGTAGTTGAAATAGCCGCGCACCCCGCTTCCGATCATGGTCCCGTACCACCAATTCAACTCGTCGGGAGGGAAACCTCCCGGTGGCAGTAGCGGATGCGGAAAGATGCTGCCGATGGAGACATGGATGGCATCCACTCCCGCTTCTTCAGCCCATTTCGCCACCTGGATGCCTTCCTGCAGCGTGTTCCCTTTTTTCTCCCAGGGATAAAGTGCATTTCCAAAATCTACGGCATTCAGCTTTGCCTGCAAATGAAAATCATCGCCGACCTCTTTGCGGATCGCCGCAATGATCTCCAGCAGGAACGCGGCGCGGTTTCGCAAGACTCCGCCATACGCGTCTTTCCGGTCGTTGATGCCTGAGCTGAGAAATTGCGTGATGAGATATCCATGCGAAGCATGAAGCTCTACACCATCTAATCCAGCTTCCCGAGCGCGCCGTGCACCATTGGCAAAGTCCTGGATGGTTTCCTTGATTTGCTTCACGGTCATCGCCTCGCACAGCAAGCCGTGAAAGGTATCCTTCTTGCTGGTGGATGAGAGCGCCTTGGTTCTGAAGTTTTCTACTCCGGGATTATCCCGCTGCCTACCCGAATGGCTGAGCTGCAGAATGTACTTGCAATCATGGCGGTGAACAGCCTCGCCAACTGCGCGCCAAAATGGAACCTTGTCATCTGTGTCGATCATGGCGTAGTTCGGCATGATGCGCCCGCGAAGGCTCACAGGAACGTAAGACGAAATGATGGCGCCCACGCCGCCTTTAGCGAACGATTCCTCCCAGTTGATCCGTGTCTGTGTTCCCGTGCCGTTGTAATTGTCGAAACGTCCGGAGATATTCGACCGAAACAGCCGGTTCTTCACACGTAGATTACGGAACTGCAAGGGCTGGAATATGACATTGTCTTCCATCGGAAGACCATCCTTTCTAGAAGGTCTTCATATATTCGATCAAGGCGCGCTTCTGATCGTCCGGCAAGTCGGTGCCGAACGTATGCCCGTGGTCTTCGATCATGTCCGGCGACTGGCTGAGTTTCAATAAATCCGGCACCATTGCCCTCAGGTCGCTATCGTACTGTCCGTGATTTTCAAGCGCATGGACCAAGCGGACCAGCCTATCTGGATTGCCCAGCAGGCGGTTGATTTCGACGATTACTTCCGGTGTCATCGTGGCTTTGAAAACATTGATATTCGCCAACAGATCGACAGGAGTTCCCGCGGGAACCCGTATCTGGATGTCGCGGATATTCAGGATGGAGTCTGTTCCCGTGACCCTGATCGATTTTTTGCCCAACCGTTTTTCAGGCCAGAGAAGCTTCTCGGCCGCATCTTCGTACGCTGTCATTCTTCCTTTCACCGACGGGTCGCCGGTAAAGACGCCTAGTGAATTGTTGAGGAAAAATGGGGCCGTCGCCCAGACATTGATCAAGGATGGCGTGCGATAGTATCCACCATGATCGATTGGGAAAGAGAGCGTCTCGCCGTCGGCAAACGGATTCTGCACCGTCATTGTTCCTGGCGGTGGCAGCTCCTTGAATGTCTTCGAGGAGAAGTTCTGCCATATGTGTCCCTCCGTTGGATTGGTTCCCATGGCGCGTTTCGCGTTGGTCCCAATCGCCATTTTTGGATCGGACGAGACAAGCGGATAGCGGTCGTCATCAGACAAGAAATTCTTATCGAGGAAATCTGCTGACATCACGAGCCGCACCCATGCAGGTTTGGCTGCATCGGAGTGTTTGTCCAGACCGTTGGTTACCTCGGGAGGAACTTTGCTGGAGTGGCAGCGCGCGCAGTTTTCCGCGAAGGCGCGTTTGCCTGTATCGAGCACGGCAGGAGTTGCGGTCATGTAGGCTGTGCCGCCGGGCGCATTTTTCAGCGGATAAGGCTGATTCGCATCGAGGAAGTCGGCGGCGTTGGTCATGCGCGCTGAAGTGAGCTGCCAGTCCACGCACTCCTTCTGCGCCTTGTTGAGATCGAAGGGATGCTGCGTTGTCGGGACTGCTGGCATTGGTAGCAGCGGCAGCGGCCGCAGCGCTCCGGTGAAGGAGTCTTCAAGGCTGTAGCGATAGTCGGGACAACTGCCGATGTTGATATAGACGCGCAGCGCGGCGCCCGCGGGACCTATTGAGTCTGATCCATCTTTAAGAATATGGGGAACCGCTTGCGTAGTCCCGTCATTCATCACTTCAAGGTGCTTGGGACGCGCTGAGAGGATATACCAGATAGAGTTGATCGCGTTGGGATTGTTGATGAAGTCAGTGCTGATACGGCTGGTATCTGACGTGCCGGGAGGCTGCGTGTCGTACACCCAGTAGATGAAGTTATTCTGCGTCAGCCGACCCTTGAACATTTGTCCTTCGCGCAGGAACTGGTTGCCGAAAGCGGGTGCAAGATTTTCCCATTGCGGATTCTCAGGATCTGCGGGCGGATTGTCCGGATTGAAAGCGATGTGGCAGAGGCCACAGGTCAAACCGGCAAGATAAGGCGGCTCGATGCGCGAGTCGCGGTTGAGATATTTCTTCACATCCCACTTACTTGCGTCGAAGTCGGGATTTGGAAAAAGCCGGAGCCCCATAATGCCGCTGGAGTATGGATCCTGGCAGTTATCAAGCATCAGGCCATACGCATCGGGCGCGGTCGCTTTTGTGCAGCCTGGATCGTTGATCACACCCAGCTTCGCAAAGCGCTGGTCGCGCGGAGTGCCAGTAATGTAGTCCATCAGATTTACGTCTATGGGGAGTTCGAGTAGATTGCTTAACGACCAGAGCTTCTTCTCGGCCTTGCGCCAAAAACGTGAGTTACCGCGTGCGTTCTCCGGGCTAGCGTCCGTGCGCAAAGGATCTCCACCGGTCCACAGGTACCAAGTGCATGCACCTTGTTGCTGTTGCGGCGTCAGGTAATAGCCGTAGTGATCGGGGAGTTCACCGGGAATTCCGTCGCAGGTCTTGGTGTAGTTCTGGAACCGCAACTTAGGATCAGGGAACTGCGTTTGTTGCGTCTGTTTGGCAGGTGGGCAACCTACCGTGGAGAGACACAGTACCGTCAGAAGACAGGGGAGTGCAATTTGACCGAGATTACGCCTGAGCTCGTTCATACGTCCTTCGTTCCTGGCTTTCATACTCCGAGGCCGTCTGCGGACTCACCGAAGACGGTAGGAATGCAATTCAGTTTTCCTTTTCGGGCGACGGGGACAGTGGCTCGGGGAGCGAGGTTAATGTCCCATGAATTAGTGGGAGTGTCAAGCACTTTGTGACATGATTATGCAGAGAGCGGCGAAAGTTTTGAGCAAAAGTGAGCCCCCTGAAACGTCACGGGTTAGTAGTTGATTAATAGGTAAGTCGAAGGCGTCGGCGTTTCTATCTGAAGACCTGAAGTTACAAGGGCAGTGAAAGGGAATGCGCTCCGAGGCCTCTCTTCCTTGGATATGCTGAAACTTGAATCTCGCACGTAGCCGAATTCGAAATCGTTGTGTAGGTATTCATTTGTTTATTTCTTGACAAACTGAAATGAACAACCTAATGTCTGCCGGTATATGTCTACGGTGCTCATCGCAGAGGCGCGTTTTTCGCGCCGGCGTGAGCTCATTGAAGTCCTGAAGCATGGTGATGGGTGCTTCTTACCTGAGCCAACTTCTCGCGAGGTCTTCATGAAGAGATCGAGACTGCTTCGAGCATCGGCGTTAGCCCTGGCTATCTCTGTACTCGCTCTACACACAGCATCCGCGAATATATTTGGTGACATCGCAAGTCACATCGGCAAAGCTCTAACCGGTGCCGGCAAGGTCGTTGGCGCTCCCTTTGGCGGCTTCCTGCAAGGCGCAACTGATCCTGTTGTCGATGGCGCTGCCGATAAATTCACTGACGTGGCGAACCAGGCTGCCGACAGGCTTGACCAGAGTCTCGCCAAGGAGAATATCTCCGTCGAGAATATTGCTTCCACCTCGATTGCGAGCCTTAACACCACGCTCAATGTGACGATCACGACACAACTTGACCGCGTGGACAAGATTGCCAACAGCGCGTTGGACCGCGAGGCCAACATTCTTGACAGCACTGTTTCCAGCGTCGACGCGATGGTGAGCAAGGACATTGAGAAAGTTCAGGGCATTGAGACTGACGCCTTTAACCGGGTGGATAGTGTTATCGATGACGATGTTCCTTTCGCCGTGGGGGAAATCGCGCATGAGGTCGTCTACATGGCGGTCGCGATCATCTTTCTGGTGGTCCTGGTTGGATTTATCGGAGCCCACTTACTTGAGCGGTATAAGAAGAAACCGTCCAATGAACGGCTTATCACGTGGCTGAATCGAGAGCTGAGTCCGGTCCCGGGGATGGTCTTGCTGGTCTCTGTGCCGATGGTAGTTGTCAGTGGGCTCATCCTGGCAGTGTTCGAGGGATATCATCTTTCAGCGACACATAGTCTGGTCTCGCGGTTGGAAGGAGCCGCAGCGGTGCTTGAGCAAGCGGGCGACTACAAGGCTGGGGCGGATTTCAGACGTCGTGCTTTTGCGCTTTCCGGTAGCACACAGCGCGATTATTTCTATCGCAGAGATTTGTGGATGGCGGACTTCACACAGGCGCACAAACTCAACCCCATCGAGATTGTCAGTAGGCTTGGCAGCATTGAAGCGACTTATGGTCCAGGAGGCACATCGCAATCCGATTTCGAAACCGGAGACGGCGAGTTGATGGGAGCGTCGATTTACATCAAAGCCCGTTATCAAGACCAATACGATCAGAGCAAGGTGACTGCCTACAAGGCAGGTTTTCTTACGGGCAAGGATTCGAGCACCGTTCCTTTCACAGGAAAACTTGTATTGGTCTGTGAACTGATTTCAATGGTCGATGATCCCAAGCAACCGGTTTTGCTGCAGCGCGTGAATGCGGCACAGGGCATTCTTACCGAGTTAGATACTCTGTATCCCAAGTACGCCATGGGTCAGATTCTCACCGCAGAGCAACTGGGAGCCATGTCTGACCTCGACCGGCTAGGAGTGACGCTGAGGACCGATCAGACGACTGCTTCGATTCAAAAGAGGATGGATTCTGCAACCGCTGCTGACAGAAACCTGGTTTCGGCCTACCTACTGAATAACATCCAATTCTCTGACGCGCTGACGAGCCAGATTGCGGAATCGGGCAAATCAAAAGATGCCGAGACCCGGTTGAATGTGGTTGTCGAGAATACATTGTTACCCATTGCCAGGAGTATCTATGGATCTGAGACGCTATCCAGGGCAGTTGTGCTTCGACACACTTCGGACGCGGTTAAGCGCGCTCGCGATCTTGTGGCACTTGAGACAGCTGTAACTACGGCAAGAGACGCTTCGCACAACGATTCCGACAAAGCCGCGGTTGCGCTCAAGTATCTGGACGTTGCTGAGAAAGCTGAGCGGCTCAACATGCTGCTGGTTTCGGAGCAATGGCTGAGTGAGGCCAAGTCAATGCAGCAGGACGCGACAAAGATTGCTCAAGCGGATGTCGATCGAATGACCACGCTGGCGAGCAAGCTGAAGGAAGCAACTCTAAGTTCGAGCCTATTTCAAATATGACCCGAAGGCGGTGAGGATGCTTCATGTGTCCTCTGGCCCTGGGGTGGTCGTAATGAGAATACGAAGGTGAATCTCTTCGGCGAAGAGACAATGATTGGGACGGCAAGCAGCGAAACGATAGACGCGGCTGAACAGTTTAGAAGGCGTTGGTGTCGACGACGTTCACCTGCGTGTACCCGCTTCCCAGAGCACCGCTTGCGATGGTCAGGTTTGCGGGCGTGTAGGTGAGGGCGTACTGAATGCGCACAGCTACACTATTCGCAACTTCTGAATTCGGAGCAATCGGCCTCTGATACGGCGGTCCGTCTGTGGGTGCCCAAGTCTGACGAATTACATCGAGAGCGTACTGCGAAGGCAACGTCGCAAACTGCGCGGCAGAAGCTGGATCTAATGTCACTCCGAGTGCCTGCGCTTTAGCCGTCATCCATCCCAATGTGATGTCGCATAGCCGCGTGCCGGCATCCACTCCACCGCCCTGCAATGTCCCTCCGCCTATATCGCCATGGCAACCGGAGAACCATACCTGCTCGATGGTCTGACCGGGGGCCGGAGCAGAGGTCCATAACGTTGCAGGAAACTGCGCGCGCTGCTCATCTATGGCCAGACACTGGTAGGCGTTTACGATATCGGGATGAAGACCTGTGTCTAGAAACCCGTAGGCCTTCTCGTCCACACCGCCGAAGATCGCTGGGATTCCCAGCGATCCCACCGTGTCCCACACGCCTACCATCTGAATGGTGGCCTGTCCGAGCCCGCACCCTGTCAATCCTGCCAGGATCGAAGCGCGGTTCACAGGATCGCGGTATGCTGCGAACGCCTGCGTCACGCAGTTGTCAGTGAAGGCGCCGGTTGGAAGCCCGCAATTGGCGATCATGCCCGCGAGGCTCCGGGCTGTATACGCTCCGCGACTAAAGCCAAACAGGAATATCTGGTCGCCTGGCTCATAAACATGGGCTATCTTGGTGTAGCCATCCTGTATCTTCTGCAGGAGTCCTGCGCCAAAGGCGCCCTGAAGGATGCGGGTTAACCCGGTGGCATCGGCGCCCACGCCATCGTCATAGAACGTCACCTGATCAGAGGTCACGGTCAGCGCATTGTAGAGCCGATAAACATTCGTGTTGTTCACCGGGTTTTGCCACGTCCCGTCCGCACAAAACACAATTCGCTTTGACATTCAGACCCTCCTCCGTTTTCCAACTGTTTTCCGTCAGCATGCTATCACGGAAAGAATGTAAGCATCTTCCCACGAAAATTAGTGCCCTCGTAGAATCTTTTACGTTGACAATAATCACGTCTCGGTATTCCATGTCTTCATGCGACGCAAGCTATCCCTCATTCCTGCCGGTACGCATGGCTTTGCAGCGTGGAGCGCCCGGCGAACCCGCGGAATCTCTGTAGCGGCGGCTACGCTCGTAATCAGCCTTCTGTCCACCGGGTGTTTGTCTCCACTGGCAAAACATGCAACCGCATTCTCCGCGGCTACAGCTACCGTGGTCAACGGCTCTGAGGATGCCTATCGTGGAGCTATGCAGCTTCGCCTTCAAGAGCAGGCCGCGGCGAGTGTTTACTCTTATGACAAGAACCCGCAATGGAGTCCCTACAAGGATCCGGCACCGCTACTCACGTCGGACCAGCTGAATGCACGGATCAAGGTGCTTGACGGTTTGAAGGCCTACGCAGATACCCTGGTTGACCTAACTTCCGGAAAGCCATCCAAAGATCTGGAAGCGAGCGCTCAAGCTGTAGGCACTAACTTACAGAGCCTTAACCAGACCGTCGCGACCGATCTCAGCACCGCAGTTCCCAATCTTCCCGTCATGAGCACGACGGACGCCAGCGCCGCCAGCACCGCGGTCCTGGCGTTGGGAGAGTACCTTATTGCGCGCAAGGTAAAAGCTGCTCTTCCTAAGGTTACACAGGACATGAAGCCGATCATCACATCCCTCTGCGAACTGCTTAATAGCGACGTCACAATCCTTCGTCGACAGGCGAATGTTGACTACCAGACGCTGATTGAACAAGAGAACCAATCCATCCAACATGAGGGCACGACTGTGAGTCCATACGAGCGGCGCCTTGAAATAGGCAACCTTCTGGTTCTTGCCGCCCAACAAAAGGCAAACGATGACGTGCTCGCTAAGCTGCAGACGGCTCTCCACACCCTCGACATGACTCACCAGGCGCTTGCTGCCGCCGCCCAGGGAAACAATCCGGAGTCGATCTCGCAAAAGATAGCTGAGCTTGAAGCGGCCGGCAAGGATCTGGGCAACTATTACAAAGTGCTGCAAGGCACTAACCAGTTCACCCCTACGAATTAACAACTCAACAAACCCAACTCCCGGAGACAAGTCATGAGCACGTCCGCTTCGTCCGTACTGCAGAATCCTGATCCCGGCGCAACTTACCAAGATGCCTATAATGCCCTGGGCGCAGCTTACTGGGAGGCATCGGACATCAACAGCAAGGACCTCGTCTACGGGGCGCAGCAGGCGATTGGCGACATCATTACCGCGTTTAATCAGCAGCAACTTGCGACTAACACTGCGCTCTTCATCCAACTTACGCCGAAAATCAAAGCCGTCAACGCGACGCTTACTCAGATCAAGGCCAGCATTACAACGATTACCAAGAACATAAGCACTGCGGCCACTGTGATTTCAGCCATTAGCAAAGTTCTATCGCTCTATCCGGATATGTAACGAGGAGGCTGGTATCTGCTCCTTTGCGTAAAGTTTCTATTGATTATCTAATCATCATTACTTCGCATTGATCACTGTGAGACCGAGACTCGTCATTCGGTGAATCGGGTTGGCCCGATCACCTTGCTGATTTATGTTGACATCGAGTTGTGCTCCATTCACACTGCTACCCTGAGCGAACGCGGGCCTTGGGTAGTGGTTTGCGATCTCGTGAGCGCAGTTGAATTGACTATCTGAAAGGGTTGAATCCGATGCCTGGTTTCGCTGGATTTGATACAGATATTTATCCTGGGGACGATGTGATGTCGTGGTTGCGTACGAACACCAACCTGGCCTGGTGCGGATATTATCTGGGTGGGGCGCCCAGCCATCCTGACACCACATGGATGGGGAAACGCGCGGCGCTTCAGGGCAATGGCTGGGGTATCGCGCCTGTTTATGTGGGGCAACAGGTTACTGGACCGGGAAGCCAGAACCCGTCAGCGGCAACCGGATTGCAGGATGGAAGCCAGGCCGCGCTCATGATGCGGAGCGAAGGGTTTGCTCCGGGATCTTATGTGTATCTTGATCTCGAAAACGGGCCACCAATTCCACAGGCGCAAATGGAGTACGTCACGAGTTGGGTCGCCGCAGTGGTCAACGGCGGCTTCATGCCTGGGATCTATTGCAGTCACCTGCTGGCACAAACTATCAGCACTTCTTTTCCCTCATCTCGAATCTGGGCGTTCAAGGTGCCTACCACTGCGAGCCACCCGGTGGCCGCTCCGTTTCCGTGTCCGGACCCAGCCGGTTGCGGATATGCCGCTGCTCATGCGTGGCAGCTCGACCAGAACGGGGTCCATTCTCTGTTGCCTGAGATTGAATCGTCTCTTGGCATGGATTCAAGCTCGGCCGTTTCCGCGGATCCGGGCGCTCCCGATTCGTAGATCGCTGCTTGCCAAGCCGAACGCCTCACACCCTTGCTGGGAGCAGGAGGTTGATGACCTCCCTTTGGCTTCGTGGAGTTGCTGGATGGTACCCTGTAGATACAGCGTTCTCGTGCGCCTTGCCAGCCGCCGCTTCCCAAAGTGGCCCCGTAGCTCAGGTGGATAGAGCAGCAGTTTCCTAAACTGCGTGTCGGAAGTTCGAATCTTCCCGGGGTCACCATTTCTCAGTTTCCACTAAGGGAACCCAACACCCAATCAAGCTAATTCAAAGGCCATAGGTCGCGTACTTTTCCTTCGGGGCCGAGCGGCAATTAAAACAGGATCTTGCCGACGAACAGCAGGTTGCGAAGGCCTGTTCCCGGAGTCACGAGACTGGCTCCAGTGGCTTGGCTCTCAAAGAAGTTGTTGAAGTAAGATCCCCCTGGGGCTGCGTAGTCCGTCAGAGTGTTACCCGCTGCAGTGTAGTAGCCGCGATTGAGCACGTTGTATGCGTCAACCTCCAGGCGGAAAGTAATGCGCTCGCTGAGCTTCGTATTCTTGAAGACGCTGAAGTCAACATTGTTGAAGGTGTCGCCGCGAAGGATGTTTCGTGTTGAGCCTGGGTACGGGTTATTCAGGATATTGGCGGCGAGCTGATTGTTCGCAATAAATCGGACGGCCGACGTGGAGATAGGGATTCCCGTTTTGTAGTCGACAAGGATGGGAGCGGAGAAGACGGCCGGAGTGGTTGGTGTTGCTGGGGTAATCGTCGTGTCCGTATAAATGCCCAGCGTGCCGGCTGGAGCTTTGGGGTTGGAAAGTATCGGGCGCGCAACATCGACTCCGAGAAAGTTCGCTTCAAACGGAATATCGCTATAGGACTCAGACGTGCGCACGTCATCGGGGTTGATCTGTGGCGAGCCATTAGAGATCCCTTGAAAGTCTGTGTAGGGCTGTCCGCTGTTGTAGATCCAAACTGTGTTCGCTTGCCAGCCATTGCTCAGCCTGTCGAGAAAGGCGTTTCCCGCGTGAAAGTCATGAATCTTGTAGGTGAAACTTAGGCTGGCTGAATTGGGAAAGTCGAGAGCGCTGTTTGCACGTTCGCCGATGTCCGTGTTCAACGGGTTCTGGGCGTAGGCGATGGTGTTTCCGCCCGAGCCGGTTGAGTAGATCTCGCTGGTGTTATCGATGTTATGGCTCCAGGTATAAGAGAGGTTGGCGGTTACGCCATGAAAGGCGTGGGTGGTGAGATTGGTCTGCAGGGACTGGTATTGTGAAAAGGCCGTATTCTCCACCTGGTCGACAGTGGTGTGGCCGCAGTTCAGGAAACCCACATCGGCCCCGCCAAGCGTACTGTTGGCGGCTGAACAAAGGCTTGCCGGGTTGACGACATTGGGGAAGGCAGCCGCGACGGTCGCAAGGTATGGGTTGGCGTCAATCGACTGGAATTGTCGGCTGGTGTGATTGCCGACGTAACGAACCTCAAGAACCGCCGAATTACGCAGCTGGTATTGCACGCCCAGGGTATAGGTCTGACCCAGGGGATTGCGGAAGTTCGTGGGGGCAGTGGTTTCGCTATCCAGGGCCGGGTTGCCACCCGTTGGTAGCTGGGGAGCGAGCTGCTGTTGCACCGTAACAAACGTGGCTCCTCCCGTAGGAATGCAGTTGGTCGTGCCCGCATTGCAGGTGAGCGCTCCCGAGGCGACTGAAGGCGCCGAGCCCGCGACGTTCAAGGCGATGTTCTGATATTCGGGATCTACGTTGATGGCATAAGCACCGCGAATGACCAGCTTCTTATTGAATCCAGGGTTATAGGCGAAGCCGATGCGGGGTTCGAAGTTCTTGTAGTAGTTGGCGATGGCCGGAACCGTGGTTTCTGAGAGCGGCAGCGATGTGCTCCAGAAGGGGTTAGGCCCGGTTTGGGTGGCCACGCTTTGGTTATGGAAGTAGTTGATCGGCTGGCCAAAAAACTCCCACCGCAAGCCAAGATTGAGTGTTAGGCTCGGCTTCACTTGCCAATCGTCCTGAAAGTAGAGCCCAAAATCGTTTTCCTTGAAGGGAAAGCTCGGGCTGCCCTTGGCTACTTCAACGCTGCATGCGCCATTAGGGCAACCGCCTGCCATGAAGTCGGATAACGTGTCGTAGGTAAAGACACCCTGCACCCCCGGAAGGAAAACGTTGGGCGCGTTCTGGTAAAGGAACTCGCCGCCGAATGTGATTGCATGATGCCCGGTGGACCAGTTGGCATTGTCCTGTACCTGACCTACCTTGACAACACGGCCATTCGGATCGAGGTTGGGAAGTCCCAGGTTGGACAAGGTGCTTCCGTCGGGCAGAGTGAGCGGGTTGAGATCGGTCGGACAGGTATTGAATGCGATGATGGTGCAATTGGGGAAGCCGCCGCCTTCAAATGCAATTGTGCTTTGCTGGAAGCTGTAACGAAGTTGATCTACCCAGTGTGGGCTAAAGGTACGGGTTTCGTCAGCTCCCACGGAGTGAGTTATCCCGGTGACATTGGTGTAGCCACCATTAGCTGTGGCTCCATCGGGTGCGGTGGGATTCGACTGGTAGAAGTAGCGGAGATAGAGTCGGTCTTTGGGAGTAGCCTGCCAGTCAATGCGGCCTAGATTCTCCTCATCGGTAGATAGAAACGGCACCTGACGACCGAATTGAGCGAAGGGAACTGCGCCTGCACCAGGAATAGACTCGTTGGTCACTGATCCAATCTGGCGAGGATTGCCGACAGCAATTGCATATGGATTCAGCTGCTGAAGAATTGCGACTGATGCATTGTTTGGATAGGCGCTTACGAGCTGCGTAAGACCGGCTGTCGTCGGGAAAAGTTGGCCATTGCTGGTAACAAGAGCGCCAAACTCGGTCTCTCGGTCCCAGTAGGTCGAGCCAAAGAAGAAGAGTTTGTTCCTCAGGATTGGACCGCCGAGAGTTCCACCATAAAAGTTATCTACGTAGCGGGGCACGACGGCAGTAGCGCAATCGTTGGCTGTGGGAGTTTGTCCGGGACCGCAGAAACCGAACTGCTCCCCTTTTGACACGCCTTGCGCGAGGGAACTGGTGAAATCCCCCGAATACTTATAGATGGCCGAACCATGCAGGGTGTTGGTGCCCGACTTGGTGATGTAGTTGACCACCGAACCGGCGTTACGGCCATATTGGGCACTGAAGCTGTTCGTGATGACCTGGATTTCTGCGAGTGCCTCGTCGTTGCCGAAGAATACTTGAGGTCCGGTGATGGTGGTATCGTTATTTGCCTGGCCGTCAATCTCGAAATTGTTGGAGCGGCCACGCTCGCCGTTGACCGAGAAGTTGGCTCCGTTCGTATTGGAGAAGTTATCCATGTGGGTGTCGACAACGCCGGGAACAAGCAGCGCCAGTTCATCGAAACCGCCAGCAGTTGGGAGGTTGGTGAGTTGCTCGGTGTCGAAGGTAGTGGTGACCTGGGACTGAGTAGTCTCAAGGATATTTTGGGCTGCAGAAACCTCAACGACTGCCTCGGTGCTGCCAAGACCAAGCTTCTGAACGCCCAATGCCTGATCGCGGCTGGACGCCACCTCAATATTGTTCAAAGTAAGACCGGCAAAGCCTCTTGCGATGATGACCACGGTATAGGTGCCGATCGGCACGTCCTTGAAATAGAAGTTGCCGTCGCCTCCAGAGGCTGATTTCAATGCGATATTCGTAGCCGTCGCGGTAGCTGTGATGGTTGCTCCAGCAATCACGGCTCCTGTGGTGTCGGCCACGGTTCCTGAAATGCTTCCGGTTGTAATTCCTTGCGCGAGGGCTTGCTGTTGGAGAAGCGGCGTCGGCGTGAGAAGAGTCAGTACTGGCACCAGAAACATGCTTAAAATGAGGGGAATGATAACGCGGCGACTCATCTTACTTTGCTTCTTGAATCCTTGGCTGTGGAATGAGCCGATCTGATCGGGGATTATCGAATTGATGGCCATTGGTCTTCTCCTATTGATGTTTTGTCTTTCGCTGACAACGCCTGGCATGACACCCGGCTGCAAGATTTGCTCGATCAAGTTCACTGCGGAGGATCCACCGAATGCTCGTTAGGCTTGCGGATCAGTCTCGATCGACAGCATGTACTTCGTCGCTGGGGAGTCATTCGTCCGAGATCACGCTATGACAGTAGCTGTCGACACGGACTCCGCTTGAGTTGCAGTCTGCAACTAGACGGCCAAACTCTATATGCTTGTATTTCTTCCATATATCAATCGTTTCTTGAAAAATGATTATGCTTTATGAAATCCCGACTTGAAGGATCAATGAACAAAAATTGTCGATTCAACCTCTAATTCTATTTCTTGGTAACCGCAAAATGTAGCGTCATCCAACCGGAACCACTGCAGGGTGTACTTCCGAAAACAGTAGGATTTGACCGTCTTCAGGCAGGTGCTGAACCTCGGATCCACGAGGCAAGTTTGATGTACGCGCTTCTTATTCAACAAATCCATCGAAACCTATCCAGCAGACAGCGAGGTCTTTGAGGTTGCTCTTGTATGTCCGCGTCACAGTGAACTTCTTTCCGCCCTTGATTCGAAGTGTGTACTCGCCCGTGTGCAGTGGGCGGAGCTCTTCCACAAACGAGGCGTTGACCAGGACGGAGCGGTGAATTTGCAGAAATCCGTATGGCCTGAGCTGCTTGGCGACGGAGGAAATCGAAACATGCAAGAGGTAGGAACTGGCATCGGCCTGCAGCAACACGTAGTTGCGCTCAGCCTGGACGGTCATTACATCGTCCGGAGCAATGAACAGGATTCTGCCGTTGACTTTAATCGCGATCTTCTCGCGCTTTTGCTGAGAGCGTCGTTCGAGCTGCGGAGGATCGACTACCAGTCTCAGAGCTCTCTCTCCCGCCAATCGAATGGGATGCAGGTCAATGGTCATGTGGGGAATCATCCGTACCGTCCGACCACTTACTGACAGGAACCATAAATATGGTCAGTCGATCGGTCCCAACCACATCTGCCATAATCGGAGAGTCCGCCTGATTCGCCCCCCAATTTTCAGCGCCGACCTGTGAAACGAAAAACATCAGGTGTGGATGCCAATGTCCCGCGCGATCGTTTAGATACCCATCTTTGGACAGCATGTAGCACATCGCGCCAGGTTCCTGCAGAGGTAATTCCTTCTTGTCGAAGGCGGCCTTCAGGCTGTCGGCGATTTGGGTATTAGATTGCCCCGCCAGCGCCCACTCTGTCTTCTTGATGGTCAGCGGGAGATAGGTTCGCACGGCCGCCGGGTTGAAACAGATCGGACCCCGCAGCTTTGGATTCCAAAACTCAGGAAAGTCGATTCCGGCAGTCCACCCTCGCTCCACCATGCAGACAAAACCGTTCTTGCCTTTGACTGCGGTCACATAACCGTGTCGTTCAAGCACCATGACGTCGGCGTCCATTGCAATGGATGGCGGTGCCGCGCTACGCGCCAAAGCAATTTCGGCATTCCGGTCCATGAGGTATTGCTCAACAGGGGCCATGCTGGGATACGAGGCTTTAACGTCCTGCGTTTGCGCCGGCCACGCCGCTCCAAGCAAGATGATGAACATGAGGCTTTTTCCTGTGACCGTCGCCATATTCTCCAGTGAAGTCTGCTTCATAAATCCTCCGGGGCCCTGCGTGGCATGATAAGTTGATATCAACATAAAATGCCCGTGTCAACCTCAACGTATTCCCTCGTCAGGTTTATTTGCGTAGGAATTTCGATCTGAAAACCCACAGCCTTAGATTTTGACTTGAAGACGTGGACCCGGCTATAAATGTTCATGTCATGGAAAATCGTTTCATGATATTTAGGCTGCTCATTTAGAGAGCAGTGCTGCTCACAATGGCAATCGCTAGGATGCTCGGGAAGGCGGTGAAAGTCCGCCACTGCCCCGCAACTGTGAGCGCCCCTGCTTCCGTCCCCGTGAGTATTGGGTTGCCGGAAGACGGGATTTCAGCCAGGGATTGTCCGCGTGCGGAAGACCCCACGAAAACCACTGGAGGTGAGTCTCATGACTTGTTTCCGGGAAGGTGGCTGAAGAAGGCGCAAGTCAGGAGACCGGTCCGAGGCGCCTTTACCCGCTTGCGTTCCGAGGGGAACGAAGGAGCTATCATGTCTATCGCTTCATCTTTGTGCGGACTCCGGTCCCGCGCATTCCAAAGTATTTTCGTGGTCATTTTGCTTGCCGCGTGCGCGATGCAGTGCGAGGCTGCGTCCGTTCGCGGTGTGGTGACCGACGCCTCGGGAGCCAAGGTTACTGGCGCTACCATCACTCTGCTCAGTAATGGCAAACCAGTTGCCAGTGCCGTTTCGACGGCTGATGGCAGTTTTCAGATTCTGACTGGGTCGGCCGGGCGGTTCTTCCTGGTTATCACTGCGAAGAGTTTCCGGCAGATTGAGACGCCGACGTTTTACGCAGGGCCGCTGGATAACATTGAGCGGAACCTGGTGCTAGAGCCGGAGTGGGTGCGTGAATCGATTGTGGTGACTGCAACCGGAACGCCTACGCCGCAACCGCAAACCAGTGCCGCAACCAGTGTGCTGGGGCCGCTTGACCTGGCGCTACGCAATGATTTTGTGAGTGCGCTGCGGCTGATGCCAGGTACGTTTGTGGTGCAGACAGGGCAGCGTGGAGCGGAGACAACACTTTTTGTCCGCGGCGGTGATTCGGATGACAATAAGGTCCTTGTGGACGGAGTGAGTGCCGGAGACCTTGGCGGCCAATTCGACTTCGGGACACTGGCAACGACTGCGGTGGAGCGGACCGAGGTTTATCGCGGGCCCGATTCGGACCTTTATGGCGCCGATGCGGAAAGCAGCGTGGTGAGTTTTACGACTCCGCGTGGGACAACGACCTTTCCATCGCTGCTGTTCAATGGAGATGCGGGGAACTTTCAGACGTCGCACGAGGAACTGGAGCTGGCAGGCTCACACAATAAGCTGGACTATCTTGGCGCGTTCAGTTGGTTCCAATCGGTGAACGACCTGCCGAACGATGAGTTTCATGTAGCGACGGCGGCGGGGAATTTTGGCTGGCAGCCTTCAGGGAGCACGCAGATTCGAGGAACAGTTCACTACGGTGTGGATGCGACGGGGGTTCCAAATGCGTGGGACTTCTACCATGTTGCCGACCAGGCTACTGAGAAGGACCAGAACATTTTCGCGAGTGCGTCGATTGATAACCAGACGACAGCGTCGTTGCATCAGAGTGTGCGGTATGGGTTGACACGCAAACGGGACCAATACAATCTGTGGTCGCCGTCCGGGACGCTGGTTACGTATGACCAATTTGGCGATCAAGCATATTATGGCGATAGTGTTACTATCACGGGCGCCAATGGATATTCGGTGAGCGGACAAGCTCTGCTGGATTACTCCGGGACCTATCCGCAGGAGCACCAAATCGTCTCGAATCGAGATCAGGTGATGTATGAAGGTGATTACAGCATTACTCCCCATCTCACTGGGATGATTGGCTTCCATTACGAGGATGAGCGGGGCGCGGAACCAAAAGGTGCAGAACCCGCGGTGGAGTGGTCCAACTACGATTACCTGGCATCCGTGCACGGCGATTTCAAGAACCGGCTGTTCTATACGCTGGGTGGAAGTTTGCAGCATTACTCGTCTTTCGGAATGCAGACATCGCCGCGCGCCGGCGTTACGGGATACTTGCTTCGGCCACGCAAGGGGATCTTCAGCGGCACACGGTTGCTGGCCAACTTTGGGGAGGCGGTGCGCGAGCCTGCACTGACGGACCAGTTCTATTCTCTGTATCACTTTCTCCTGACGAATGGCGGTCAATCAACGATCTCGGAGTTACATATCACGCCGCTGAGCGCGCCGCAGGATCGCACTTATGAGGGCGGTGTGGAGCAGACGTTCTTCAGCGAACGGCTGCTCTTCCGGACGAGCTTCTTCCACAATGAGTTTGGGCGGCAGATTGAATATGTGGGACTGGACCTAGTGCCGCAGCTTTTGCCTGGCCTAACTCCGAATGAGCAAAACGCTCTCGAACAAACTTTGCAAGCTGATGGAGCGTATGAGCTGAGCATTAATTCTGAAGCGTTTCGGGCACTCGGGGTGGAGACCACGGTTGAAGGTGGTATTGGGAAGAACATTTTTTTGCGGGGCGGATATACGTACCTGGATGCAGTGGTGCAGCGCTCGTTCACCAATGATGACGTGGCGCTGCTTGGTCCGATTCCGACGTACAATGGCATTCCGATCGGAGAGGATTCGCCGTTGCAGGGAGCGCGCCCATTTCGCCGTCCACCGCATACGGGATTTGTTTCGGCTAGCTACTCGACCAACCGGCTGACAGGCGTGCTTACCTCGGCATTCGCTTGCCGGTCGGACGACTCGGACTTTTTGGCTTATGACGATCTCTTTGGCGGAAACAGCCTTCTGTTACCCAACCGCAATCTTGATCATGGTTACGCGAAGGTGGATCTGGGTGGGAGTTATGGACTTACAAAGTGGTTGGGTATTTATGCGCAGGGGGAGAATCTGACGGGGAATCGGCACATTGCGCCAATTGGTTTTCCCAGCCTTCCAATTAATGTCCGCGTGGGGCTGAAGCTCCAGTGGGGATTTGGAGCGGGGCAATAGACGCTGATCGGATTGTGATTGGCAAGTTAAAAGGCCGCGCGAACTGCGCGGCCTTTTGTCATCGCTTCGCGGTAGGCGTCAGGCGACGCGCTCGATGGTGACGGACTCGAGGACTACCGGCTTATGCGGTTTGTCCTGGCCGTTCCGTGCGACCTTGGAAATCTTAACAACGATGTCCTGGCCTGTAACGACCTCGCCGAAGATGGTGTGCTTACCGGTGAGCCAAGTAGTGGGAGCTACAGTGATGAAGAACTGGCAGCCGTTGGTGTTGGGGCCGCTGTTGGCCATGGCCAGTTTGCCAGGCGTGTCGAATTTGTGCGGAGAACCCGCGGTCTCGTCCTCGAAACGGTAGCCGGGTCCACCCATGCCTGTGCCCGCCGGGTCGCCCCCCTGGATCATGAAGTCGGGAATGACGCGATGGAAAATTGTTCCGTCGTAAAGCTTGTCCTTTGACTTGGCGTGCGTGGTGGGGTGGGTCCACTCCTTCCCGCCTTCGGCGAGAGCAATGAAATTGGCGACGGTCTTGGGCGCGACTGCGTCAAAGAGTTTGACGGTGATCTTGCCTTCGGTGGTGTTGAAGATAGCGTATGTTCCTGGTAACAGTGCCATTGAGACTCCTGAGTAAGTTCGCGAACTATGGTTTGGAAACTGTGGGTAGGACGGCCTTGGGGGCTGACTCGGCGGGCGGGGGCGGAAGGGGTTGACCTTCCTTTATGATGGTCACCTTTTTGAGAACGACTTGCGAAAGCGGCTTGTCATTGCTGTCGCGTTCGACGCGGGCGATTGTCTTGACCACAAGCACGCTGGACTCATCGCATTGGCCGAAGAGGGTGTAGTGCCCGTTGAGCGAGTCGTATGCCTGTTCGGTAATGAAGAACTGGCTGCCGTTGGTGTTGGGGCCGGAATTGGCCATGGCGAGGCGGCCGGGCTGGTCGAAGTTCAGATTCGGATCGACCTCGTCGTCGAAGGCGTAGCCGGGATCGCCCATGCCGGTGCCGGTTGGATCGCCCCCCTGGATCATGAACTCGGGAATGACGCGATGGAAGATGGTGCCGTCGTAATACGGCTTATTGTGCTGTTTTTTCTTTGTGGTTGGGTCGGTCCAATCGATGGTGCCCTGCGCCAGACCGATGAAGTTGGCGACAGCCTTGGGCGCCTGCCGCTGAAAGAATTGGCAGGTGATGCGGCCCATGGAAGTGTCCATGACCACGGTAGGACCGTTGGGGTGAATGAGCGCGGCCGCGGTGGCTTGGGGCGCATCGGGCAGCTCTTCAGCCGGCTTGGTGGTGGACTGCTGGGCAAGAGCCGAAGCGGCGAAGGCCAAGGACAGAGCAGGAACGAAAAGCGCGTGCGTTTTTTTCATGCCATTGTCGAGGGTAAATCATGCGGCGGGTGGACTGCCAGTACGCCGAGCCAGGCTTGCTGTGTCGGTCAGCACCGCGCCCGTTGGAGATGTAGCAATTTTCCATTGACTCCCTACCCATAGATAATCTATATATCGATTCATGGTAAAGAAACCCGACCTCCTCCCCGGCACTCTCGACATGCTGATCTTGAAGACCCTTACGCGCGCTCCGTTGCACGGATACGGGATTGCGCTTTCTATCAAGCGGCTTTCGGACGATGTGCTGACCGTGGAAGAGGGCTCGCTGTACCCGGCGTTGCAGCGGCTCCTGCTGCAGGGATGGGTGAAAGCGGAATGGAAGATGACGGAAACCAACCGGCGCGCGCGTTTTTACACTCTGACTGCGGCAGGAAAGAAGCAATTAGGGATTGAACTCTCGCAGTTCGAGCAGATGATTGCGGCAATCGGGCGCGTGCTGCAAGATGCGCAGGAGGCATAGATGAACGCAATCAATCGCTTTCTGAAGAAGCTCTCGATTCTCTTTGGCCGCAAGCGCTTCAGCGGGGAACTGGATGAAGAGATGGCCTTCCATCGCGACCAGGCGGAAAAGGAATTTGTTGCTAGCGGGATGAAGCCGGAAGCTGCGCGCTACGCGGCGATGCGGCAGTTTGGGAATACGACCCGGTTGAAGGAGAAGAGCCACGAGGAGGTGGGCTTCAGCTTTGAGTCGGTCATGCAGGATGTTCGTTACGCGATCCGGCAGCTTGCGCTGAATCCCGGGTTCACGGTGGTCATCACTCTCACACTGGCGCTGAGCATTGGCGCGAACAGCGCAATCTTCAGTGTGATTGAGGGTGTACTGCTGAAACCGCTGCCGTATCCGCATTCAGAGCAGATTGTTCGGCTGTTCTTATCCAGCGCGGAATATCCGAAGTTTCCACTGAACCCTTTTGACTTTCGAGACTTCAGAGCGCGGAACAAAGCGTTTGAGTCAATTGCGGCTTTCACGCGCGGGGACATGCAACTCTCCGGCTCAGGCGAACCAGCGCAACTGACGGGGTTTCGAATCACGTCGGGATTCTTTCGTGTGCTGGGTCTGAAACCGAAGCTTGGAAGGGAGTTCGATTGGGACGCCGAGACGCCGGGGAATGGGCAGCAGGTGATATTGAGCGACCGGCTGTGGCGCACGCGATTTGATGCGGCGCCTGATATTGTTGGCCGCAAGATCTCGCTGAACATGAAGCCTTACACGGTGATCGGCGTCATGCCGGCCGGCACAGATCATCCAGGAAATGACTACCACTCACTTCCGTACGGCGAGAGCGTGGACTTGTGGTCTCCGTTCGAGTTTCAAGGCGATCCCTCGCATCGCGGATCGCATTACATTGAGGGGATCGGACGTCTGAAGCAGGGCGTGAGTGCAGAACAGGCAAAGGCCGAGATGAACGCGATTATGGCGCAGCTCGGTCGCGAACACGAAGGGGACAAAGGCTGGCAGGTGTTGGTGATTCCGCTGTATCGGGAGATTGTGGGAGCGAATCAGCGGATGCTGCTGGTGCTGCTGGGCGCGGTGGGGATGGTGCTGTTGATTGCCTGCGCCAATGCGGCCAATCTGCAATTGGCGCGTGCGGCGGCGCGGCAACGCGAGGTCGCAGTGCGACTGGCGCTGGGTGCGCCGCGGCGGCGATTGATTCGACAGATGCTGACGGAGAGTCTGCTGATTGCGCTGCTCGGAGGCGGGCTGGGCGCAGCGTTCGCGGAAGGAGGCGTGAAGGCGTTGGTTGCGCTTCTACCGGCGGGGTTTCCGCGCGCACACGAAATACATGTGAATGCCTGGGTGTTTGCATTCACGTTTCTTGTTTCAATTGTGACCGGAATTCTGTTTGGGTTGGCGCCGGCATTGCAGGCGTCACGCACTGATCCGAAACGCGGACTGTATGAAGGAGGACGGACATCCACGGGCAGCGCACGGCAGGGAAGGCTGCGGAACGCGCTTGTGGTTTCAGAAGTGAGCCTGGCTTGCGTGCTGCTGATTGGAGCGGGGCTGATGCTGAAGAGCCTGCTGAACCAGTTGAATGAGGACGCAGGATTTCGGCACGAGAATGTTCTGACGGCGAGCCTTTCGCTGCCAAACGCGGAGTACAAGACGGAGGCGTCTGTCGCACAGTTCTATGACAAGCTGACGTCGGGATTAAGCTCACTGCCCGGCGTTGAAAGTGCGGGAGCTGGAAGCGATTTACCGTGGACGGGATATGACGAAAACGCCGGCGGGTTCACGATTGAAGGAAAACAGCCGCCGCCGCATGAGATGTTTCACGCGCGTTATCACATGGCGACTCCGGATTACTTCAAGGCACTTGGGACACCCTTGGTTCGCGGGCGATTCTTCACCGAAGCAGATAAGGATGGCGCGCGGGTTGCGGTGATTATCAACCAGTCTATGGAGAAAAAGTATTGGCTGAGTGAGGATGCAGTGGGGAAGCGGTTTACCTTCAGTGACACGCCAAAGGAGGAAGACTGGTTCAGGATCGTTGGAGTCGTGGGCGATGTGAAGGACACCCCCAGCAGCCCCAGCGCGGAGCCTGCCTTCTGGTGGGCGCACCTTCAGCAGCCAAATCCAGATATGACGGTAGTGATTCGCTCCACTTCCGATCCGCGCTTATTGGTGGACGCGCTCCGCGATCAGGTGAAGAAGCTGAACCCGTCACTTGCAATAGCCGACATACGGCTCATGGACCAGATCGCGGACGAATCGGTTGCGACGCCGCGATTTGCATTCTCATTGGTTGGATTGTTCGCCGGATTGGCAATCGTCCTCGCCGCAATTGGGACTTACGGGGTTATCTCGTATTCGGTAAGCCAGCGAGTTCCGGAGTTTGGATTGCGGCTCGCGTTGGGCGCGCCGCAGCGTGACTTGCTGCGCATGGTTCTTGCACAGGCAGTGCGGCTGGCAGTAGCTGGTGCGATCGTTGGCGTGGTGGTTGCGCTCGCAATGGCGCGCGTGTTGAGGAATTTGATCTATAACGTGAGTCCGGCCGATCCGGTCACGTTTGTATCTGTTGCTGTGATGGTGATTGCGATTGCCCTAGTGGCTTGCTATCTGCCCGCACGGAGGGCTGCGCGCTCAAATCCGATGAGCGCACTGCGAGCCGAATAAACGGGATGAATGGCGAGAGCCGTGAACGTGGAGTCTTTGCAAGTGTCGGCTGCTGAAACGCGATGAGATTCAGTGCACACTGGAGGTTCAGTTGAACGCAATTACTCGACTAGGGAATAAGCTTTCGATGCTCCTCAGCCGCAGGCGCTTCAGCGGGGAACTGGATGAGGAGATGACGTTTCACCGTGAGCAAATGGAGAAAGAGCTGATTGCGGGCGGAATGACGCGAGAGGCCGCACACTACGCGGCAATGCGGCAGTTCGGAAACGCGACGCGGATGAACGAACAGAGCCACGAAGAGGTCAGTTTCTGGTTTGAGTATTTGTGGCAGGACTTTCAGTATGCAATTCGCCAGCTCTTCCGTTCACCAGGTTTTACTGCTGCGGTTGTCGGCACGCTGACTCTTGGGATCGGCGCGACGATGGCGATTTTCACGCTGGTTTATTCCACACTGCTGCGCAGCCTGCCGTATCCGGATGCCGATCGCATTATCGGTATTCAGGATGTGCGGACGCAGGGGCAGTCAACAGGCGGCCTGGTCAACGTACCTCGCTTCTTTGATATTGGCGCACGGAGCAAATCCTTTGAGAGCCTGGGATTCTTTTTCTTTGATGACACTACGCTAATTGCAGGCATGCAACTGCCGGTCTCGATCCAAGCGGCGAGAGCTAATGCAGGATTTTGGAAGGTGTTCAGCGTACGGCCGCTGCTGGGGCGCACCTTTGATGAGCGGGATGATCAGCCGAGGATGCCGGAAGTGGCCGTGCTGAGTTACGCGGCATGGCAGCAAGTGTTCGGCGGTGATTCCGGCGTGATTGGGCGGCAAGTCATGATTGAACAGAAATCGACGACCATCATCGGCGTGATGCCAAGAACCTTTAGCGTGCCCAACGGGATCGACCTGTGGCGCCCCGCGCAATTTGCGCCGGCGGACTGGAGCACATATCGCGGAGACGGACTGCGCTTTATCAACGTGTTTGCGCGGTTGGCGCCCAGTGTATCAATGGGGTCTGCTCAGAGCGATCTGTGGCGCATTGGTGAGCAACTTAAACGCGAGCATCCTGGCACCGATGAAATGTGGCAGTTCCGAAGCGAGTTGCTTCGAGATGCCCAATATGGAGGATTGCGTCCGGCACTTGTTGTATTACAGGTCGCATCGGGATTTCTACTGCTTATTGCGTGTTTCAATGTTGCCAATCTGCAGCTCACGCGGGCCACTGCACGGCATCGTGAAGTCGCGCTTCGGCGTGCACTGGGCGCTTCAGAATGGCGCATTAAAATGCAGTTCCTGACTGAAAGCGTGCTGCTGGCTTTCACAGGGGGATGTGCCGGGCTGGCGTTGGCATTCTTACTTGTACACAGCGTTGCCACAAAGCTTCCGGGCCGATTGGGAACTCCGGGAACGATTGCGATGAACTGGCCAGTGGTATGGCTCGCTTTCGCGCTTGCGGTTGCTGCCGGGGTTGTGTTTGGGCTGGTGCCGACGATCAAGAATACAGGTAATGCGCTGAATGCGAGTCTGAAGCAGGGAGGGAAGCAACTAGCCGGTTCGGCGAGCGGCAGCGCGCGTAATGCATTCATCGCCGTGCAGGTGGGACTTTCACTGATCCTGCTGGTGGGCGCGTCACTACTGGGTGAATCGTTGTGGAACCTGATGAAATCGCCGCTGGGTTTCATTCCGGACCAGGTTCTGACGTTTCGCATTGTTTTGCCATGGAATTCGGACGCGTCAACGGCTCGGAATCTGTTCGGAGAGTTCGAGCGCCGGATTGAAGCATTGCCGGGGGTGGCGGCTGTGGGGCAGATCAATGCGCTGCCAACGGAGGACTGGCACCAGCGATTCAGTTACGACGGGGATTGGATGCCCAGTTCGGTGCGTCGGGACAGTGTGAACGTTGAGGGCCGTGCGATATCCGGCGACTACCTGAGTGCCATAGGGACACCCTTGCTTGCAGGGAGGGCGCTGACACGCACGGACGCCGGCGCGAAGATACCTCCGGTTCTTGTCAACCGGGCGTTTGTCGAGCAGTATGCTTCGGGTGGGAATCTCATTGGAAAGCATTTGGTGAACGGCGACGGAGCGACAGAGATTGTTGGCGTGATCGGCGATGTGCGCGGGACCACCGGTTCCATCGCCGGTGAGGCCGGACCGGAGGTGTATTTTTCTGCCGATGGGCAGTATCCAAATGTAAGGCGGTCGTTCGTTGTGCGTTCGCACATACCTCCCGAGCAGTTGATCCAGTCGATCCGCGAGCAAGTGCATCAGGCCGATTCCCAGCAGGCGATCGCGAATGTCGCCACCATGGATGAAAGGCTCGATCAAGCGGTGGCGCAGCCGCGATTGAATATGGCCTTGATGGCGGCTTTTGCCTTGATTGCGCTGCTGCTGGCGTGCGTGGGAATCTACGGCGTGGTTGCGTGGTCTGTCGCGCAGCGTGTGCAGGAGATCGGCGTACGCATGGCGCTTGGAGCTACGCGCGGCCAGATTTTGAAGCTCTTTGTGCGGCGTGTGGTGTTGGCAACGACGATGGGTTTGCTTGGGGGTACAGTTGCGGCGTTTGCGCTTGCGAGGTTGCTGCGCAGCCAACTCTATGGTGTCGCGCCTGGAGATCCGCGGGTGTATGCCGCGTCGATTGTCATGTTGCTGCTTCCCGTGTTGCTCGCGACCGTGCGGCCTGCACTCCACGCGGCCTCAGTTAATCCAGTGGATGCACTGCGGGCGGATTAGCGCCCAGAGAGGGTTTCTGAATGAATGTAATAAGCCGTTTACTGGGTAAACTCGCGATACTTTTCGGACGCGAACGATTTCGCAACCAACTGAATGAGGAGATGGAGTTTCACCGCGAGCAAATGGAGAAAGGGCTGGTCGCCGGTGGAATGACGCGGGAGGCTGCGCACTACGCGGCGA
>Ga0187847_10000402_pt1 | contig 49052 bp, 44 predicted proteins | sample June2016WEW_4_10_FD_132458 | JGI IMG/M metagenome (GOLD analysis project Ga0187847, IMG submission 132458) | Peatland microbial communities from SPRUCE experiment site at the Marcell Experimental Forest, Minnesota, USA - June2016WEW_4_10 | ecosystem: Environmental > Terrestrial > Soil >...
TCATGGCCAACAAGCTGCGCAGCTTCCTGACCATGTTCGGGATCGCCTGGGGCGTTGGCTCGCTGCTGGTGTTGGTGGGCCTGGGCGAAGGGTTCCGATCAGGGCAGCACAAGCAGCTATCCACCTTTGGCAACGACCTGGTGATGATGTGGAACGGCACGATTCCTGCGCTGGCAAATCAACACACCGGCATGCGTCCCTACCAGTTCACGCCGGGTGACGAGGCCGCTCTACGCGCGCTGCCGGAGTTGCGCAGTGTGACCGGGTTCTTGAGCCGCAATGACCTTTATGAAGTGAGCGCTTTTGCAAACTCCTCGGGACAGGTAATGGGCGTAGAGCCGAATTATGCGGACATCCGTTTTGTCCCGCTCGCTGAAGGACGCTTTATTGACGCGGGCGATTTGGCCGAACGTCGCCGCGTGGTGGTGTTGGGGGCAAAGAATGCGGCGCTGCTGTTTCCCGGCCGGCCGATGCTGGGAGAAACCATCACCATCAACGGCATTACATTTACCGTGGTCGGCCGTGTGGGGACGATCAGCCGAGGCAACAACGACGGCGACAATCAAAAGGTCTACGTTCCCGTGACCACTATGCTTGAACTCTTCGCCATGAAGGGCGACAATGTTGCTCGCGACGCGCTGAGCTCTATCCAATACCAGCCCGCCACAAAGGGCGACACTGCGGCCGCCATTCCTGCGGTCCATCGCGTCATCGCGCAGCGCCACGGCTTCGACCCTTCGCTCAAGGATGCATTTGAAGAGTGGGACACGATCGAGGAAGAACACATGATCGGCGCTATCTTCAATGCGATGGATATTTTTCTGGGAGGCGTGGGTATCGTGACCCTGGCGCTTGGTGCGGTGGGCATCATTAACATCATGCTCGTCTCGGTGACTGAACGGACTCGCGAGATTGGGCTGCTTAAGGCGATTGGAGCCACCAAGCGTAGCATTCTTGCGCAGTTCTTCTGGGAAGGCCTGCTGCTGACCGCGGTGAGCGGCATCATTGGCATTATCGTTTCGGCTGGAGGAATGTGGGTTCTTCAGGAACTGCTGACAGGCAAGGTGCCGGGATTCGATCCGCCGCGGCTGGTGCCGTGGTCGGCCGCGATGGCGCTTATTTGCCTGGTTCTCTGTGGCGTGGTGGCGGGACTTTATCCGGCAAGCAAAGCGGCTGCCATGGATCCGATTGAGGCGTTGCGGCGGGAATGAATTGCAGATGATCGGTCACGGAAGACCAATAAGAGCTAGGAGCTGATTCATGCTGAAGGACATTCTGGCTCAGGCCTGGGAAGCGATGGTCTACAACCGGCGACGCACGGCCATCACCATGGTGGGCATGGCCTGGGGCATCGCCACGGTTGTGCTGCTGGTTGCCTATGGCGCAGGATTCAGCCACGCGGTGGAAACGATCTTTGCCAAGTTTGGCACCAACACCATCATCTTCTGGGGCAACCGCACCAGCCAGCAGGCAGGCGGTGACAAGGCTGGGGTGCGCGTTCGCTTTACCCTGGACGATGTAGATCGGGTTTCGAACAGCGTTCCCGGTATTCTGCATATTTCGCCAATGTCATCCAAGACCGTTCCGGTGCAAAACGATCTGCATACTTATACGTGGAACGTAAACGGAGTCCGGCCCTCCTACCAGGAGATATGGAAGCTCAACCTGGAGCAGGGGCGCTTCTTCAACGGCGCTGAGGACGAGCAACGCGCTCACGTCTGCATTCTCGGATCGGAAAACAAGACGAAGCTCTTCTCCGGGGGGTGGGCGCTGGGTGAGACGATTCGCTTGAATGGCGAAGCCTTCACCGTGATCGGAGTGATGCTGCCGAAAATGCAGGAGGGGGATAACGACGACAGCAACAGGAATATCTATATTCCGTTCAATACCAGCAGCGACCTGGTGGACACGACGTACCTAGACAGCATCTGGCTGGACTATCGCGGCGACAATGAGATGGTGGAGAAGGCGCTGCGGGAAACTATGGCCGCGGCTCACCATTTTCTGCCTTCGGATCATAACGCCATGGGCGTGGCTAACCTGATGACCCAGGTCAAGGTATTTCGCCTGCTATCGATTGCGCTCTCGATTCTGCTGACGCTGGTGGGCGCGTTGACACTGGGCATTGCCGGCATTGGACTGATGAATATCATGCTGGTGGCTGTGCAGCAGCGGACAAGAGAGATTGGCATTGAGAAGGCTCTTGGCGCTCGCAGGCACCATATTCTCATTCAATTTTTGGCGGAGGCGCTGGCCATCACTGCCGTTGGTGGAGCGGCGGGCATTGCGCTGGCTTACCTGGTTTCCGCCTTGGTGGGTCGAATCACTTTTTACAGCGCGCTGGCTAAGAACGCTGAGAGCGCAGACATTCGGCTGCTCATTTCGCCGGGATCAGTGGTCGTCGCTACGGTGATTCTGATTATCACGGGGCTGGTGAGTGGGATGATTCCTGCCATTCGCGCGGCTAATCTGGATCCGATTGAGGCGCTGCGGTACGAGTGAGGCTGCTTCTTAGACAGGCGGCAACGTGTCCACTACCGGCACTCCGGCGGGTGGTGTGAAATGAAATGTCTCGGCGGCGATTGGCGCGTTGGGCACTTCGCCGGTAAACGAGAAACGGGTTAATGCCCCATCGGCTTCTTCAATCTCGATGCCGGTGATGGTGCCCTCTGGCGTTACCGTGAGCTTGAGACGAGTGACACGTTTTTCCTGGCCCTTCGGCTGGCCAGTGAGGGTGAACTGCCCGTTGGCGGCTGGAGCCAGCGTCAGGCTGTTCATTTCTTTTTCAAGCTCGGTGTGTCCCAGCAGGAAGCGCAGCGGGGAGCGCAGGTCATCCAGCTCCTTGGCGGGGATGCGCTGGACCTGGGTGTCGCCGCGTGCGTAAAACCACGCGTATTTTCCGTCGAGCAGAAAGAGTTTGCCGGCCGGTGAGCTGTAATCCCAACGCATGCGGCCTGGCTTCAGCAACAGCAGCTTGCCGCTTTCGGTGCGCGCTATCCCCAGGCCCTCATAGCTCTCAGTGAACCCGGCAGTGAGCGAGTGAAGCTGGTTATAGTGACGGTCTACGCGCTGGGCGAGATCGTGCGCGCTGATTGTCGAAGCCTGTCCGAAAGCAGAAAGCGCTGAGGCCACCGCGAGAATCAACGCGCCTGTCATTAAGAGAGCGCTCTGCCTCATTGGCCGAGGGACTGTGTGCAGTTGCTACCGCCCGCTGGGTCAAACTTGATCATGCCCGACTGGTCGCTGCAGAAGGCGCGATCGCCAGTTTTACCCACGGTCTGCGGGACCGCCGTGATCGCGTAGCTGTTGTACCGGTCAATGCTGTTCACCGTTACCTTGTCCTTGCAGGCAATGGTAAAGATGTAGCCGGATTTGAAGCCGGAAGTCAGATCGCCCTGGAGAATTTGTGCGCCGGTCGCTGAAGGAGGGCCACCGTTTGGATCGCCGCCCAGCGCCGGAAGCGTGCAGGCGAAACCGTTGGAAGGATACGTGGAAGAGTACTGAATTTCGGCCTGCTGGATGGCGTGAATAGACTGGACCGCCGACAGGTCGTTGGCCTTCTTCGTCAAGCTGCCGACGGTAGGAATTGCGATGAGCATAAGGATGGCGATGATAGCCATGACGATCAGCAATTCCATCAGCGTGAAGCCATTGGGCAGGGTGGTGCGAGTTACATCGTCGCTGCTCGACATGGGTTGCTGTGCTCCGCGGGGTCCGCGGCAAAACGAGAATTCGTATTTCATGGGATTCCAGTGCCTCGTGGAGTGGACCAGCAAGTTCACCGGCCCATCCGACAAAATGCTACAACGTACAGACGCGGAAGGGAAATGGGACGCTCGGAACAGCTGACAGCGGGCAGTCGACAGCTGTCAGTTTTCACTCAAATCAGCTGATAGCTCATCGTTTTCATCGGAGAATCCTCGAACTGTCAGCTGTTAGCTACTGGATGTCTGCTGTCTTTCAACACACCAGCCGGTCGCGCTTCAGTTTCACGCCATCCAGCCTTCCCAGCAGCGTGACCGCGATGCGCTCTGGATCGAAGAGGCGCTGGGCCATGGTTTGGACCTGAGCAGCTTCTACTTCGTCGATGCGGGCGATGACTTCGTCGACGGTGAAGAAATTCTGGAAGTACATCTCCTGGCGGGCGAGGTTTGCCATGCGTGAATTCGAGCTTTCCAGGCCGAGCAGGATGTTGCCCTTTACCTGGTCCTTGGCGCGGGTCAGCTCCTCCTGACTCAGGGTCTCCTCTTTCAATTTGCGGAACTCGGCTAGAATGAGGTCGACGACTTCGATGGCCTTGCTCGCCGATGTGCCTGCGTAGACGCAGAGAGTGCCGGTGTCGCGGTACGGGCTCAGGTCAGAGTAGATGGAGTAGACCATGCCGCGCTCTTCGCGGATGGTCTGAAAGAGGCGCGAACTCATGCCGCCGCCCAGTACGGTATTGAGAATCAGGGTAGCGTAGCGATTGTCGTCGGTGATGGGCGGAGCGGGCACGCCGAGGCATATCTGCACCTGCTCCAGAGATTTCTTATTGCGCAGTGTGATGCGCGCGGTGGCTTCGGGGGCCGACAGCTCATGCAGTGTCTCACCTCCGGATAACGAGGAGAACTTGCCTGCGACAGCCTCGACGAACTGGTCATGGTCAAGGTTGCCAGCCGCGGAGAATACGATGTTTCCTCCGTGGAAGCGGTCGTTGTGATAGGCAAACAGCTTTTCCTGGTCGAGCTGGGTCACGGTTTTCGTGGTGCCCAGAATCGGCCACCCGAGGGGATGATCTTTCCAGAAGCTCTGGGTGAAGAGCTCATGCACCAGCACGTCCGGATTGTCCTCGTCGATCTTGATCTCTTCAAGGATCACGCCGCGCTCGCGCTCAATGTCGGTTGTGGCAAAGATCGGGTTGAGCACCAGATCGCTGAGGACATCCAAGGCGATGGGCACGTGGTCAGCGAGCGACTTTACGTTGAAGCAGATGGTTTCCTTCCCGGTGAAGGCGTCGAGGTTGCCGCCGATTGAGTCCATCTCGCGAGCTATGTGTTGGGCGGTACGGGAGCGGGTGCCCTTGAAGAGCATGTGTTCCACGAAGTGGGAGATTCCGTTGGTTTCGGCAGGCTCGCAGCGGGAGCCGGACTTGACCCACACGCCCATGGCCACGGAACGCAGGTGCTCCATGCGCTCGGTCAGGACGATAAGGCCGTTCGGCAAAACGGTGCGGCGAAGGTTTCGCTCAGTATTTGTCATCATCAATTCGATTCGATTGTAGGGCAATTGGGCTCAATGGGGCTGTTCAGTACTGCACGGGAAGCGGAAATGCCTTATGCTGAGCCCAGTCGTGACAGGGGAATCCCAACTCGTTCCATTAGACGCCAAAATGCAGCCAGGCGGAAGCGCGGACGCGCTTTTTGGTCTGGATGCAGAGGCGCTGTCTGCTCGGATGGTCGCGGTCGGGGAGCCAGTCTGGCGTGGTAAGCAATTGGCGGAAGCTTTGTATCGTCAGCGAGTTGGATCGATTGATGAAATTACTACTTTGCCGAAGCTGCTGCGTGCACGACTTGCCGTGGAGGGATGGGAGGTTGGACGGCCTGGCATCGCACAGGTCTTTAAGTCGGCAGATGGTACGGAGCGGTACCTGGTCCAGACTGGCGTGGAAATGGTAGAGACGGTTTGGATGCCGGAGGGGGACGACGGAGAGACAGGCGATGGAAGCGAGAGCGGGGACGAAGAGGGTAACGCAGATCCTTCGACTGCGCCCGCGGCGCGGACTTCGCTCAGGAGGAGCCGGGCGACGATCTGTGTTTCAAGCCAGGTGGGCTGCGCGGTCAATTGCCAGTTCTGCCTGACGGCAAAGCTTGGCCTGCAGCGCAACCTGACTGCGGGGGAGATTGCCGGGCAGGTGGTTGCGGTGATGGCCCGCCACGGGGTCGAGGTGGGGCGCGAGCGCGTCAACCTGGTATTCATGGGCATGGGCGAGCCGTTCCTCAACTACGACCACCTTATGGCGGCGGTGCGGCTGCTGGTGGAGGAAGTGGGGCTCAGCCCACAGCGGATGACTGTTTCGACCTCGGGAATTGTGCCGGGAATTGAGCGATTTGCACAGGAGCCGCCTCAATTCAGGCCCAAGCTGGCAATCAGCCTGAATGCGCCTAACGACCTTATTCGTGAACAAATTATGCCCATAAACCGCAAGTGGAGCATTGAGGCGGTGATGGATGCGGTGAGGCTGGTGAAGTTGCGGTCTCGGGAGCGGATCACGTTTGAATACGTGTTGCTGGGCGGGGTTACGGATCAGCCGGGGCACGCTCAAGAAGTCGCCCGGCTGGTGCGGCGGACCGGACTGCCCGCCAAAGTGAATCTGATCGCCTGGAATTCGGGACCGGGAATCGCTTACACCACGCCTGCTGCGGAGGCTGTGGAGGGGTTTCGGCAGACGCTTGGCGGTGAGGGGATTCCGACTTATGTGCGTAAGCCTCGTGGACGCGACATTTATGCCGCGTGCGGGCAATTGAAGCGGACAGTGGAAGGGTAAAGGGAACTGTCAAGACGATTGACAATCTAGAATGGAAAACTCCTACGGGTTGGCAGGTTCCTCGACACCTGTGAATCGGTCGGCGTCGATCTTACGAACGAACAACTTCCCGCTCCAGGTCCAAAAGATTTTGCCAGTCCACCAATCTCCGAGTATCTGGCCGCGCTTGTTGGTTTGATTGAAATTTCGATATATCCGCGACCCGGAGCCGAGGCCGCGCGCTCTCTGTTTCGCTCTCCCAAGTGTGCGCAAATCCCAGCAAACATCGCCGGGGTGATAGTTAGGCGGATATACCGTGTAGTCGATTTTGATTCTGTTGATGGCCATATGGACTACGCCGCCCGTTCTATCACCTCAAGCACTGTTCCTTCGATCTTTTGCAGGTAGGCGACGATCTCGAACAGGTTCTTTGCCTGCGGATTTCCTTTTGCGCTAAACATCCGCATCAGCACTTTTGGCGAGCGCCCAAGATCGGCTCCAAGCTGCACAAATCCGATGGTGCCGTTGATGTACTTGCGAAGTACGGATTTTCCGGTCTCAACGTCGCCTGCGATCATGCAGCCGACGGCTTCGCGAAGGAGGGCGCGGCGAAACTCTTCACTCTTTTTAAGCTGTTCCCTGACGGTTTCGTTGAAGTCTTTTGTGAGTGGCATTATTCCTCCAGCTTGCGCAGTTTGTACTCGTGCCAGAGCGTGTGCTGCATCGATGTCGGCCCGTTGACGCCTTTTTGTTCCGCCGCCCAGCAGAATCACAATCTTTTCGCCGTCTTTGCCGAAATAAATGTGATAACCGGGACCAAAATCCAGCCGCAGCTCAAATACTCCCACGTCAACACCCTTGGTTGCCGAGAAACTGCCTCGTTCAAGCCTGTCGAGAGAGAGAGACGGCAATTCGTGCCCGTGTACCGCCATCCAGCTTCTCGAACCATCGATTGAAAGGATTTCGCCCTAAATGATCGACGCACTGGCGAACTTCGCTCATTGCGCAATGGTGGCACAAAAGATACCGTTGCCCAAATTACGAATGCTTCTCCCATCCTCTCCCGATATCGCCGGAGAGGATGGGAGCCTGGGAGATTCTTCAAGTTTGTTGCTCTAAATGACTGATTAGAAGCTACTTGTCTGATGGCATGGGCATCGGCTGCACGCTGCCACAGTCAGGGCCTTTGTAGACAGAGACAGACTCCGAAGTCCACTCGATCGGCCTGCTGTTCGGTCCCATCTGCATGGTTCCGGTGAAATGGACTTTGCCTTTGGCATGGTCAGGTTCTGTCCAATTCGACTCCACGGTACCAGTGCCGCTGACCTGTCCACTGCAGACCAGCGAAGCGGTCATCCCGGTGAGATGAAGCGATATGTTAGTGATCTGGCAATCGCCGCGCGAGGGTTTCGGCACAGGAGCGCCATACTTATCGATCATGGCCTGGGTGAGGCAGACCGGCGTGGTGTGTGGGCCACCTCCAAAGGGTGAGCCGGCGGGGGCCTGCATTCCGGGAGGCATGGGTGACTGCTGCCAGGTCATGGTGCTGGTGGTTTCCCACAGGCCGGGTTTTCTAGTTGACTGTGCTGAGGCACTCACTGTAACGGCGAGCAGGCAACAAACGAACGTGATCCAAACTCGGGTCTTACGCATCTTTCCTCCGGATTGATCTCATTGATCACGCAGACTTCAAGAGTGAAACCTGAATCAGTGTGCCCTTGCAGGTTGCAACCCGGGTGCCTTTTTCTTGAGGAAAAAGACACGCGACGGTTTTCCTCTTGGATACGTCGACTCTGGTTCCGCTGTAGCCCGCGCGCGCCTCAACTGTACGTGAGCGCGACTGCGACGGGAAAGAGAAATCTCTTCAGGTGCGATGAGCCATTGAAATGCGCCCCAGCGCCAGCAGAGCTCCCGTCACGCGGGCCGCGGCGTGACGAACCACCTGTTCCTCGGTGGCGAAGTCGGCGACGATGCATTGGACGCCGAGAGCTTCAATGCGTTCAGTGTCAGCAACGATGGGCCACGCGCCGGTGGCTCCATAGCGGGCCACGGTCTCGGCGGAGAACGACGGTGCATTTACGAGTGCGCAATCGAAAATGGGGGCGCGCGTGTGCTCGTAGATCCGCTCGATATGCTCTGAGGCGGTGAGGCCCTGGCTCTCATTGGCCTGGGTCATCAGGTTGCAGATGTAGACGCGAAGACCGCGAGCGCTGGCGAGCGCAGCGGGGATGCCATCCACGAGCAGGTTGGTGATCAGCGAGGTATAAAGTGAACCCGGCCCCACGGTGATGATGTCGGCCCGGTTGATCGCCTCCAATGTCTCCGGAATCGGAGCAGGGTGCGGAGGGTCCAGCTTCAGTTCGGCGATGCGGCTTTGGCTGGCCGTAATATTGGTTTCTCCGCGGACCTCGGTGCCGTCGATCATCCGTGCTACCAAGGTAGCGTTGGCCATGGTGGCCGGGTAGATTCGGCCGCGGGTGGCCAGAATCATCGACGCCAGCTGAATGGCCTTACCAAAGTCTCCGGTGATCTCATTCAGCGCTGCCACAAAGAGATTGCCGAAGCTGTGTCCTTGTAACCCGTCGCCGCTGCGAAACCGATGATTGAAGAGTTGAGTTAGCAGATCCTCTTCGTCGCTCAGCGCCACCATGCAGTTGCGCAGGTCGCCGGGCGGCAGCATGTTGAAGTCCTTGCGCAGGCGGCCGGACGAGCCACCGTCGTCGGTCACAGTAACGACGGCAGCCAGGTCAGAGATGGCTCCGGGCGCGGTTCGATTCTGTCCAGCCTTGAGTACGTGACTGCGCAGACCGCGCAGCAGCGTGGAGAGGCCCGTGCCGCCACCGATGGCTACGACCCGCATGGGCCTGTCGATTCCTTCCGGGTCGGCGTCGGGTTCCAGCGGGGGGTCGCCGTTTGCAGGGATTGCAGTCTTCAACGGCAGGCCTTAAGGAACCTCAGGGTAAAGCAGTTCGGTAAAGCGAGGATCGTCTACCATGCTCTGGAAGTCATTGTCGGCGCGCGCCTGGAGTCGGTTCTTGGGGTTCAGTTCAATGGCACGGGCCAGATTGGTGAGACAGTCCTGCGTACGGCCGGTGATGGAGTCAAGCAGCGCCAGCCCGTAGAACGCATAGTCGGCGTTGGGATGGGCAGCCAGTATGTTACTGAACTGGTCGCGCGCCTCATCGTAATATCCCGTGTTGAGTTGCGAGACGGCGTAGTCGTAATGCTCTTCCGGTGTGGCGAAGACCAGACTTGGTTTCTCAAGCTGACGCTGGCAGGTGTTGATGTACATCTGGCAGCGCTCTTTGATTGCGACCGGCGCATCCGGCAACAGTTTTTCAAAGGCGGCCAGCGCCTTTTCATACTTGCCCTGTTGCAGCAGTTGGACTGCAGCCTGGTATTGGTTGAAAGCGGGTCCCGTGCCAGCGCCAGAGTGAGTGCCTTGGTGGGCTGCTGGTGGGGGTGTTTTTTTACGGCTTGGTGCCGCGGTTCGGGCCTCTTGCATCATGGTTTTGCCAGTAGCACGCCCTCGGTCAGATTCGATTCAGCTGTACGATCGCCGATTTTGAACCTGCTTTGGAAATTGCGCTGCTTAGGCCCTCTTTATACGCACAACCCCGTCTCACGTCAATGGGCAGCGCGAAAGTGTGGTTTATAGGCTTGGTGCCTCTGAGGATTTTTTGTAAATTGCGGGGTTAAGAAGCGGGTCGTTATACATCTTGAGTTGCCTGTAAAGCTTGAAGCGCCGGGTTCCGTTTAGAGTATCGCGCCAGAGCGCATCCAGGCATTCAGCGAGGTCTGAGCGTTGCTCTTCGAGGATGCCGAGCCGTTCGCGATTCCGCTCGGAATGGCCCTCAGGCGCGTCGGTGCGCTCTGCTTCCTCGCGCGTGTGGTAGATCTTCAAGGCGAGAATGGAGAGCCGGTCAATGATCAGGCCCGGCGACTCTGAGTGCAAAGGCGCATCGAGATTGGGCAGGTCGCGCGAACCAAGCCAAGAAAGCAATGTGCGGTCCAATTCCTCGGTCAGGTCGTTACGACGCTGGTTGGTGGTATCGACGCGGCGCTTGACATTCGCTAACTCCCGGTCACTGGCACCGGGGGCGCGCGCTTCGTCTTCAATATGCCAGAGGTCGAGGTTGGCCTGATGTTGCCGCGCAACCAGATTCATCCATTCCGCGTCGCACTTTGTGGCGGGAGCCTCACCGCTCCAATTCTGCGCCTGATGCCATGCAAGGGTTAGCCAGTCATGCAGGTCCACAATTTCTGTTGCCGAAATCATTCCGGTCTGTCCCCTTGCTCACGCCGCGCAATGCGAGTGCAGCGTCTATGGTAGAACTATCCTAAACTGGGATGCTTCTGGGGGTTCGATGGACGCGAACATCGAGCGGTTTCTTTGCGTTGCGAGTTTTGAGAAAGGTCACGACTTTCTGCGCCAGTGCGCGGAGATGGATGTGCGGCCGACTCTGCTAACCCTGGACACGCTGCGGGACGCGGAATGGCCGCGGGATGTAATCGAGGATGTGGTTGCCATGCCCACCGGTCTCACCCGCGAGCAGATTCTGAACACCGTTACCTGGATGGCACGCGGGCGGCGCTTCGACCGTATTATCGCTCTTGACGAGTTTGATCAGGAGACCGCGGCACAACTCCGCGACCACACGCGCATTCCCGGTATGGGAATCACGACAACCGCGTTCTACCGCGACAAGCTGGCGATGCGCATTGCCGCTAAAGAGTCAGGATTCCTGGTTCCACCCTTCTGCCGCGTCCTGAACTACGACGAGTTGCGCGCCTACATGGAACTGGTTTCGCCGCCGTGGCTGCTAAAGCCGCGCGCGGAGGCTTCGGCGGTCGGCATCCGCAAGATTGAAGAGCCGGAGCAGCTTTGGCGCGCTCTGGATGAACTGGCGGACCGTCAGAGTCACTTCATCCTGGAGCAATTTGTTCCGGGCGATATTTTCCACGTGGACTCGATTGTGAGCGAGGGCGAGGTTGTGTTCTCCGTGGTGCACCAGTACGGGCGGCCGCCCATGCAGTTGATGCAATCAGGCGGCGTCTTCACCACGCGCACGGTGGCCAGAGCAAGCCACGATTGGCAGGAACTGACCAAGCTGAATGCCGCGCTGGCGCCGTCGCTGGGCATGGTGCGCGGAGTGACGCACGCTGAGTATATTCGCGCGCACGAGGATGGCCGCTACTACTTTCTTGAGATTGCGGCGCGCGTTGGAGGAGCGTTCATCGCAGATCTTGTCGAGGTGGCTACCGGGGTGAATCTCTGGCGCGAATGGGCACGACTTGAGATTGCGAACCTGCGGGGAGAGGCGTATGTTTTGCCGGCCGCTCGCGAAGAGTATGCGGGCAGCGTTCTTTGCCTGGCTCAGACTGCGGAGCCAGACACGACAGCCTTCAATGACCCTGAGGTTGTGGTACGCGTGAAGAAGCACCATCACGCCGGGTTGATTGTGCGCTCTGAGAGGGCGGAACGGGTGAGGGAATTGCTGGAGCAATACAGTGCTGAGTTTGCGCGCGTGTTTCTGGCTTCCATGCCGCCCATGGAGCGGCTGACGCCGGCATAGAGTTGGGTCGTCCAAGCTCTGCGCACTACAGCGAAGCATCAGCCGCAAAAGAGTTCAATACTACGGAGTTTTCGGAGCCGGTTCAGCGGCTGAGCCCCACGGCAGAACGGCGGAGGGCAGACACTCAGGGCCTTCGGCGCTTGCCTTCAGCATTCCATGTGTCTTGCCGGGGACATACGGAAAACCGGCGATTACCGCGTGGCCATTCGCGTCGGTATTCACCACTTCGCTTACCGACTCGCCTTCCGACTCGAGGACCAGTGGAATCTTGGTCTTTGCGGGAAATCTGTCGATGAGGATGAGGACGGCGGTCACATTGGGCTGTGCCACCCTCAATTCAAGGCTGCACCCCCGGTCTACTTCCACAACGGGATGAGGAACGACGGTGCCGAAAATCTGTGACTGTCCATCCTTCCTGGACAAGACGTATCGCATGGGTTCCGCCGGATCGGTTGTAGCTGTGACTTCGAGCTCATCGTCTCCGGCCTTGAAGATCATCTCCTGCTCGGGCTTAGGTCTGTGGATCATCAGCAGACCCTGTCCATTTGCATAGATGTCGTGAGGATCGAGAGAGAAAGTCTTGGCCCCGATGGGCCAAACACCAAAGGAAAAGACTTTGTCCTCAGGAGCAGCGTCTGCGAGTACGCGGTATCGTGTCGCAACGCGGCCTCCCTCCATCGCCTTTTCGTCGATCTTCTGGAACCGCAAGCGCAATCCCAGGGGATTGAGCTCGCCGGGACCGGCATCGTCCCATTTGGCCTGGCGCTCCAAAAGGATCAATAGATCCTTTGAAGGCGTAGGTTGGTCATGAAAACGGATGTAGCCGATTTCGGTTGAATTCTTGAAAAGAAGGTTTAGGATATCCGACTTCTTCGCGCTTTGCCCGTAGGAAAAGAATGGAGTCAGGAAGAAGACACAAGAAAACAGACAGGCAATGGAACGGGTTGGGGGAACCATATGTACAGTTTCCACTTTGCGCTTTACGAACGCAACCGGGTTTGTACGAAGCTCCGTGCGCGCCCCAAACTTGATGGGTGTTTTTCCTGGCACGAAACGGCAAGAGGCTGAAGGTCGCCTGGAACGTGCCATGCGAGGTGTAGAGTGAAACCGGAAATGCGATTCGCTTGCATGGTTCGCAGGCTAAGGGAAGGCAATGCGCTTCTTTGAGTGGGCGCGATGCTGCCACGCTAAGCACCGGGGATGAAAGATGGTTATCCCGCGCAGTTGGAAAAGAGCCGATGCAGTGGCAGCGACGCGCGATTTTCTCGGCCAATCGCCACCTCGACGTGCTGCTGTACGTGACCTGATGACCGAGCTTCAGTCGGCCAATCCCTATGCACAGCGCTGCGCGGCCGATCTGGCTCGGCGTGTGAGCGCACGGGAACCGGAGATTCTGCGTGAGCACGCCGATGCGCTGATCAAACTGGTTGGCGAACTTCCGGCTGAGCTGTGGCAGGCGCGCGGCTATGTCACGATGGCCGCGGCCCTGAACACCTCAACCCGGGCGCAGCGAATGCGATTGGCGGTGCCGGTGCGCGCTCTTGCTGCAGATGAACGCGTTTCCCTGCGCGCGATTGCGTTGGAAGCCTTGGCGACGCTCGCCGTTGCCGAGCCTGAACTGCGCGAGGAGGCGATGCTTCTGCTGGAACGCTGCCGCCGCAACGGAACCGCGGCCATGCGGATGCGCGCACGCCGCATGCTGCTTGTGCTGCTGGCTGCGGAGAAGAAGGACTCGAATTACTGATGGTGCTTTCTTCGAGGGGAATCTTTAGTTTTCCACAGGAATTCAATTGACAGCATACCGAATAGTAGGTATGTTAAGTACCAACTGGTGGGTATGCTATGATTGCAACGGAAACTAGGCACGAATCCAAGACCCGCATCCTTGACGCGGCGCTGCACGTGATCCGTGCCAAGGGCTATTCCGCAACCCGCATTGAAGATGTATGCGAGGCGGCCGGGTTGACCAAAGGCAGCTTCTTCCATCACTTCAAAGGTAAGGAAGATTTGGCGATGGCTGCTGCCGATTACTGGGGCGATTGCACATCCGCTCTTTTCGCCGCTGCTGCTTACCACGACCTGACTAAACTGCCCGATCCCCTTGACCGGCTACTGGCGTACGTCGACTTGCGAAAAGCTCTCATCCAGGGCGATCTCCCGGACTTCACCTGCCTGGTTGGAACCATGGTGCAGGAAACGTACGAAACACATCCTGCCATTCGTGAGGCGTGTAATCGGAGCATCAGCAGTCATGCTGCGACGCTGGTTCCGAACATTGAGGAGGCCATGCGTCTGCACGGCGTTCGGGACGGATGGACCGCGGAAAGCCTGGCTCTTTACACGCAGGCCACCATTCAAGGCGCGTTCATCCTGGCCAAGGCAAAGCACAACTCCAGAATCGCCGCTGAGTGTATCGATCACCTGCGGCGCTACATTGAACTGCTTTTCAAGCAACCCAAATCACCAAGCGAGATCCAATGAATCTTACTGAAGAACCTGAGATTGTGCAGTGGCCCGTGAGCCATTATGTGTTTCTGGAAAGAGTTGGGCCATTTATGAAGACCGCGCGGCAGGCGTGGCAGGATTTGCACCAGCTCGAGTTTCTGATCTCAGAACGCAACGAGATCGTGGGAGCCATGGCGCTCTATAAGATGCCGAATATCTACCGTGCGGGTTATGGGCTTGCAAATGCGCCGGAGGTGTTGCCCAAGGGCCTTCAATACGAAGAGCTTCCGGGAGGCAAGTATAGCCGCTTTGAGCTGACCGGCTCCTACTCAAATTTGCCGCAGGCATCGGGGCGGGTTTGGGAGATTGTCTGGCGCAAGAACATGTTTGTTCGAAGCGATTTCACGATTGAGAACTACGCGAACGATCCGAGGGCTACACCGGAAGAAAAGCTGATCACCGAAATACTGATTCCAACCGCGTAAGTTCCTTGCGCCGCGGTCCGGATCAATCCAACCCCAAGGAGGTTTCTTCATGTCTACCGCAACATTGAACGTCGCCATGTCATCAGTTTCGGAGGATGAGGCCGAGATACTCGCCCTCGCTGAGTCAATGCTCAAAGCTAACCACGATAAAGACGCTGCTGCGTTTGCGGCGCCTTTCGCACCGGACGCCGCGGTTTTCAATCTCGCACCTCCACTGATTCATCGCGGAATCGATCTCAAGGAAAAGCAGGCTTGGTACGACAGCTGGGCCACGCCGGTTGACCTTGAGTCGCGCGATTTCAAAGTCACTGTCAGCGGCGACTTGGCCTTCTGCCATGGCTACCTTCACATGACCGGAACAAAGAAAGGGGCCGAAGGAGCAATCAGCTTCTGGATGCGCGAGACGCTGTGCCTCGAGCGGAAGGGAAGTGAGTGGAAGATCGTCCACGAGCATACCTCGGTGCCGTTCTACATGGATGGTACGTTTCGGCCGGCCTTCGATCTGCAACCCTAAGCCGCTGATCGGGTAAAAGACTTTACAATCGATGCGGGAGAAAGCATGGAAAGTAAGGGTCAGTCTCCGCATCGTCGCTGGAATCCGCTTCGTCAGTCATGGGTGCTGGTTTCGCCGCACCGCACGCAGCGTCCATGGCAGGGCGAAGTCGGGCAGAAGACCGCGCCGTCGGCGGTCTCGTACGATCCGCAATGCTACCTTTGCCCTGGTAATCGGCGTGCGGGCGGCGTGGCGAATCCTGCGTATGGTGGCGTGTTCAGCTTTGTAAACGATTACGCTGCGCTGTTGCCCGATGCGCCTGCACCGGTCGACACCTCGACTTCGTCGCTGTTGAAGTCTGAGCCGGCCCGAGGGCTGTGCAAGGTACTCTGCTATCACCCTGACCACTCGCTGACACTGGCCCGCATGAGGCGTGAAGAGATTCGCCCGGTGGTGGATGCGTGGACCCAGCAGTACGTCGAGATTGGCGGGCTGGACTGGATCCGCTATGTGCAGATTTTTGAGAATCGCGGGGCGATGATGGGAGCGAGCAATCCCCATCCTCACGGCCAGATCTGGTCTACGGGATTTGTGCCCGACGAGCCGGCCGCCGAAACTACAGCTCAACGCGAACATCTGGCCCTCACCGGTTGTTGCCTGCTATGCGAGTATCTTGCGGCGGAGCAGACGGCTCGCGAACGCATCGTGTTCGAAAACGAGCATTTCACTGCGCTGGTTCCGTGGTGGGCTATTTGGCCGTTCGAGGTTATGCTTCTTTCCCGACGCCACCTGGGTACGATGCCGGAGTTCACTAGCGACGAGCGCGATGGCCTAGCCGATGCGCTGAAGCGGCTGACCACACGCTTTGACAATCTTTTTGAGACCAGCTTTCCGTATACGATGGGCTTTCACCAATCGCCGACGGATTCAGAGGCGCATCCTGAGTGGCATTTCCATGCACACTTTTATCCGCCACTGCTGCGCTCGGCTACTGTTCGCAAATTCATGGTGGGATTTGAAATGCTTGGCATGCCGCAGCGGGACATTACACCCGAGGACGCGGCACAACGCCTGCGCACCTGCTCTGAAGAGCATTTCTGGCCGAGAGGCTAGGCGCGGATGAAGAAGAGAATTCGAGTTGTTCAATTGCGGCCGGAGATCGGTGAGCTCGCCGGGGCTTTTTGTGCTTTTGCTCTAGTCAGCCGCCGGAGGTATCCAGCTAAGCGCTTCGGATGATCTGATTGGGCGAATTTGCGGATCTACTCAATCGGAATCAGGACTCGATTGGCAATTCTCCTGGTTGACAAGCGCCCGTCTGCGATCATGTAATCCACTCCCCGGATACTGATCGAGAGCATTGCGGCGGCCTCCCTGCGACTGACGAGCACCTTCCCTTCAAGTGGCGCATTCGCTCTTGCAGGCGGCTTTCGTTTTCCATCCCTATTTCTGCGCTTCGGTCTGCGGCAATCCGACGATAGTGCAAGCGAATGAATCGCCGGACAATTGCTCCCGCATGGAGATCAACGAGCGCATTCATGCGGAATTGCAGGGTCGCGGAATGGTGAGCAACGGAGACCACCAGGTCCGCGCGCTGGTGCCGTGACAGGACCTCACCGGCGCGCACGCACGTGGGCCGCGCGGTACGAGGTGGGCGACGTGCTGAGCCACTCGGGGCATCCAAAGAGACCGGCATTGGCAAGGGTGGGTACGCTCAGGTGAAGAGGATCGATGCTGCAGCCAACCGGCTCACAGTCGAACTGCAGGACAGCACGGAACGAATCTACGATCCGCGCCGGCAGCAGGGCGTTTCCGTGTTCCGCGAGGAGATGCGCAGCTTTTCCGAGGGCGACCGCGTCCAGTTCACCGCGCCCGCAAACGATCTCAGGATGGCGAACCGCGAACTGGGCACCATCGAAGGCATCGGGTACGACGGTCGATTGCATTTGAAAATGGACGGTGGCGTGCCGTTGAACTCGATCCGACCAGGCAGTGTCATCTCGATCATGGCTATGCCATCACCAGCCATTCCAGCCAGGGCCAAACCGCCGACCGTGTCCTAATTCATGTGGACACCGAACTTGGCGCGAAAGACCTGCTCAACAGCCGCGTGGCTTACGTTGCCGTTTCGTGTGGTGTGCACGATGCGCAGATTTTCACTAACAACGCGTCGGCGCTGAGTCAAGAACTCAGCGGCGACATGTCCCACCTGCGGGCGATTCGGCAGCCCCTTGCACCTAAAGCCATCGAGCAGCAGCCCGTTCCAACGCACGAGGTCGGTCAGGGATTTAGTATCGGTATGTAATCCAGACTCAAGATGACATTCCCCGGATAGCAGCAGCGTAGCCGAGGTCCGGCAGGTAGCGAAGTCCACTGATGTGACGCAAACATTGTTGCGCTATTTTGGGTTTTGCCTTCGTAGTCGCAAGCGTTTTGGCGCCCATCCGGAGGTAACGCTGCTTTTGCCTGCTGGCGACGCTCTACAGGCCCAAGATCGAGTTCTGTTCGATCGGCTGGTCATCCGCTCGGAGCACTCAAAGACCCTGAGAAAAACGCTCGAGAAGCCAACTTCTGAAGACAAATCAGATGAACTAGTCGATTTCGTTTATATTCGAATGTTTGTGAGTCAGTTGCTAAAGAGGATTGAAGATGATCCGCTCAACCCAAAGTACCTATTAACGGTGCCTCGAGTCGGCTATCGGTTTAACGAACAGCCAATCGGGAACTAGGAGTCTCTAATTGTTCAAGGTAAAGCGCCAAGTTCGGATGGGATACCCAGAAGTCAGCCATGAAAGCCGTTTACAGGTTCGAGTGTTCTTAACACTCCGGTTCTCGCAAGCGTTGATCATCATGGTTCTTTTGGGGGTGAGCCTGCTGCCCAAAGTTTGCGAGGGGCAAGCCCACGCACCACGTATCAAATACAACTTCAATTCCGACTGGAAAGTGCTGGTTGGAGATCCTCAAGGAGCCGACCGTCCGGACTTCGACGACTCTTCGTGGAAGCGGGTTACGACGCCTTATGCGTGGAATGAAGACGCCGCCTTTCGCGTGAGCATCCATGATCTACCAGTCGGCGTGGCGTGGTATCGCAAGCATTTTCGCTTGCCGGCTTCGAGTGCCGGGCAAAAGATCTTTCTGGAGTTTGAAGGCATACGGCAAGCAGGCGAAGTGTATCTGAACGGCCAATTCATCGGGCGGCACGAAGATGGCGTGATGGCCTTCGGGTTCGACATTTCCAATGCTGTGAAACCGGCGCCTGCGGAGAATGTTCTGGCAGTGAGGACGGACAATCGCTGGGACTACCGGGAGAAAGCCACCGGTGTTGCCTATCACTGGAACAATAACAACTTTTATGCCAACTATGGCGGCATAAGCAAGAGCGTCTGGTTGCATGTGACAGACAAACTTTATCAGACATTGCCGCTCTACTCGCAGCTTGGCACAACAGGCGTGTACATATGGGCCAGCGACTTCGACATTCCTGCACGCACCGCCCGCATCACCGTCGAATCGCAAGTACGGAACGAATACGGCGAGCCCAAGACTGTCAACTATCAGGCAGAGATCAAGGACGTCGACGGAAGGGTTGTGAGCCGCATCCAGGGAGGCAAATTCAAGCTCGCGGCGGGCGAGATGCGCACACTGACGGCGTCGGCCGTGGTGCATGATCTGCATTTTTGGAGCTGGGGTTATGGCTATCTTTATACCATCGCCACAGAGCTGTCGATCAACCTTCACACTGTGGACATCGTGAACACGCGCACCGGCTTCCGCAAGACCGAATTTACCGACGGTATGGTGCGGCTTAACGACCGGGCAATAGACATCCACGGCTATGCGCAGCGCACCACCAATGAGTGGCCCGCGGTGGGCCTTTCGGTCCCTCCCTGGATGAGCGATCTGAGCAACCGTCTCATGGTCGACGGGAATGCCAATCTGGTCCGTTGGATGCATGTCACGCCGTGGAAGCAGGACGTCGAGTCCTGCGACCGCGTGGGCCTGATCGAATCTATGCCAGCGGGCGACGCGGAAGGGGATTCAAAGGGAAGATCGTGGGAGCAGCGCGTCGAGTTGATGCGTGATGCCATCATTTACAACCGCAATAACCCGAGCATTCTCTTCTATGAATCTGGCAATAAAGGAATCACCGAAGAGCATATGTTGGACATGAAGAACGTGCGCGACGAATTCGATCCTCACGGTGGCCGGGCAATCGGCGCGCGCGAGATGTTATCGAGCAAAACTGCCGAGTATGGCGGCGAGATGCTGTACATCGATAAGAGTGCAACCAAGCCCGTCTGGATGCATGAGTATTCTCGCGACGAATCCTCGCGGATTTTCTGGGACCAGGATTCACCACCATTCCACAAGGACTCGCCCGACTACAACCGCAACCAGGATTCCCAGGCGGTCGAAAATGTACGCCGCTGGTTCGACTATTGGATCGCACGCCCCGGAACGGGGAAGCGCGTCAATGCAGGTGGCGTCAAGATTATCTTTTCCGACTCGAACACTCATTTCCGCGGTGATAACAACTACCGTCGCAGCGGCGAAGTGGACGCCATGCGCCTGCCCAAGGACTCTTACTTTGCCGATCAAGCAATGTGGGACGGATGGGTTAATGTCGAACATCCGCGAATCCATATCGTCGGGCATTGGAATTATGCGCCGGGCGTCGTCAAGCGGGTGTATGTGATCTCTTCCACCAGCCGTGTGGAACTCAAGCTGAATGGGCGGTCGCTGGGCGATGGCGTTCTATCCAGCGGCTTCCTCTTCACCTTTGATCATGTCACATTTGAACCGGGCACTCTTCAGGCAATCGGCTATGACGCGCAAGGCAGGGTGACTGTCTCAGCCGAGTTGCGCACAGCCGGACCGCCCGCCGCTCTTCGCCTCACGCCACGCACAGGCCCTGGAGGACTGCGCGCCGATGGAGCGGATATGGCTCTGGTTGACGTGGAAGTGGTGGATGCAAATGGGCATCGTTGCCCCACGGCGCTCAACATGGTTCACTTCACTTTGAGCGGTCCTGCTGAATGGCGCGGCGGCATTGCGCAAGGGCCGGAGAACTATATTCTTTCCAAGACACTGCCGGTGGAAAATGGCATCAACCGCGTGATATTGCGATCCCTTGCTGAGTCGGGAAACATTGTTCTCCGGGGAGAAGCCGAGGGACTGAGATCCGCTCAGGTTGAACTCTCATCGCTTCCGGTTGCAGTCAGCGATGGTCTCTCCACTTCAATGCCGGATGCCGGGTTGCTCTCCAACTTTAGGCGCGGTCCCACACCGCTCGGGCCCTCGTTCCATCCATCGAGGCTGACCAGCGCCGTCAAATCGGCTACTGCCGGCTCGAACTCTGCCAATGCCGCTCAAAGCGAGGACGATGACGATTACACCTCCTGGGCCAGCGACGGGCCACTTGAAAATGCCTGGATCGAATATAAGTTTGCGAAGCCGGAGAGTCTCCAGCAAATCGACCTCAAGCTGGTCAGTTTTCGCACGCTGCGTTATCCCCTCCGAATTACACTGGACGGCCAAACCGTCTGGGAGGGCCTTACACCCACAAACTTCGGGTATTGCACGCTGCAATTGAAACCCGCATCTGGAACGCATCTGCGCATCGCTCTAACTGGTGTTCCGGTACGTGACTCCGATCGGATCACCGAACTTACGGCCACCGCTCCATCCATGGAGGAACAATTAGTCAAGCCTGTCCTGGCCATTACAGAAGCGGAGTTCTACACAGCGATCCAATAGACAGTTTCTTTTAAAAAATATCACTGTGATAGGGATCACTGCCTACGCAGATCTCCTTTTGTTATATCCGAAACAGAACCTCACTCATGAAGGACGGTAACTTCATCATCTGAGGATTAATAAGAGACGTACAACAGCTTTATAATATTGAAAATAAGCATTTTAATCAGTCTCTGAATTCTTGCGGGAGTCGCCTAGGAAGCCCGAACTATCGGGTTCATCTCTAGGTATAGGCCGAGAAAATCTATGTCACACCGCGACTCGGATCTAAGTAAAGGTCGCAAACAAAAAGCAAAACTCATTAAGCTCTCTAATAAACTTTTTTGCGTATTGACAAATGTTATTGAGATTACCTATTGTTGGCGCTACTCAATCCAGAGCATCTTGACGCGACGGGAATCTCTCAGCAGACAGTTGCGTTCATGAACGCTATTCAGAGGACACATGATCACAAAACATAGTGCTTACGCTTCAGAACAGGGCCAAAAACGCAGCAGAAGCTGGGCAAGAGCAGTAACAGTCTTACTCGGGCTCGCAATTTGCCTGGGATGGGCGGCCGTACAGGCCGCGGCACAAACCGGTGGTGAAGGTGCATTGGAAGGAACCGTTACCGATTCGATGGGGGCGGTTGTTCAATATGCGAGCATTACAGCTACCAACAAGGCCAGCGGTGTATCTACCACACTCAAGACCTCGTCGGACGGCGTCTATGAAATCACACCGCTGATTCCTGGAATCTACACCGTAAAAGTTACGGCACCGGGTTTCGAGGAACTTCTACAAGAGAACGTCGAAGTCGATGGACTCGGCATTACTGGACTCAATCTCAAACTCAGGGTAGGTAGCGCCAACGACACGATCACCATCACAGCGGCCCCGTCGCAGTTGCAAACTGTCAACGCTACGCTCGGTGGCGTTATCACCAATCAGATCTACGAGAGCCTGCCGACTCTCATGGGCGGTCAGCAGCGCGACCCCACAGCCTATGCCACACTAGCGCCGGGAGCACAGTCCGGTTCTCGCGCGCCGGTAATGTCCGGCACAGGCAATTATCTTGCTGAAGTTTATCTGGACGGCATACCCACAACCACCTCTAACCAGCAAGGCGACAATCGAGTCGTTGTGAACTCGATTCCCATTGAGTCCGTAGACCAGTTGCAGGTTATATCGAGCGTACCCTCGGCGGAGTATCAGGGGGCGGGCGCAATAAGCTTTACAACCAAGTCCGGTGGCAATGAGTATCACGGCGCAGTGATCGACTTTGTGCGCAACACCATATTCGATAGCTGGGGATTTGTCGCGCCATTTGCAACGAAGCAGGCAATTGTCAACGGCGTACCTACAACGGTTCCTGCAGGCAAGCCCGTCGAACACCAGAACGAGTTCTCAGCATCCGCCGGCGGTCCTATCCCGCTGACCAGGCACAAGGGCTTCTTCTTCGCCAATTGGGACCAATATCATGGCCGCAGCGGCGTGAGTCCCGCCCTGATGACAATTCCCACCACGCTTATGACGCAGGGGAATTTCTCCGAGCTTGATAGCGCCTCGGCAACGTTTAAAGGGATCTTTAATCCCTTGACCAATTCGTGTACAGGCAGCACATGCACACGCCAGCGTTTCACTGGAGATGTGATTCCCACGCAATTCATATCCGCGATCTCGCAGTACGAGCAGAAGTTCATGCCTACTCCCTCGCTCCCCGGAATCGTCCAAAACTATTTGGCTGGGGGAGTTTCGGGATACAACAATCACGAAGTCGTCTTCAAGGTCGATTACGATATGACGACCAGGCAGCGCTTGTCCTTTTTCTTCTCGCACGGCATTCGCGGCTCTGTCGGTTACGGAGCCAATTTGCCATTGCCGTATGCGGCAAGCGACAGCTCAATTCTAGCGGCGACGGACATGATTCTTGAACACACCTTCATTCTTACGCCTCGCATCGTCAACCAGTTCAAATATGGATATACACGGTTTGCGCAGCCGGTGTTGGCGCCAACCGACGGCTTGAGTCCCTATCGTGGGGGACCAGATGTCGGAATTGGCGGTCTGCCTGCGGGACAGGCCTCGGATAACTTCCCTGGGTCTGCCTTCAGCGCCACAACGGCCTTTCCCACGATTCTGTCTCCGTGGACGGAGAATGGCGCGTCCGATGCATCTCATGACGTAGTCCCGAACGCGTACACTGCTGTGGACAACCTGCAATGGAGCAAAGGGAAGCATCTTCTTACGTTTGGTATACAGGCGCAGTGGCTGGAAGACAACACCTCATCCCAGAGCAGCCCTTCCGGGATCTACACGCAGACCTGGTCTGGCGCCGAGACGTCGAACTTTGCCGGCACCTCGCTAAATACCAACGCCACTGGTTACTCCTATGCCGACTTCTTGTTTGGCGCAGTAAGAACGGGAGCTACCTCTGTTCCACTCTTCATCGAAACCGGTGGTCGATTCCATCCGATCTCGCCGTATGTTCAAGACGACTGGAAGTTCAGCCCCAACCTCACTATCAGCCTTGGACTGCGCTGGGATTACCTTCCTCCGTACGAGGAGGTGCAGGATCGCTGGAGTTTCCTCAACCCGACTGCGATCAACTCGCTCACTAACACGCCCGGACAGTTGGAGTATGCCGGAAACCGTGGCGCCGCCATCAGTTGCCAATGCAGAACACCGGTACAGACTTACTGGAAAAACTGGGGTCCGCGTGTTGGATTGGCATGGTCTGTGAACAGCAAGACGGTCGTACGCGCAGGTTTTGCTGTAGCTTATTCGCGCGCGGGCGGCGTTGGCGGGCGCGCAGGCGACTCCACCGGAGCCGGTCAGGCTGGTTTCGGTTCGAATATCATTCTGCCAACGGCAATTTCTACCGGCGTGAATTCGGGTCCGTCCTACTACCTGAATGACAGCGCCGCATTTCAAGCGGCGGGCGTGGCCAATACAGATTTTGGCGGCCCTGGATATACGATTCCCGCCCCAGCAGCCCCGAGCGCTGCCCTTCTGACGACTGGCACAGGCAACTATGTGAGTAGTGGCGGAACTTTTGTGACGGCCTCAGGCGCACCGGGCTATGCCGATCCCTATCTCTCCGGCCGCGCACCCGAGTTTGAGTTTTTCAACTTCGGCATTCAACGGGCAATCACGAACAATTTAACCTTTATGGCCAACTACTCCGGAAGTGAGTCGCATTTCATTGCCGGAGCCGGCGTTCCCGGATTCTGGTCGGGCCAGATCGATCCCGCGCATGTGGCGTTGACCGGTTCGGTCCTCGCAACTGACAATGCAACCAACATTCTCAACGCGCCGGCCACCGCCGCAAACATCGCCATTGCGCAAGCTGCCGACCCAAGCATCGTCATTCCTCCCTTCTTTGCTGCTGCGGGTGCAGTCAGCACCGTGCCGACCATCGGCCGCGCGCTGCGCCCCTTTCCACAGTACTCGAGCCCGTCAAGCCCTGAGTGGGATAATATTGCGAACGCCAACTACCACGCGCTCCAGGTTACACTTGCACAACGCGAGTGGAATGGGTTGAGCTATACGCTCAACTACACCTACTCGAAGGGTATCGGCGACGATGGTACAACTCGTAGCGCGTTTCCTGTTCCAGCAGGCGCCTCCTCCAACGGTCAGGCTATCCCAGGCAATAACCGCGCAGATCGCGACCTGACCACCATCGACACACCGCAGATCCTCAATATCTACGGTCTGGACAAGCTGCCATTCGGCAGGGGCCATCGCGGCGGCGACAACTTCTTCGTCCGGAATATCGTGGGCGGCTGGTCTCTGTCAGGAGTATTCAGCTATCTTTCCGGCAATCCGCTGCTGATTACCGCTTCAGGCTGCACGACACCCTCTGCGGGTACTTGCATGCCTGACCTGATCCCCGGCATGAAGGATAAAATCCGCCAGAACGGGAGCTGGGGCAAGGGAGTCACCGGCGCAAATGTGGGCGCTGTCTCATATCTGAACTCGGCCGCATTCACACTGCCAAACGCTTTCCCGTTGCCCGCCGGTGCAAAAACCACCGCTGTGGCTACTACCAAGATCGGCGATTCTCCACGCACAGGCCTAAACCTGTGGTCTCCGAGCCACTACAACTTGAACGCGGGCGTAAGCCGCAGCTTCAACATTACCCCGGAACGTGTCAAATTCATCTTCCAGGCAGACTGCAGCAACGTGACCAACAAGGTGTTATTTGGTGGAATCAACGTAAACTCGTCGTCAAGTGCCTTCGGTACTGCGACAACGGCCAGCGGCAACCGTGACTTCCAATTCTCTGGAAGAATCACCTTCTAGTCTTTCAATTGTTCTCTAACTCCCGGAGCCCTATGGCGCAGAGTCTTGCGTTATCCGGCTCCGGGCCTACTTAGATTCGGAAACTGAGAGTTCAGCGTCTCCCATTTCAAGGAAGTTACTCATGCTAGCCATCGAGGCGAGCAATTGCATGTCAAGGTCAGAAACACTGGCGACCGTGCAGCCGCGTTCAAGAATCCAAATGCTTTGGAAATTGCAGAACTTTACTCCCCGGAAAGTAAGAAAGCCGAAGATGGACAAAGTAGCCGGATTCTTGCAAATTGACCGGAGGGACGACACCCATGAAATTGTAATCAGCCATCCTGGATCGAAGCCGGACGCGGAGGGTTTAGTGCATATCATTTTACTGCCGCGACATGCACGTCACCTGGCGAATCTTCTTGTAGAATACGCGACATATGCAGAGGCTGAGATTGTCGGCTTGCTACCCGAAAGTAGGCGCTATCGAAGAGTCGAGCATACCAGGAAGTAATATATGAAGCTGCTATGTTTAGCATGTTTCTCGACACCCATGGTTCCACGGAAGACTCTTCGACCTTAGTGATTGCAAAAAGTATCTTGAGCGTTATGCTTTAACTAGCTGGATCTTTAGCCTCAGAATCCACGAACTACTTGTCCGCGAGCTCCAGGCGCAAGACGTCATACGAGACTCCGCTGGTGAGGCCGCCTTCCGGAACCGTCAGCGTCAATGCGTTGTCACCTGGGTGGAGCATCTGCGCGTCAAACGGCAGGTCCTTCTCCGTCCAGGAGCCTTCGATTCCGTCGCGGTTGATCGTGGCGTTGTAGATGAGTCCAGTCACCTGTCCTGCCGATTTGCCATTGACGCCAACCTCGATGCTGCGCGCGGAGACGCCATCGAATGCCAGTCGCAGGATGCCCCGTCCGTTGATTGGTTCAGAAGCTGGCACTTCAAAGTGAATAGTCCATGTGGTTGCGCGGCCTTTACTACGAGCTGTCCCATCGTCGTTGACGGCATGTGGGACCTGGTAGATAAACCAATCTTTGTGCCAATCACTCTTACCCACCGTAAAGTTCACGTCGTTCGGAAAGATACGCGAGTAATCGAGGTATAGACCCCAGTGCCAATGATCGTTTCCCATCAGGAACTCCGATGCGGAACGGTTCGGAATGCCTATCTGCCAGAGCTGCTTGCCATACCGGACAGGGGTCCATTCAAGGCGGCCGAGATCGACGGAGCGTCCTGGACCCACCGTCACCTCTGCCTTCTGGTACTCCCCCAGGACGCCATCTGCGATTGCATGCAACTCATATTTTCCTGGGCGGACCTTGGGGATGCTGAAGCGGCCGTCGTCTGAGCCGTGCACCCAGAACTCGTAATGAGCGGCGTCATTCTGCCAAGTGATCGGCGTGCTGTGGCGCTCCTCTACTCCGTGACTCTGATTCAGTTGTATCTCTTGATCCGGATAAGCGAGTCCTACCAGCAAGTTCGTCAGCTTCGCGCCACGAGCCTGAGGATCATCGAGAACGATCTGCCCCGAAACCAGACCACGTTGCGCGTTTTGTGGGTAATCGGCATGGTCGACCCAGGGATACGGCCATTTGGCAGCCTCGACCTGCGCCTGCTTCTTTGCTTCGGCAAACATTATGGTTGGTGTCGACCCCGAAGCCAAGTAGAGGAAGATAGGTCCGACGACCTTGTTCCAATCTTCATTGGCAGCCACCTGTAACTCGCTTCCACCGTAGTGTGTGCCGCGCCAATAGTCCAGCAGGGTCGGATCGCCACCATCGCCGTCGTCCAGGTGTCCAGTCAACTCGAAGTGAAAGGGGCCGCCGCTCAAATACTCCATTGACGGGTTGATGAAGTAAAGGCCCAGGTGATCTTTGGTGCTGGCCCAGCCGTAGGCCGGGGATTCGAACTGATCTGCGCAGTAGTCGTACTTATGTTCAGCGCGGCCTTTGTGCACCCCAGTCGTCAGGCGACGCGCCTCCTTCATGTTAAGGTCTGTGCCGCGATCCCAGTCGCTTCCATTGGGCATCATTTCGTTCCGCTGTTCGTCGATCGAGAGCCAATCGAAGACCTGCTGATTGAGCTTCACTCCATAGCGGCTTTCTCCCAGCTGAGTCGCCCCATAGGTTGGCTGATGTGTGTAGATCGCGTAGGTGTAGATGCCGTGATCGTCCCGTCCCAGGGCGTACCGAATCTCCAGATCGAGGATGGGGCCTCCACTGCCTTCACCTCCCCGACGGTTGCCAACGAGGGTACCGGCATTAGCAGGACGACCCAACCCAGGCGCGGGACCGATGGTGCGCCCACCGAGCTGTGATTTGGAGTCTTCGACCGCTTCAGCGGGGTCGTGTCTCGGGTGCGCGGATAGCGATTCACCTTCCGACCACCCTTTGATTGAGATCTCGGCGCGCTCGCCGTGATTCGTTGCAGGATCGATTGTCTCTTTTGCCTCGATCCGCGCAGCCCCGGACGGATTCTGTTCCCAATAACCGGCATGATGGCCTGAGACATACCCCATGGTCTCCACTCCGTTAAACTTCAGTGAGACCATATCGCCGGTAACCTTGCTTATCATGGCGGTCAGGTGCGCATTGCTGAGGACATAGACCGAGCCACTATCCAGCACGGTTACCGGGGTAGTATCCGCCTGCGATTTCGCAGAAATCGTCGAAATGAGCAGAAACCCGCCCGTCATCAAGCAATATCGGATCCGATGAAAGCGGCCCAGCTGACCTAACGCAATGGTGTTCATCCTGAGGCTCCTCCGAGTGGGCGAATCTTGTCTAACTTCATAATAGGGCTTCATGGAACGATCAGGATGCGCGTCTTCGCTCGGAGCAATCGCATGGGCATCAAGCGAATCCGAGCAGTTGTAGACGGTAGAGGTTGGAGGCCGCGCCGACCGCCGGAATTATTCACATCAAGCAGAGGAGGTAGTCCCCGGTAGCGTGCAACCGGTCGTTGGCCAGACAGGATGCGAAGAGCGCGAGTCACGCGATCATTGTAGGTGCTTTCTCGCCAAAGGATTTCTCCTTCTGATGTACATCGAAAACTGAAACATCGCGTGGAGCCATCTTCAACTTTTCGCTTCCTCAACCGCCGCAGTGTTCCTCGGGTGTAGAAGAATCACCAAAAGGTCCGAGTCGAGGAAGTAGAGAACTGGGGATGGGATTGGTTTCGTGCTCTGCATCTCTGGTGATTCCCTTTGGGATACTTTTTCCCCGATTTCGACGCACTCGATTACAGCGCTATGCGCGCTCTTTGTTCCTCGTAGAATGCTGCGATAGAACTGCCTTAGGCGCGTCAATGGGCCTGAGTGCACACCTGTGCAGAAATTGGATCTCACAATCCCTAACGATCCCTCTATTTCACCTCAAAGCCACTACATCATCAATTCGAAATCATCAGGAAAGGAAGAATATGGTCTCAAATTCTCTGTATCACTTTCGTATCACAGCGACCTTTCGCTGCTTCTAGGATCGACGGATTTAATTATTTGTTTTGTTTGGTGAGCTCGCTGGGGATCGAACCCAGGACCCACGCCTTAAAAGGGCGTTGCTCTACCTACTGAGCTACGAGCTCTCACCAACTGCAACCTATTGGACTGTCAGGTTGCAGCATACAAATCTTCCTGGCCTTTGAACGACAGTTTCTGCGTTCGCAGCCATTTTGTGAAGAAACTGAACCCGGAACTACCAAGTTTTCCTATGCTACAAACTTGTGATTCAGGTTGAAGTGGGCAAACACGGCGGTCATTGCGATCGACTAGTTTCCTGTCAGTTTCTGCACTATCTTCAAGTCTACCGCACACGTCACCGGAGGGCCAGCGAATCAGCCCCTGGCGGGGCATCTTTTTGAGCCGAAGTTGGTTTAGACGCGGGCGCCTTCGAAAGTATCTACGAACTCTCGATAGCGATTGGCAATCTGGCTTACCGCAGCTTCGCGCGAGGCCTTCTTGTCGCGCCAAGCAACGAGCGGATCCCAGAAGTCGGTGCGGCCGACAGCGAAGCCGATGAATCCCGGAACGCTGGCTGCCGTGGCCAACCAATCGCTCACCTTCTCATCGTTCTCGCCGCGGCCGAGGATGATGCATCCTACCGTATCGCGTCCGCCGGCTTTCGCCACCTTGACGATTTGCTCGCAGTCCTCGCGGCGATCCAGACCTTCAATCTTCCACACATCGGGCTCGACGCCTGCATGTTGCAGTTCCTTGATGGCCCCAACCATCATCCGCGGGCGAATTTCAAGGTCATAGGCTTTCTTGTCGCCGTTCACCTTGGCGAGTTGAGCTTTCTCCGCAGGCACCAGCAGCTCAAACAGGAATAGGCTGCGATTTTCGGCATGCAGGTAGTCAGAGAGCTGCTTGAGCCGCGCGGCTTGTTCCTTGTTCAGAGCCTGATCACCTTCCGGGTTATAACGAACCAGCACCTTGCAGAAGGTAGGATGAAAGGCCTCGATGTGCGCGGCGAAATCTTCGCCATATTCGAAGTCGAAGTCTTCCTGGCCGCTTTTTTCGGCAGGGCAGGCGAAGGCAAGGCCTCGAGCAGCGGCGTCGCGCAGGATGGCGGCGCCGAACTGCTCGTCTACAAGAATCCCTGCTTTTTCCTTTGGCACGCCGTCTGCGACAGCTTGCAGAAAACCGTCGTAGATCACCCGTTTGGCGGCAGCAATTTGCGCGGTTTGCTCCGTGGTGAGCGCACCCTTCCAACCAAACATCCCGGTCTCAAACGAGCCGCGATGGTCGAAAGGAAGAATGTACAGCGGCTTCTGGTAGCCCCGAACGGTCATGCTTACTCCTTGAGTTTGCGATAGCGACGAATCAAATTGTTAGTTGAACTATCGTGTTTCAAGGTTGGATCGGCCTGGCTTTCCAGTTCAGGGATAATGCGCTGCGCAAGCACCTTGCCGAGCTCCACGCCCCATTGATCGAACGAGTTGATTTGCCAGATGATGCCTTGCGTGAAGACGCTGTGCTCATAGAGCGCGACGAGCTTGCCCAGGACTCCAGGGGTGAGGTGATCGGCGAGGATGGTATTCGATGGACGGTTGCCCTCGAAGACGCGATGAGGCACCAGCCAATCGGGAGTTCCTTCGGCTTTCACTTGCTCCGGTGTCTTGCCGAACGCCAGCGCCTCACTTTGGGCAAAAACATTTGCCAGCAGCATGTCGTGATGACGGCCGAGTGGATTCAGCGACTTGCCGAAACCGATGAAGTCGCACGGGATGAGCCTCGTGCCCTGATGGATGAGCTGATAGAAAGAGTGTTGGCCGTTGGTGCCTGGCTCACCCCAATAGATGGGACCCGTCGCGTAGTCGACTTCGGTGCCAGCAATGGTGACGTGCTTGCCGTTGCTCTCCATGGTCAACTGCTGAAGGTAGGCGGGAAAGCGCTTCAGGTACTGTTCGTAGGGCAGCACCGCCACCGTTTGCGCGCCGAAAAAGTCGGTGTACCAGAGACCGAGCAGGCCGAGAAGCACTGGCAGATTGCGCTCGAAGGGCGTGGTGCGGAAATGTTCGTCCATCTGGTGAAAGCCGTCGAGCATGGCGTGGAAATTGTCTGGACCGATGGCCAGCATGGTTGCCAGGCCGATTGCCGAGTCCATGGAGTAGCGCCCGCCAACCCAATCCCAGAAGCCGAACATGTTTGCGGTGTCGATGCCGAATTTCGAAACGCCCGCTGCATTGGTGGACACAGCAACAAAGTGCTTGGCGACTGAAGACTCGTCGCCACCTAGCCCCTTTACTGACCAGTCGCGAGCCGATTGTGCGTTGGTGATGGTTTCGAGTGTGGTGAAAGTCTTCGAAGAAACAATGAAGAGAGTTTCCGCAGGGTCCAGATCGACGACAGCTTCCGCAAAGTCCGTTCCATCGACGTTGGAGACGAATCGGAAAGTCATGTCGCGCTGGCTGTAATGCTTGAGCGCTTCGTAGGCCATGACCGGTCCCAGGTCAGAGCCGCCAATGCCGATGTTGATGACGTTGCGAATGCGCTTGCCGGTGTGTCCCTTCCACTCCCCGCTGCGGACGCGGTTGGAAAAAGCTGCCATCCGATCGAGGACCTCATGAACTTCCGGCACCACATCCTTGCCATCGACAAGGATGACTTCGCCCTTGGGCGCGCGCAGTGCGACGTGCAGGACAGCTCGGCCTTCTGTGAAGTTGATCTTGTCGCCGCGAAACATGGCGTCGATGTGCGATTGGAGGCCAGATTCACGCGCCAATTCCATCAGGAGCTTGACGGTTTCGTCGTTGATGCGGTTCTTTGAGTAGTCCAAGAATAGACCGAGCGCTCCGGCGGTCAGCCGTTCTCCACGCCCCGGATCGGTTGCGAAGAGGTCGCGCAGGTGCAGGCTTTGAATCTGACCGTGGTGGGTTTTAAGAGCCTTCCAGGTTTTGAGTTTAGTGAGAGATTTGGTCCCACTGTCCTTGGCAGCTTTTGTTTCCATAACCGGCATTTCTCATGTTCCTTTCCCTGCTCAATTTTCGAAATCCAGTCGAATCGTTGGAACGGCACTTCATTGCGGACGGCCGGACTCTTCACAGGCTCTACTTATCCAGCTTAGATTCACAGGGCCCCGCCATGGCGTCATTCGGTGGTGGAAAAACTCGATCGGCGACGGAAGGGACAGGACTGGAGCCCTTATTCAACAGATTGAAATGTGGGTTGGCTTGCTCGGCGCCTTCAAGGGTCCCGAAAGACCGGGTTGCAACTCGATCTGTTGCCTCTCCAGTCCGGCAATCCGGTCGTCTCCTCCGCCCGCGTTCAGGGCGAATCTGGCTCGGACCGGGGCAGGCAAGTCTAGCTCTTCAGCTCCCCTAAGCCGGTTCTTTCAATGTTCGAATGGGAAAAATCAATAAAATTGATATTTGTTCTTGACAAAATTGATTAAATTTAACATGATTCAAACTGTAATCAAGAAACGAGAGTTCTTCTCATGGCCCCTGACCAGAAAACGGCTTCCGATTGGCAAGACTTGCTCCGCATCGCCGAAGGCTCTTCGCTGGTTGTCGAGCGTATTCGACTGCCTGAGAAGCATATCTCCATTGAGGGTGAGTTTGTGCTGCCTGAGCTGGCCCGGCTCACTCTCGATGACCAAGTATTCATCACCGCCTTCCTGCGCGCCCACGGCTCCATCAAGGAGATGGAACAGGTCTTTGGTGTCAGCTACCCCACGATCAAAGCGCGGCTGAATCGTATTGGTGGGCAGTTGCAGTTCGTTGACACAAATCCCTCTCCATCGCGGGCGGAGGTCCTGGAACGGCTGAGGAGCGGGGAGATTAATGCGGAGGAAGCGATTCGCTCCCTGGAGGCATTGAAATGACTCCCAACTTCGCGGTTATCGGCATCGAAACCCCGCAATGGCACGGACCGCGGCTCTGGTTTCCGCTGTTCCTGCTGTGGATTCCGGCGATTCTGCTTTCGCCGCTGGTTCTTCTGATTTTGCTGGCAATATGGCTGTTCGGCCCCATGACGGTGGGGATTCCCGCGGCATACCGGGTCAACCCGTGGCGCGCCATCGCCATTCTTTGGAGCATCCTTTGCGCGCTGCCGGGAACACACGTTCGCGTGAGCACGCACGACGCGAAGGTTCTGGTTCGCATTCTGTAGAGGTTCTTATGCCAAACGATCGCCGCGCCATTCTTTCGCTTGTTGCTTTGGGCCGCATTACGCCGGCCGAAGCGGAACGCCTGCTCATCGCCTGGAACCAGGGTTGGGAGAGCGTTCTGGTTTGTGCTGCCTGTATCGCCGCTGTGCTGCTGGCGCAACTGGACCCGAACCAGGTGCTGCCGAGTCTTGTGCACCTTGCACAAGGACTGCTCTCGGGGAGAATTATCCCGCATCATCATGCACTGGCGGTGGTCTGCCGTCTTATTGGAGGAAGGATATGAACGAGAATCGCCGTCAAATTCTGGAAATGCTGGCCGCGGGTAAGATTACCGCGGATGAAGCCGAGCGCCTGTTGTCCGCAATTGAATCGGGTTCGCGCGGAAGTGTGGGAGAGTTTGCCGGCAGTGCTACCGCGGCCAACGGGACAAAGGATGCGGCCGTGAAGACGCGCGCTAAATTCCTGCGCGTGCTGGTGCAGGCCGACGAAACGATGAGCGGAATGAAGGGCGGCACTACTGTGAATGTTCGCGTTCCCTTGCAGTTGCTGCGGGCTGGCGTGCGTCTGGCCAGCCTTATTCCAGCGCAGGCACATCACCAGTTGGATGAAGCATTCAACAGGCACGGTGTGCCGCTGACGCTTTCGCAAATCAAGCCGGAGAACCTGGAAGAACTAATCGACCACTTAGATGACCTTACGGTCGATGTGGAAGGCAATGAAGGAAACGCTGTGAAGGTGCGGGTCTTCTGCGAATAGGCTCGCCGCAACAGGTTTGCACGAATTTCTCGAATCCCAAGTGACAAAGGAAATGGAGGAAATGCCATGACTACTCTAGCTATGCCCAGACCCCGCAGAGACAGCGGGATGGAAGGAATGGTCGCGAAATGGTATGCGGCCAATGCCGCGGAGATGATGAAACAATACGTCGACCTTGCGCACCGGGTTGCCGGCGAACTGCGCCAAGGAAGCGCCGTGCTTGAAGTTGCGCCGGGGCCGGGCTATTTCTGTATCGAGCTCGCGATGCTTGGTTCGTATGAGATTACCGGACTGGATCTGAGCCATACGTTCGTCAAGATAGCGACGAAGAAAGCTGCGGAGGCCCGCGTGAAGGTGGACTTCAGGCAGGGCTCCGCGTCCAACTTGCCTTTTCCGACCGGAAGTTTCGATTTTCTGCTTTGCCGTGCAGCCTTCAAGAATTTTGCGAAGCCGGTGAACGCGCTGCAGGAGATGTGTCGCGTGCTGCGGCCAGGTGGGCGCGGTTTGCTTATCGATCTCAAAGGGGATGCTTCTCCAGAACTGATCAGCCGCGAGGTCGATGGCATGGGGCTGTCCACGTTCAACCGGATACTGACCAAGCTGGCCTTCAAGACGATGTTGCTGAAGAGGGCTTACACCAAGGAGCAATTTCAGGAGATGCTTTGGGAGTGCAAGTTCAGCAAGGTCGAAATCGTGGAAAATGGCTTGGGCCTTGAAATCCGGATGACGAAGTAGAGTCCATACTTGGCTCCCCTCTGCTATCGTGCTTCCATGGTGGCACCCGCAACCGAGACTAAACTTCACCTGCTGCGCTGGCTGATTTGGTCAGGTCTGCTTGGGCTCGGAGTGTCCGCGTTAGTCATTGCAGCAGGGCATCTTGGGCACCCTCTTCCCGGGGCACTCATGTTGTGGCCTACCGGAATTTACGGTCTGGGCTTTAACAATGACCTCTCGGGTGCACTGCAGGCATTCCCCGTAATGTTCGGCGGGCAGTTTCTTCTATATGGCTTTCTCGGGCTGACGGTTCGCCTGCTTGTCCGCGTACTTCACCTCATCGTCAGGAGCCGTTAGCCGGTGTTGAATCAACCATGTATTCGCCAGTCAGATTACGCTTTCCGCTGCGGCTTTTGCATTGGCACCACTTGCACCGTCACGTCGCGCACTTCAGAAAGAAACCGGTTGAGCACCGAACCGCGCAGCAGAATATCCCAGCGTGAGCGTACAGACTGACCAAAGACTACGTGCGATATATTTTCCTGCTGCGCGAACCGGATCAGCGCGTCCGAAACGTTGCGATCAGTGAGCGAAACGACCTGCGCGCCCAGGTCGCGGGCCATTCGCTGATACTCTTCGAGCCGGTGATATGCTTCCGGATCGCTGTGGCCCTTGTCGTCAGGGCGCGTCACGTACACCGCGTACCAGTTGCTGGCGAGGCGCCCGGCGATGCGCGAGCCAACGCGCAGCAGTCGCTCGGTGCCTGGTCGTGTGCTCAGGCAGACCATTACTTTTTCCGGAATGGGTGCCTGTTCGAGACCCTGTGTGCGGCGGTATTCCGATGCCCGGTTACTCACTTGCTCCGCGGTGGTGCGCAACGAAAGCTCGCGCAGCATGTTCAGGTTTCCCTTGCGGAAGAAGTTGGCCAGCGACTGCTCCACCTTTTCCGCGGCATAGATCTTGCCCTGGCGCAGACGCGACCGCAGCTCGTCGACGGTGATGTCGATGTTCACCACTTCGTCGGCGCGTTTAAGGAAATTGTCGGGGACGGTTTCACGGATTACCGTGTTGGCGGAACGACTGACCGCGTCATTCAGGGTCTCAAGATGCTGAATGTTTACTGCCGTCATCACGTTGATGCCGGCTTCCAGCAACTCCAGCACGTCCTCATAACGCTTGCGATTCTTACTGCCCGGCACGTTGGTGTGCGCCAGCTCGTCCACCACCACGGTTTGCGGATGGCGAGCCATGATCGCATCCACATCCATCTCTTTCAGGTTCACGCCGCGGTAGGGAATCACGCGCTGAGGCACAATCTCGAGATCGCGAATCTGGTCTTCAGTTTCTTTGCGCCCATGGGTTTCCACCAGGCCGATGACTATGTCCACACCCTGGTGGCGCAGGATGTGGGCGTCATTCAGCATGTGGTAGGTTTTTCCGACGCCGGGCGCCGCTCCAATGTAGATGCGGAGTTTGGCTGGTTCCGGTTGCTTTTCGAGGATGATCTCAGTCATCGCTCAGCCCACCTCGACCGGATGACGGATTTCGTTCGCCACGGCCACCGGCAAGGTGAACCGAAATGTGGTGCCATTGCCGAGACGGCTCTCGACAGCGATCTGGCCTCCGAGCGATTCGACTAGACGCCGCACAAGCGCAAGGCCCAGCCCAGTACCACTCTCTGAGAAGGGATTGAAGCGGTCGAAGATGGTGCTCAGCCGCTCCGCCTCAATGCCACGTCCTGTGTCCCGGACCGTGAACTGCACGAATTCCTTGATCTCTTCGGCAGCGAGTAGAATCTCGCCTTCTTCCGGCGTATAGCGCAGCGCATTGGTCATCAGGTTGTCCAGGATGGAGCGTAGTGCTCTTCGGTCCGCCCTCACCACGGCCAGGTCGGCGTAGGCTCGTACCTCTACGCGGATACGTTTGCGGGCGGCTTCATCGCAATGCCGGTCTCTCGCTTCGCCCAGTTCTTTGAGCGGGCGCAGCCTTTCCAGTTTCAGTTCGCGCTTGCCGGTATCCAGTTCGGCCACTTCGATCAGGTCGCCCATCAGGTCGTCCAGCTTCTCTGCTTCATAACTGGCCGCGCCTGCAAGTTCGACCTGCAACGGCTGCAACTCCCCGCCGAAGCCTTGATTCAGCGCATAGAGTCCGCGACGTAAGCGAAGCAGGGGATCACGTAGCTTGCGGCTGGCGACGGTAATGAACTGGGTCTTGAAGCGGTCAATGTCCTGTAGGCTGGTCACGTCTTCGAGCGTGGTTACGGTGCCCAGCAGACGGCCTTCCGAGTCGCGCATGGGCGTGGTGCGCAGGCGGTAGCTGCGCTCCTGCTGACCGATCCGCATGGGCAGCATTGAAGCTTCGTCTTCCGTGGCCACAGCCTTCTGCATTTGCACTGCATCGCGGATGGCGCTCAGGATCTTGTCTCCTCCGGGGGTATTGGCCAGGGCCATGCGGTCAGTGGCAGCCTCACCCAGCAACTCGGCGGCGGCTTGGTTGACTTTCAGCACATGCCCCTTGCCGTCGGTCACAATGATGGGCTCGAAGATGGATTGGAGCACAGCGTCGGAGAGTTGAAACTCCATCTGCCGGCGCCCCGCTTCGGAGTCGCGCAACTCCCGGAGCCGCACAGCCAGCCGGTTCAGCTCGACGGCGACAATGCCGAAGTCTTCGCGGCTGCTCCACTCCACACGGTGTTCCAGATTTCCTTGAGCGATCCGGCGCGCATCTTTCGCCAAATCGTGGATCGGCCGCAGGACGAAGTAGATCATCGTCGCTTCAACAAGTACGACCGCTACAACCAGGCCGTAGGCAAGTCCAGACTTACCCACGGCTGCCAATGCGTGATGCGTTGCGGCCACCAGCCAAATGGTGAGGCCGGCAACTAACACACACCCGAGAATCAATCGCTGGCTAAGGTTAAGGATGTTCCGATCTCCGTGGAGGAATAACTTACCCATTCTCGCGGAAACAGCTCCAAACCGCAAAGCGGGTTACCTTGGCGAACTGCGACCCGACTCTGATGCGTAGATATGGAGTTGAGCAAGCCGGAATGCCGTAGCTTACGCCGTTTCGCATTTATGCAAGTCTATATTCCAGAATGACCCACGACCTGCGTCGATCCTTCGTCCTATCTGGCGCGCTCGTCCTTGCGTTCTCAACGGCTGCCCTCTATGGAGAATCGCAAACGAGCGCTTCAGGAGCTCCGAGCGCAGACCAATATCGCTTCAGCGTTCCCGTTGATGAAGTCATCCTTACATTTCACGCGGCCGACGCCCACGGACTACCCGTCAACGACCTGAAAATCGATGAGCTACGCATCCTCGACCAGGGCAATGCGCCCCGCCGGATCCTTGATTTCCAGGTGGAACAGGACTTCCCCATTCGTGCCGGCATTCTTATGGATTCGAGCGAGTCTATGACGAAGAATCTGCCAACAGACCGAGCGATCGCCATCGAGTACGCACAAACCCTGCTTCGGCAACAAACAGACCAGGCAATGGTCATGGATTTTGGATTTATCTCAAAGATCGTTCAACCCTGGACAAACGATCCCAATTCACTTTCCGGAGGCATCCGCAGCGTTATCTCAGGCAAGGAAAACCCGCTCGGCGGCACGGCCATCTTTGACGCCCTCTTTCGAGCGTGCCTTTATGAGTTCGGCAAGATCGATCACTTTGCCAGCGGAAACTTCATTCTGCTCTTCTCCGATGGAGAAGATAATGCCAGTCACACCTCTTTAGAGGAGGCAGTAAACGCATGCCAGCGAAGCAATACTGCAATCTATGCTTTCCGCGCCGAGCCTGTCTCGGGTCCCTCAACCGGCCCGAAGAACCTCGCGGAGCTTACGGAGGAAACTGGTGGCCGCGTCTTCCATGACGACGAAACTGAAACCCAAATAGCTCACGATCTAGGCACCATCGAGGTTGATCTCCGCAATCAGTACCGCCTTGTTTACAAACCGGCCGAACTCAAACACGACGGATCATTTCACCGCATCGAGTTGCAGGGTCCCGAGCGCGTCAACAGTATCGTGGTGCGCAACGGTTACTACGCTCCGGCCCATTGAGTTCAAGCTCTATTCTTTAGAACCGCTTCAGAATTCCAAAAATACTTCGAAATAGTACTTGACATCATACACTGTATGTTACACAGTAGTTGATGTACAGTGTATGAGGTACAGCATGACCGTTGCAGAAAACCTCTTTGAGAATCTTCGGCTCGAACTCCGACGCGGTTGCCTGACCTTGGCGGTTCTTGCGCAGCTTCGCCAAGAGTTCTACGGCTACACACTGCGCAAGGCTCTGGCTGAACGCGGCTTGGAGATTGATGAAAGCACGCTCTATCCGCTGCTTCGGCGCCTGGAAACTCAGGGGCTGCTTGCCAGCGAATGGCGCGAAGAAGACAAGCGCAACAAGCGGTTTTACCGCCTCTCAAGCGATGGCGAAGTGATGTTTGCCAAGTTGCTCGAAGAATGGCAGACCATCAACGCGTCCATCGACGCAACCATTAACAGCAATCTTTAGAGAGACGAAGGACGACGCCATGGATCTTCTCGATCGTTACCTGCAAGCCGTAAAGAAGCACCTGCCCTGGCAGCGGCAGGACGACATCATCGCCGAACTCCGGGCCAACCTGGAAGCGCAGCTGGAGGAAAAAGAGTCTGAACTCGGCAGGCCGCTAACCACGGGTGAAGCGGAGGAGTGGCTTAAGCAACTTGGGGCGCCGCTGCAGATGGCTGCGCGTTATCAGCCCCAGCAGTACCTCATTGGGCCGACCGTTTTCCCTATCTATTGGTACGTTCTAAAAATGGCAACTGCCTGGTGCATGATCATCTACACGATCGTGATCGGTGTTGAGATTCTTGTTGGACAAAACCCGAGTTTGACTGGTGTTGTGGAGGCGATTGTTCACGCGCCATTTGTTTTGATGACGACTGCCGCGTGGGTCACTCTCATATTTGCGGCTCTTGAACTCGCTGTCGCACAGAATCGATTCAAGTTTCCTGCAGCAGTTGCCCCTTCCGTTAGTTGGACCCCCAGCACACTGCCACCGCTTGAAGTGGACATTGCGTTGGGCAAGAAGCCACGCAGCTACGCTCAGGCTGTCGCGGAATTGATTTTTGGTTTCATTTTTCTGATCTGGGTGCTGCTTCTGCCCAGACATCCGTGGCTTCTTTTTGGACCCGGCGCCGCCTTCCTGAATAGCTCTCCCTATGAATTGGCCCCTGTTTGGTTCCAGTTCTACTGGTGGATTGTAGCGTTGAATGTCTTGCAGCTTGGTTGGCGCTGCGTCGATTTGATGCGAGGAACTTGGCAAAGACAAAGGCCTGCACTGCACATCTTCTACAAGGCTTTCGGTCTGATTCCGATCGTGCTGCTTCTGTCTGTGCCTGATCACGCAACAGTCCTTCTGAAAGATCCCGCGCTGAATTCAGCGCCCTATGGTGTAACGCTGGACACGATTAACCTAGGCATCTATCGGGCCTTCCTGGGCATCCTTATCATTGCCTCTCTGCAGTTGGCCTGGGACATTGGGCGGATGGGTGTGAATGCTTGGCGCAAGGGCGAGGCAGCAATGCGGTAGCGATCCGAACTGCAGTCAGTGGGCCGGTATTTGAAGACTGACCACTGAGTTTACGGGAGCCGGCAAACGGCCAAGCTCCCGTTGTGCCAACGGCAGGCCAGGCCTGCTGGCTGGGGGTATGAGACCAGTACCCAGTTCACGCCGAAGTCAGTCTTCAGCCGCTCGAAGTCTGCGAGTTGAAACGTTCGCCAGCCTTGTTGCGCAGCCACCTGCCGTTCCCATACAGGAGCAAGCTCGGGAACCTGCGTGGCCATTGCGGCGTCTTTATTTGCATCGGCGAGCATGCTTCGCTCTGCGCGCGCGCGGAAACTGTGGTAGTCCTCGCCGGGCGCGTCCATGTAGCTGGCGCCCAGGGCAAAGTACGCATTAGTTGGGGTATTCTGCCTGATCCAGGCGAAGGCCTGCAGCCATGGGTTAGCTGTTGGACGGCCAGGCAATTCCAGGTGCTCACTGCTGCTGAAGAGTTGCCGCTGCGCATAGAGCATTCCGCCATTGATGGCCAACAGGAAGGCGGCCCAGCGCCAGATACTGCCCTTCAACGCGTACTTGCCCAAGAGTCCGCCGCCGATCAACATCATGAAGAAATAGATTGGTTGCAGAAAACGCATGGGTTGCAATGGCACGAGCCGAACCAATGCTGGAGTCTCCACGATGACGATGGCAACCGCCATTTGGAAGACACCGTAGAGGAAAACGGCCAGTGCAAAGCGAGCCAATGGCGTTTCCTCGCGACGCTTTGCCATGCGCCAGAGCAACCAGAACAGGAAGATTGGCGCCAGTGCGCCAAGCCACTCGTACCATGCCCACTGATTGAGATGAAGGTAAGGTTTTGCGTCCAGGGCTTTGCGCCACGACGAGTTGGGCGACTCAAAGATCCAACCTAGAGGAACAGCGGCAGCAGCTCCAGAAACCCTTTGCAGCGCGTGTTCGCGCGACCGTGTGGAGTCAAACGAGCGTCGTACCTGCTCCGCGGTCGTCATGGTCAGAAAGACGCAGAAAGAAGCCCCCAAGGCCGCCATGATGGGATGCATTGCAAAGGCCAGCAGCAGCAAGGGAATCGCCTGCCAGTGCTTGCTCGCCAGTATTCGCGCCACCGCAACCAAGACAAGCGCCGAGGCCAAAGCGCGTGGATGCAGATACTGGTCAACCAAGGTCAGTGCTGTACCCGCCACCGGAAGGGTAAACATGGCTGTCACAAGCGCGACTCCGGCCCACTGCGCTCGCGCGTCAGAAAACAGTTTGCGCGCGATGCTGCTGCACGCCCAGAGAATGAGAAAAAGACTTATGAGGTGCCACGACAACTCCGCCCAGGTCACAGGCATCCCCGTGCTTCTAACGAACTGGGCCATCCAGCCGTCAAACTGAGTGGCTTGCAGTTGAATGCGGAAGAAATCCGCATCGTGCGGGAAGAGAGCAGGTTGCAGATTCGCCTTAACTGCCGATAGATAAACGCCGTCATCTTCAGCGCCGGGGTGATAGCCCATGACCGCAAACCCAAGCAGAGTAAAGGCCAGGACCGCCAGAGCACTGGCAGGATAGTTGTATCGCTTCAAAACCGTGAAACCCCGTATACTAGTTTGTAAACAGGAATGCTTCTACCGTGGTAAATCGATCCTACATGTACGTGGAGGGAGGGACAACGCTGGCGCATCCGACAGCGGATGAGCAGCAGCTGGCCCATGAGAAGCTGGCCCTGGTTATCCCGACACTCTGCGAAGCAGAGAATATCAGCAAGTTGCTTGATTCTGTCCGTGTCGTCCTTGATCCGTTGAAGATCGATTACGAGATTCTCATCGTGGATGACGACAGCTCTGATGGGACTGCCGAATTGGTTTCGGTCATCTCCCAAAAAGACCCACGCGTGCGCCTGCTTGTGCGTAAGGGACAGCGGGGGCTTTCCGGCGCTATTCTTCATGGTTGGCAGAACACAGATGCCGGGATTCTTGCCGTGATGGACGCTGATCTGCAGCATCCGCCGGAGCTGTTGCCACAGTTGCTGGAAGGCATTCTGGAAGGCCGGGATATGGTGATCGGCAGCCGCTACACACCGGGCGGGGGAGTGGGCGGATGGAATCCGGTGAGGAAGTTTCTATCAACCGCTGCGGTGTGGGTTACCTTGCCGATACAGAAACGGCAGATACGCGCGAAGGATCCCATGTCGGGTCTGTTCATGCTTCGACGCAAGTGCCTCGAAGAGATTCCATTTCAGCGCTCCGGCTTCAAGTTGCTGCTCGAGATTCTGGTGCGCGGTCACATCCGCTCGATTGCGGAGGTTCCATTTGCCTTCGGCAGCCGTTACCGGGGAGCAAGCAAAGCCAACTTCCGGGTTGCCTGGGATTACGGCCTGTTGCTGCTGCGGCTCTACGCTACGAGATTGGGCTTCGGCGGACACGCCAAGGCCGCTTAGACCGATCTGCCACAACTATCTGATTGGCAATCGTCTCGATTACATTGCGGGCAATAGCATTCGCAGCAGAAGAAACGCGCCCACACCCGCAAAGAACACCATCGCCATGCGGATGCCCGGCTCACGATTGACCTCGGGCACCAGGTCCGTAGCCGCGACGTAAAGCGCCACGCCGGCTGAGATGGGCAATCCATAAGGCAGCCAGCTCGGGACAAGCTCGATTACCAGCACTCCGGCAAGCGTGGCTCCTGCCAATGCGATCGCGGAGTAGAGGGCCATGTTGCGGCTTCGTCCGCTGGCCAGCATCACGCTGGCCATGGTGAAACCCTCAGGCGCTTTGTGCAGCAGGATCGCCAGAAAGATCAGGACTCCCAACCAGTTCGACACAACGAAGCCGGACCCGATGGCTACTCCATCGAAGAGCGCGTGCACGCCGAGCCCGGCCATTACCGCGTTGCTGGTGTGCTTTGAGACAATCTCGCCGCCGTGTGTCTCCTCGCCAAAGTGAAAATGCATACTGATGGTGTGCTCCAGCAGATGCACGACGCAGTAGCCAGCCATGATGAGGATTGGCCCGAACTGCGGACTCAGTTTCAGGCTCTCCGGTGTCATCTCGATGAGCGCGGTGGCCATCAGGAATCCTGCACCGAGGGCAACGAAGTAGCGCAGATAGCGTTCCACTCCTCGCGCACGTACGAGCACCAGGCCGCCGACCACATCGGCCAGCGCTGCAATCGTTCCCAGGATGAGGGAGATCTTGAGCATTCCGCCTTACCCGCTGTGGCGGATGTGCATCACGTCGCCATCCTGCACCACGTACTCCTTACCTTCGAGACGCAGCGTACCTTTGGCCCTTGCTGCAGCTTCAGAGCCCGCGTCCAGCAGCGCATCCCAACGGATGGTTTCTGCACGAATGAAATGATGCTCCAGGTCAGAGTGAATCGCTCCCGCGCCCTGCGGTGCCTTCGAGCCGAGAGGAATGGTCCATGCGCGACACTCGTCTTCTCCCGCGGTGAAGAAGCTGATCAGGCCCAGCAGCTCATAGCTCTTGCGGATCAGCCGGACGAGTCCGCTTTCACGCAGCCCGTAACTGCCGAGGAACTCTGCAGCCTCTTCATCGTCCATCTCCGCGAGCTCCGCTTCGACTTTGCCGCAGATGGCCGTTGCACCCGCGTTCGGCCGCGCCGCAACTTCGTCGAGCTTAAAGCGGCTTACCGCGGCTTCAAGATCGTCGCCGAGTGTGGTGCTCTCGCCAATGTTGACAACGTAAAGGATGGGTTTTTGCGAGAGGAACATGAAGCCTTTGATGAGCTTCTTTTCCTCGTTCGTCATCTCAAGCTCGCGCAGGGGCTGTTCTTTTTCAAGTGCTTCCTTGGAGCGCAGAAGAAGCGCCTGCTCGCGCTCCAGCTCGCTTGTGCGTCCCTTTTTCAAATCCTTTTCTAGGCGCTCCAGCCGCTTTTCAACCTGGGTGAGGTCGCTGATCATCAGGTCGAACTCGACATTCTTAATGTCACGCAATGGATCGATTGGGCCGACGTGCGGAATGGAATCTTCCTCGAATGCGCGCAGTACATGAATCAGTGCATCCACATTCCGCAGGCTGGTCAGGAATGCCGTTTCCTTCAGCGCTTCTTGCCCGATGGCTGCGACGTCAACGTATTCCACGGTCGCGAATGTTGTCTTCTTCGGCGAATAGAGAGCGGAGAGTTTGTCGAGCCGCTCGTCAGGCACGCGCGCCACGCCGATATGTTCTTCGCGCGGGTTGGAATAGCCCTTGTCTTCGAGCTTGGCCTTGGTCAGAATCTTGAATAAGGATGTCTTGCCTACCTGCGGCAGGCCGATAATGCCAGTTTTCATGTACGTCCTATTGCGGCCCCTGCCCGATGAAATACGCGCTTCAGGACCTCTTCGATGATACAAGAGGGACCGGTGGTGGGTGATCAATCACATGAGCCGCATTGGGAGAAATCGACGGCACAATGGCTGCCGCAGCGGTTTGAGTGAATGCCGTAAGTGTTCGCCGAACGGGGCTGATGCCAGGCTGGCTGGGGGTCGGGTATATTGCCAAAATGAGGTCTTCAATGATTCCCCAATCGACGAAGTTTGGAGTGGCGCGGATTGTTTTGGGCGGCGCTGTTCTTGCGTTCGTGACTAATGGGTGTTGCTTGCCAGCCGGCGCGCAACAGTGCATGGCGATGGGTGGCTCGCACCAGATGAGCGACATGGTTGCGGTTCCTCCGCCGGAACAATTGCCAGTGCCGGAGAAGATGACGGGGATTGGGAATAGCCACATTACGATCAAGGCTAGTGCAGAAGCTCAGATGTGGTTTGACCAGGGGCTGAGTCTGCTGCATGACTTTTGGGATTACGAGTCGGCCAAGGCGTTTGAGCAGGCTATTCGCGTGGATCCCAACTGCGCGATGTGCTACTGGGGGTTGGCACAGGCGGTGGGTATGCGTGGGGACGATGCGGATGTCCCGTACGAAACCCAGGCGCTGGCGAGGGCAGAGGAGTTGAAGGGGCATGCTGGCGCCGCGGGGAAGCTTTACATTGAGGCGGCGCAGGTGCGGTCGGAAGAAAAGGGCGGAGACAGGTCGAAGAAGATTGCGATACTGCGGGAACTTGTGAAGAAAAATCCCAAAGACATTGAGGCGCGAATTTTTCTAGCCGGGGCGCTGGGGGACGGGTTCGACGAGAAGGGCGAGCCGAAAGCGGGAACGAAGGAGAAGATTGCGATTCTGGAGAGCGTGATACGGGATGCGCCGAACGATTCCGCTGCGCACCACTACTGGATTCACGCTCAGGAGCCCAGCAATCATCCTGAGAATGCGTTGAAAAGCGCGGCGCTACTTGCGAGCCTGGCGCCGAATTCGGGACACATGGTGCACATGCCGGGGCACATTTTCTACCGGACGGGGAATTATGCGGAGGCGGAAAAGTGGTTCGCCGCATCGACGGAGACAGATGAGCGGTACATGCGCGAGCAGCATGTGAGTCCCGACGATGACTGGAACTACGTGCACAACATGATGTATGGGATTGCCAACTTGATGGAAGAAGGCAAGCTGAGCGCGGCGAACGCGCTCAGCGATCACCTAAGCGGGGCGCGCGGGAAGCTGTCGGCGACGCTATACATATGGTCAGCGCGGGACCAGATGGCGCGGATCAGCCAACGACTGCCGGTGGCGCTACGGACAGGCGACTGGGATGCAGTGCTGACGATGCTGGGGCAGGCGAGCCTGGGCGAGGGTGATAAGACAGCGAACCTGCGCTTTCTGGCAGCGGAGCTGAGCGACTATGCGCGCGGGATGAAGGCTCTGGATGCGGGCGATTTGGCAGCGGCGAAGGCTGCCAGCGAAGCGATGGATGCCGGGTTGTGGCGGACAGAGAAGGACCAGGCTGCAAAGGACGGAGCAAAAGATAAGGACAAGGACAAAGACCAATCCAAGGCCAAGAAAGATGAACCCCCAATGACTCCGGTGATGCCGGATGCGCATGCAGAGCCGCTGATGAAGAACCTCAGTATTGCGTCGCTGGAGCTACGGGCGGGTGTGTTGGTGGCGCAGGGAGAGCTGGACGCGGCGAAGAAGTTGTATGCGACAGCAATAGACGAGGACAAGAAGGCGGGCTACCACGAGCCGCCGTTCTACATTAGGCCTGTCGGGGAGAATGAGGCGAGTGCGCTGATTCGCGCCAAGGACTATGCGGGGGCGAAGGCCGCCTACGAAGCGGCGCTCAAGGACCGGCCGAACTCTGGATTTGGATTGTATGGACTGGCGCGGGTTGCAGAGTTACAAGGCGATGCGGCCGGGGCGAAGGCGGAATACGCAACGTTTTTGAAAGAGTGGTCGAGGGCGGACGCTGGGCTGCCTGAGTTGGCGCACGCGCGGAGTGTGGTGGGCGCGGAGGTTGCGGGGACGCACTGAGTCTGACTCGCCATCAGGCGAGGAATTTTTTGAGCGGGTCCCAGTAGTGAGTGTGCCAGCCGAAGTCCAGGTGATCATATTCGCCTGCCGGGAAGCCGGTGTGGTCGAAGATCAGCGCGGTTTCGTCGGCGCGAGGTTTGAATTCGAAGCGGACGATGGAGTAGATACCGGGGTCCCAGTGGGTGGGGCGCCAGGCCTGAATGATTCTCGGATTGGGGTGGTTATCGGGGACAAGCTCGATATTGCGGCCGACGATGAGGCCACCGAACATCCATAGAGCTCCGCCGGGAGTGGGGTCGATGGTGGCCGCGAGTCCGGTGAATGCAGCGAATTGCTTTTGATCGAGGATGGCTTCATAAAGTCGCTGCGGGCTGGGGTGGAATTCGATTTCGTAATGAATTGACGTGCGCAGCGCATTGGCGCTGGTAGGGGGCTTCTGCTCCATCGTTGATTGCTGAGCGTGAAGGTGGGTGAGGGAAACGGCCGCGAACGAAGTGGCGAGTCCCGCGAGGATTTGTCGGCGCGAGGGAGTAGATGCGGATAGAGCTGGGTTCATCGGGGCCTCCGAGATTTTTTCAATTGAGTTTCGAGCCATGGAAACATGAATGCGAAATATGTTCAAGATCATATTTTGATCGGCAGACACTGAGCCGGATGGACGGATACTGCAGCAATAGCGAATTCAGTGCCGATTTGAGGAGGGCGTATGGCTTACCCGGCTGGTCATCGTGATGAGACCAAGAGAAAGATTGTGCAGAGTGCGCGGAGGCTGTTTAATCGTCACGGCTTCGACAATGTGTCGGTGGATCAGATCATGTCGGGTACGGGACTGACGCGGGGTGGGTTCTACAGCTATTTCGGAAGTAAGAGCGAACTGTATGCGGAAGTGCTGGGCTGTTTCTTTACCGATCCCGAATGGAAGAGTTGCTGGGATGGTGTAGAGGTGGACCTGGCGTCGAAGGACGTTGGGGCGCAGGTGGTTCGCGCGTATCTGTCGCAGCAACACTTTGAAGACGTGGAGAATTCCTGCCCGATGGTGGCGCTTCCCAGCGATGTGACGCGCTGCGGAATAGAACCGAAGCGCGCATTTGAGACGATATTTCAGGCCATGGTGAGCGTGCTGGAGCGAAGCGTGGCGAAAGATGCGAAAGGCCGTGCACGCCGAACGGTTGCGCAGGCCACTGCTGCCCTGTGCGTGGGAGGGATGGTTGTCGCGCGCGCGATGGACAACCGGATGCTTGCCGATGAGTTGCGCGGGGCATGTATGGCTATTGCATTCGACCTTGGTGGATGGAAGAGCCGGAACGAGTCAGCAGGCAAGAAGCGAAAGGCTGGTTGAATTCCCGTGAGTGACCTGCGCAATTGTCTCGACGCCGGCTCCCTTCGAATCGAGGACACCTAGAGGCGACCAGAGCGTGCCTCAGTTCCGGTTAGTGTTCGTCTTTGCCGGGGCGAAGCATGAGATCCTTGATGGCTTCACGAGGGTCCTTGCCGTGGTTGAGGATCAACTCCATTTGCTCCGTGATGGGCATTTCAATGTTATGTCGAGCGGCGAGGCCGAGAGCGGCGCGGGTGGTGAGTACGCCTTCAGCAACTTTACCGCCCAGGCTCTCAAGGATTTCAGGGAGGCTGCGACCCTGACCTAATGCCTGACCGACGGTCCGGTTGCGGCTGAGAGAGCCGGTGCAGGTGAGCACCAGGTCGCCTACGCCGGAGAGGCCGGCGAGGGTTTCACGACGTCCACCGCAGGCTACGGCGAGGCGCGTGATTTCGGCAATGCCTCGGGTCATGAGAGCGGCGGCGGAGTTGTGGCCGAGGCCAGCTCCAGCAGCCACGCCCGCCGCGATGGCGATGACGTTCTTCAGCGCGCCGCCAAGTTCGACTCCGATGACATCGGTGGACGTGTAGAGACGGAGAGTCGACGAGGAGAACTCGTGCCGGATCAGGGCGGCAATTTCAGGATCGCTGAAGGCGACGGTGACGGCGGTGGGCTGGCCCTGGGCTACTTCAAGGGCGAAGCTGGGGCCCGAGAAGGCTCCAATGGAGAGCAGCAGGCCGACCTTCTCCAGAGTCTCAGAGATGACCTGGGTCATGCGCAGGAAAGTCTGGTCTTCAACGCCTTTGGTGGCGCTGACGACGAACTGGCCTAGACGAAGGTGAGGACGGATGCGGTTGAGCGTGGAGCGAAGGAATTCTGAGGGGACGACAGAGACGACGATATCGGCATCAGCGATGGCCGCGGGGTCAGCAGTGATGGCAATTTGAGGTGGGACGGGAAAGCCGGGAAGGAAGAGGACGTTTTCCCCAGCAGCGATGATCTGCTGCGCTTCTTGCAGGCTATGCGACCAGAGCGTGATCTGGTGGCCGCCACGCCGGTGGAGTGAGAGGGCGATGGCGGTTCCCCATGCGCCGGAACCTAAGACGACGATAGGGCCAAGGCTGCCTCCTCCCTTTTGACCGGGTTTCCAAGCCGGGTTCCCGGGCGGGTAGGAAGTCGGGGGTGTTCTGGTGGTGCTTGGCATACATGGGGA
>Ga0187847_10000403_pt1 | contig 48960 bp, 72 predicted proteins | sample June2016WEW_4_10_FD_132458 | JGI IMG/M metagenome (GOLD analysis project Ga0187847, IMG submission 132458) | Peatland microbial communities from SPRUCE experiment site at the Marcell Experimental Forest, Minnesota, USA - June2016WEW_4_10 | ecosystem: Environmental > Terrestrial > Soil >...
ACCCCTTCGGCTATGGTTGATGTGGCCTTGTTCCAGAAACCCTCTCGTGTTGGTAACGCGTCAGACCAGAATTGATGATTAGCATCTTGTAGTTTAGCCCCTTTTGATACTAACCCTTCAGTATGCGGAACCGCAACTATCTCATTATGAAAATCAGCTAACTGATCGTGCCAAGGTTTCTGTAAAGCAGCTTGACGTTCTGCATCGGGTAAAGCTCTAAACTTTGATTGATTCTTCCACAACTGCACTATATCATCCGTAGCATTTCCAATCATAGTGCTAACACGGCCAAAACCTCTAGCAGTAGCAGCGAGACCCTCGTTCCAACCGTGTCTTAGATCGTGTGTGAAATTAGATTCATAAGCATCATCAATATTGTATTCTGCTGCCTTATTAAATGCCTGCTTTAGCCACAAACTCTTATCCATCGGCGTGAGCTTAGCTTGAGCATAAGCTGGTAGAATCATGTGATCGTAGAAGTTAGAAGCTATTTGATCTTCATTCTTCCACGCCGTGTTAGTCGGATCAGCCTTAATCTTTTGAACAACCTGTGTCCATACATGAAAATTATGAGCCAACGCATCGTACGGATCTTTAATCTTTGCCGGATCAAGATGCGGATCTTTAAGAGCCTCTATTTTCTGGGACCGTTGGAGGTTCTGTATTGTAGAATACTTATCCGGTTTCGGCGCTGGTAGTTGTTTAATGTCTACCGCCGATAACGCCAACCATATTTTAGCCAGTTTTGGATCACTGGTTGTCGTCTGATCCTGGCGCGTTGGTGTAGTTGAGTGGATCGGAGTAGTCTCCTGTGTCGGTATCAGTGGTACTATCTGCGGCATCAGAACCTCCTTCCCCACCTGTAGCACCGTATGTGCTACGAAGTGTATTATAATTCTTCAGCAAAGAATCATGCGAAGATTGCATATTTTGCATGTGTTGTTTCACATATTGAATAGCTTGATCTGCTGCTTGTACGTCACCTGGCTCGGGTTGTTTACCTCTAGGTTTATTAGTTGCTGGATCCATATACATAGCAGTACGCGCTGATTGCAGTTCAGCTAATTTAATAGCATCAGCTTTAATAGCATCGTCATACGTTTTAATTGACTTTTGCATTTTCTCACCAAGCATGATAGGATCACTCTGGCGATCAGAGAATATGTCCCTAGCTGTTTGACGAGCCTGCGCTCCACGAGCAGCAATCTCACCTAAAGCATCTTTGTAACGCGTATCTTGCATTACTTTACTTTGTGCGAATCTCTTATCTAGAAGCTCCTGCGCCTGATCGAACTTGGTCTGTTGTAAAATTCCAGCTCCAATAGCACGAATCTGAGCCGCTTCAATTGTAGCATTGGCATGTGCCATAGAAGATTTAAAGGTGAGATAATCTTTAAGCGCAACCTGTGAAGCTGAGCGGTTAGCCTGCTCAAATTGTAATTTCTGCTGCGCTTCAGTATTAGCTTGAAACGTAGTCGGCTGTTGTTGAGCATATGCAGAACCGAGTGCTTTACCAGCTTGCTGATTCTGTTGTTGACGAGCTTGCTGAATTAACTCTTTCTTCTGTTGAGCCGTTTGAGCCTGTTTAATACCAGCCATAACGGCTTTGTGTTCTTCAGAATCATTCGATTGTGGATCGGTATAGTTAATATTAAATCCCTTCGCCAATCCTTTACGAAGTTTCGGATCTGCAAAAACACCATCTCGTACAGCCTCGTTTTGATCTATAATCTTCTGTGCTGCAGCCATACCGTTCGTGTCACCAGACGCCTTAGCAACTTCACGCTGGCGAGTAGCTTCATCTATGGCTTGCTGTGATTGAATAACTTTAACAGAAGCATCACGAAGTGTATCTTGTTTTTGCTGGCGCTCTCTAGTTACAAAAATTCCAACGTTATTCATAACTCCAGTTATAGCATTACCTATACCCTGTGCGCGAGCATTGCCACGTCCTACAACTGGTCTATTATCCATTGTACCAGGTTGAATAGGTTCTATTGGACGTTGTAAACTAGACGGTACTTGTGTAGTCCTAGGTCCCTGCGTTGGAGTAACAGCAGCTTTAACCAGATTCGGATCAATAGGAGTTGTAATAGTTTTTAACAAACTATCTACAATAGGATCAGACTCTCCTTGTGTGGATGCTGGTACTGACATAGCATTTGTAGCCATTATAAACTCCTATCCAAACATCGCCGCTAAATCTTCGGTAGATTCTGCCTGTGCAACTACAGCGGGATCTAACTGACTCGAAGGTACTGTTCCTTGACTTAAAAGATCAGAATTCTCGGCCGCCGTCATATCATTACCACTCACAGTAGAAGCAGCAGCATTAGCCGGAGTTGGTGATATACTACTAGCTATACTACCAAGAAGACCACCACTTAGAACATTACCCAAAATACTCCAGTCACTTGTAGCTACTTCTGAAGCCGCTGAACCTTGGAAGCCTTGAAGAAGTTGAGCGGTTAACTCTTCTTGACTGAGTGTAAGTTTAGATGATTCGTCTGCTATAGAACTGAATTCTTGAGATTGCAGGTTAGCATTACCAATCGCCGCTACAGAAGAATTAGAACTAACCCCACCAGCACCTAAAGCAGCATCTAAATTAGCCTGTCCGGTCGCTTCTGACGGAGTTAGACTCTGAATATACTCTTGAAGCTCCGCAGAGTCTGAGCCACTCATATTATTAATGAGGTTAAACTCCGAAGCTCCAACACCTTGACCATAAATGTCAACAAGTTGAGTTTCAAGATTATTAGAAGCCACTCCACCCGGTACAATAGGAAGTGAGTTTGTAGCTGCTGTATTAGGACTTGTACCTGCTGGAATATTTGAATATGGAACCGGCGCCGCTATAGCAGTTGGTGGAACATACGGATTCGTTGGTGAAGACGTGGACGATGTCTGTCCAGGTTGAGAAGCTGGATTAGAATATGGAACCAAACCTGAATTAGTAGCCATTTAAACACGTCCCATTCTGATACGCAGTCTGCGAGTAGTAGTTGCTTGATCTCTGTTACGCTGTGAGGTACGTTGAAAAATCAGTCCAGGTGCTCCTTCAATACCTGAAGACGATTGAAACTTTGTGTCACCATATAATGACGTATGAAGTTCTGTTTTCTTATCGGCTAAATTGACCTTAGGCGCTACTCTCATAGCACAGGCATACTCAAGAATCTCTTGCCATGTGTCAGCCATGAGTATTTGTGTAGTAGAAGTGAAACCATTTACAGTGTTAGCCAATGGATGTTCACGCTGATAACGCATGTATAAATAATACGAATTATCAGGAATAGAGCCTAGATAAATTTGATTATTATTTCGACTCCAGTATACAGGTATCCCAGGTATATTCATTAGCACTTCAACAGCGTCTATAGAGCGATACTTCAGATTATAACCTGAATTAGTCAACGTACTACTTGGAGATGGCGGTCCGTTATAAGATTCAAAAATAAAAAATGAATTCACCATCGATACATCTAAACCAGCATCAGGTGCGTTCATGAAAAAATCCGGAGAATACACGTTCACATCTTGTGTCAACTGCACTGTAGGACCAGTTGCTTCCAATAACGGATGTTTATAATTCTCTGTAAACTCCAATACGGATTTCCGAAGTTCCTCAAGCATCAATGCTTGTTGAACCGGACGATTCATCAACAGTGCTTGAATACCTGTAAAACAATCTTCACATTGAAAAGACATTAGAACTCCTAAAATACGTAGATCGTATTGGAGACTGCGTTACTAGTGGTCGCTAGTGTTATAGTATTTACCGTTGGAGCAGCGGTACGATACACATTAGAATTCCCATCTGCGTCAACAACATGAAAACCAATAGGAACACGAAGTAATTGATGATTAATAGTCAACGAACCAGAAGCAGGCCAATTGTACGGTGCTCCAGTTCCAGCGACACCATTGGCTGCTATCCTAATCAAAACCCCGGAACCATTACCTTTGTTAAACTGTGTGGCAACTCCAGCATTAATCCCCGCCGATGATGGAGCGGTACCACTAGATGTACCCATATCCACATTACCAGCCAGCACACCGCTAACAGAATTTGTCCACTGGTACTGCTCACGAGAAACAACTCCGGCAAGAACTTGTGAATTAACTGGTTGCGTCATACTGGCCTTTGTGTTGGATCATAAGAACCAAACTTAGAAACTTTAGCGATCCTGAGTTGGTTTAATGTTGAGCCTGCATTCGTAGGTACAGAAATCTGTAATTGAGGTGCCTTACCTGTACCAGTACAAGAACCAGTTGTGCTATCAAAAAGTTGGTAATCAGTGTAAGTATTATAAGAAGCTCCCACTGGAAGTGTTAAAGAGCCTTGCAAAATTATACTGCCAGTTTGACTATCAGTAATCTGCCAATTAATTATTTGACCTGCGGTTCCAGCGATCTTTACGTATAAACCATCAATAGTTATATCACGTCCAAAAGAAATTTCCTCTTGTGGAAAAACTACAGTAGTAATTGAACTAGTTGGACTAACAGAGTTTTGAACCGCCTCTGCTACTTTATAAAAACCGGCCGGAGTAGCTACTGTTGATAAAGCTCCGAACACTAGTTGTGACTGCTTTTGCCACGGAATATAAAAATTAGGAGTTCCTAGGACAGGCCAATTTTCTAACACAAGTCCTTGAATACCATTGCCATATCCTATATCAGAAACAGCATTTACAGAACCCCATGTACCATTAGAAGCATTATACATGAAAATACTTGAGCCTGCATAAATAGCATAAAACAAAGTCTCCGTACCTAACATAAATAACGAAATAGCTTTAGACCCAGCCGATACATTAGGCTCGCTCAAAGTTGGAGACAATAAAGGAAAAAGCTGATTCTTAATCTTCTCACCAATAGGTTGCATACTTTGTACAAACGAGTACACATTAGAATTACCTACAAAGAATCCAGCCGCTCCATATTGAGAATTAAGTACAGAATTCTGACAACCCTCACCTTCTGGTGCTAGATCTACATGGGAAAAATTAAACGGTAAAACTGAATTCCCAGTTACAGTTCCGTAAGAAATTCCCTTAGCTCTAAGAATAAATAAGGTACTATTATTTACAAAACCACCGTTAATAATATCCTCAATATCTTCAAGTTGATCAAAACCAGCTCCAGTTACGTTACCAGAACTATTCAATGGATTCCACGTACTGAAATTTCCGGCCACACTCCAAGCTACAACCATCTCAGGGCTTGCAATTACAGTACCAGGAGATGGATTAATACCTAAAGCTAATAGAGAACCACCAAATTTCTTTAGTGTTGCGGCACCTACATATTGCGAGGCCAGTGAAAATACTCCATTTACATATTGAAATATAGCCGTGCAACCACCACCCGATAAATAAAGATTCTCCCCCTCAGACACAAACGACAACGGAGATGGAGGTACAGCTGTTGGGTAATTATAAGCATTTATACCTCCTTGAAAACCTGCATTGAGAGTAGCATAAGTGCCTAAAGATGGAACTATACCAAAACTAATATGTGTGCTATTAGCAACTGCGCCTGTTGCAATAGTCGTTAATGTAACTGATGTACCTGATACATCTACTGAGGCTGAACAAATAACCGAAGGTAGAGCTGTAACAGCTGCGGCAAAAGCAGTAGCCATAGCTGAAGGTGTATCTGTGGAGGGAAAACTATAAGGCTCTACTGTATTACCTGAAATCAAATTAATAAATGTCGTACTAGAACCAGGAGGGCCAGGTTCAAACAATACATCTGCAGTAGCTGAAGTAGCTGGAGCGGTTGTAGATGCCTGAATAAAATTGAATACTATCCCCGCTGGTATAGCCGTGTTAGAAGAAGGCCATACGAACAAACAAAGTTTAGTTTGAAAACCACCAGTCACAGAAGTGGTATCTCCAATAACAAGAGCAAAGTTTTGATAACCAGCTGATTGAGTATAGAAATTACCAAATCCACTCAATAGCGGCGTGGTAAAACCAGTCACGGGCAAATGCAAAGTAATAGCTAGTGGCTGTAATGACACAGCCACTAGCTGGTTATCAATTACAACAAATCCCTGTAGCACAGTTTGACACTTAGGATCAATATACGCCGGTGGTGCAGACGAGTCTATACCACCAAAAGGAGCCTCTAGTCCTCCGTAAGTGATCTCTAACTCAACATTGTTATTAGCTATTTCTCGTGTCTTAATTACTCCCACAAGAGACTCCTAGTTACTTGGTGCCAAGGAATAGATCGACTTCGCCGGTGTATGTACCACCAATAGTAATAGGGCCAGAAAGCCAACCCAGTTCACCAAAAGTTATCTGTTGTGAATTAGCTCCCCATATAGAGGTATAAATCCTACCAGCTACGTCTGTAATAGTGAATGTATTACCACTAGCGCCGCCTGTCCAGGAACCACCTTTAATTTTTACATTCTGGGTTCCAAAAGGAGAAGTTACAGCGGTACCGGCACTGAATTTCCAAATACGACCTGTAAAATCTGATGCCATCCTACATTCTCCTTAGTTAAAGTTATAATGACAATGAAACACTACCCCATAAAAAAGCAAATTGCCACTACCCTGAGTGGTGAAATTCAAATTCAGAACCACTTCAGAATCCGGTGTCACTAGCATCGCTGGTGTTGTTACAGCGATGCTTTTAACATAAGGCTGCGCCTGAGTTAACGTTGGTAGACCATTAGAACCAAGGGTAATCAGGTTAGTAATCACAGGCGCTGCATTGTTAGCAAATACTGTATTAGTTAAACCGATAGTAGCCGTAGTAAGAGCTGCTCCTCCAACAGTATAAATAACATCTACACTATCAATCTGAATACCCTTAGGAATAGGCCCACGTTGAAGATTTCCAAGTGTTGCCATGCTAGCAGCCGGAATAGGTGGATACACTGGAAGCATTGAAAGAGGTCCATTTGTATTAGCAACAGCCGACGGACCAGGAACACTTGCGGCTGTACCATACTGCTCCTGATCATATGCTGTAGTAGCATACACACCAGTTCTTAAATACGGCCCGACATTAGCAAACAACGTACTAACCAAAGACTGAGCCAATGTCTGACTAATTAAACCAGCACCCTGTGAAGCAAACACAGCATGTGCCGATGTGTCTTGAAAATCATCAAACCCGATAAAAAACTGCAAATCGGGAAATGATGTATTTCCTTCAAACCTACCTTCACTTACACTCATAATATCTCCTCGGCGCTATGGCGCTGGTTAAACTAGAAAATCCTCAACATCCTCAGCAAAGTCTGGGTTACGAAGTTTATCGACTGGGGCTAGTTCATTTTCCTCTTTACCGTCTGTTAGAACTTGTGCTATTTTAATATCTCTCTCACCTAACAATCCTGGGTTACCATTAGAGTCCTGACAACGTGGACATACTAAAAGGCCACGTTCCCACTGCATATCAGCAATCTTACATTTAAAATCACACCTATCACAATAATGCCACGGCCCACTCCAAAATGAGTGTTTAGGATTAGCCGAGTTGAACTGCCCACCAGCCATTACTTAAACCTCTGGGGTACTGAGAGCAGGGACAATCAGTACCCCATTTTTCATAGCGATCGGCGAGGAGCCTACGGCTATGAACTTTTCTTGAGTATTTGCTCTAGTTCCTCTTTAGAAAGACCCTTAGCAAGTTGCTCAAGTTGTTGTAACGGTGTCAACCTAATACGAGGAGTTGGATTAATAGCTCTGGATTCAAGAAGTTTATCTGTCCATGTAAGATATTCTTCTTTGGTTTTATCCTTATGAGGACAAATTCCTCCATTGGCACTTCGGCCACAATTACAGTTATAACAAAGAATCTGATAGAGTTCTGGTTGATAATTGGCTACAGCATTAGCCATAATTTGATTATCAGCCAAATTTTGTCTGTGTTTACTGCCATCACTATTAACATGATCTAAGGTCAAGAATCTTGGCTCATCCTGACCACAGCAAACACACTTACCTCCATACATAGATAAAAAGGTAAGTTTAGTTCTAACTCTATCCCTTAATCCATAGCAAGCCTTACATCTATGCTTACGATTTTCATTCTGGTTAAAACCCATCTTAGCATTCTGACCAGCAAATGAAACTTGAAAAGCATTCAATGGTTTAAGCTTACCACAAGTATTACAAATTTTAGAATCCATTTGAAACCTCGTATAGGTAATTTTTAGTTATTTATGGCCCCTGCGTTCCCCAGACCCCTTGCCACCTTGTCGCGCCTGCTGACATACGAAGTCTTGTCTTTTGCTTAATCGCATCCGTATCAAAATCATCATCGAAATCAGTTTCTGGCCGAATACGATGAAATACCTTCAACGAATGGTCAATCTTCTCGGCTACCAAGAACCAAGCAGATGGACTGTTAAGCCAAGGAACTTCAATGTTCTTGTAATCTTCAGGCAACAAAGAGTTAATCGTATTGTCCGCTACGTAAGGCTTACCAGTAGAACCCAGAATCTCACGTACCAAGAAACGAAGTTCAGGAGGTGTAATCAGATTAACCCACTTCAAACGAATCGGGAAGCCGGTATTATCAATCATACGAGCTGCATGATTGGTAGCAAGCTGAAGTCCCGCTACGCTAAAGTCTACATCAACCGCCGGACGATTAGGATACGTACCAGGAGCACTAATCACACCGGCTACACCAGGTGCAATCTGAGTAGCCTGTGCGCCCCAGAGCAGATTATGCTGATTGTAGAACAAAGGATTACCGTCAACAGTAGTTACGGCTGAGGTAAATCCTTGGTTAAGCACATTCCACGCAATCATTTCTTCTGTGAAAGCAGCAGCACGCGCCAGCAATCCTGGACCTTTCTTTACAAGCCCATACTTATCATCTTCCCACAGTTCTTTGGAAGTTCTAATTCCAAGACTGTAAGTAAGATGAATATACCGTTTCGACCCACCTTGCTTCATTTCTGTGTAAGATGTGCTAGCATCTTCCGGTTTCTCTAACAAATTCTGAACACCAGCCATTTCAAGTTCTTGCTCGTATTCAGAATCAGATGTTTCTTCGTTGAATACCATCGGATAATCCGACTTCTTCAACTGGGCATCAAGGCTATCGAAGTATATCTTCTTAAGCCCCGACTGCATCAACTGCGGAAATTTCGCTCTTACTTGAGGCATATAAAAGAATCTCCTTCGATTAAGCCACTTGAACAGCGGCGGTTAGAAACACAAAGTTAACTGGTGCATTGACGTAACCAAGAGGACCAGCAGGGAGTCCTACAATCTGAACAATCGCAGAACCACCAGTCTTGTTCTTATCAACATACCAGAAACCGTTAGCATCTTTGGTCATACCATAAGTAAGACCGAGACTCGCCTGCACCGGAGTGTAGTCCGCTGCTACTAAACCGTTGCTGTTATCAAACAAGGCTTGGAAAATATTATCTTGATTCGGCTCCATATACAGAGTACGACCATCTGAAATAGGAGTACCGAGTGCAATATTAAAAGCCAAAGGCTCATTAGGTACTGAACCATATGTCTGAATAGCCCCAGGACCTGTAATCTGACCAAAATACGGAGTAGGTGCTCCAAGTCCAGCAGATCCTAGGTTAAGCCCAAATGACTCAGACACACCTAGAATACCCGCTGTAGTTGTAACTCCATCCCACTGTTGAACAAAGCCAGAACCATTAAGTTGTACAGGCGATCCAAATTGAAACGTCTGCGAGGCTGCCTCAGGCTGCGAGCTGGTATATGGCGTGGTACCCGCCTTCTCCAGCACTTGCAGTATGGGCACATGCGTAGTAAGATTCGCTCCGGCCATACACCAATTCCTCTCTTAGTTATACGTTCGTTATTGTTTTATCCCTGTGTCTAATAGAGTGAAAAACCTGGTTCAAGTATAGGTTCGTCTGAAGTTAGATCAAACGTGCCTTTCAGACGTTGTTGTGGAATTTTATTAGTGTTTTTAAGTTGACGCTGTGAGATGTCGAGTGCCTTACGACGCTTACCATACAAAATACGTTTATGCACTCGCATAGCAATAACGTCAACGTAAATGTAAAGATCTTCACTGTCAAACCTGAGGGGTAACTTAAAATGTGGATCGATGTGTTCTGGCTTAATACACTCATAACCCTCAGCTAAAAGTTGCCCAAGCCTACGTTGATCCTTAGATGACCATACAACTTCATACGCCTGATCTTTAAGTTTAAGATTCATGTAATCAGGCACGTCATGTTCAATTACAGGAATGTAAATATCTTGTCTGTAAGCATCCTGCTCTGAGATCTTAGTCCAATCAGGCTCTTTGGGTTTAGAAGCCTCGGCGCGAGCTTTCTTTCTCTCCTCTAAAATACGGTCAATCTCATTTTCAAGAGCTTCAACCGTTACTCCAGCCTTTAAAATACTCTCAGCAACACTACGAGTAGGTGTCACAGGTTGAGCAGGAGTTACGGGATTGGGATCAGGAGCCTGCACTGTTGGCTTCTCCACCGCGTTTACAAAAGGTGTATGTTTAATCTCAGGCATTATACGTAACCAATCCCTTCTGCATCAAGCATCTTGCGATATTCACCTGGTTTAAAGCCAAGAAGTTTTGCTGCTTTAGCAATATCATCTTTCTGGCCTAGAGAATCAAATGGAACTTCAGAATCTCCTGTACCAGTTCCAGAACCTGCACTCCCGCTGCTTGTTCCACGTGAACCACCGTCGGAAGATGCAAAACGATTCTTCAACTTGCCTTGTACAATCTCATCAATGTGATTACCAACAATGGTCTTGTAGCAATTCTCAACTACAGACCGATCATTGCGATTCTTAAGTGGTTGACCCTCAATTAATTTGTCAACCTCTTTCTTAATATCACCATGATAATACGGAAAGTCCTTTTCACTCTCAAAGACCTCACGCTTAATATTATCAGCACGTAGAGTAAGAAGTGCAATATTGGTATCACGTGTGGCATTCTGAACCGCAATTTCAACACCACGTTTCGGATCAGTAATCATCAATTCATCAAGTTCAGCGTCAGTGGCTTCTTGACTTTTAGCAGCAGCCGCCGCTGCTTGTTTCTTCTTTGCTTCTTCACGTTCACTCTTAAACATCGTAATAAACTCATCAACAGAATCAAGCTTTGAGAGTTTCTTATTTACTTCTTCAAGTTTGCTAGCAGCCCCTGCTCCTGCTTCAATTTGTTTCTTCAGCTCATCAGGAAACTCAATCTCACCTGATTCTGATTCTGGCTTCTTCATCCAGGGTAGTTTCATTGATTACCTCCTGCATCATGCATTCCAGTAGCTTCATTTGCTGCTTGCATTCTAGCTACTGTTCTTTGCTTTTCTTCTATTTGTTGCCTAGTGGTTTTAATAACCTCTGGCAAATCAATAAGCGTTGATGTAATATTGAGTTGCATCTTGAGCATCGCCGCTGATGCTTTTACATCCTCGCTTGATTTAGTTATATCCATAACTCTAACTTGTGTAATAGCCTCTTCTTTAAGGCTCTTGAGGAGACATAATACTGGTTGGAACTGCTCCTCCTCCCACAGATCCTTGAGGGACTCCTGATACGGCAGAAGGTCTGCCACTGTTTTGATTTCCATTCCCCACTCCTTGTGTTAGTTGTTGCATTGCTTGATCAACAATAGCTGAAACACTAGGTATTAGTGTTTCAGTATTATCCTTATTAAAGGCTCGTAAAAGCCCAATCATTAAAGCTCTACCAGCTACTAAAGTATCGAGATAATACTTCTTCATATCAGGCGGTATATTTGGGGTGTTAATTGCCTGAAGAATTTGAGCCTGCTGTTGATAAAAACGATCGAGCCGATCTGATAATAGAATGTCATTCTGTCTATCTAATTCTTTATTCATCGACGCCGAAGCTGGACGGAGACGAAGACCTAAAGTTCCTTCTTTGTATAACTCAAGAGCCTTTTTTAATTGGTCAGCGTTCGTACCATACTTCTTCAGCCTATCTCCAATACCAAAATTGGAATACATTGTAAGAAACTTAAGCCCCAACTTAACATGTGCCGCACGCATATCACCAGTACGAAGATTATTTCTATTGTTAGCCTGATTCATCACCATTGATGTACCAGCAGCGCTGTAAATTCCACGCTTGGGATTAACAATCCCACCACCAGTTCCACCAATCGCCGGATCTACTCCAACACGCTCTTTAGCTACCGCCATGTGAAATTGATCGGGCCCATCGGAATAACCTATATCAGCGCCAACTTGAATATGTTCAACTTCATCCTTGCGAGCGGGTATTCCGACTCCTGGAAATACATCAAGAATGGATGTCAACTTACTCTCAGGGTCAATCCTCCACGCACCAAGCATAGCATAGTTGCGATTATTAGTACGCCAGTTATTATTGTTAGAAAGTTCAGTCTGTGCAATGCGAAGCATCTCAGCAAAACCCTTACCAAGATAACTCTCATCATCATATGCAAGTTTCATATCTTGGTAAGGTAACATATTCTTTGGATAATTATTAAAAGTTATCCAGAGAACTCGATCGCTGCGTTTGTGGTAGCGAGCTTTAAACGCATACTCATCGCCACTCAGACGGTACTTAAACTCAAGGTTATAAATATTCCACCGTGCCGCACCTGTATCAATCCCACCGTTATCAATATCAAACGCTTGATTAATCTCACGCTCCATCTCAGTTTCTTGAATAGCATCAGGTTGAGAGAGCAGATAATCAATATCGGATTGCTTGTAATACGGTGACTGACTTCTAAGATCTTGTAATGCCCACATATCAATAGGCTCTATGTGGCCACACAGCTTCATATTCTCAAGCTTCGGAATCGATGGGTCAAATATAAAACGATTCAGCGGTAACAGTTCTGGTGAAGGACCATCCTTTATAGTACGAAGACTCTTCTTGCCTACCGGTGGATCGTTATCTTCCATACCACCACCAGTATAAACATATTCTACCTGTTGCTTAAAGTCATACGGTGTATAAATAATACCAGTCCCGTATTTAATCGCTGAATGATCCGCAGACTGCTCAACTCTATATAAATCAAGTTCATCCGGATCATACGCCATATCCATCAAAAATGTTTGAATAATTTGCTTGAGTGCCTCACCATCTTTCGATGCCAAATCGCCAGATATAGTAGCACCCCAAAGAGGATCGTACATCCAAATCCCGCCCATGATTCGGGCCAGAAGTTCGTCACTATAAGTGCCAATGATAGGAATAACAAGGTTAGCAGCTCCAGGCCAAGGCCAATCAACGTCTTTGTTCTTTGGGCGAGCATTGTATAACCTCACTAACTCCGGCAACTTTTCTGTTCTAAACTGAGACAATCGCCGATCAAGATGAGCAACTTTATCACGAATGAAGGTACACAATTCCTCATAGTGATCTTTACCTATAAGTTTCTCAGTAACTTCAATCGGCGGTGTGTATGGCATTATTCACCCTTAAAAATGTAAATGATTACTAATAATATCCCCAAGCATAGTAAACAGCGCAGCTATTAGAAGCCATTTTAACGTATCAGTGTTCTTTACAAATTTCTCCACAGCAGTTTCAAGCCTATCAAGTCGCAGAGTCACCGGCGGATCTTCTTTTCCACGACCAAAATACATATCAATTTCCATCTTTTCGACTTTAGCTTCCACGGTATCCATTCTTTCGTTACACTCCTTGTTTGTAGGATATTTGTTATCGTATGTTGTCATTCTTGTCCCCAGATACTAGGCAACGGCAGAAGCAATTCTTGCCCTGAAACTACTCATTTGTTTGTCCATAAACTCTCGTGTGTTATCTTCTGAGCGGGTGTCAAACTTCCAGAGCATTAAACCTTTACGATCTTTTACTAGTCCATACGAGATTACATCCAACAAATCAATAAGACCCTTACGTTGACCAAACGATTCAGCTTCTTCTTTAAACTCTACACAATTATTAACATCAAGCCAAAACTCATGACGTTCTACTACGGGAATAAAATTCTCAATCCGTTCCATTTTAGCATCCGCTTGCTGAGGAGTGAATAATGGAACTATTTGAATTGAAGCTAACTCTGGTCTGTCATGGGAATGTTCTTGTACAAATTGCTGTAGATGATACAATAGATATTTCTGCGCTCCAACTGCTTCGACATGGATCTTGGTAAGTTTCCATTTAATAGCGTAGAAGAAAATACGAGCTACAAACTCACCTATAGGACACGCCTTGGCCCATTGGTCAAGTAAATACACTCTACGGGGGTCAATAGAGACCCCCGTGACGGCTATAGCATGACGGCAACGTCCATTCTTTCCGACTTCTTTTCCTAAGTGTGAGCCACCATGGTTTGGATCTACTACCATATAGCGAGCTAGATTACGAGGATACACGTCTTTTTCAGCATCACCTTGTGCTACATGATGACGAATTGCTATACGGTATTGCTCCGGCGCCGCATTAGCGAACTCGAATAACCGGCCAGCTAAGTGAGCTGGAAGTTCCTTAGGGATTGAAAGTGCGCCGGTTACTTTCTCGAAGTTAAAGTATCTGAAGTCTCCCATGTTGAAACGCGACTTGCTTGGATCAATTGGGAAATTGAGGAATTGACAGGAGAAATGGTATGATCCAAGACGGCGCTTCCAGCGAAGAAGCTTTTCACGGGTGAAAGCTTCAGGAAAGATTGGTTCCCCAAATGGATGCAAGTCACAACAACCCCCGAGGGCAGAATGTGTGACAGGAACGAAGTAGGGTTCTTCGACTCTAATATGTGAGTTGAGATCATCATGACTCCATCTATTACCAACCACTATCTCATCAAAGTCTCGTCCTGGGTTATCGGGATTATTATCAGTCGCCCCAACAAGAACCTGATGGTAGTCGATAGTATCTTGCATAACAATCGACGATTTCCGTGCTTCACGGCCAACCAAGTCATCTTCAATAACCACATCATAGTGGCGCGATTGGAGAGCCGCTCCAACACCGATGAAATCATACGTGCCTTCACCTTGACCAGCTCCTGCTGGTGTACGACGGTGGTGCATTGATTCTTTTGTCCACACGTTACGCTCAGTCGGCATAATCTCCGGAAAGAGATGCCTAAACAGAGTGTTGTTTTCGTAGTGATTACTAATACGAACACCTAGTTTAACGGCATTTGTGATTGTCTCTGACACGAGCAGGATTCTGATATCTTGAGAATGTGTTCTTCGCATCCATTCAATATAGAGATCAGAGTATCCGGCATTACTAAACAGATCGCACTCTCGGTCTCCAAAAGGTAAAGCTCTCCAAAGTGGAAACCCTTCAGAATATATTGTGGATTTGAAGTGGTCACGAGGGATTTCAATTAGCTCCTTTAGACCATCTTTCATTGGAATGAGACACATTTGATAGTGGAGATTCTTTGCTTTATCAGGATTCTTAGAGAGACGATTCTTGCCCAGTACGATTGTAATAAAGTAGTACAGGTCCATCAAGGAATTCATTCTGTATATGTGACGCTTCTCTTGTGGATCTTTTACAATATCCGTCGGGATCAAATTGTATCCCAGAACGGTTGAACGAGGTACGAAAGTATCTCCAAGTTCTCCAACCTCAAGAGCACGAAGACCGTCTCGTAACCTCTGTTCAAACTCGCGCTGGCTCATTAGACAGTAGGGGCTTTCGTATTAGCACCGATAGGAGTTAAACTAGGATTATTAACCGTAGCAATAAGTTCTGCTATCTCTTCTGCCATACCGTTTATGATTGTAGAGGCTGGAATGAACAGAGGTTTCTTCAGACACTGAACGGTGAGAATGTTAGTGGCTGAATCGTACTTATAAGTGAACGTAAATGATCCGTGTACAATCTCGCCAGCAGGTGCTGTATCAGTTTCAGTAATTGGATTCGGTGTTACGCCAGTGTCTTTTTGAATTTTTGTAGCAAACGCCGTATACATTGCTGGAGTGAAGTGATTAAATGTTTGTAGCTGTAAAGCCATATCGAAGTCTCCTTAGAGAAGAGTTTTTGTTGCTACCTGCGTTTGAACAGAAGGCGCTGAAGCCGGTGCGACGGGAGTTGTTACGGTTGCAGCACCAGGAAGATTCTGCAAAAGTTGAATAAATAATGAAACAATCGCTTGCTGTTGTGTGGTTTCAATTGTAGAACCACTTGCAGATTCATACTCAGCAAAAGCTGCCTGCGCATCTGCTATCACTAAAGCTGTCATCTGAGTCGTAGTTAAGCCTGTTGGAACATTTGCCGCAAGTCCTTGTGCTGCTGCGATAGACTTTTGAATTGAGGTTAACAACGGTGATACCGCTGGAAATGCAATTTCGGCAATCGAGAATCCAGTAGACTCAATCTCTTCTGCGGTCTTATTGGTGAAGAACCATTTAATACCTTCACCAACTTTATCAAGCACGTTAACAAATGAATTTGTAGTTGTCATTGTCCTACTCCTTTGTTAAAGATTAACTACAGTCTTGTCGTACTCGTTCCAATCTACATTAAGTTCTGCTGCTACCAGTCGTTCAATTGAAGTAGCAAAGAAATGCTCCTTACGATAAGGAGCAAGTATATGATTCCCAGGCTCGTCGGTGTTACCTTCAGCCCGATGAGCCTCAAACATCTTGTCGAAAGCAGTTACATCTTCCTCACGAATACCACGTTTGTGGCAAAGATAAGCCTCAATCATCTCGTGAAGACCGACAAGAAACTCATAATCAGCATTCTTCATTTCTGACACAGCAATGTGAAGAACAGGCCCTTCAACTGGAGTGCCTCTTTGACCACCGCCACCTTCGGCGGTGAATTGCCAGTCTCCGACTGTCGGGTACCGCTGTTCTGAGTGTGCGATTGTATCAATATATATGTGCATGTTTACTGCTCCCTGGTCTCGACAGGCATCGCCGCGAGTGCATCAACCGTAAGACTTGTGTTTTGTTCAAGATCAGTCAATGCTTGTTGTTGAGCTTCAACTGAAAGTGTGGTGCCCTTTGCAAACAAGCCACTCGTCGCAATCACATCTTCTATTAACCCTTGTTGTGTGGATGGTTGTGCGTGATTCTTAATTGCCTGAATCACTCCACGTGAAGCCGCATCTGTCTGTTCGAAGTCAAACTTATCAACTGGTTTAACTTCGGTGCGAGATACCTTAGCAAATGTTCCCTCACGGTCCATGACTTCTAGAGCCACGGCGGTTTTGTGTTTCTTATCGGCGATTGTGAGAGCGGGTTCTTGTAGAGTGTTTGCAAGATGCTGAAGCGCCGGTGGAAGTAACTGTGTGAGCATCTCTCTGCGCTGAGATGCTATCTGTGCGAGAGCTCCTTCATGATCGACTATGATTCCATGGGTGATCTTGATTCTAGCGGCGAGATAATCCGGTTGCCGCTTGTACCACATGAAACGATTCACGCTGATTCCGGCCATTGCAGCTATGGCAGCAGCTGTAAATTGAGCGTTTTCGAGACGAATCAAAGTCTCGATCATTTTATTCTTCTTAAAGGATGTACCTTTACCGGGACGTGAACCAATCTTAGTGTTTGTGGCTGGTGCGTAGGAGCCACCATAGTGAAGATGAGATGTAGGTGTAGTTGTCATCTAAATTTGGGCTCCGCTGCTAGAATCACGTTCCTGAGTCACGTCATGAAATTTATTTAGATACGTCGAAAAAGCTCGGAGAAGCGGGCTGGCACAAGCAGCATTGTCATGCTCTGCACCTACCAACCTCTCCGAGTCCCATGCGTGTTCGTCCGCCTCTTGTTTGTATGAATCCATGTCCTGACGCATCACAGAGCTGATCTCAGATGGTGTGTCTCTGGTGTCGCGTGTGATACACTTCTCCATACCACTAAAGCATACCACACACTGCGTGTGGTGTCAAGGGTTTTTTCAGTATTTCTCGCCCCTGAAATACCCTCATCCCCACCTGTATACGGTTGGCGCGCTGCGCCGTAGACACTAATTTTTATTTCATTTTATTTAATAAACTCTTTAACTGTTGCTGTAATCTATATTGTTTTTGATACTCTATATAACATATCTTACACTGTTTATTACCAGTTTTTGGATCTGTCTTAGTGCTCTCTTGGTTATATTCATGTCCCTTTGGACAATGAGTTTTAGCCACTACACCTAAAACTGCTGTGCCTGCTTTTACAGAATCTTTATAATTATCCAAATGTGTTCCCATATATGTATGATATAAATTAAAACATAATCTATTATTACAACTATGACAAACTAATAAATTATCCTTGTATTCATCAGGTTTTAAAAGTTTAAAAAATATTTTATGAACTGTAACACGTTTTCCCTTGTATTTTATAAGACCATAACCTCCATCATTAGTCTTACCAGTGAAATTCCAGCAGCCTTTCTCATCAATAATCCTCTTCTGTAAAATTCTAGTAATTACATCACACTCATCAACTCCTAGTTTAACTGCCCTTAATACAATCTCACTTTCTTCCATAATACCTCCTCATTTAGCTATCATATCATACAGGACTGAGCTTGTCAAATTTATGCCGACCTCTAACTCTTTGACACCATTAGACTTACAACAAAGGGGGTCCAATCCCCACATCTCAAAAATCTTAGAATTTTAGTAACAGAGTCCCCCCTCAATCTCACACAGGAATAAATTTTTTGACCCCCACCTTCGGGTATCGCAGTGTGGGACGGTGTATCACGGTAGATGCTATAACACAAGACTGTGAAGATGTCAATACAACTTTCTAGCCATTGTACCAGGTAGCAGGGAGCGTAGACTGGTATCAGTAACAGGGAACAGGAGAGATAACCTGGACCCGGTCGTCCGTGGCAGACTCCTATCGTGGTACTAGTTGCTACTCACTGTATATGAGAGTCCAATCGGTTACACGTTGACTGCTACGGCTGCGCTGTATTCATTGACAACTTGAGATTGATATTAGCAGGGAAGGCGCTACGCGCCTGAGTGGAAACACGCTGCCTGCTAGGCACAAGGGTAACTAACCTTGTGCTAGGGGGAAAACACAATGGAGAATAATCGCAAGGGTACAATCAAGCCAGCGTACATCTATGACTTGGTTGACTGGAATTCACGCTGTTCGTTCTGTATGAATGACAGCGCGGATCATACCGTTGAAGAGCATGAGACAAGCATCGCGAATGCACTACGACGCGAATGTGATAGATACCAGAGTCTTATGCGTGCGGCTAAGAAACAGTATGAAAGCGCTTAAGCCGCGCTAGGGTTCCTCCTAGCACAGGGCTAGTCCCTGTAGAGGAGAATGATTATGTCACAAGAAACATTGAAGGATCAGCTTACCGCTGTGGTGGCTGAGCAGACGCATAGCGTTATTGCTATGCTGACGGTGGAACAACAGGCTGCGCTTGAGGCTAAGTTGCTGGCACTTCCAATCGAAGTACGAAGCAGTTTGGCTGCGAAGTATCCCACGCTGTCAAACGTCGAGGCGTACATTATTCGTCAAATGGTACGTGAGGCGAACGGTAGACTGGCGAGCAACAAACGGCCGGTTTGGTATTCAATCCTCAAGACGAACGCCGATTCGCTTCGTTCATCCAATAAGGACGTAGCAACCTGGGCAGAGACACAGCTCCGAAATCTGGCAGAGGAGATTGATACCAAAGAATCAATCAATCTGCTTAAGAAATACAAGGTATCGCAGGATACTAACAGCAAAGATGCTCACATTGTGAAGTTGTGTGGTATCTTCGGTGTGAGTCCGGCGAATCTGGCTTGACAGTGGTGTGTGGACTATGATGGCCACCCAACCCGCTCATTAGATGTGAGTTAAGGGAAGGGTGGCCATCTGTCCAAGTTGTGTTGGCTCGCGGGCATGCCGCGTCTCTCGCGAGGTCGGTGTGCATGTTCGGATAAGCTATTCTCTTATAGTATATAGTTAAAAAAAAAAATAAAAAAATATATATAATATACATACATATATAAGAAAAAACTCTCTTCTCTCGTGATGCACGCGAGGTCGGTTGAAGGCCGGGGTCGCGGGTGACGTGAACAACTTGGACAGAGGGGGAGAGATGGGTTAAACCCAATGGTTTCAACCGTTTATCAAGAGATGCGCATGGGTACGCTTCCCACATTTGACTTGACAAGTCCTGATGGGCCATGGTATGCTTATTAAATGGAGTGTGATATGCCTCTGTTAAAAGCATTACAAAACAAAGGATTAGGACCGGAGCATTATGAGTATGTTAATGCTATGCAATTGTATAAGCAGGCTTGTAAACGTTATGCTCGTGTTCCGAAAGATTTTAGGTTTTCTAATGAACCGCTTAAGAGGCTCCAGTTCTTTAATGAGCAAGAGTTGTATAAGCTAGAGTGTAGGAAATATCACCTAGCACGTGGTAAATGGTTGGAGTTTAAAGCGGAGCAAAAGCTAGGCTCAGAATTAACTCCCGCAAAGATTGCAGAATTGCTAAGAATTGAAATACCTTCGACACAGAAAGAAATTGAAGCTGATATCAAACGTGAAGCGATAGCTGATTCATTTACAAAAGAAGAATTAGAGAAACTTAAAAAAGAAGTCAGAGAACGCGCTGGGATAAGCACAAGAGAACAGTTCAAGACATCGAACACTGCAAATGATCCCACTGTTAATGACTTTGAACCTTTACCAGATGATGAGGAGAAGAATAAATAATGTACTTCTATATTATCTGGAAAAAAGCTTATGCTAGACCATGGAAGGATTATGAAGAGCAAATTGCACCCATTCTCAAAGCTATTCCTGAAATTGAAGCTGTTGAAATAAGCGACAGCAAAAGAATTTATGGATGGGGTTTGAGAATAAGAAAAAATAACAAACAGGGAAAATAACAAATGGCAAAAAACACAAATCGAACCGCACAGGCATCTATACCGAGTCTTGAGCCTGAACCAGAACCTAGGGTCACGCTATTCAACGGTGATGACCCGAAGCTGGCTCTGTTAGTTCGTTCGTTGCATGAACGTATGCAGAATGATCCAACGGCGCCAACACTATCACTGTCGTATGATGCACAAGCACAGGTGTACAAAGCACAGATCATACGATACAAAAGCGTAAATCATCAATACGCGTATGTATTGTGCACAGCAACTGCTACAGACATACGCAAAGCTATTGGCGGAGCACTTGCACAGTGGATTGAACGTATCACACCGAAGCAGAGTGCGACGGAGATGCTTATCAACTAACTACAACGCTAACAACCAAAGGAGAGTGACATGACACAAAAGAAAGCAGTAAATAAAAAACACTACGTGATAGTTCGCACATACTCCGCTGGAGTGTTTGCTGGCTATCTTGAATCACACAAAGGTAAAGAAGTAACACTTTCCAATGCTCGTCGTTTATGGTATTGGAGTGGAGCCGCTTCCTTATCACAGCTTGCAATGGAAGGAACAGCTAACCCAAATTATTGTAAATTTCCAATTGCAGTAGACTTTATTACTTTAACGGAAGCTATTGAAATCATTAACACAACAGAAAAAGCAAGAGTTTCTATTGAAAGAGTAGCCATATGGAAAATATAGACTATGGCGACGGCTCTGGCTCTGGCTCTGGCTCTGGCTCTGACTCTGGCTCTGGCTCTGGCTCTGGCTATGGCTCTGACTATGGCTTTGGCTCTGGCGATGGCTTTGGCTCTGGCTCTGGCTCTGGCTCTGGCTATGGCTCTGGCTCTGACTATGGCTTTGGCTCTGGCGATGGCTTTGGCTCTGGCTCTGGCTCTGGCTATGGCGACGGCTCTGGCTCTGGCTAATTGTATCTGTCATCATTCTCAATATATTCATTACAAATTAACAGGAGCCTGTGATGCTCAAGATTTAATAACAGGTAAAACTTGTGAATGTAGTGAGTACAGAGAAGATGACAGCAAGAAACAAAAAACAGAGCCATTACCATTACCACAACAATCAACAGATTTAAATGAGAACTAAGATGTTTTTAGTTCTCTTCCGGATAGTGATGGAATACTCAACATAAGAGATATTCCGAAACACGAGCATAGCTGTATAGTCTCCTATCCGGAAGAGAACCAAAATCATCAAATTGAACAAAGGAGAATCAAAATGACACTTGAAAATTTGACAATGAAACAGTTACAAGCAATACTAAAATTGCTAGACAACAAAGAAGAAAATTCCACTGACAAACAAAATCATGGAATCCAAATAGTTGTTGCGGATCGTGGCTTTATCTATGTAGGTGAGGTATCAACTGATGCAGAATGGGTGTATATACAAAAAGCATCCAATATACGCCTCTGGGGAACAACTAAAGGACTGGGTGAGCTTGTAAATGGTCCTTTAGCCAATACAAAATTAGACAAAACAGGAAATCTGAAGTTATCTCGCAGAGCTTTAATTAGTCTAATCAGTGTCGAGGAGAATCCATGGAAATCTGTACTTTAACACTTTCTGGCGATGGTTCTGGCTCTGACTCTGGCTCTGGCTCTGGCTATGGCTCTGGCTATGGCTCTGTCTATGGCTCTGGCTCTGGCGATGGCTATGGCTATGGCTCTGGCGATGGCTATGGCTATGGCTCTGATGATGGCTCTGGCTCTGGCTCTGGCTCTGGCTCTGGCTATGGTTATGGCGATTGCTAATTGTATTTGAACAAAGGAGAATATCCCAATGGACGCAAAAACAGAATCACTTTTGAAGCTGTACAAAGCAATACTCAAAATGGGACCACTTCAAGACAGCGATCTAACTAGACTTGATACTCTAGTAGAAGTAGCATTTCAAGCCGGTCGTGCCTCTGGTATCGATGAAGGTTTACGTATTCTAGAAGAGAAGAGTGAATACTACATCCAAGAAATTTCATCTCCATATATATCAGAATACACTAAACCTGTTTATCCAGCTAATTGTCCTGTTTGTAAGACAAATAAGATAAACTAAGTTTTTATAAAAACACCATACGTAGGGTCAGAAATACTATAACTTATATTATAAACTCTACGTATGGTGTATATATCACCGCGCACGGTTGTCTACGCGGGAGTTGCATAGTTTACGAACTTGTTTTGTCCTAGCCGTTCTGAGAATGGTGACTGTGAAGGCGGTCTTAATGAGGAACGCCAGTCCGGAGCGGCTAGGAGAGCACAAGACAGAACTAAAACAGGAGAATAACCATGACACCAGAAATAAGAGATACCATTGTAGGTGTAACAGCATTTGTTTTATGGACAGCGTTTGTGATCGTGGTGTTGGCGATTTTCTAACCTTACAAAAAGAAGGTGTAAAATGTTTGTATTAACTGCCGATAACAAAATCGTAGAAGGTAGAGAACTCTCTACCGAAGAACTTAATGCGATGAAATACTTTGACGAACATATTCACGATAAGTGTTATCTAACTTCACGTGAAACTAATTACATCAAAGAATTCATCTTTACGGAATTCGATATAAAAGTCAAAATTAATGATAAATCAAATGAACCCACTACAAATAACGCCGCAACGTCTGTTTTAGATCAACCTGAAAGCGCCGAGGGTTAAATTTTTCACTTGACAACCACCCACCTGGCATGGTACAATTAAGAAATGGAGCCTAACCATCATGGCAGATCAAACCGAACCAAACACAGCAACCCAGCCTGCACCACCTGCGCCTGTTACATTCCCCCTTGAAATTGACGTACCAATCACATTCAAGATTCGTATTGATGTGAAGGAACTGTACGATTACTACACCGCAGATAACGGTGTCAATGCGGTAGCTGATCTCTATGATATCCTTGACGATCAGATGTTTGGAACCGTAATTTCCATTAACGGTATGACACCTGAAGATATACGAAAGATGTTACAAAATAACACGTAGCTAATGACTACTGAGAAAGTCTTCAAACGATGCTTTCTCAGAGTGGCAGAGATAAAAGCACCGATGGGTTCTCTTACATTATTCTCCTTCCCATCCTGAGCTTAGTATACTGCCACTCTGAGAGTGCATCGTCAATACACACAGACATTGTACTCTATCCTGCGAAGCAGGGGTTTTGCAAAACTCGCATCATAAATCAAACCGCAGCATAGCTGCATGAAATGGAGAAATACAATATGACAGACGCAGTTGAAACCACGGGCGCACTAACAACGGAAAAATTCACATCCCGTAAGTACGTGAAACTCGGCACCGACGACAAGGGTAACACTGTTATTACTGACACGAAGATTCAAGCTGAAGCTCAAGCGAAGGTAACCGATCCTAAGAGTGATAAGGTCGGCATGGCTGTTAACTGGGCAAAGCTTGAGGAAGCTGGCTATACACTTTTCAGTGAGAATGAGTTTGTTCGTTACACTGTCAAGAGTGTAGAAGGGTTCCAACACCTGATTCCTGCTGAGGACCAACAAGTCTATATCATCCAAGCTGGTCTCAATTATATCCAGAATGCGAAAAGCAATAAACTCATGGATGAAACAATCGAAGGCGCTCCTGAGCCTACGCCGGCATCCAATCAGGAAACGATTGATCTCCGTGAATCAATCAATGAACCCCCTACACGTAAGTCCCTGACTGACATGGAGAAGCTCCAGAAGCTGCTCGGTGGTTTGAATCTGACCGCAGAACAGAAGAAGGACCTGCTCGTGTCTCTGGCTGCGACACAGGTAGAAGCAGCAGAGCAGGAAGTGGAAGCGTAATATGTCACACTAAGAGCGAGGGGATCAACCAATCCCCTCTTCTCTTTCTATAGAGGCTCTGCTTAGCCCACCTCGTATTTTCATACGGTCTGACAAGCGTAAGTCCTGAAATATGGTAGCTATCAAGACTATTGTACAGCGTGGAGACCTAACGGAGCCTCTATAGAAGGAGAATCACTCCTTAAGTAACATAAATTCTAGTCTCGTCGAGACAGAAAGGACACGTAAATGTACGTGTTTTTTGAACACCATCGTGACCCGTCGGGTCAAATCACTCTAACTGAACTACGTCTATCTAGCTATCCAGATTGGCTACGGATTCAGTTTAAGAATGCAACCGAGAATACCGCATTTGAAGCTGCCAAAGTACTATTGAAACAAGCCCCGGTAGCGGTTAGATCATGCGACACCGATTTAAAAGTCTGGTCTTACCTTGGCTCAGAGTGGGGACAACGTACTTTAGACCAACTCAAAGCGGTAATCTCGAACATAACACCGGTCAAATTCGTAGAGGTCAAAGACCTCCGCATGTACGCGGCGGTTAACCGCTATGATCCGAGTCGTAAACAAGAGATTAAGGTAGAAGATTTCTTCTATCAACACGCACCAACAGTCACAGTTGTGTCGAAGGAATCCATCACAATACAGCTTACGAAACTATTAGAAGTCAGTGAAGCTGAACTACACGCTGCTGATAAAGACACTCTCAAAAAGCTATATCGTCGTGCGTGTCTTAAACTGCACCCAGACCGTAACAACGGTAACGGTGCAGCTATGAGTGAACTCAATATGTTATGGGGGATTTATAATGCCTAAACCACAACTCTCAGCGATAATAGCACTTCCAATCAATCAAGCATACATCTGCTCTGAGTGTGATGTTGTAATGAATCAGGTTCAGTGTCCGTATTGTCTAACAAATAACTCAGCACCGTTGAGTACGTGGTTGAATCGAAATATTAAAAATAAAATTAAGACAAAAACAGCAATTATGCGATATGCTGTTTTACCTGAAGATGAAGGAAGATCAGAATTAATTATGATTGTAGATTCTGAGGAAGAAGCCAAAGAATGGATAAAAAATCAAACTGATGAGTATTTCAGACCGTCAGATTATTATATAATGAAACAAATAATCTGATGAAAAAGGAGAATCTCAATGCCAAAGAAACCAATAATTCTATGTAAGCACTGTGGACATAGAATTCACCAAATTGGAAAGCGTCATAAAGCAATTAGAGATGGTGTACCGCGAGGTTCATGGATTCATTATCCATTTACATTCGGTCCATATGAATATTTTACGTGCCAAGTACAACCCATTGGAAATAGAACTGTATATGCAGAACCAAAGGAGAATCCCGAATGTCAAACTTCCAACTCGGTAAATACGCCGTCGGCGTAGACGCTAAGAAAGCGGCGATTGAAGCGGCGCGAGGCAAGTCACAGAGTGACTCTGCTATAGTCAAATGGATCAATCCCGCCGACTGCCCTGAACGAAATCGTATCGTCTTTGATGACTCTAGCTCCATGAACGGATACATTGAAGATGCGAAGAAAGGTGTAGTCGAGTTTCTCAAGAACTGCACTCCTAACCAAACAGCCGTAGCTATTCATCCTATGAATAGCCCTGAGATGAAACTACAGAGTGACTTGATTCAACTCGCACTTGACATACAAACCAAGCACTTCAACAGCGGTGGAACACCGTTCTTTAACACAATGAAAATCGCTCTTGAGGCAAAACCAACACTCACGCGATTGGTCGCGTTCACAGATGGGTCTCCGACAGATAGATTACAACCAGAGGAAGGTGAATCTACTCTACGTGGGTATTATCAACGTGATTATTGGCACGATAGCGCTGACATCATTATTAAAATCGCTAAGAATATTGTACCGGATAAGTGTATCCCCATCGACACCGTATTCTTTGGTTCACTTGGTAACATCGTGGAGATTAAGCTCTTGAAGTATCTCTCCGAAGCCACCGGCGGTATCTTTCTACACTTTGATCCCGCGAAGATTAACTTTAAAACAGCGTTTAAGTATCTTGCGCCGTGCTACAGAGCTATGCTGACTGATGGCGGCTTTAGAGCCGCGGTGGAGAGGGGGGAGAAGAAATGACACCAGATAATGATTTTACTATCAGAGTAATATTTAAACATCCCCCCATTCCGATAAGACATTTTGACTGGCTAGCTTATGTAGATGGGCAGGAAGAATCTGGTTTACACGGTACAGCAGAAGAGCCTCTTCAAGCAGTTAGAAACTTATTAGACCAGATTGAGGAGGCGTAAGTGCTCCCATCTCAACAAGCAAATAGTTTAGCAAACGCGATAGCACAGTATCCCGAAGCTACTCGTCAGCAAATAGCACTCTTGACCCGTCGCCTCTTAGTACTCGGCTTTGCTGGTGCTTTCACACGTATGGTAGAAGGTCCAGTAGTGTGTACCTTCTATTTCAAACCTCAAGGTGATAGTCAATTCTCGCGTGTGCTCAATAAAGAAGAAGAACTCGCCGGAGCACTCTCAGTTGAGTCTGTACGTGTTGAGCGTCTACTAGGTGAAATCTCAATCGCTCTCCCACGTCCTGACCGTCAACTAATCTGTTTCGACAAATGCATCCACACAATGATGACTTCACCAATAACCGCTAACATGGCTCTACCACTACTAATGGGCCAATCACCAGACGGAGAATATCTCTATGCTGATCTCTCACTACAGCCTCACCTCTTGGTGGCAGGGGCTACCGGCTCTGGGAAAAGTGTGTTTACAGCTCAGCTTGTATGTAGTCTTAGTCTCTTTAGAGATACTGATACTCTTGAGTTTATACTCGTTGACACCAAGAACTTAGATTTAGTGTTGTTCAAGCCGTTGGAGCATGTTAAATACATAATCAACAATATTCCCGATACACGTGCCGTACTGCAAGAATTACTTCGCGAAGTACGATTTCGCAATAGTCAAATGTCCGGTGTGGCACGTAATATTGGAGAATGGAACACTCTCTACGGTGGGTTTGAAAAACGAATGAAGTACAAAGTCTTAATCGTAGATGAACTAGCAGACGTGTTCGATCAAGATAACACTCTGCTCCGTCCAATTCCACGTAAGGAACGGCCACCGTCCATACAAGAACTGTTAAAGCAGATCGCCCAGATAGCACGTGCGGCTGGAATCCACTTGATCGGCGCTACTCAACGTCCGAGTGTTGAGGTACTGCCAGGTGATATTAAAACCAACTTTCCAGCTCGCGTCTCGTTCAAGCTACCTACACAGATAGATAGTCGGGTGATCCTTGATGAGAAAGGTGCAGAATCTCTATTAGGACGGGGTGATTATCTTTACAAAGTATCAGGAAACGATACCGTTAAGCGTGCTCACAGTGCCTTTGTAAGCATGACTGATATTGTAACAATCATTGAACAAAATTCAGAGATAAGGAGAAGTTATGATAGAACCTCAATATCTGGGTGATAGTGTTTACATTCAAAATGATGATACAGCAGTAGTATTAACTACTGGGTCACATGATATAGACAACGCGGATCAAGTTATCTATCTTGAACAAGAAGTTATTGCTCAATTTTTAAATTGGTTGGAAAGGAGCAAAGCATGACCCAACTAGAACAAGCAATACCCGCTCTCTGCGCCTGGCGTGAGGCACGCGGTGGTGGTACACCTGGGATGCAATCAGTAATCAACGTTTTATCCAATCGCGCTAAACATAACAACACAACTCTATACATCGAAGCTACGAAATATGAACAGTTTACCTCAATCGCCCCACCCGCTGGTATGACGGCGCAACAATCAGAAGCAGATTTATGGCCCACAAAGATTAACTCATATGAATGGAGCTTATATCTAACCGCCGAGGATCTTGTATCCCTCGCCATCGCTGGAACCCTTCCAGATATTACCGGCGGCGCAACCATGTACTACGCCGAATCCATGACTGAACCACCCAAGTGGGACTGGTCTAAACTGCAATACACAGTTACGATTGCTAATCAGAAGTTTTTCAAGGTTATCGCTTGAGGCTGCTGATCCGAATGTGCGGGATGCCGAGGGTGCGGAAAATCGGCATCCCGTTAACTTGTTGATTTTGAAGGCTTTGCCGGACTTGACGACCGTATACAAAGGGGGTACAATTGCATTATGGTTTCACTTTGGGAAATGTTTGAGAAACATGATGCTAAATGTATAATTTGGGAATTATATATTTGACTCCCGACGCGGAAAGGTAAACATGAAGCACAGAAAAGGCCCAGCTCCCACTCACACCGACGAGCAATATCTAGCCTTCGACCCAGGAGCGAGTGATGATTTCCCTGTCGAGGTCGAAGCCAGAAAGACGAAGTTAGTTGTCACGCGAAAGGAGCATATCTGTTTCGGATGGAAGGCTGACACTCAACATTCTATTCAGGCTGGTACGAGAGTTTTCCGCGAGTCCGGTAAGTGTGAGGGGCAGTTTGGTACTAACTATATGTGCCTCCCCTGTTTAGATATAGCACTAGAACCTGATTTTTGGTAAACGGGAGTCAAGTACGTAAATCCCCTTTTTTAAAGGTTGGCGAGAACTTGTGGAGGATAAAACTAAATGACGCACCCCTCGACCCAAACGGTCCCGACCACCATACGTATCACAGCCGCACAGCACAGCGAACTAAAAAAGCATCCTATATCTTCGTCAGTGATTATCCGAGTCCTTCTCAATCTATGGATAGAAGGAAAGATAACCATTGACGAAGCTATAGCAGAGGAGAAACAACGTACCGATGCTGTAGTTACTGAGAACCAATTACGGTTCACAAAAGAAAATGCTGCATAATGCAGTCCACTACTGAGTAGTAAGGAGCCTATGCAATGGAAGATAAAGTTCAGCAAGACCCACTTGTGCAAGAAATAGACTTGATTGGACAAGTCGATAGTGCATTACTTGAAACAAATGACACTGAGCTTGAAAATGAAGTCAGTGACTCACCGATTGAAGAAATCCCAACAGATGAGCCAGAAGAGATAACAGCAGCAGAAGCAGCGCTGTCGGATATACCGTTAGCGTCGCCAGAAGTAACGGCGTTAGCAACACTAGTGTGTGACGTTTGTATTGAGAAGAACCTAACAGAACGTTGCACGATTGAATGTATGCGTTGTAATGAGTTATTTTGCCTTCACTATGCTTCAAACGTGGATGCCTGTTATTGTGTAAATTGTATGAGTGATGTTAATGTCACAAAACAAGTTATCACAAAGACGTATGAATCCACTAACGCAGAGGGTGAGAAAACTTTTTACAGACGTCGTGCTCGCCAGATAACTATTGGTGGGCTGGACTGGTTGTTTACACAGAGAAAGATTCCAGAGTATTCTGATGCGGAGTTAGACCTTACGATTGAGTATCACCGTGAGAGACTTAATCTTTTACTAGGTGAGAATGAACGTCGTCGCACCGAGAAAATGCACCGTTATGCTGGTGTCAAGGTTGTATTACCCAGCACGAATGGTACCGCTACAACAACTACTACGACGGTGAAGAAGACTCGTACTATTAGTAAGAACAAACAACAAGAACAACTAGCGGCGTTGTTAAAGAGCTTGCAAGCTCAAGGCATGAGTGTAGCTGCTATAGCTGCGGCGCTGGGAGGGAAGAAGTAATGGATAACGATCCAGTAAATCATCCTCCTCATTATACTTTCGGGCGTTTTGAAGTTATAGATGTATTGATGGATTGGTTTGCTACTGATCCTTTGCTCTGGCAAGTAGTAAAGTACGTAGCACGAGCCAAACATAAAGGAAATGAGATTCAGGATTTAGAGAAGGCCGAGTTCTATCTCAAGAAGAAACTTGAAACTCTCAAACCGAGAGGAGAAGTAAAGTGAAGTTTTACGGAGTAAAAACTCCAATAAAAGGTATAGCCAAATTGAATCATCATAAGATAGTAATGTCTGATGGTTGTTGGTTGTGGAACGGCTGTACAGATAAAGATGGTTATGGAGTGGCAAGGTACGATGGTAAAAGTTGGAGAGTTCCAAGATTAGCTTTATTTTTATTTAAACCCGGAGAATTTAAATCTGGTTTAGATGTATTACATACATGCAATAGGCCAACTTGTTTTAATCCAAACCATCTGTATTCTGGTACTCAAGTTGATAATATGCAAGACAGACTTAAAAGTGGTAATAATCCTGGACGTAATAAAACACATTGCCCTCAGAATCATGAATATACCGCTGAAAACACTTATACTGGTCCAGATGGGCACAGAGAATGTAGAATTTGTTTAAGATTAAAAAGTAAACTTAATTACTATCGAAAAAGTTTAAGTGGAGGTACGAAACAATGTACTCAACAGAGTTAATAGAATATATAAATCAAAATAAATTGCCGTGGATAAGTTATGATGATGGCAAGATTATACTCGTCTTAGATAATCATTTGATGTCTCTTTTTAGGGCTTGCCCGCGGCACTTTATAAACTACGCCGTCCTTGGACTACACAAAAAAGGTAATAAGCTAGAAGGACGTGAACGTATTTGGTTCCTAGACTTTGGCATTTTGTTACACCGTATGATCGAACTGTACTATAAGAGCTTCCGTGAACCAAACTTCGATCTAGTGGAATGGTCAACTACCCGCGCTGTGGCGGAGTGGAATGAGATGGAGATGGATGTTCATCTAGCTCATCCAGAATGTAAAATGATCGGAGGGATGCATGGATTCGTTGGTTTACTCGTACAGTTTGGTACAATCTTCACACCCCAAAATGAGAAGCTTAGAATTATTGGATCAGAAGTATCCTTCGGGAAGAATAAAGAAATCCCGCTCTATCTGGGTCCTGATCTTGAAATATATTTGGCGGGACGAATCGACCTTATTGTTGACGATGGCGTATTCATATCACCAATGGACCATAAATCACACGGATACTTCAAAGGGGATATGACTCTCCAGTACATGAATCAAGAAGGGCCAACGGGTTATGTCTATGCTCTTAGTAGTATTCTTCCAAAGATAATCCCCGCCGATCAAATACTCACTCGTGATTGCTCACGAATCATTATGAATCTTATCAGTAAAAAACCAACAGACGTACCGTTGGGGAGATTCAAACGATTCGCTATGAGAAAGACCGTATGGCAACTTCAACAGTATCAGCTACGCATGGTCCACACGGGTGAGGATATTCTACGTGATCTTGAGCGCCATGTACTAGGTAGACCTGTTTACAGGAACGACAAAATGTGCTCTAACTGGCACATGCGTGAATGTTTGTATCTTGATGATTGCCGGCAGGGATCAGCCGAATTACAGGCTGCAACACGAAAGAACGGCTACGTAACATTACCGATATGGAACACCGAGGAAGTTAAACCGATTACATAGCAGAAAGGAAAAATATGGCTAGTTCTTATGCTCATTGTACTGGTATCAACGGTTCATTTAGACATGATTTAATTGAAAATATTGCTGATTCCTATGAAGCATGTCAAGAAATGCACTGGATGATTAGATTTTTAGCCAATAATGATTCGAATAAAATTATGTTAGCACATATGGCTGGTGTGCTGGCTAAATGGGATGAGGATGAATTACCAAAATAGGGAGAAAAATCATGGCACTCGATCCCAAAAGTAAAATCTACGAGTTCGATATTGATTTTAATCGAATGGTAGTTATACCAACTCATATTGGACGTATTCATTTTGAAGATGGAAGTTCTATTAGATTGTATTTCGGTCCCAAAGGTATGATGGCTTTAATTTATAAAGCTCAAGGTTCAAAACAAATTTTAATCCAGGAACAAGATGATAACACAGAATTAGCTGTGTTATCAACATAGCAGAGAGAAGGAGTTACACAGTAATGAGTCTTAACTACGCCAAAACTTATCAACCACTTAACACTATCAACAACGGTAGCTCATATGGCAAACCGTTGAAGGTACCTGTAACAGTATGCTCCGGACTCTTAGAGAATCACATGCAATGCTGGAGAGCCGGAGATGTGCTTATCACTACTACAACTACTACACTAGCACCGACAGAAGCAGATCCGAATGCTACGGTTGATACAATCTCAACCTATCAAATGTGCTACAGACATTCGGCGGCAGATCAAGCGCAGTATAATCAACTCGTGACTGATGATACCAACGCCACCACATTAGCACAGCAAGCTGTGGCAGCGGAAACTAAGGTAGAAGCAGAAAAGTCTTAGCCTGTAACCGCAAAGAAATAACACGCACCCAAGGAGCAGGGAATTCTTATGTCAACCCCACCAAACCCATTCTTCGGAATGGAAGGTACTCCAACAGAACAGCTTAAAGCTGAAGACCAGTTACGAATTGCCCTGCTTGGTAAAGCCAAATCCGGTAAAACTACACTGGTATCTACAGCTAGAAAGCCTATGCGATTTTACGATCATGATAATAGAAAGGAGACCCTTGAGGGTAAAGAAGGAATTTTTGTAGTATCTAGGCCCACTATGCTTCAGGTAGAGACTGATCTTTCTATCATGAAGGCGAATAAGGTTAAGAAGCTACCCCTTCCAGCTACGGTAGTGCATGATAGTGTTACGTATATGATCCGTGCGATGGAAGAAGAGATTTTCAGGCAAGATCCAAAACTTGCTAGGTTGATTAGAGTTGGTAACAATACCACTGTGAAGATTCGTAATTCATGGGATGTAATTAATGGGGTACAGCGTTATATAGAGTATCTTGTAGCTGAATACAGTGCTCTCGGTGTTGACCTCATTTTCGTGTTCCATGAGAAGGACGAAAAAGATCGTACAGAGTCAACTCCGAATGAGGCTAAGTATACTGGACTTGTAACTACTGATCCTCAGTATTTGCAAAACAGTCTCAGTCTCTTTAACGAAGTCTACCGTATCACGGTTGATGGCAATAGAAAGTATCAAGTCGCTTGTAGAACCAACTTTGATGTAAACGCATCAACTACCATGATGTTGGACCCGTTTGAGGAACCGAACATTATGAAAATGATCGCTAAGCATCAGGCAAAGCGAGAGGCTTCGGTAAAATGAAACAGGGTGAGCGCACACTTAAAAGTTACGAGATGATGGTAATGCAGACTCGTGCCAATATGCGTTTTGAACATACTGCTTGTTTGCTGGCTACTGAGATACTCTGTAATCCAGATAAAAAGATTGAACTATTATCAGAATCTAAAGAACACACTGATAGATTGCTGAAAAGGGTCAATGAGATTTTAACTAAACTAACCAAATAAGGAGCAGGACAAAATGGCGTTTCAAATGAATTTCAGTAAAGAAGAACTAACCGGTGCTCCGCCAATTCCGGCGGGTAAGTACACCCTTCAACTCAAGGGATTCAAGCCAAAAGCATCGGCCTTGAAGCCTGGAGAAACAGAAAGCGGTTCCGTCAATCTCAATCCCGAACTAGTAGTAGTTAATCACCCGGATTACGACGGTCGTCGTGTATTCTGGGGTATGAATTCTAAGGCAGCGTTTCTGTGGACTGATTTTGTTCACGCTTGCGGATTGGCTATGGAGGTTGTTCAGAACGAATTCGCCGGCACCGCGAAGGAGCAATATACTATCCCTGGCGTTTTCGAGGGATCAGATGATCCGACTAAGAAGCCTGAGGATTGGAAGTATCTTGGACCGCTCACAAACAAAACACTGGATGTAGAAGTTGCTGAGATTCCAGCGGGACCGGATAAGGGCGGTGTGTATCGTCAGGCGAAGAATGATATTCGGCAGTTTTTTTGTGCGGTGCAGAATTGCACTGACAAGCATTCAACCAATATGATTAGGTAATTATGGATCTAAATACACAACCACGTAAATGGCTTGGTGAAGAGTTATACCAAGTAACTCTTCCGTACTGCTGTGCTGGTATTATCGTTAGAGCTAACGAATGTATCGCTGCAGCTCCTATACTTCACTGGATGGTAGGTAATTATTTACCATTTATTGAAGAGTGGCTTACTAAACCGGGCAGATACGGCTCCATAACGAAAGTCAAATAACATGCACTGGCAATGCACTTACGTTGATACAACTAGAAGGCGATGTGATTCTCCGGCGTCATTTCGCCTTCATTTTTCAAATGAGGCCAAATATCTATGAATGACGGCTGGATAGGCGTAGACTTAGACGGTACCCTCGCCAAGCAACTAGATTCCCGAAGTGAAACCATGATAGGCGCGCCTATACCTAAAATGGTCGCTAGAGTTAAAAAATGGTTATCCGAAGGTCAAGAAGTTCGCATCTTCACCGCTCGTATAGCAAATCCACATGACTTTGACGGTGTGAGGCAGGCCATAGAATGGTGGTGCGCTCTTAACCTCGGAAAGAAACTAAAGATTACTTGCAGAAAAGACCACAAGATGATCGAGCTATGGGACAATACAGCCATTCAAGTTATAACCAACACTGGTGAAAGAGCGGACGGTAAAGAATAATGCCCTATCTACCAAATCGCGGCACTCCAACAGCGCCAATATGGATTGTTTGTGAACGTCCATATCCGTCTGACATACCACGCGGCTATCTATGGAGCGGTGGTCTAGGAAACGTGTATGACAAGATGCTCAAAGAGGCTGGTATTAGTGACAAGGATGTATACGTATGCTGTCGCCGTCCTGACACAGACGCGCCGTCAGGAATTAAGATCATAGAAAATGACATCAACCATCATAAGCCACCATTCATTCTACTTCTAGATGAAGTCGGAGGTATGTTTTTAGATGAGCTTAGAATCAAAGGAACCTTTGTCAGAGGACAGCTTCAAAAAAACGTCGGAAGCTTACTTAGATCAGATTCTTTTACTTATAAACATTATGCCATCCCAATGTATGGACCTCAATTCTGCGTTGCGGACTGGACTGAACGGAATATATCAACATATATCGACTTGCAAAAAGTGCGAGAAGAACTCGCTTATTATCGCAGCAATAATGATCTACAATCAACTCCAATCAGGGAGTTGAAGTTTCAGGAAATGCCGTTGGATGAGCTACTGAGCTATATAGACCGATTTAAGAATGCAACTCACATATCGAATGATATTGAGAATCCTGTTTATCACAGTGAAATGTACAAGCCGCATCCTGGTTATCCGTTGCTTCTCGGTCTAGCAGATTCACCATCATTCGGCATCAGCTTTAAGTTGTTCCGTGATTCTCAATCCGAAACGGTCAAGTTATGGCGAGAGTTGTATGAGTTATTTCAGAGCGTGATAACCATCGGGCAGAATTTCTTGAACTACGACGTGTTCTATGAGAACGCTCTAGGTTTTAACATTCCGTTGGATAAGATTCAAGACACTCTTATTCGCCATCACATACTGTGGCCGGAGTTGCCTCATAAGTTACAGTTTTTGACTCGTCAATATACGAGAGAACCCTTTTATAAAGATGAGGGGCAACATGGTAGCTTGAAATCTATGGACAGATACCGACGTTATAATGCTCTTGATGCTACCGTTACTTACGAAGTGTGGATCGGGCAGGAAGAAGAGTTCAAGACAAGGAGTCATCTAGCGTGAAAATCCTCTGTGACACCAAAGAACCACATCAGTGCGGTGAGTTGATCTGGTTATCTAAGTTAACCAGTACTTATTGTATGCGTGAGCGTGGTCACCCGGACGAAGGTGTTAAAGGTTTTCCGGGTGGACATAATATCGTTAATGAAGTGCCAGTAGCGAAGGTTAAAGATGAGAGTAAGTAGCACCTACGAGCATAATTTACAAGCAGTCTACTGTCACATAGGCAGTCGTGGTATACGTGTAGACACAAAGCGTCTAAGCCACGCTAAGCAAGTTGTGAAGGCTGAGATTCATCGCTGGTTAGCCGTAGCCTCTAATCAATGGGGCTGCAAAGTGTTTATCGGTGCGGCTAACAATCCAGAAAAAGATGCCATTGACGCACTCGGAGCGGTCAATCTAAATGCTACACAGGGTAAATACGCCTTGCTCTCCAAGCTTCGAGACTTAGGTTATGAACTACCAAAGATAACCAAAAAGGACCAAGATGGAAACTACGAATCAGAAGAATCAACCGCCGAACTCGCACTCCAAAAGATACTATCGAAAAACCAATTTAACTATCCAGGAGGCGATCCAGCTATTAAAGCTGTGCTCCGAATCCGAGAGCTTGGTAAACTCAGTTCAAGTTACCTCAACGCTCTCTTATTCGCCCGCGGCGATGAGCATTACTTCTTGTCTAACTATAACGTTGCCGGCACTTTATCTGGACGTAGAAGCTCACGCAAACATACATTCCGTTTTGGAAACAATGCACAGAATTTTCCCAAACATAGTGATACATCCGAGTTGTACAGAAGATGTCTTGTATCTAGACCCGGGCACATCTTCTTAATGGTAGATCAAATCAGCGCAGAGGATTGGCCTGTATCAGCACTTGCTGAAAACTATAAATCCTTAGAGCAACTTAAGAATACAAATGATATATATGGACGCCATACCAGATTAGCTTCTGACTTATTTAATATACCTTTAGCGTCTCGGCCACCCGATGAGGGCCTAGATAACTGGAAAGACTCCATTGAAAGGTATATTGCAAAACAAACTCGTCATGCGTCTAACTATGATATGTTAGCGCCACGATTGTCAGAACATTTTGCTAAGTTTGGATTTTCATATTCAGAGTCTAAGTGTAAATTACTACTGGATAAAATGGGTCAGATTGATCCGAATATCAAAACCATATTTCATAAGTATGTACGCACAAAGATCAGTAATGACCGTGTTCTAATCTCACCAGAACCGTTTCTACGTGAACGTCAGTTTCTAGGAGCACGCCCAAATGATGCAAACAACAGCCTTTTCAAAGAAGCTTATTCTTGGATACCACAAGGATGTATCGGAGATAACACAGGATTTGCTATCTTTGAACTTGAAAGTAGCTACCCTGTCAACGAGAGATACGTTGTCCAAGAAGGACACGATAGCATTGTTCAAGACATTCCAGATGATGCAGACACAATCTACAAAACTCTGCTACGCACTAATAATGCTTTCGATAGAACTATCAGGTTTCATAACGGTATTGAAATCAAAATCCCGATTGAAACCGAGATCGGCTACGACTTCGCAACAACTGTCAGAATCAGAGAGTTTACGCGGAAAGCGATACAGAATGCGCGTGAATCGCTCCAGAGCAGAATTGCTGAAATACGGAAAAGTGATAACAGAGTAACAGTAACGGTGTAACATGAGCAGGGGATTAAATTGGCAAGAATCTTAAATAAGCCATGGCACGACGCTTTTGCAGAGTGTCTTGAACCACATACGGATATACCCAAATCATTTGTTACTTGGTCAGCATTATCTTTAATTGGCGCTACACTTAAGAACAATGTCTTTTTTGAAACTGGTACATACACTCTGTATCCGAATCAATTCATAATCCTCGTTGCTCCCCCAGGTATCGGTAAGGGTACAGCGATGGATATAATCAGCGGCATCATTGATGAAACAAAACCAAATAAGATTGTAAATCTTCAAAGTGATCGTATTACCGCCGAGAAGATGATCGAAAATCTAGCCGCAGGTTGGACACCGCCGTTAACAATGGTCAACCAGCAAATCGTAATTCAACCAGTAGATCATTGCTGTTTGATATTCAGCACCGAAATACGAACCCTTCTAGGAGCATCTGAATGGATGCTGGAGTTCTTAGAAGAAAGTTGGAGTAAAACAACCTTTGACTATCAGACAAAGAATAAAGGCAGTCTGTTCATCACTGATATGTGTTGCTCGCTGCTTGCCGCTTCTGTACCGGATTTTCTTCGTAATATCAATAGAGAAATTAGCATGGCCATCACAGGAGGTTTTAGTAGTAGATGTTTATTTATATACGCAGAAGAGCCAAGTTCCTATGTACCGTGGTTGCCGCCACTTAAGAAGAATGCCGCTTCGTATAAACGATATCAAGAACTAGCAGCCGATCTGAAAGCAATAGCCTCATTAAGAGGCGAATTCCGTGTTAACACAGAGGCTCGATTACAATTCGAGGACTATCTTAAGAAAAACCGCCAAGTCTCTATCATCTATGATAGTGATGCCGTAGCGAATTTTAAAGCTCGTCTTAAGCCTCATCTTCTCAAACTTGCTATGGTATTATCTGTGTCAAGAGGCGATTCTAAGATAATAGAAGGCATTGATATGTTAAATGCTATAGCAGAGATTAACAAAGTTTTAGTCAACCTAGAGAAGTTATTCAGAGGCTCAGGTGAGAGTGATCTATCACCGGCTACTGCCAGGGTTCAGTCAATCTTTGATAAGAGCCAGACAATGTTATCAAGAAACGAACTTATTAAGATGACCCAACGTCATATTGATTTTAATGATCTTGATAGAATATTGTATGTTTTAGAGATAACTGGGTTCATTAAAAAAGTAACGGCTAATAAAAGAGATTTTTGGCAAGCTACACAACAGAAGAAGAAACCTTAATGACATGGTGACACGCAAGGAGGAATGAGATATGAAGTTGAAAGAGATTCGCCAAAGCCAGAAAGAATTTAGTACCGGGAGGACGTTTTTACTCTTGGAGATAGCGGCGCAGTTGGCCGAGATGAACGAGCGACAGACACGCGCCGCATCTGTGAATATAAGCGCTACAGAGGAGATCGACGCCGGAGGTGATGGATTCAACGAAGGTAATGATCCTTCAGGCAAGCCGCTAGATAGGTCTAGCAAGGCGGTGCGAAAGCCATGAAACCATCACGTTTTACAAACTGCGAATACGATCTTAGGCAACTGACTATGGAACAAGAGCGTGCGGAAGTAGAGCGGTGCTGGCGCAACGTTCATTACTGCGATGGTTCCTATCAGGGCTATCCGCGTGGAACTATTCTCATTCTGTATGGACCCAACAATCGCTCAGATTTTGACTCCTGGCACGCGGCCTACCTCTACACCGTCGAGCACGCGGAGAAGGTCAAGGAAGTTAGAGAAGAAATTACGTGGTTAAAAAGCCTGAATCACGTGACGCACATGAATGCCGCAATTAGAACACTAAGACGCGCGGAAGTAGAATTGGATAACCTCCTGCGTGGCTGGAAAGGCTAACGCGCATCGGCGCAGGATGGGAGACGACAATGGCTGAGCAGATACCGGAACTAAAAGGCGCTAGGCATCTTCGCAGATACAACGTGAGCACTTATGCTGCGAAGCCGACGACAGATGAACTTCCCAAGAAATACAGCAAAGTCATGGTGACGTGGTTAGACGCTCAGGAAGCTGTCTTAGAGGCACAAGCTGCGCAACGGGATGCAGAGGCCCAGGTAGCGGCGCTGACCGCAGCCGCCAAAGATCGTGAGGAATATTGGGAAGGATATAAAGCAGAGTCACTTCTTACGTTTAAACAGCTTAGCGATGATTTCGACAGATTGACCGCGGAGCTTGAATCGCAACTGGCCGGCAAGTGGATCAGCGTGGATGTTGAGATGCCAAAAGAGGAGGATAGGGAGTTTTGGTGCTGGTTAGGGCCGAACGACGGAATCCTCGCCAGCGATGGGACGCTCATAAAAGCTGCTTTTGCGAATTACATGAAGATCGTCAAGACGTATCGATCCGTGGATGGAAGTATCAAATTTAGCTGCGGCTGTCTAGAAAAAGTGACTCATTACCAACCGTTACCCTCACCACCCACCAAGGAGAAACTATGACCGAAAAGATTATCAGTATTTCACCTGATGTAAAACCAAAGAATATCATGTCAGACAACGATAGCACTGCGGCACAAATTGAAGCTCGTGCGGTGCTTGATCGAATGGATAAGGAGAAGGAAGATTTACGTACTCAAGAGTTGATACTTGATGGCTCAAATAAGATCAAGTTTATTGGCTATCCGTATATATTTGAAGCCCTAGGCGAGAAAATCATTGTATCCATTGACGTATTTAAGAGTGGCTATGAGTGTAAAGTATGTAAAGGATTACGAAAAATTAAAGCTGTTTGTGAATGTGAAATTAATGGTAGACCAGGTTTTAAATATCCATTAGATTCTATATTAGAAATACGTAAGACTCTAGGAGATCAAATAGCAGATACACGTTCACTAATGCCTTGTCTTAAATGTAACGGTGACTACGTAGCCGCTCGTCACGAAGAAACTTGTACCGCTTGTAAAGGACGTGGTGCTGTTATCATTCTTCCGAAAGAATCAGAAGCACTCCCTACCACTGGCACAGTTGTCTCAATTGGTAAACTAGCTCAACGTTTAATTAAGGATGATGAATGGGATTATAAACACGGCGATAAGGTTCTTTTTAGCCAATTCGCTGGCCAATTCATTCCGTGTAAGGCTGGCGTGTTATTAAAGATTCTAGACTATAATCAAGTAATTACTAAAATCGAAGGTGCTGATGATTTAAATTCATTTGATTTTATATTAAGTGAAAAAGATTAAAATAAAACTTTACTTATATATAATAACTGAACGGCCTGTTAAGCCGTTCAGTTATTATATTTATTAACATGTCCTTCTCTAGCGGGCTTGCTAAATCCCACCGCAAATGTAAGAACCTATGAAAGTGTGCGAGGATGTCAACTGCGTTCCACTATAGAGTGGTAATGTACTTATCGTCGGTATACTTATGGTCGCATAATAAAATTCAGTCCCTGCCGCGTTGTCAAAAAATGAGATTAGACCGCAATTGGGAAGATTAGTGCGACTGGTGGGAAAATTAATAGTTAGAAACACTCCGTTAGCAGAAGTAGTTCCAGTGGTCAAGATAAATTGCCCGGAAAACTGGTCACAGACATGACCAGTTACGCAAGCAACGGTTGCTCCAGCTCCTACGATAGAAGAGCCTCCTAGGGTGAAGGTTGCTGTTCCCTGACCGGCAATCCCAGTTTGAAGATTGATCATTGGAACACTTTCAACTCCGCTTGGTAAGTGTACCTTCGCTAAAATACCACCATTAATAAGCGGTGCTGAAAAAGAGGTTTGATAAGGCTCGTAGATATCTCCAATCGAAGTAGCGCTATTCCAAACAACATTTGTTCCTACTGGAAGGTAAGCGGTCCATCCTGTACTTTGAAAATTATAACTTCCAAAATTCATAATGTAATACGTTTCAGCCACAGGTGCAGGTGCAGGAGCACTGTTGGCGATTATGTGTATTGTAGTAGAGGAGAGATTTGTAGGCTGTCCACTTCCAGAAAATGTCGAGTCCATTCCTATGATTGGCTCCATAACCGTCGCTGCAGATGTGCCGCTTCCGCTGGCTGCTTGACTCAAAGTTACAGTACCGTTATTTATTGCCGTTACATATGTTCCTCGAACAACGTTTGAGTTTGTAACTTCGTCGCCTATAGCCCAGCCGGCCATGCTTGCTGGAGTTGCTGTGGTTGTTCCGTTGGTGGTCAAGTTTCCAGTATATGCTGCATTCTGACATCCCGCGCAAACAAAATTTAGGTTTGAGTCTGAGAGATTTTGCGAGATGTAAAGTGCTCGGGGAAAAACTTCCATTTCTCCGATGATCGTATCGTTTAGTGCATATCCTACGGAAACTACTGCGTAGGTTCCCGGGTAGTTGCCTCCGTCAATTTCTCCTATGTCGAACCAACCATTACTTACACCATCAAGATATAGACAAACAAGGTCGCACGCCAGCGTTGATTTTCCGGTAATTAGTACCGACTCCATGGTAGTGAGTCCTGTATAAAAAGCGACACCTGGAGCAGCTATGTTGAATCCATTGGAATTCATTGCAATAAAAGGCTTTCCCGCGTTACCTACAATATTGTGATAGCTGGAAACCTCGGCTCCGTAGTTTAAAATTCCAATGGTTCCGGCATACCCATTGACCGTTTCGCTTCCTGAGATCGTAGGGCAGGTTCCGGCCGCATTGCCAACGGTGATCCCGGTTGCGCTGATAGTCTGTATATACGTATTGGCTGGAATTCCAGTGCCAGCTATCCATTCCATGGGCAGCAGATGATTATTCCATGCTATCGCGATTGTACAACTCCCAGCGGTGAGGGTCATCGTAGTAGCAAATATCTGATTAGCCGTATTGCTGCCCGGCGTCATGTTATAAGTTATGTCGTGGAAACTGGAGTATTGAGTATTTGGATAAAGAGCAGAACGCGCCTGAATCCAGGCTATACTCGACGGATTAGTTACTCCTTCGTTGACGCTCAAATTAAACATTGTCACAAATGATGATCCCACAAAGCTAATTACGGGTTTTCCTGGGCCTGTGTCTCCGAGGATGACAGTGTTACCCTGTCCTGAACCGTGAATAGTTATACCCTGTGGAAGGTTTTCGGCAAGTATGACACCTGTTGCATCGTAGATTGCAGCACCCAATCTAAGATCAACCGTCTTTGTGAAAGCCAAAGAACTTCCCAACGAGACTGTGCCGGTATAACCTGTGGCGTCGATGATTCCGCCAGCCGAGGGGAGAGATGCTTGGCACGCCAAAATATCTGAGCCTGCATTGGCGGTATGCTGATTGGCTGCTATGCAGATATTATTAGTAGTTGCCGCCTCCATTGAATTGAAAGTTCCAAGACCCACGTTGGATAAGGACCACCCACTACCCGCTAACCCTCCTGTGCCGGAAGAGGATATACCGGGAGCTAGATTATTTAAAGTTGTAGCCGCTCCAGTTCCAGAGAAAGCTATAGCAGCATTAGTAGCCAAGGTACCACCAGCCAACGGTAAATATATACCAGCACCAGTAGCCATGCAACCAAACGAAGAGCCACTCCAAACTTCGTAACATGATGATATGACGTTGTAATATAAACTACCAGGCACCTGTGAAACTTGAGCTTCTGTATTATTATAACCATAAGAACCTATAACAGCTAAAAAACGCGGTGCTGGTATTAAGGCTGTTATGCTAGAAGTAAGGTTCTGAGTAGTCCCAACTGCCTGTATAGTGAATACGCCACACTTAGAAGATGCGTTGGGACAGATAGTATATTGCCACGTACTACCAGATGGAGACACTGCGGCGCTTTGATATACGCTTAGTGAAAACGTACCACTACCACCTAGCGAGATCGGTCCTTGGTTAATAACTGATGGAGATAGAGGAACTCCATTGATATTATAAAGACTAAGATTCGGCTGAGAAGGATTAGGAATAAATTGAACTGTGATAGTACCATTAGTCCAGGTTGTGCTGTCACTGTCAATCACTGTACCAGACACTGTGGTTGTTTGAGCATAGCATGAAACAGCAAAAAACAAACACGCCAAGAAAACTAAAACTTTTTTCATCTCTTTCTCCTAGTGATTTAGCCAACCATTTTCAATGATAAATTGATAACGTTTCAAAGTTGATTTATCAATATCAGTTCGATACTGAATATCAGGAATTTGTATTTTTTCAATGCGTCTTTCTAATTTTTCAAAAGTCTCTCTATAAGACTCCCCACAAACCATAGGAGAAGCTATTAAACCATAATTACCACTGGTGACAAGTTTATTTTTTGACAGCATAACATCATATAAATAAGTTTCACATAAGTCTTCTATATCTTCTGACTCGATTCCACCAATCTCGATTCCTTTACTGTTTGGTAATCTTATATTAGTAGGATACGGAGGTATTGAAATAGTAGTTGATACACCAAAACTATGATTCCATTTAATATGTGGAACTTTACCAGTAAGTATACTATGAAGCATCTCACCAAAACCACTACCATACATGGTAGCTATAATAGGATCTGAAAAATAACCAAATCTAGGCGTCCATTCAAGTCCGTACATTTTATCTTCTGTTAAGATGGTATTTAAATCTATAATGCCTTTAAAACCAATCTGTTGCAGTGCTGTTTTAGCTTTAGCAAGTCCTTCTCTGAAAATTCTCATCTCATGATTCATTATATAAATGAGATTACCAGAGCAACCTGTATTTGGCCCTTTATTGTCGTTCATAAATTTTTTTTCTTCTAATGTTCCAGTGAGAAGATAAAAATCAAAGCCATTAAAATAGCCAGCTGTACCTACTTCGGTTCCTTTAATAAATTCTTGTAGAATGAAAGGTGCTCTATGGGATCTATCCCATAGGACATCTATGTATCCTAATAGATCTTCGGCACTTTTGGAGACATATGTAATAGCTTTATCATCAGAAGCAGTTCCACCAGTGAATGGTTTATACACATAACGCTTGTCTTCTTTTTTAATAAAACTTTTAGCCTCAGTGGCATTATTAAATCTCGTGTATGGAGGAACATTTATACCACTTTCTTCCATAAACTTTAAACCAAACTCACGGTCATTTTCTAGCTTGTTTTCTATCTCGCCATCACCAAAAGTAGGAGTGTCTAATTTAGAAGCCTCTGCCCATTTAGTACTTTCAGTAAAATCAAAAAGAGACATATCGTATTTTTTATATGAGGGAAAACCATAACCTTGTACGTGTCTTCTTTGATCTATTTGAACTATCTTTGGTTTAGGTATAAGACCGCCTAGCACATCCTCATACTTCTGGTCTGAAAGATAGTAATCTACCTCGTGACCTTCAGCCATGAGTCGAAGTACAAACCATGCTCCAATACCAGAAGTAGAGGATAATGCTATCTTCATCTTAATTCCTACTTTCCACGTGGTTTCATTCTGGTGATCTTACGTCCAGTTTCAACGCTTTTACGTCCAGCGCCGTTGTCGTTAGCATGTGAGCAAGGATGTTGAACGCTCATCATAGCGGCTTTGGCTTGTGAGATTGATTGATTAGCAGCTTGTCCAGACATTTAGAACCTCCTTCTGCCGCGGCGTAAACCGAAGCGTGATCGTGAAGATGAACCTGACTTCTCTTCCGCTGTAGTAGGTACTAAATGATGAGCTAAAGGTGAACCTATTACTGGAAGAGTTTGTTTAAGAGCGTCTCTAACTACAGGTTTCCAAGGATGATCTCCGGCTTTGTTTTCAGTAGTTACTGCATTTACAACATCTTCTATATCTTCACCAGCGGCACCTGCTAAAGGTCCAGCCATAGCAGATACTAAGCGATGAGCATGTATGGCGTTGATGTAGTTAAAGTATACTCCAGCAGCGCCGATGTGACTGAGTAATGCTGCATAGTCACTAAACCAATCACCTGCACTGTTTGGAGAGTATAATCTTTGGTAACGCTGCTTAGTTTCTTGGACACCTTGTTGAATAGAAGCCGTTCTTGCCATAACTTCAGCGCCTGAGATTAATGGTGCTATGTTGGGAAATAATATTCCAAGTGTGCCAGCATATTGAGCTAATCCTTTTATATCTCCAGTGTTATACATTTTAAGAAGGGAACGTCTAATATACGAAGCTTCTGAATTTACAAACTGATGATACATAAACATAGAACGTGTGAAGACATTACGATTCTGGTACAGAGCATTATCGATCTCACGATTCACAAAGAACCTGTTATTAACATAATGATAAACACCTTTTGTTAACTGGTCATCATTAAGTTTACCACCTTGTTTAATAACATCTTGTAGATCGATACCCATCTCACCAAGCTCAGCAGCTGCTCTTTTATTGCCGGTCGTAGCAAAATCCTTCGCCCAATAAATAGCACTATGAAAACCAACCGTACCAGCCATGTTAAGTTGTAACTTGCGAAGCCAGTTAAATCCTGGTTGATGCATGGTACGAGCTAGAATCTTACCAACCGTAGGCGAACCAGTCCATTCTGATACATGACCTTTCTCTCCAAGTATGTCACGATACATTGTATTCCATAGTGTTGATGAAAGTATACCAGAAGCATCTTTAATAGCTTCGGCGTGATTTTGATTCAAACGCAGTATTGAAGCTCCAATGGCTGGAAGAGGAGAATCAGCTGGTATGTGAAACAATTGCCCCACATGAGGAATAGCCACAAACGGAGTAAGCATAGTATTTAATACTCTATGTGCGGCATACTCAGCTTGTGATTGACGCTCGTAGGTTGCTTCAGTATTCAGCAGTGGAATCTTAGTTAGCTCAAGTTCATCTCTAACCTTATTAGAAGCCATAAAGGCTTTATTCATTGAAGCCTTGGCATAACTCGCCGGTCCTTTTGTAGCTGTTCCTTTGCCGAAACCAACAATATCTCGTGTGTCTTTGACTTGATTGGATAAAATATCCGCTACTCTATGACCATTCATGACTACACGTGGGTCTTTATCAGATAACATGTTGGCTATAATCGGAGTCGCATTCTCGAAGTGAGGACCGTATACTTGAGAGATGGCATTCAATCTCGCTTTACCCTTAGCAGCACGCATCTGTTGTTCACGCACGGCTGGAGCGGTTGCAGGATTGATTTTCTTTATTTCCTGCCCAAGCGTCTGATCATGAACACGAATGTAATTATCATTCATAGCCTTAATAGCTTGGCCACCTGGATGTAGTTCTAGTTCATATTCTTTATTACCAGTTAAATTAAGAAACCCACGACCCAAACTATTGCCTTCTAGTTTAGACACACCTTTTTCAAAGGCATCTTCACCTATACCCTTGCCAAGCATTCGGCTAAAAACATCTGCTACATAAGCGCCCATTAGAAATCCCACCTATCGAATTTACCAGTCGAGGTTATTTGATTGGAGATTTGTGTATCAAGAGTACGGATTTTATCTTGTGAGTTACGTTTAATATGTGCGTTATCAAATTCATCCATACGAGCTTTTGATAAAGCGGCGTGAGCCGATAAGGCAAGGTCACGTGCTTTACCACGAAAGGCGCTCTTTAAATTCTTTTGCTCTTGAAGAGTTTTCTCAATTAACAGCTCTCTCTGCCAAGGCGTTGTCTGGAAAATATTATCATTTGAGGTTCTGAAAATGTTATGCTCTTTTGGCCAACGTCCTGAGCCAAGAAAGTTATCTACATGATTATACATAGCCTTCGCATAATATGATAATTGTGCATCAGTAGCAGAACGGCCTTTCATGTAGGATTGAACTTTCATAGTATCAATCAAACGTGACTCCAACTCCTGACCAAACTCTTTCGGCATCTGGCTTATATAATTATGCATAAAAGACAAGAAATTCGGATTCTGCATACCCTCACGAGTATTCTGATGCTCGAAGAATATCTCAGCTTTCTTTAAAGATTTAGGATAGAAATAATCATTAATATCATCTACAAAGTCTTTATCATCTAAATCCTTAAAATAATCCGCTAAACTTTTCCCTTGTTGGCGGGCATTTTTTGAGTGCTCTGCAAGTCGAACTTTATAGTCGGGAACAATATTATAACGCGCCGAGGGCTCTCCATATTTATTAGTGGTACGCTCAGAGCGGATTTTAAATCCAGGCGTTTGTTTAACTGCTCTGTTGGCTCTACTCGCATTAACAACTTTATCCTGCGTAAGTTCTCTCTCTGCTTTTGTTGTGGCCTTCTGTAAGTCCTTGGCATAGAGTTTCTCCGCGTATTGCTGTAGTTGTTCTGGAGTTACTAGAGTACCAGCACCTGGGGCTTTAGCTAACTCAGTTGTAGCTTTTTTCTGGTAGTATTGAAGAGTGTGAACGGCACTTGGTTGTTTAAGATTAGAAGTCGCTTTTTGTTCAGAGTGCTCTTCTACATCTATAACACGTGAACCAATTTCGGAACTTGAATCATAAGTTAACTGAGCTAGTTTTTGTCCAAGTTCTTTCTCCTCCCCAGGCGTGAGATTAGCTAATTTTCTATCGCCTAACCAATCACGAATAAACTTTGCACTTGAAAGCACTGGTGCCCAGCGAGCAGGATCACGTTCTAGATTATTACGCTCCCAAGCAACTACATCTGAGTGACTCATTCCAGTGAAGTGTTGCATATCATCAATATGCTGAAGAGCATCTCTAAATATAAGTTGCTGACCAGGTACACCAGTCACCGCTATGTTATTAGCAACTTCAGTCTTGTGTTTATCATACAGTTCAATAGAAGTATCTTTAACTAAACCCTGCTGTGCTAAATCAAGACGTTCGGTTTCAGAACTGATCTTTGGTTTCCAAGCTTCTGGAGCTACGTCAGAGAGTTTTTTAAGCCCTATTCCACCAACATCAAATAAACCATGAAACACAGTAAACCCAAGTGCATCTCTCCAAGCCTCTCCAGGATCACTCTGTTTATGGGTTGCTGCTCCATACGCTAAACCAGTAGAACCTGCCATCAAATAACCAGCAATCTTTTTTCCGACTGGAGTTTTCATCAACCTGGCTGTCAAAGAAGTTCCAACCGCTTCTGGGCCTAGTTCCAAAGTAGCAAACAACGGTGTGTTTGCTACCCCTTCGGCTATGGTTGATGTGGCCTTGTTCCAGAAACCCTCTCGTGTTGGTAACGCGTCAGACCAGAATTGATGATTAGCATCTTGTAGTTTAGCCCCTTTTGATACTAACCCTTCAGTA
>Ga0187847_10000404_pt1 | contig 48895 bp, 39 predicted proteins | sample June2016WEW_4_10_FD_132458 | JGI IMG/M metagenome (GOLD analysis project Ga0187847, IMG submission 132458) | Peatland microbial communities from SPRUCE experiment site at the Marcell Experimental Forest, Minnesota, USA - June2016WEW_4_10 | ecosystem: Environmental > Terrestrial > Soil >...
AAGGAATGGACGCGACTGGCATCACTTGCTGGAACTTTGCGGTCTGGTTGAAGCGCGGGTAATCGATCCGGACGGTGTCTACGATCCGTGTCGCGCTAACGATCGGTTACTGTTGGGCATGAACCTGCGGCCTTGTTCAGCTTCGCCGTTGGGCTGACCAGTGCGGCTCCGATTGCATTTGGGCAGTTGAGATGAGCCTTGCAAGCGGGCTCTTGGTCCTCGAAGTCGGGCAGACCGGCCGTTCCGCCATTCGGTTTTTATCCCATGATGACTCGATCTGGAACAACACCCTCCAATTTCGGAATGGCGACACGCGATATGTGTGTTTCCGTTACGCCGGCCAACGGCTTCGTCGCCTACGGAGCTTTGACGGCATCAAGATCCACGCTGCCAACGGAAGCCTTCTTCCCATCCCGCCCACAGTATTTTCCTCTGGGGATTGTCTGACGTATCTCGATCCTGGGGCCCGGCTCGCGGCCACGCCGAATTGGCTCATTGAAGGAGGACGAGAGCCTTTGGAAACGGAAGATGGAATTGACAATTCACTTGCCGCATAGCTCTGGACCGCGGAGGAGCGCTTCGGTGGTCCTACGCCGGCAGGAAGCGATGAATCGCATTATTTCTAACGCTGAGAGGCGCACACCTTATTCACGATTCTTTACTGCTCTGGTTTCTTACCATGACCTGCTTGCAACTAAAGCAAATCCGCGAAGCGCTGGTTTACGGCGCGGCAAACATCTTTAAGGGTCCGCTCAGCCATATCAATAAAATCACGGTGCCGGAATGGGCTGCCGACGAGCTGCGCCGCAATCCTGCCGCCGAGCTTTGGCAGATCCACTTTAGCGGTAAGGAGGCAGCCGGACCCGCGGTGCATGAGATTCTCCCGCAGAGCATGGGCCCAGTGCTCGAAGAGTATCTTATGCAGCACCGCCGACTTCTTGCTGGCGACAACGATCCCGGAACGCTATTCCTTAATAAACGTGGCGGAGCCCTCGGGGCGCGCCAGTTGACGGCGCTGGTGGGCGAACTCACTGCCAGCTTTGGAAGCTGCCGGATGACGCCTACAATGATCCGGGAGTTGTTTTCGCTCTGTCGGGCGGCGGGAAAAGCTCATGATTACTATACTCTCAGTCGTGTGCTTGGGCACGACTGTATGGGTACTATGAAGTCAAATAGACCTTTTCGACAGGACTAGCGTTCTGTCAACCAAAGTGAGTTTCTCGCCTCTGTGGGTGACCACCGGTCCGATAACGAGAAGCACTGGATGAGGCGTGTCACCACGGACGAGATGAACATGCTTTGTTAGACAATAGTGGTGCTGGCGCCTGCGGCAGCTACAGCCCGCGGGCGACATTGGCGCTTACAAAAAGCCCGTCGAAAAGCATGGGTCTGAGGTCACGTACAGGTCAGTGATGACGTCCGCTCCCGCGGCAATCTCGTTCAGGAGTTTGCTCTCTTCGTAACCTCGGGCCTCAGGTGCCGGCAGAAGGGAGCCTGTCGTAGCCAAGAAAAGCAAGAGTAAGGCAAAGGGTAGTGGGCGGATGTTTCCGGTATTGCATCCAGATGCGGCCGGCGTGAATATCGGCGCAGAGATCTACGTTGCCGTCCCACCGGATCGTGACGCGGAGCCGGTGCGGTTCTTCGAGACGCTTACTAGAGATCTATACCAATTAGCGGACTGGCTACAGAAATGCCGCATACGCACGGTCGCGATGGAATCCACAGGCGTGTACTGGATTCCTCTCTATCAGATCCTCGAAGCACGAAGATTCCAGGTTTTTCTGGTGAACGCGCAACGTGCCTGGCCGAAAGAGCGACGTGTCTGACTGTCAGTAGATTCAGTATCTACATTCGGTTGGGTTGTTGAAGGCCAGCTTTCGTCCGCCTGATGAGATCTGTGTTATCCGCTCGCTGTGGAGGCATCGGGAGAGCCTCGTACAGATGGCCGCGGAGCACATTATGCACATGCAGAAAGCGCTGAGCCAGATGAATCTGCAGTTACACCACGTGCTCAGCGAAATCACAGGCATCAGCGGCCTAGCGATTCTGGCAGGCGAACGAGATACCGCAAAGCTCGCGCGCCTATTCGACTGGCTTGTAAGAAGCTCGCGTGAAACGGTCGCGAAATCCCTGGAGGGAGACTATTGACCAGAGCACCTTTTTACGCTGCGGCAATCTCTCGTCGGCTATCGCTTCTATCAGAAGCTCATCTCGGAGGTCGACCAAGAACTGGAATTGAGGATGCACGATCTTCCGCGAGCCGAAGGAGCGCCCGCGCAGATGCCGCTGCGGACCAAGGCCTGTGTCTACCAACGCGCAAGCAACGAACTGGCATTCGATCTGAAGGCGGAGCTGTTTCGCATCGCAGGCGTAAACTTAACGGATGTGCCCGGCATTAGCGCCATTACTGCGCACACAATCCTGATGGAGGTCGGGCCAGATGTTTCGCGTTTCTGAAATGCCTCTGCATTCGCCTCCTGGCTTGGGCTCTGCCCGGAAAAACAGGTGAGTGGAGGCAAGACTCTTTCCACGCACTCCCGAAAGGTAAAGAACCGTGCAGCAATCGCACTGCGACTTGAAGCACACTGCCTCTACCGCGCCAAGAACTATCTCGGAGAGTTCCACCGCAAGATGAAGTGGAGGTTGGGCGCACCCGAAGCCGTGGCGGCAACAGCTCACAAACTTGCCCGCATCATGTATCACCTGCTGTCCACAAAAGAACCATACTCGGAGAGCGTCTTGATCAAATGCGATCGGCGAGCCAATAACCGAGCTGAGGTGCGCTTGCGCAGGCAGGCCGCCAAAGTCGGCTTCCAGTTGACGCGCCCACCGGAAACCAACTCATAGGGTGTTGTTCATCAGGAGGCGATTTTATGGACAACGGTTTCGTTTCTGCACTGCCCGCGCCCGTTGTGCCACGATCTCGAGTTGAGCACTAATTTCGCCCCGCAATAAAGTATTGCTCTCCTAGGCATTACGGTACAGGAACGTTTTAGACTACCGTGCCTATATGGGCATGAACCTGCCAATTGATTCCGGCGCGTTGGGCGGTCAGATGGAAAGATCACCATCCTTTCCTTCAAATGACCGCGAGGATCCGGACGGCAGTCTGCTCGACGCCGAGGATGTTGCGAGATGGTTGAAAGTCAGCGTGGATTGGGTCTGGGATCACTCCGCACGGCGGGCGCCATATCTTCCGGCAATCTGGCTCTCCGATGGCGCTTTGCGCTTCCGCCGCAACAGAATCGCCGATTTCATAGACGAAAGGGAACGCTTGTCTGCCAGGCGCCATAGGCGCCGTTAAAATGGCGGCAGGCCCAATTGTTCCCGCCACAGAAATAGAGGAATAAATGGGTAAGGCAACGTACGGTACTGGGTCGGTAATTCTGCGAGGGAAGAAGTGGTACGGTTATCCACCCCGTGATCGAACACAGGACTCAATTACAGGCAAGAAACTTGCATCGCGTAAACCGATTGTCCTCGGGCTAAAGTCGAAGATGACCAAGAGCGAGGCGCGTGATGCTCTGGCTCGCGAGATAGCAAAGCGGCGGGGGTGGTTCAGGACCAACGGGCAGATTATGAACGATGGCTCTGTCACCCTCAATTGGTTTTGCAAGAACCGTTATTTCCCGCTTAAGGAAAGCGATTGGAAGGAGGAGACAGCGAAGATCAAAAAGGCCCTCATCCAGACGAACATCCTGGACGATCTTGGCAAAATCCAACTGAATAACTTCGATCGATTCACCCTTCAGATGCAAATCAACAAACTGGCAAAAATCTGCTCCAAAGATACCGTACTTCAGATGCGCGCTTACTTGCGCGACATGTTTGCGGAAGCCGTGGATCAGGATTTCCTATTCAAGGATACTGCGGCTCGGGTGAAGGTTCCGCCGCAACCGCGCGAAACTGACAAGACGACGCTCACGTGGGATCAGCTGCGAATGGCGCTCGAGGTTCTGTATGAGCGCGATCGCATCCTCCTTGAACTCGATATGACCGACGCACTTCGGCCGGGTGAATTGTTCGCTCTAAGGTGGAAATGCTTCGATCCTGAATATTCGAGGCTGGTCATTCTGGAGACGGTGTACAAGGGCAATATCCGGCCTTGGGGAAAAACGCGCAAAAGCCTCGCGCCGGTTCATCTTCCGCCGGTGTTGGTTTCCGATCTCAAAGCCTGGAAGGCAAATTGTCCGGATTCGTCTCCTGATGCGTTTATCTTTCCGAACGACGAGGGAGGTTTCCTTGACAGCGGCAATTACCGGAAGCGTGTGCTTCATCAACTTGCTGAGATTCTGAATCTGTCGAATCTGACGTTTCAGATTATCCGTCGAACGATAGCGACGCTTAGCCAGACGAAAGGATCGGTAAAGGCGACCCAGGGTCTGCTGCGTCACGCCCGTACTCCGACGACAACAGATGTCTATATGCAGGTCATTCCTGAGGGAGTAGAGAAGATGGTCGATTCGATTCACGACGAGCTTCGAAAGCCGAGCAAAGCAGCGGCCGAGACAAGCAAAATCAGGGCAAATCTGCGCGCGAAAAACCAGCGGCGTTGAGGGCAGAATAACGCAAAATTGGCACCAATTGGCACCAAATCTTCGGAGTACCGGGGAGGGCTATCCGATATTAAGTAGCTGATCTTGAATGATTTATTGGTGGACCTGGTCGGGATCGAACCGACGACCTCTTCCATGCCATGGAAGCGCGCTCCCAAACTGCGCCACAGGCCCACGTGCGGAGGAATGCAACTTCCCTATTGTCTTCGCTGGGACAGGATTCGTCAAACCCGGGCTGCCGGGCTGCACCCAGTGTTGACCCGCCTCTCGCTTGCGGTGCTAGGCCCTCCCAGCATCGTCACTGATCCCCACTCCCGCAATGCCGGAGCCCTCAAACTGCCTTTGGCGGGGGAAACTACAGCGTTCGGGAACAGTTTGGGTGGGGTCCGGTGTCTAAGACAATAGAGCACGCGGGACATCTGGACTCAAACCAGTCTCCCGTTTTCCCGCGCACTCCAAAGCAGCATTGGAATTCCAGCAGCGTTTTGAGAGCCGTTGGGGCGAGTGGCGGCAAGCGGAAACCGGGTCTTTTCACCCTATGCAAATTTGGTTGATGCCAAGTATGCTTCCGTTGCGGTAAAGTGGGAGGAAACTGAATTGGCGGACCTCACCATGGGCAATCTTGCCAGCACGCTGACCTTTCCATCCGAAGAAGCGGCTCTGATCGCGGAACTTCAAGCCGGCTCGGAGGAGGCTTTTGCGTGGCTGATTGCGCGCTATCACCAGCCCATCTACTCGCTACTGGCGCGTGCCATACAGGATCGCGCCGATGCCGCCGACCTCACTCAGGAAGTCTTCGTGAAGGTTTTCCGGGGGGTGGGCAGTTTTCACGGCGAGTCGTCTTTGCGGACATGGATTTACCGCATAGCCCTGCATGAGGCCTCCAACCAGAGGCGCTGGTGGATGCGGCACAGGCAGCCGGAGATTCCCATCGAGCAGGAGATCACCGAAACCGAATCCAGGCAGGCGGTGCGCTTGAAAGAGACGCTGGTCGACCCGGCCGAGTCGCCATATGAGATGGCAGTCCACGAAGAGAACCGGGAGCGCGTTGAGGCGGCCTTGAGCCAAGTACCTGAGCCCTTCCGCACCACCCTCATCCTGCGCGACATCGAGGGTTTTGTTTACGAGGAAGTGGCGGAGATGCAAGGCGTGAATCTGGGAACAGTGAAGTCGCGGCTGGTGCGTGGACGCGCGGCCTTGAAAGCGATTCTGACCGCTCCGGCACCCAACGTCTGTTCCCCGGCGCGAACGGAGTTTGAAATGCCCCTGGGAGAGGAGGCGCGATGAACGGTTGCAATGAAGTGCAGACAAAGTTGACGGAGTACATGGATGGCCGTCTGAGCGGACGCGAGATGCAACTCATCGCCGCCCATCTGGAGAATTGCCGCGGATGTGCCGGCGAGCGGACGTCGATCGAGCAGATGCAGTCGTCGCTCTCCGCGCTGGGCCCGGTGCCCGCGCCCGAAGACATGCTCCTGCGCATTCGCGTGGCCATCAGTCAGGAGCGTGCACGCAGCCGCCAAGGCCGCTTCCATGCCTTCAATCTGGCCTGGAGAAACACCGTCGGTCCTTTCCTACTGCAAGCTGCGGCCGGTTTTGCTTCCGCGGTCCTGCTGATGGGCACTGTCATCGTGCTGGTCAGCATGTTTGCCCAGCCGGAGAGTGCGCAGGCTACAGCCGACGAGCCGCTGGGCATGGCCACCGCTCCACGCTTCCTCTATCTGTCCAGCGTGGTGGGCGGCAACCAGATAGACGCCATCTCGGGTCCGGTGGTGATCGAGGCCTATGTCAATGGCCAGGGTCAAGTCTACGACTATCGCATCGTCTCAGGTCCCACCGACGAGGTCACCCGCGCGCAAGTTGAAAACCTGCTCTTGTGGAGTCGCTTTGAGCCCGCTCGCCGTTTCGGACAACCGGTCCCAGGCTTGGCCGTGCTCTCCTTCTCCGGCGTTTCGGTGCGCGGATAAAACCGCGTCTTTCAGGCAACTGCCGCGCACGCCGAATTTTGGGCGGATTTTGGCAGCTGTCGGCTGGAGCAGGACGCAGCTAGGGGTTTATTCCGGTGAGGGGTAGAGGCCCGGTAGCGGTAGTTCGGGGTGTGAGCTTCGCCACAATTCGCACCGCAATAATCACAGACAGGTAGGTGCGACGCAAATCCTCGCGAGATGTCTGTCACATTTTTACGCGTTGTTTTCCACAGGCCATGGCGCTGCTAGTCAACCGCTGCTAGGTGGTCCATTACACGGTATTGCCGTAAGTGATTGATTATAATAAATTAACTTGCCTTTCTTTGCGCATGGATGAGTGCCGGCATCGCCACTATCGCCGCTTTTTTCATCTTCTCTCAACCTTCGCCTCATTTTTCGCTTTCACAAATGCAGAAAAACAGTCTAGTCTTTTCTTGCGTACTTTGTGCGCCAGAATTAGGAGAGCTCCGATGAAAAAGACACTGCGCATCGCCCTTGCCGCCGCCGTGCTCGCATCCTTTGCACCCGTCGCTTTGGCAGATGACGCCCCGGGCGGAGGAGTTCCGCAGCCCCAGGCAACTCAAGTATCGACAGTGAGTGCGGCGATTACTCTAATTCTCTCTGTTCTTGGCCTCTAAAGCCGGAGAGAATAGAACCCACGAGGTGCAATGAGCCTGTCGTCGCTTGATTACGCTTTGTGGGTCGCCTGCTTCCTTAGTAATGCAGCCCTGTTCGCCGTCCTTATCGTTCGGAACAGGTGGCGGGAGTTCCCTGTCTTTACCACGCTCATCGGCTATGAGGCTATAGTTTCTGCCGCGCTGTATTTAATCTACTCGCGCGGCAGCTACGTTTGGTTTACGCGGATCTACTGGCCCTACGCTCTTTTCGATTTCGTCCTTCAGTTGTGGGTGATTTGGGAGATTGCGCATATCGTTCTTAAACCCACCGGAACCTGGGTACAGGACGCGAGAAAGCAGTTCATCCTCTGGGGTGCGGCCGGCATTTTGTTGGCCGCCACCCTTCCCTGGCTGGTCACGCCACCCGCCGCAACTCTATTTCATCGCCTGGAAGTGAGGGGGAACCTCTTCACCAGTTTGGTGATCTGTGAGTTGATCGCCGTCGTCACTCGCACATCAAAGAGCCTAGGGCTGGGCTGGCGCAGCCATGTGATGGCCTTGGGCAACGGGTGGACTGTCTGGGCCGTGGTCGCGATCATGGTCGACGGGCTGCATAGCTATCTTGGCGCCGAGCTCTACTTCAGGCAACTCGAACATCTCAGGATGTTTGCCTACCTCGCCGCCCTCTCCTATTGGATGGTCCGATTCTGGCTGGAAGAGCCGGCCCGGCGTCCAATTTCTCCAGAGTTACGTGAATATATCCTAGTTTTGCACCAGCGTATAAAAAATGATCTTGACACACTGAACGCTCAAAGGTAACATGCAACTGATGACCTTTGCGCTCTCATATCTCGTATTTGGAGTGGTGCTCTGCGGTTTCGCTGCGGCAGTGCTTGTCGGCTGGCAGTCGTCCCGCACTATGGCGCAGCGGGAGTGGCACGATCTTGTCGCTGAACTACAACCGGTGGATTTCGAGGGAGTCTCTGCCGTTGCGACAGATTACCTTACCCCCCGTCGCGGTCAGATCGATCTCGAACCTATCAAGATTTGGCAGTTCCTCGGCGGCTACGAAGGCCTCAAAAAAATGCGTAAGAATGCTGAGATTATGCTCGCCTTGGCGGCCTACGCACAGCGCTGGAACTTCGAAGAAGCTGTGGTCGTCACTGAGCGCATGAGAATGGATGCGGTCTCTTTGCGCCGCGCTATCCGTCGTGTCGAGCTGGGTCTGATCCCTGCCAGACTGCTCCGGCGTTTTCGGTTTACCCTCCCCCTCTATGCTCAGGAGGCGTCTTCGGCCTACTATCTGATGCGCCAACGCCTCCTCGCCCTCTATGAAACCAGCCACGTCAGCCGCTATCCCGTTCTTGCCGCCTCTCTATAAAATTGGCCGGTGTTCTGGCACCCTGCTCCGCTCCCGTTTGACCGTGCCGATGCGTCTAGAATGAGACAGGGTTCTTCATGACGTTCAAAATATTTCCGTCTTCCGCCATTCTGCCTGCTGCCGCATTTTGTCTGCTGCTAGGTCTAATGCCAGCTGTAGTCCGCGCCCAAGCTCCCGGCAACAGCCCCGCCAAGCCATCCGGGTCTGCTCAGAGTTCATCCTCCAATGCGACCTATGTCCAAGAAAAGGCGCCATCGCTGGTCGATCCCGCCGGGCCAACCATCTCCCTGGTCAGCTCCGAGCCGGTTTTCCTCATGGCTGCGGCGCTGAATGCCTGCGGTTACGACGAAGGCTTGGAAGAGAGCGCTCCGGTGCGCAAGCGCGTTCGCGACGAGATGAACCTTGCACTCGCAAAAAGCGAGGACGCGCGCGCCAAACGCGACAAGGTCTGTCTGTACATCGCTCAGCATCGCATGACGGGCAGCGAGCGCGACATCTCGCAATACATCTCGCTGGCCCTCTATCTCACCCCACCGCCGGAGCTCGAGACCTCGGTCGAGCTGACCGAGATGCCTCCCGACTCAACCCAGGTGGTCGAGATCGTTCCCCTCCTGCGTGACTTTGCCGCCGCCGTTGACCTCAACGGTATCTGGCTGGCGGTCCATCATATCTACGACGCTGAAGCTGATCAGATTCACGATCCGCTCTCGAAGATGATTGTTTCCACCAACCTCTATCTCAGAATGCCCGCCGAAACCTATAACGGCCGGCGCTTTATCGTGGTCACTGAGCCCCTATTTTCGCCGCACATGGTCAATGCCCGCATCTACGGCACCGACTACGTGGTGATCGTTTCGCCCACCCACGGAACCATCCCCTTGAACGATGTGCGCCACACCTACCTGCACTACGTAATTGAGCCGCTGCTCTACGCGCGTGCCAATGCCGTAGACCGCATGCAGCCTATCCTCAAGGAGGTGCGCGAGGCTCCCCTCGAATTCCGCCTTCGCTCCGACACCGTGCCTCTCACCATCGAGTGCCTCATCAAGGCCATCGAGGCGCGCACCATGGACACAGGCATTCCCGAATACAAGATTCCCGCCAACGCCGATCGCTCGTTGGAACTGCCCCGCTATGAGCATGAACGCCAGCAATATCTGCAGAAAGTGGACGCGGTTCGTCTTGCCGCCATGCGCCATGACATGAGCCAGGGCTTCGTCCTGACGCAGTATTTCTATGAGCAGTTGATCCAGTTTGAAAGGGATTCACCAAGCCTGAAGGACACCATCGGCGAAATGGTCTACAGCATGGACATCGACCAGCAAATCCATCGTGCCCGCGCCATCGAATTCGACAAGGAAGCCGACGGCGACGTGCTCACGCGCAGCAAGCCGCGCAAACTGACGGGATTGGATCTAGCCGAAGCGCGCCTTGCAGCCGGCGACGTAGCTACAGCCAGCGCCATGGCCCGCCAGGCGCTCACCACGCACTCCGAGTCCCCCGATGCCTCAGCTTCTCTCGATGTGGCTGCCGCGAGCGCCCGCGCCGACTTCATTCTGGCCCGAGCAGCCATTCTGACTGGCCATCCGGATCAGGCCATCGACGGATTTCAGAAGACATTGGCTGCCAGCAAGGACCCGCGCCTGCTCTCTTGGTCGCACATCTACCTTGGACGCATGCTGGATCTGGACTGCAAGCGTGACCAGGCTCTCTCCGAGTACCAGGAGGCATTGAAGACGCGCGATGGGCAGCTCGATACACGGCTAGCCGCCGAGCGCGGCGTCAAGGCGCCTTACGCCGTCAACGGCCACAGTTGTGACGAGGACGCCGATGACAGTGGCCCTCCCCCTCCTGGCAAATCCGAGCCAGCCAAGCCCGGTGCCACCGGAACAAATGAGAATGAAAAGCCGCAATAATCCCGCGCGATTGAACGCTGGGAAAGTGCGGAGCATCTAACAACGGAATGGGGGCTTTTCCTGGGCCGGAAATTCCGGTTCAAACTGTAGTCCCGGAACAGCGTATCAACGAGCCGGATCGAGGCGTATTTGGAAGCCGTTCTTATCGAGTTGGAAGCCGCATTGGGGCATTGCTTTCTGCGCCCGGAGTTGCTGCTGCGCGCGCTAACCCATCGATCCCTAGCCAACGAGCGGGGAGCCCACGAACACCCAGGCAAAGATCTGTCCGCTGACAAGCAAACCCTAGCCAGCGGCATCGAGGAAACGGATTCAGTCGGCGACAACGAGCGCCTGGAGTTCCTGGGCGACGCCGTGCTGGGGCTGGTAGTAGCCGAAGCCCTCTTCCTGCTTCACCCCGAGTGGCGCGAAGGCGAGCTGACTCGCGTGCGCGCCCAGTTGGTCAGCCGCCAGCACATGGCCGAGGTAGCAGCTGCCATCGGCTTGGGTGTCCACTTGCGCCTCAGCCGCGGCGAGGACAAGAGCGGCCTTCGGCGCAAGAGCACGGTGCTCTCGAACACCATGGAGGCAGTTCTCGGCGCGCTCTTTCTGGACGGTGGCCTGGAGCCGGTCAGAACCTTTGCCCACCGCTGGGTGATGGGCGAAACCGCCGAGCAGCTAGCCAGGGACCTGCGTTCCGGCGCTGCCCTCGGTAACTACAAATCGGCCTTGCAGGAACACTTGCAGGCGAGCCACGTCGGCGCGCCAATCTATCGCGTCAAGAGCGAAAGCGGTCCCGACCACCACAAGCGCTTTCTCGTCGAGGTCAGGCTCAAACCAGTCGAGGGAGAGCCGGGAAAGCAATTGGCGCGCGGCATGGGCAGCACCAAGAAACACGCCGAACAGGACGCCGCACGACGCGCGCTCGAGCGTTTGCAAGCCACCGCGAAGGCCACCGGCGCGACGGCGGAAGCCATCCAGTTGGCCGCGAACGAACAGGAGCAAGCCGCGCCATGAGCACGCTTGCCCCACGATCCGGCCTCCTCCAGCGGCTTGCGCGGCTGCGGTTCCACCTGCCCACCGTGCCCGAGGCAATGGCCACGTTGCTTTCGCTGATCGTGGTGGCGCTGTTTCTCAACACTTTTGTGCTTCAGCCCTACCTGATTCCCACTCCCAGTATGGAACGCACTCTACTGGTAGGTGATTTTCTGCTGGTCAACAAGCAGGTCTATGCGCCGTCCAACAGCTTCACTCGCCTTCTGTTGCCCTATCGTGAAGTCGAACGTGGCGATATCGTTGTCTTCCACCATCCCGAGCATCCGTTTCTGGTCAAGCGGGTGGTGGGCATTCCCGGCGACCGGTTGCGCATCGACGATGGCCGTGTCACCGTCAACGGCGCGCCCCTCATCGAGCCTTACGCCGCCTTTGAGCCCGCCGCCAGCAATCCCTTTCGCGATGACTTTCCCGCCAAAGTCTATACCGACCCCAACGTCGATCCGCTCTGGTGGAAGCAGATGCAAAGCCTCGTCAGCAACGGCGAACTGGTGGTACCCGCAGGCAAGTATTTTGTCCTCGGCGACAACCGCAACCACAGCACCGATTCCCGCTACTGGGGCTTCGTTTCGCGCCAGCAGATCGTGGCCCGCCCCCTGGTTATCTATTTCTCGGTCTTCCGCCCCTCCTCCACCGATGTTGAACCGGTAGCGCTCCAAGCCACGCCCCAAGCCACGGATGATAGACTCGGACACGACAGGCAGCTTACGGCTCGACTCTCCGGCTTTGCCCGCTGGAAGCGCATCTTCCACGTAGTGCATTGAAACCAGCTGTCAGTCAAGAAGCCGGACTACTGACATCAGAAAGCTGATTGCTGATAGCTGAAAAAGAGCGATAGGATGACCAAGAAAAAAACTCCCGCCCCCAAGATGCCGCCTCAAGCCCAGCCAACCACCCAGCCCGATGAACAGCGCGTGGAAGAGACGCCCTTCGAGGCCTTGGCCAGCATCTGTTCCGTCCTGGTGGTGGGGCTGTTCATCCTTACCTTTCTGGGGCAGAACTTCGTCATTCCCTCCGGCTCCATGGAAAAGACCCTGCTGGTCGGCGACCACCTGGTGGTAGACCGCATCACCCTCTCCCCGCCCACCCACTGGATGCCGCTGGTTCATTATCGCGAGCCCAAGCGCGGCGACATCATCGTCTTCCTCAAGCCCGTACCGGACATGGTAGATGGACAACCTGTGATCCAGTTTCTGGTGAAGCGTCTCGTTGGCGTGCCCGGCGATCATATTCACCTGCGCAACGGCATCGTCATCATCAACGGCGTGGCCCAGAGCCAGCCGCATGCCCAACCCACGACGCCCGAAAATCATCAGGACTTTCTCGACGAGTTTCCCTCCGTGCCGCCCGATCCGGAGCCCGGCAACTACATCACCGAGGCCTGGGCTGTCGATATTTCCAATCACATTGTGGACGGCGATCTGGTCGTCCCTCCCGGCAAATACTTCATGATGGGCGACAACCGCCACAACAGCGCCGACTCTCGTTTCTGGGGCTTTGTGCCCAGAGAAAATATCATCGGCCGCCCCCTCTTCAACTACTGGTCCTTTGAAACTCCTGAAGACCAATATGAACAGTCCGGCATGCTCAACAACCTGGCTTGGATGGGCCACGTCGCCTTGCACTTCTTCACTGAAACCCGCTGGACCCGTACCCTGCATCGGGTGAAATGAATAGAGCAAACAGCTGACAGCTATCAGCGAACAGTGGCTAGTTCAACATCGGTGCGACTGTTAGCGGTAGGCTCTCAACTGTAAGCTGCTAGCTGTCAGCTCTCTCAAGACCATGACCGAAAAGACCGAAGGCCGGCAAAGAAAGCGCAAGCGGCTGTGGCTGTCCTTTGCGGCGCTCGTAGTCATTCTGGCGATTCTGATTGTGCCCCCGCTGGTCAGCGTGAGCCACTACAAAGCTCAGATTACCCGCCTCATATCCGCTTCGCTAGGCCGCCCGGTGCGTCTCTCATCAGTAGAGATCCGACTGCTCCCTCGTCCCGGCTTTCTCCTCACCGACCTTACCGTCGAGGAGGACCCCGCCTATGGCGCCGAGCCCGTACTTCACGCCAACACAGTCACCGCCTCCATTCGTTTGCTCTCGTTATGGCGCGGTCGCCTTGAGATCGACTCCATCAGCGTGGATGAAGCCAGCCTGAACCTGGTCCGCACCCCAGCTGGCCGATGGAACCTTGATTCGCTCTTGCGCACCGCTACCGCACAGGCCCAATCAGCGGCAAGTAGCGCACTACAAGGTAAGCCAGACCACCCCGTCAAGCTGCCTTATCTCGACGCCACAAACTCCCGCATCAACATCAAGAGCGGCGCGGAAAAGCTGCCGTTTTCCCTGCTCGATGCTGAAATCTCCCTGTGGCAGGAGAATCCAGGCGACTGGCGTGTCCGGCTGCGAGGCCAGCCCTCACGCACCGACCTCAGCCTTGAACAAGCCGACACTGGCGTCGTTCGCCTGGAGGCAGACCTCCGCCAGGCGTCTGAATTGCGCCTCATGCCAGCGCACCTCGATCTGGAATGGCGCGAAGCGCAACTCGGCCAGCTTACCCGCCTGCTCCTCGGCTCCGATGCCGGTTGGCGCGGCGACCTCACCGGCGAACTCCATGTCGACGGCACTGCCGAGGCGGCCCAGATCAAAACCCGCCTCCGCGCCACCGGCGTCCATCGCGCCGAATTCGCTCCAGCCGCGCCCATGGACTTCGATGCCAACTGCACCATGGTCGCCCACTACTCCAGCCACGCCATCGACAACTTGGCTTGCGACTCGCCGCTAGGCTCCGGCCGTATCCGTCTAAGCGGCAATTTGCCGGCTAATCTGCCAGGCGGCGGCCCGTTGCCGCAGCTGACCGTCGAACTCGACCACATTCCTCTCGCTCTCGGTTTGGATGCCCTGCGTACCGTGCGCAGCGGTTTGGCCTCCGGTATCGAGATTGCCGGATCGGCGAGCGGTAAGATTGCCTATGACCCTAGTTCCCCCCAAAAGACCGCGCCGAAAAAGCCGACTCATCCCATTGTGACTCGCTCCGCCAAGCCTCGTCCGGCAGTGCAGGGACCGCTCACCGGCAGCATCGCCGTCGAAGGTTTGCAACTGAGCGGCAACGGCCTCAATCAGCCCATTCGTGTTCCCAAGTTCCTGCTTGCGCCAGCCAGCCAGCCCCCCGGTGCTTCAACAGCGCTTACCGCAACCGCGGCCATTCCCTTTGGCGCAGCCAGTCCGCTCATCGTTTCCACCCGCTTGTCGCTCTCTGGCTACCAAGTCACGCTGCGCGGCCAAGCCTCTATTGCCCGCGCAAAGGAACTGGCGCATATGGCCAGCATTCCCAATGCAGCTGCCGTAGATGCGCTAGCCGGCGACCCTGTTTCCATGGACCTGACCGCTGAGGGCCCCTGGATGCTTGTCCAGTCGCCAGTCCAGTCGTCAGTCCCATCGCCAGCGCAGCCTCCAATCCCGTCGTCGACCGGGTCCTTTCCGACCGTCAGTCTTTTACCCGCTCCGTCCGCCGACACCATAATCGGAACCGTGACCCTCCGGAACGCTAACTGGAAGGCCGATTACCTGGCCAACCACATCGAAATCTCTCAGGCCACGCTCCATCTGGCCAATGGCGAACTACGCTGGGATCCCGTCGCCTTCTCTTACGGTCCAGTGAAGGGAACGGCCAGCCTCTATCTACCCGGCGCCTGCGTCACTCCTCAGCCCTGCCCGCCAACCTTCCAAATCCAGTTCGGCGCGCTCGATGCCAGTGTCCTTCAGGCAGCTTTCCTCGGCGCGCGAGAACGAACCACGCTGCTCTCCACGCTCATCAATCGCCTTCGCCCCACGTCCGCTCCTGCTTGGCCGCGATTTGACGGCACTGTCAAGGCCGAATCTCTCATCCTCGGCCCTGTCACCCTCCACGAGCCAACGGCCATCCTGCGCACACTCGCCGACGGAGCCGAGATAACCGCCTTCGACGCCGCTCTGCTCGACGGCCGCGTCCACGGAACCGGCACGTTCCACGCCGCCCAGACCGCGCAGGACAAGCCTTCTTACGCTCTCGATTGTCAGTTTGAAAAACTCAGTCCAGCGGCCGTTGGCCAGTTGCTCGGGCTACGCTGGGTGGGAGGCGTCATAGACGGTAACGGCAAAATCGAGCTTGCCGGCTTCACCGGCAGCGATCTTGCCGCCTCGGCCAAAGGCGCTCTTCACTTCGACTGGCGTCATGGGAGCGTTTCCGCAACCTCCGCATCAGCTCCCGTTCCATCAGCTCTGGCCCGCTTCGACCGCTGGACCGCTGACGCCGGAATCGCCAACCGAGTCCTTACCCTCAACGAGAGTCTCAAAGCAAATCAGCTCAAGCGCGGCGCACACACCGTTCTGGTCCAAGCCGCAGTCATCCTGACCGACCCACCCAAGGTCACCTTCCCCGCAGCCAAATCAGCCCCGGCAAAGCACTAGCTTTTTCTCGACGGCCCCAGCAATCCCTCTTCCTTGATCAGTCTCTGCGCAACCAGCGTACAGGGTGGTCGCCAAGAGGAAAGAAGTTCTTGTCGTAAGCGTTCCCTCGACCCTCCAAGGTTTGCCCGTCATTGGAGAGCGTGAGCGTAATATCAACCTCCGAGTACGGGAACCCGGAATCTCTTCCAGATAGCCGGAAACTAAGCTGCCTTGGTTGGACTTCGATATTATCGATGGCCCGCGAAGATTTCGAGCAGCCGTTTGTAATCGACCACCGTCCACCGCTCTGCTTGACCACATAGTCGCATTCGGGATTAGACTGGCCACCGGCAAAATATACGTTCGGCGTCGAAGCTTGATACCACTTTCCCTCGACGGAAACATTCATGCCGTCGATCGCAGCACGCTCTGCTCGTTTCTTATCCTCCAGAGATAAACGCTGCTGTTCTTCCGTCTGTTGCTTTGCCTGCTCATCCGCCGCTTTCCGCTCCAGCGCCTTCAGCCTGTAGATCTCGTCCTGAGTATTGCGAGCTTCGGTCGGTTGCGCCAGCAGATAAAAGTTCAGCGTCGCAATGGCGTCGTCATACTTGCCCGCGGCTGTCTGCGCTGTGGCCAGCTTTTTATACGCATCTCCCCACCACGGAGCAGCCAGCAACGCTGCCTTAAACTCTTCAATGGCGTGCTGCTCATCTTCAGGACTGCCCTCTGACGAAGTCGCCAGCACCACAGCCATCACATAATGCCCGCGCGCTTCTTCGGGAATTTCCGGCGCAGGCTTCATCGTCTGTGCCTGCCTGATGATTCCCATCCGCACTGTGTCGCTGGGATTCGAGACGAACTGCTGCAATGTCTGCTGAAACTGCTGCGTCGCTTGCTGAGCGTCAAGATCGCGCCTCAGATTCTCGGCTTTCTGTATGTCGCCTCCAGGACGCACGGCCGCCAGATAGAAATCCAGATTGCGCTTGGCATCGTCATAGTCCTCTGCCTTGCTGTAGGCCGAGGCGGCGCTGAAGTCCGCATCGGCATACCACGGAGCTTGCACCGCCGCCTGCTCAAACAGCTTGGCGGCGGCCTTGTATTCCTCCGGAGCCACAGCGCCATTCACCTGCGCCGTCGCCTGGGTAAAGTTAGCCCGCGCAAGATCGGGAATCGCCGGAGCAGGATTGATCGTCTTCGCCAGCTCCACAATTTCGTTGCGCAGCGTGGCGTCATCAGGAGTTTTCTGAAAATCTGCCAGATAGGCCGCCAGTTGCCTGCGCGAGGCCTCGTCGGCAACCTGCCGCGATCCGGCAGCGTGTTTGGCTGTTTGCGCCGCCGTAGGAATGGCGATTGCGCAGCTCAGCGGAAGAAGCATCAGCCCGAAAAGCATCGATCTTGTGTTCATGGTTTCTCTCTCTCTTAAATACCCAACGATTCGAGACGAGTGGTACACAAAATTATAGCCGCACCAGCAAAGGTATATCTATGCCCTCATTGCCCGCCCGCCTCAAAGCCTCTCTAAGTAATCAATTCTGCATAGAGATAGACCCATGCTCGATACCCTCCCAAGCATCGGCCTTGTGCCCCGTTAATCAAGCCATAAACTTTGGGTGCCCCCATCCTTGATCCGCCTACAAAGATTGGACGGGTGCCCCACATCTCGATTTTGAGATGTGGGAGACGAAGAATTTCAACCACACCGCTCTGTATCAGGGCATGCTTCAGTCGTATCGCAGATGCAGCAATCGAACTCCGGCCTTAGCCGCTGCGAGAAAACAACGTGTTGAAACGCATTCGTTCAGCGGCTAAGTTCTGGAACAGGAATTCCTGTATCAAACTCTGTGTAGTTGTCGAGGTGATGTCTAATGACGTTGTAGCATTCGCAGGCGGTCTTTCTGAGTCCCGGAACATCGAGGATTTGAATTTGTCCGCGAGAGTATTCGATAAGCCCCTTTTCCTTGAGAATGCCCGCTATCGTCGTAACCGTGGGACGGCCGCCACCAAGCATGGCCGCAAGAAATTCATGCGAAATCCTGAACGCGTTCCTATGCACGCGATCCGCACAGATGAGCAGCCAACGGGCTAAACGCTGTTCGAAATTGTGCCGCGCATTGCAACCGGCCGACTGCATCACCTGAACGAGTTGCGTCTGGACATAGCGTAAAGCCAGTTTGTGGAAGTCAGCGCAAAGTTCAAACTCGCGTCGCGCGGTTTCCACGCGGCAGGAATATCCGTAGCCGGCAATCGCCGTAAAGACGCGGTTCAGGCTCTTCTTGGTTCCCATTAGTGCTGAAACGCCTATAACCGACTCGTAACCGAACATCCCTACCTCGACCTGAGCCCCATCGCGGAAGGTGGTCGTCATCGACGCCATCCCCTCCTCGACAAAATAGAGACGATCGATCGGGCGGCCAGGATATTCGATTTCGTGCATCAACTCAAATTGAACCGGTTGTAGGGCTAGACGTTGGATCACTTGCGCAGCTAAAGCACTCAAAAGAATATTGTTAAATTTATTCCCGTGCAAGAAAACCTCGTAGGCGAACCCAGTTTCCGGGGTCCAAATCGGATCTATGTCCGACACAATACATAGGATGCACGTTTTCACTATATTATTGATTTAGACAGTCTTTCCCGCTCGTCCTAATACGAGACTGCGCCGGTGAACGCATCGTCACCAATTTCGATGCGAAAGCTAATCGGTTACATTCAGACCCAATTCTGGGTCCTTCGATTCCGACACTCGGAATCCTTCCTGATCGTGCGAGTCCCCATGGGCACTGCCTTGAAGCGAAAACCGAGTGAAACCGGTATCAGCGGAGACTTTGCGTCTCGCGTTATCGATACGCTCTCTCCGTTCGTCGACGTGCTTACTCTTGACGGGTTGCTTATTGAAACCAACCATCCGCCGTTGAACGCTGCCAACATCGTTCTTGACGACGTACTCGGCAAGCCGTTCGCGGACGAATATTGGTGGTCCTATTCCCCCTTGGTCCAGGAACAGATACGTGACGCGATTTGCCGCGCCGGCAATGGCCAAGCGGTACGCTTCGACGTGAATCTCAGAATTTCGGAAAACGAGTTCGCGCCAGTGGATTTCCGCATCCTAGCGATGCGAAACGATTTCGGAACCATCACCCATCTCGTTGCCTTGGCTACCGTAATCACCAAGCGGCGAGCAGTTGAATATGAGTTGCAGCGAAGCGAGTCACGTTTTCGCAAGCTCTTCTCGCGATTCCGCAAGCTCTTCGATTCTGACCTTATCGGTATCGCCTTTCCCGACAGGTTCGGCGGCTTCAGCGAAGGCAACGACGAGTTTCTGCGCATTGTTGGCTATTCGCGTGAAGAATTGCTTAATGGGCTCGTCCGTTGGGATCGAATGACGCCGCCTGAATATCGCGAACTGGATGCGATCCACATAGCTGAGGCTGCCAAGCGCGGTTCGTGCACACGATACGAGAAGGAGTACATCCGCAAAGACGGCAGCAGGATTCCGATCTCAGTTGGTTACACGCTGCTTGATGGATCGCAGGATGAGTACATCGCTTTCCTCATTGATATATCCGCGCAGAAGCAGACGGAAGAGTCTCTTCGAGAGAGCGAAAGATGGTTCCAGGCTTTGGCCGAAAGCCTGCCGCAATTAGTCTGGGTGGCCAATGCCGCTGGCGAAAGAACCTTCTGCAATCAACGATTCGTTAACTACACAGGAATACCGCTGTCGGAGTTGACCGGTACCTCGTGGTTGAGGTTTGTTCATCCCGATGATCTGGCCCGAAAGATCGAGAAATGGAAACATTGTGTGCAAACAGGCGAACCTTATGTGAATGAATATCGTCTACGTAGACATGATGGTGTGTATCGGCATTTTCTTTCGCGAGCCAATCCGATACATGACCACAACGGTGAGATTGATCGCTGGCTCGGAACTTCCACCGATATTCACGATCAGAAAATCGCGGAAGAGGCGTTACGTCGCTCTGAGAAGCTGGCGACGGCGGCACAACTTGCAACTAGCATGGCCCACGAGATCAACAACCCGCTTGCCGCAGTTACGAATCTGATCTATCTCGCGATTCACGATCAGGGCTTGAGCAATGCGGGCCGGGAGCATCTCAAAATGGCCGAGGAGGAATTGGCGAGAGTGGCACTGATCGCCAAACAGACACTGCGATTCCATAACCAGTCCAGCTTTGCGGAGATGGCCGATCCTGCAGCCCTCATGGACTCCGTGCTTGGCTTATTCGCTCGACGTTTGGACAGTACCTTTAGTGTTCTGGAGCGAGATTACCGGCCCACGGAAAAGCTATATTGCTTTAGTGACGACTTGCGTCAGGTATTCGCGAGCTTGCTCGGCAATTCGGTCGACGCCATTGGTCATAGCGGACGGATACAAATTCGCATCAGACCCGGTCGCTGGTGGAAAGGGAATGGTGAGCGCGGTATCAGAATTACTGTGGCCGATAATGGCTGCGGTATCCCGCACGCTTTGCGGCACCGCGTGTTCGAACCGTTTGTTTCTACAAAAACGATCACTGGAACAGGCCTTGGCCTATGGGTTGCAGAAGGAATCGTTCGTAATCATCGTGGCCAAATCGCATTTCGCAGCAACTCCACACAAACCAATCACGGCACGACTTTTTCGTTGTTCTTCCCATTCGACGGCGTCAGTCCAAGAGAGCAAGCGACGTAAGGCATCTGATCGCACTGTTCCAAAGCTTACTATCTCTGACGCATTGTTAACCATAAGTTCCACAGCGGACAGAAACCAATCCGGCGGCGTGTTAGGCGGCTCGTCGGTGACTTTCTCGAAGGAGATACATCGATGCCCCACCCCAGCAAGCAACTTCGCGTTTTTGTCGTTGACGACGAGTTTGTGATCGCGTCCACCCTTGCATTAATTTTGCGCCATACAGGCTTCGACGCGATATCGTTCCAGGCGCCTCTTGAGGCTCTTGAAGCCGCTCGGTCCCAGGCTCCAGACCTTCTGATATCCGACGTAGTCATGCCGCAGTTCTCAGGCATCGAGTTGGCAATTCAGATGCAAAAGCAATGTCCCAACTGCAAGATACTGTTGTTTTCTGGACAGGCCGCTACCGCAGGTTTGCTTGAGACCGCACGAGAGCAAGGGTATGATTTCGAGGTCCTCTCGAAGCCAGTGCACCCGACCGACCTCTTGAAAAAAATTGCCGAGGCGACAGGGGAAGGGACCGCATCGCCATCAGTCTCAGCTGTAGCACCCAGCAATGGCAATCATTCCGCACGCACCGTCAAAGACATAAGTGTTCAATAAGAACGGCAACCACGTCCGCCTGAACAACAAGATTCAATTCGGGACAATAGAGGACGTGAAACGCTACAACTCCAGGTCTCGCGTTCGAGACCTGGAAGACCACGCGCCTCAACTACCAGTTTTGTATCACCGCACAACTCCAGCCCCGCCGCAGACACAGCGATAGATGTCCGGCTTTAGCCCCTGCGTGATGTTGGTGGTTCGCGCCAGTCACGATTCTTGGGTGGACCAACCGAAGAACACTGGCCGGCTTATATGAAGATCACGTAAATTCGAGTAGTACTTCCATCAACTCGCCATCTTCCCATCTAAACGCACAGATTCCTTTCAGTAAATATTAACCCCGTGATAACAAGAGCCCTTGCTCTGGCCCATTTTTATGCACACGCTCATGTGTTGAAGCTGTGCTATGCTTGCTCCGACCTCCAATGGAGACAATATCCGGTCGCCTGCGTTCTCTGCGGCTCGCCGGGTAGTGTTTTTTGCCGTTGTTCATTTGCAGATGAATGAATGACGGCGCGCAAGTCCACCCCCCACCGTTCAGGAGCGATTCTGCCATGATCTCAATACCTCTCTCGATCTATCCAGCGATTTTTCCCAGTTCCTCTCATCGTGTTTCCAGCCGTCCGCAGACGCGGAGATGGCTGGTTGCGCTATACACTATTCTGGCCGTGCTGTTCGTCGGCGCAGCAGGCATCGCGTCTGCCCAAACCGCCCACTTCAGTGGGGCACAAACTACACTGGGCAGCGGCTTCAATCTTCCCACTGACGTGGCCGTGGATAAATCCGGGAACGTCTATGTTGCAGACGCCGGTCACAATGCGGTGAAGGAGATTCTGGCGGCCAATGGCAACGTTCTAACCTTGGGCAGCGGTTTCAATAATCCCACCACCGTAGCGGTAGACGGCAGCGGAAATATCTACGTCGCCGATAGCGCAAACAATGCCGTGAAAGAGATTTTGGCAGTCAACGGCAGCATCCCGGCCTCGCCAACTATCACCACTTTGGGCAGCGGATTCAGCAGTCCCGGGGGCGTGGCGGTGGATACCAACGGAGACGTCTTCGTCTCCGATACCGGTCACGGAGAGCTCAGAGAGATCATAGCGGTCAACGGCAGTATCCCAATCTCGCCTACCATCATTACGCTGGGCAGCAACTTCATCCCCTATGGCATTGCAATAGACGCCCAAGGAAATGTCTATGTCGCCAGCGGCAACCCAACCCTTGAAACCTCCCTTAGCGTCGAAAACGTCCACTCCGCTCTTAGCAGCGAAAGCACGGTTACTGCAGTTTTTAACAACGATTCAATCAATGAGATTCTGGCGGTCAATGGCAGCATCCCCGCCTCACCCGCCGTCATCACCCTGGGCAACGGCTTCAATAATCCCACTACCGTGGCGGTGGACGGCAGCGGAAACGTATATGTCGCCGACGAAGGCAACAATGCGATAAAAGAGATGCTCGCGGTCAATGGCAGCGTCCCCGCCTCACCCGTCATCATCACGCTCGGCAGCGACTTCACAACTCCCACTGGCGTAGCGGTGGACAGCAGCGGCAACGTCTATGTCGCCGATACAGGAAATAACCGCGTCGTCACGGAATCGATGTCGGCCGCGAACTTTGGATCGGTGAACATTGGAACCTCAGGTTCGGCGTTGACCTTGACTTTCACCTTCGATTCGCCCGGTACGCTCGGCTCGACGGCCGTATTGACACAGGGAGCAACCGGGCTGGACTTTGCCAACGCCGGCACGGGAACCTGCACCGCGAATATCACTTACGGCGCCGGCGCGGCCTGCACAATCAACGTAACCTTCGCGCCCAAGTTCGCCGGAACCCGCAATGGCGCTGCCGTTCTTTACAACACTTCAGGAACCGCGATTGCCACCGGCAACCTTCAAGGGATTGGTGTGGGGCCGCAAATTAACTTTCTGCCTGGGACCGAGAGCACAGTCGCATCATCCGGACTGATCGATCCATACGGGGTCGCAGTGGACGGAAGTGGGAATGTGTATATCGCTGATTCCGCCAATAACAGGATACTGAAAGAGAGCTTGTCGGGAGGTGTCTACCACGAGAGCACGATTCCCACGAGCAACCTAAATTTCCCTCTCGATCTTGCGGTTGACGCAAGCGGTAACGTTTATATTTCGGACACCTATAACTACCGGGTGCTGAAGGAGACACCGACGACGGGCGGTTACATTGAGACTGCTATAGTCGATTTCTTGCCTGACGACAACGAACCCTTAGGAATTGCAGTTGATGGCGACGGCAATGTATATTTCACCACTTCCTACGGGATTCTATATGTGGAAACGCTGTCGGCGGGTGCCTACACCCAAAGCACGATTGAAACCGGATCATCCGATCTAGGGAATATCTCGGTCGATGGCAACGGCGTCGTTTATATTGCCGACCAAGCAAACGATCGAGTTCTGTTGGAGACTCCTTCAGCCAATGGCTATACGCAAAGCACGTTATCGGCGAATGGATTAGGGATACCTACTGGGATCGCAGTGGATGGAAATGGAAACGTCTATATTGCAGACCCAGATAACAACACGGTGCTGAAGGAGACGGCGTCGGCAACTGGCTACACTCAGAGCACGGTTTCAACTACTGCGTTGAATATACCTCAAGGGATCGCCGTAGATAGTGATGGCAACGTGTACATCGCTGATACGGGCAACTTTCGGATATTGAAAGAGAACTTCGCTGACGCGCCAAGACTGAGCTTTGCCAGCACAACCTTTGGTGCAACTAGCGCAGACAGCCCGCAAACAGTTACGGTCGAAAACGTCGGCAATGCCCCATTGACTTTCCCAATTCTGTCAACCCGCAACAATCCGAGCATTACCGCGAACTTTACTTTGGATGACAACGGCACATCGGCTTGCCCGCTTCTGAGCGGCGGTTCCTCGGAGCCGGGCACGCTGGCGGCTGGAGCCTCCTGCCAGTTGTCCATCAGCTTTGTACCGGCCGCAGTGGGCTACCTCTTTGGGTCGATTGGCCTCACCGACAACAATCTGAATGCCGGTGCGCCATTCTACTCCACGCAAAACATCACGCTATTCGGCATCGCCACTCAGGCCATGCCGACGATCACCTGGATCGCTCCTGCAGCCATCACCTATGGCACCCCGCTGAGCGCAATGCAGTTGAATGCCACTTCGAATGTCGCCGGGAACTTCAGCTATTCACAGGCGGCCGGGACGGTATTGTGGGTTGGACAGCAGACACTGACGGCATTCTTCACACCGACCGATACCACGGACTACACGATGGCTATGGCGACAGTGACACTCACGGTAAACCAAGCTACGCCGACGATCACCTGGGCAGCACCCTTAGCCATTACCTATGGCACTCCGCTGAGCGCAACGCAACTGAACGCCTCCTCGAATGTGGCCGGCAGCTTTACCTATTCTCCGGTGGCCGGCACAGTGCTGGGAACCGGAGCACATATGCTGACGGTGACGTTTACACCGTTCGATTTGACGGATTACACGACGGCTACGGCGACAGTGACGCTCACGGTAAGCCAAGCTACGCCGACGGTCACCTGGGCAACGCCAGCGGCAATCACGTATGGCACGCCTCTGAGCAGAAGGCAATTGAATGCCAACTCGACAATCCCTGGAACCTTCACCTATTCACCGGCAGCGGGTACGGTACTGGGAGCCGGGCAGCAGACGTTGACGGTAACCTTCACACCCGCCGATACAACGGACTACACAACGGCTACGACGACAGTGACACTTGCGGTAAACCCGGCGACTCCTAAAATTAACTGGGACACGCCGGAGGATATTCGCTACGGTACGCCGCTGGGTGGGAGGCAACTAAACGCCAGATCAACCGTGGCCGGGAGCTTCACTTATTCACCTGCTGCTGGCACCGTGCTTGGGATTGGACACCATATGCTGACTGCAACCTTCACTCCAACCGATGGCGCAGATTATACGAGCGCGACGGATACTGTGACATTGACCGTCCTTAGATAAGCAGTTCAACCGGCGGGCAGCCCATCTCTGACCCGCCATAAAACGTGGTCTCCCAGGTCTTGCGTCTGAGACCTGGGAGACCGCGAACCTCGGGCACACTGCTCTTTATATCAAGGCACGACTTCAGTTGTGCCGCAGACGGAGCAATATTTTCCAAGACTTGAAGGAGTCTGCCCCACCGCAGATGGCTTGCCTAAAATAACCCTCCACTAGCGCACAATAAAACTATGAACAATGACCAGAGGCGCGGGCCATCACTTTCCACGGACCACTGTTCCCTGACCACTGTGCACCCCCCTCCCCCCCCTTTTTATATTTTCAAAACCTTGCAGTTAATTAAGCGGTAAACAGCACAGCCGAACGCTCCAATTCCCCAAATCGGGAGCGAACCATCTCTCCACTTTCCCAAAATACAACAACTTATAGCTTTACATTCGATAAACACCACTAACTTATATCTTCACAATCGCCAAAAACACCTTCACAATCGTCAAAAATCGGTAATTTGACATTCGCTGATGTCAAGCTGCGTCTGCGGGTTTCTCTCGTTTGAGCGACTCGGCAAACGGTGCCCGCAACACGCCGCGCTCCGTCACAATGGCCGTGATGTACTTGGCCGGAGTCACGTCAAATGCCGGATTACGGATGCCGACTCCATTCGGCGTGAGCTGCTTGCCGCCGTGGTGGGTCACTTCGACCGCCTGCCGCTCCTCGATAGGGATAGAATCACCCGTCGCGGTAGCCATGTCGATCGTGGACCAAGGCGCAGCCACATAGAACGGGATGCCGTGTTCCTTGGCCAGGATGGCGACGTTGTAAGTCCCAATCTTATTGGCCGTGTCTCCATTGGCAGCAATGCGGTCCGCGCCCACGACCACTGCCTGAATCTCTCCTGCGCGCATCAGGCTAGCAGCCATGTTGTCGCAGATCACCGTCGTGTCGACGCCATCAGCCATCAGCTCCCACGCGGTCAGCCGCGCCCCTTGCAGAAACGGCCTCGTCTCATCGGCGAAGACACGAATGCGCTTACCCTGCTCCACCGCCGACCGGATGACCCCCAGAGCCGTTCCATACCCGCAAGTCGCCAGAGCCCCGGCATTGCAATGCGTGAGCACGCCGCCCTCTTGCGGCAGCAGTGCCCCGCCATATGCTCCCATTGCCTTGCAAGCCGCAATGTCTTCTTCATACATAGCGTGCGCTTCGGCCAGGATCTGCTCCTTTACCTCGAAGAGCCTTGCGCCATTGCGGAGAAGACCCGCGAATAGCCGCTTCATGCGGTCGATGGCCCAGAACAGATTCACCGCCGTGGGACGGGTTGCGGCCAGCCGGGCGCAGATCAGCTCGAACTCCGGCGCGAACTGCTGCGTCGTAACGGCCGTGGTGCGCAAGACGCCGAGGGCAACACCGTAGGCGGCCGAGACACCGATGGCCGGCGCGCCACGGACGACCATGGTGACGATAGCGTCTGCAACTTGCTCGCTTGTGGTGGCAAGCACATAGCTCTCTTCCAATGGGAGCTTGGTCTGATCAATGAAGCGGACGCCTTCCGGGGTCCAAGCAAGGGTAGGAATCATGGAATTTCAGTTTAACCTGCGCGGGAGCGAGGCAGAGAAACAGCGCGCAATGAAAACCTTTTCAGATTTTGCTGGACTCGCCTCCGTCCTCTTGCGTACAGTGGTTTCGGTGCCAATCCGCGATTCAAAAATCCGTTCTTACCCAAGGAGCCTTGCGTGTTGAACCTTACCTCAGTCGATTGGCTGATCATGCTGCTGTATTTCGTCTTTGTGCTGGGCATCGGCTTTGCCCTCAAACGCTCCATGAAGACGAGCAAGGACTTCTTTCAGGCTGGTCGCGCGCTGCCCGCGTGGATCTGCGGACTGGCCTTCATCAGCGCCAACCTCGGGGCGCAAGAGGTCATCGGCATGGGCGCTTCGGGCGCCAAATATGGCCTCGAGACTGCGCATTTCTACGGCATCGGCGCCATTCCAGCAATGATCTTTGTCGGCATCTTCATGATGCCCTTCTACTACGGATCAAAAGCGCGCAGTGTGCCCGAGTTCCTGCGCATGAGGTTCGACGAAAAGACGCGCGCACTGAACGCCTGCTCGTTCGCGGTGATGACCGTCTTCAGCTCTGGCATCTCGATGTACGCCATGGCGCGGCTGATTCAGGCGCTGCATGTCTTTGATGGCCTTTTTCGCACGCTGGGCTGGGCGCCAGAGGGAATCTTCACCTTCTCCATCGTTCTCTCGGCGGCCATTGTGCTGCTCTATATCTTTCTCGGCGGACTCACCAGCGCCATCTACAACGAAGTCTTGCAGTTTTTCCTCATCATCGCCGGCTTTTTGCCGCTGGTGCTTATTGGACTGCGCAACATCGGCGGCTGGAGCGGTCTGAAAGCCTCTGTGCCGATGGCCTACATGCACGAGTGGAAAGGCGTGGCCCACGCCAGCACCAATCCCATGGGCATTGAGATTATCGGCCTCGGCATGGGCCTGGGATTTGTACTTGGTTCGGGCTATTGGTGTACGGACTTTCTGGTGATCCAGACAGCCATGGCCTCGAAGAACATGGAGTCGTCGCGCCGTGTGCCGCTGATCGCAGCCGTGCCCAAAATGCTCTTTCCGTTCCTTGTGATTCTGCCCGGCATTCTCGCCATCGGCCTGCCCACGCCGCATACCACTACCGTCGAACACACAGTGAATGGCGCCATCATCCGTGAAACCACTGTAGTTTCGCCGCAGGTCGAGCAGGGCAGGGGACTGGTTCCGGCCAAGATCAACCCCGTTACCGGCAAGCCGATGTTGACCGCCAGCGGTCAGCCGCTGCTCGACTACGACATGGCCACGCCGAATATGCTGCTGCACTTTTTCCCCACGGGCATTCTTGGCCTTGGGCTGACGGCTCTGCTGGCCAGCTTCATGAGCGGCATGGCAGGCAACGTGACAGCCTTCAACACGGTCTTCACCTACGACCTCTATCAGTCCTACATTCACAAGGGCGCGAGCGACCGGCATTACATGGCTGTGGGCCGATGGGCGACCGTCGGAGGCATTCTGCTGTCGATAGCAACGGCTTACGCGGCCATCAACTTCAACAACATCATGGACACACTGCAACTGGTCTTCTCGTTTGTGAATGCGCCGCTGTTTGCCACTTTCTTGCTGGGCATGTTCTGGAAGCGTGCCACTGGACACGGCGCTTTTGCTGGGCTGATCGCGGGCACTGCGGCGGCCATGCTGCATCATGGGCTGACGCTGCCCATCGAGGCGCACACCGGCATCCACGGCGGATGGATCGCCGTCTTGCACCACTATCCCAGCGACATGGCGCAGAACTTCTGGGGCGCCATCTTCGCCTTTAGCACCAACTTTGTGGTTGCAGTGGTAGTGAGCCTCGCCACCAAGGCGCGTCCTGAGGCGGAACTGGTGGGCCTGGTTCATTCACTTACACCCAAACCGGCTCGCGCGCACATCGCATGGTGGAAGCGGCCCGAAGCGCTGGCTGTGGGCGTCCTTGTGGGCGCCATTGCCATCAACATTTTCTTTTACTGAGTTTTCCTGCCCGGCGAGCGGCAGCGTAGGAGACAACGATGATTCTCGATTTGCGCATTCCGATGGGATTGATGTTCACTCTGACCGGCTTGATTCTCACCCTGTTTGGCCTGAGCACGAACGGCAACGCGGCTCTTTACGCCCGCTGCCTGGGCATCAATGCGAATCTGTGGTGGGGCTTGGTGCTGCTGGCCTTCGGGCTAACTATGCTGCTGCTGGGCCGCCGCGGCCAAAAGCGGCTGGAGAGTCACCCGCCGGAGGCGACAGAAGAGGGACATGAGCGGCGGGGACATTGAGAAAAACAAAAGCAGCGGAGAGGTATGCGCTTACAGCACTCTTGCGGACCCAAGCCGCTCCGTGCGCCAATCGCCATAGGCACGATGCCCCCTCAAAACGAAAAGTTCCTGGTTCGAACGAGTAATTCTTCAGCCTGTATAATCGTCGCGAACAACTGTGAGGTTGCTGATGAGAGGGTTTTTCGCAATACTGGCCGTGGGCTTGCTGGCATGTGTGCCGGGACAGGCACAAAAAGAGCCCTGCGCGATGGCCGGCAACAACAATGATTTTCTAGGAATCCAGACCGTCCGCTTGTGGCCCGGCGACGCTCCCGAAGCGAAGGGCAAAGCCTGCGAAGACACACCCACGTTGACCATCTTCGAGCCCGCGCATGGCCAGGACAACGGCTCTGCGGTCGTGGTGCTGCCGGGTGGCGGCTATGTCCGTCTGGCGGCCAACCATGAGGGCCGTCAGATAGCCGACTGGTTTACCGCACGCGGCTTTCGCGCTTTTATCCTCAGCTACCGGCTCGCCTCGCAGGGCTACATATTTCCAGTGCCGCTACTCGATGCCCGTCGCGCCATTCAAACGGTGCGGGCACGCGCCCGTGACTACCAGATCGATCCCGACAAAATTGTGGTGATCGGCTTCTCAGCAGGCGGTAACCTGGCGGCGCTCTCCGCCACGCAGTTCGTTCCCGGCAACCCTGACGCGGAGGACCCCATCGACCGCGTCTCTAGCCGCCCGGACTTCCTTGTGCTCGGCTACCCATGGATCGGCGCCCTCTCGCCTACAGAGACCCACTACCTGAACTTCTGCAAGGTGTTCAACGTGATGGATCGCTGTGAGGCTCTTCGCGCCTCGTACTCTCCGGACTTGTATGTCACCAAAGACACCCCGCCGACGTTCTGGTATCACACCTTCAGCGACCAGACGGTTCCGTTAGAGCAGGGGCTGCGGTTTTATGAGGCGCTGGTCAAGGCCGGTGTTCCAGCCGAAGCGCACGTCTTCGCCAAAGGCCCCCACGGGACCGGTCTAGGCAAAGGAGACCCCGCGCTGGACCAGTGGCCCAACTTGCTAGAGAACTGGCTCCGCGCTCAAGGCCTGCTCACGCAGGAAAAACCGGTTGCCAAGCCGTAGCTGAGGGGTGGTAAATGGGGGACAAACTACAGGCAGGGAAGTGAAAAGGTCTCAAAATGTAGAGGCGGGCCGCCGACTCCAGGAGTGGAAGGACTTCCTGAAGCCGACCGCCCGCTGGACCCTGGACCGGGTCTAGGTGATAATCTAAGTCTAGGCTTGTTTCTCGCGAAATCAAGTTCTTTTTTGAACAATTATTCCCAATAGTGACCGCCGTCACCGGAGTCCCAAAAATCGACCCGTTTGCGTTGACTTGATAGTTAGCTCCTGATACAAAAAGATGTTCACCCACGCGAGAGAGACTACAAAGATCGCCTGAACAGTCTGGACGAGTCGGACCAGCATGCAAGAAATTCTTCAACAACTCGAGACGCTTTTTCTTGGCGCCGTGCCCACGATTCTGCTGTTCATCGTGATGGTTTTCGCCTACCAGTTTCTGGTGCAGGGACCGCTGACGGCCACGCTGAAAGAGCGTCGCGCCCGTACCGACGGCGCAATCGAAGACGCGCACAAGGCCATGGCCCGGGCCGAGGCGAGGGCGGCCGAGTACGCCGCCAAGTTGCGTCAGGCCCGTGCCGAGCTCTTCAAGGTTCGGGAGCAGCGTCTGATGCAGTGGAATGTCGAGCGTGACGCGGCTTTGGACGCGGCTCGCAAGGCTGCCGGACAGAAGGTGAGCCAAGCCAAGGCCGAACTGGAAGCCGAAGCGGCTCATGCCAAGCAGTCCATCCAGGCCTCCGCCGGGGATTTGGCCCGTCAGGTGATGCGTGCTGTGCTGCCCGTGACCACCGGGGGTTCCCGTTGAGAGTTTTTATGCCGCAGGCACGCTTTACCCATCCAATTCTTCGAATCTTATTTCTGGCCGTCTTTATAGCCGGCACGACATCAGCGTCCTTCCAGTTGCTGGCCCAACAACCGGCTCCGGCAGTCGATCCCGTCGTGCCGCCCGCTGTTTCTTCATCGAACGAAGCGGCCAAGCCCGAGGCGCCCGACTCCGCGGAAGCTCAGAATAACGTCTTCCGTCTCGAAGGCCCACTGGTTAAGGCGACGGCTAAGGCGCTCAACGTAAGTACGGAGACCACAGCCCGCGCCTTTGAGATCATCAACTTCCTCATCATCGTGCTGGGCTTGGGTGTTCCCCTCTTCCGCTGGCTGCCCAAGTTTCTTCACAATCGCCGCGAAAAGCTGCGCGCTGACCTCGAATCGGCCCGCAAGGTGACCGAGGACGCCAAAGCACGCCTGAGTGCCATCGAAGCCAAGCTCTCAGGGCTGGATACTGAGATTGCGCAGATTCGAGCTCAGGTGGAGCAAGAGAGCAAGCAGGACGAGGCGCGCATCAAGGCCTCAATCATTGAAGAGAGCGCCCGCATTGTCGCAGCCGCCGGGCAGGAGATTGGCGCCTCTGCCGCCCAGGCGCGGCGTTCGTTGCGCAACTTTGCTGCCGATCTGGCTATCGAACAGGCCACCAAAGAACTGGTTCTCACGCCGGAAAACGATCAAACCCTGATCGAGGAGTTTCTTCGCGATGTGGCCCAAACCGGTGCGTCTGGAGATGGCGCGCATAAGGGAGGGCAGAACTAGATGGCAGCTTTTGTTGCTCGTTACGCCTGCGCCTTTGCCGACGTCGTGACCCAGGAGAAATTGGACACAGCGGCACTGGACCGGCAACTCGACGATTTTCTTGGCACCTTGGACGGGAGCGCCGCGTTGCGCGAGCTGTTCGTCAACCCGGCCGTTGCCGCCGCACAGAAGATTGCGTTTCTAGACAAGATGAATGTGAAGCTGGGACTGCGGAAAGAGCTGCGCAACCTGCTGGCGGTGCTCATCTCGAACGACCGCATCGGCCAGGTGCGCGAGGTGGTAGCGGCCTACCGCGCGGAGTTGCAAGAGCGGTTGGGGATTCGCCAGGTGGAGATTGTGACCGCCCGCCAACTCGGTAAGCAGGAGAGCGGCGTGCTGGTGGCGGGCATCGGCAAACTCGCCGGTGCGCGCATCGAGGCCAGTTTCAAGTTGGATAAGTCCATCCTCGGCGGAACAGTGGTGCGCATCGGTTCGACGGTGTACGACGGTTCGATCCGCGGACGGCTGGAACGGTTGAAAGAACAGTTGACAGCGGACAACTAACAGTTGACAGGTTCGTGGCTTTTGAAGCGAGAGTTTTTTGGGCGATTAGAGGTTGATGGTTTGAGAGTGGCCTAAGAATCGCTGTAAGTGAGAACGGTTAGCTGTTAACTGACAGCTATAAAGGACAGAGATGGCTCAGATCAAGGCAGACGAGATTACGCAACTTCTTCGCGAGCAGATCGCGAACTACGATGCCAAGGTTCAAGTAGACGAAGTCGGGACGATTACATCACTGGGCGACGGCATCGCCCGCTTGCACGGACTGGACAAGGTGATGGCCGGCGAGTTGCTCGCTTTTCCGCACGGTATTGCCGGACTGGCCCTGAGCCTGGAAGAAGACCAGGTGGGTGCGGTGGTGCTGGGTGATTACACCGAGTTGAGTGAAGGCGACGAGGTGAAGCGCACGGGGACAATTTTGAGTGTCCCGGTGGGCGAGGGCATGATCGGCCGCGTGGTGAATGCTCTTGGGGCACCGATCGACGACAAGGGCCCGATCGCTTCGAAGAATTCGTTGCCCATCGAGCGTCTGGCGCCTGGCATCATCGACCGCCAACCGGTGCGTGAGCCCATGGCCACGGGACTCAAGGCCATAGACGCCATGATTCCCATTGGCCGCGGCCAGCGTGAGCTGATTATCGGCGATCGGCAAACAGGCAAGACCGCAGTGCTCTTGGACACGATCATCAACAACGCCAAGAACGATCTGATCTGCATCTACTGCGCCATCGGCCAGAAGCGTTCCTCGATCGCTCAAGTTGTCCAGACGCTAACCGAAGCCGGAGCGATGGGACACACGGTCATCGTCGCCGCCTCGGCCTCCGAGCCCGCGCCGATGCTCTACATCGCTCCCTACGCGGCCACAGCCATCGGCGAGTACTTCCGCGACTCGGGCCGCCACGCGCTGGTGATGTACGACGATCTCTCCAAGCACGCCATGGCCTACCGCGAGATCTCGCTGCTGCTGCGCCGTCCGCCGGGTCGCGAAGCCTATCCGGGCGACGTCTTCTATCTTCACTCGCGGCTTTTGGAGCGCTCGTCGAAGATGTCGAAGGAAAAGGGCGGCGGCTCGTTGACCGCACTGCCAGTGATCGAGACTCAGGCCGGCGACGTTTCGGCCTACATTCCGACCAACGTCATCTCCATTACAGACGGGCAGATTTTCTTGGAGACTGACCTCTTCAACTCCGGCGTCCGGCCGGCGGTGAACGTGGGACTTTCGGTTTCGCGCGTAGGCTTTTCGGCGGCCATCAAGGCGGTCAAGCAGGTGGGCGCGACGCTCAAGCTCGATCTGGCGCAGTACCGCGAACTGGCGGCCTTCGCGCAGTTCGGCTCAGACCTCGATCCGCTGACGCAAAAACAATTGAATCGCGGCCAACGGCTTACGGAACTTTTGAAGCAACCGCAGTTCCAGCCGCTCACTTGGCAGCAACAGACAGTGGTACTCTTTGCCGGCACGCAGGGCTACTTGGACGATTTTCAGGTCGCCGACATTCGCGCCTTCGAAGTTGGCCTCTACAAATACCTTGAGAGCGCGCAGACGGCGCTGATCGATGAGCTGACGAAGAAGAAAACGCTTGACGACGATCTGCGGGCCAAGCTGCATGCCGCGCTCAAGGAATACGCGGCCAACTTCAAGGCGGAGCTTGAGGCGGCCGCAAAAGCTTAAAGTCCAGTGGTCAGCGGTCAGTTCTCAGTCAAGACCGCCTGCCGCAGAGTCAACTGGCAATGGAAGACTGACGACCAGGAACTTGCAACAGTTAGCTGATCGCTGATGGCTGACTACTGAAAGCTGATTATGGCAAACGTACTCGATCTACGGCGGCGCATTCGCAGCGTGAAGAACACGCGGCAGATCACCAAGGCTATGAAGATGGTCTCGGCGGCGAAACTCCGCCGCGCGCAGGAACGGGCGCTCTCTGCGCGGCCCTACGCCAAGATGATCACCAGCGTGCTCGAATCGCTGACCCGGCGCACGGAGATTTTCGATCCGGCGACCGGCGAGTTGCGCCATCCACTCTTTGCCACGCGGCCGGAGAAGCGTGTTCTGCTGATCGTGGTCAGCGGCGACAAGGGCTTTGCCGGCGCATTCAACGCGAACATTTTGAAGACAGCCTTTCAATTCATCAACGGGAACACGGACAAAGAAATCGACATCGAGGCCGTGGGCCGCAAAGGTCGCGACCAGATGCGTCGCCGCTATCCGGCAGCGGTGTATTTGGAACAGACTGACGAGAATGGCCGTGCGGTGCAGGTCCGAGAGCGCAAGGCTCCTGTCGAAGTCACTGGCGACCATCCTGGAATGTTGTTGAAGCTCGAAGCCAGCCGTGTCCTCGAGTTAGCTCAGAGCATCATCTCCCGCTATTGCCACGAGGAGATTGACGCGGCTTACATCGTCTACAACGAATTCAAGTCGGTGATCTCACAGCGGCTGGTGGTGGAGCTGCTGTTGCCGATCATGAAAATCGGCATTCCGCAGATCACCGGAGCCACCGAGCCGACCGAAGCCGAGCGCGAGCGCATGGCCGAGGCCGCTCTCTCGGCGGGCATCGCCATCGAAGCTGTGGATACAGCCGAGGCCGACGATGAAGCGCGCAAATTTGGCACCGCGCAGGTGGACTACATCTACGAGCAACCGGCTGAGGAACTCTTCAACGGCCTGTTGCCGCAATACATTTCATCCATGCTGTACCACGCCATGACGGAGTCGGTTGCCGCCGAACACGCGGCCCGCATGACGGCGATGGATTCGGCAACCAACAACGCCTCGGATATGATCGACGCGCTCACGCTGCATATGAACCGCGTGCGCCAGGCGGCCATCACCAAGGAAATCATCGAGATTGTTTCCGGCGCTGCGGCGCAATAAGAGTTTGAAGATGAAAGTCCGTGAGCTTTTGCATATCGACCTTTGGAGCAAAAGGACATCACGAAAGGTTTTTGTCGGAATCGGAATTGTATTTGTGATTGTTTACGCGGGAAATGCTGCTCTGTCTGTGGTTGAACGGCATTGGCTGACACCCGGAGAGCGCAGTGCAGCCAGAGCGGCACTCTTGCAGATCGATGAGTTGCAGAATCTTGTTCAGTCCAGCGACCAAGATTTCAGTACAAAAGCGAAAATTGCGTAGCGAAGCGTAGATCTTGCGGAAAAGGCGGCATGGACCTCTCGTGACAGGCAGATCGTTGCTGAATTGATGGGATACTCTTTCATGACTGTGATTGATCGACACACTATTCGGACGCGGATACCGATGCAACATGACTTGAACGAAAAGTTGAACTCATCAGGGGTCAAATTGTCCCGCATGGAATTGCACAAAGAGCTGGATTAGCAAAGTTTAGAACTCGAAAAGGCAGAAAAATGGCAGAGAATATCGGCAAGGTAATTCAGATTTCTGGTCCCGCGGTGGACGTGCAGTTTGAAGAAGCGACGATGCCGCCTATCTATCAGGCGCTGCACGTAACCAGCGAGGGTTTCACCGTGCCCACGCCCATCTCCGTAATTCTCGAAGTCCAGCAGCATCTGGGCGAGGGGCGGGTTCGCACAGTCGCCATGCAGGCTACCGACGGAATGGTGCGCGGCATGAAGGCTACCGATCTCGGCGGCCCTATTCGCATGCCCGTCGGCAAGGAGACGCTGGGTCGCGTGATCAACGTGATCGGCGAGCCGGTAGACAATCTCGGCCCCATCGGCGAAAAGCTGCGCATGCCCATTCACCGGCCGGCACCTCTGTTCGATGAACAGTCGACCCATGAGGAAATGTTCGAGACAGGCATCAAGGTTATTGACCTGATCCAGCCCTTCCTCAAGGGAGGCAAGATCGGCCTCTTCGGCGGCGCCGGCGTGGGAAAGACGGTCGTTATTCAGGAACTCATCAACAATGTGGCCACCAACCACGGCGGCTATTCTGTCTTTGCCGGCGTGGGCGAACGTACCCGCGAGGGCAACGATCTTTGGCGCGAGATGACGGAGTCCGGCGTGATCAAGCCAGGCGACTTTGCCAACTCCAAGTGCGCGCTAGTCTTTGGCCAGATGACTGAACCGCCTGGAGCCCGCCTCCGCGTGGCCTTGAGCGCGCTGACCGTCGCCGAGTACTTCCGCGATGTCGAAGGCTCCGACACGCTTCTTTTCATCGACAATATCTTTCGCTTTACCCAGGCCGGTTCTGAAGTTTCGACGCTCTTGGGCCGCATGCCTTCGGCTGTTGGCTATCAGCCGAATCTCGCCACCGAAATGGGTGAACTGCAAGAGCGCATTACCTCGACCAGCAAAGGCTCTGTAACTTCGGTACAGGCCGTCTATGTGCCGGCTGACGATTTGACCGATCCGGCACCGGCCACCACCTTTGCTCATCTGGACGCGACCACCGTGTTAAGCCGCCCGCTCTCGGAACTCGGCATCTATCCCGCTGTCGATCCTCTAGCCTCGACTTCGCGAATCTTGTCCGCGCGCATCGTTGGCCAGGAGCACTATGACGTTGCTCAAGGCGTCAAGCGCATTCTACAACGCTACAAGGACTTGCAGGACATCATTGCCATTCTGGGCATCGACGAACTTTCAGATGACGACAAGCTCACTGTGGCCCGCGCCCGCAAGGTACAGAAGTTCCTTTCGCAGCCCTTCCACGTGGCCGAGCAGTTCACCGGCATTCCGGGCAAGTATGTGAAGATTGCCGACACGGTGCGCAGCTTCAAGGAGATCATCTCGGGCAAGTACGACGACATTCCCGAGCAGGCGTTCTACATGAAGGGTGCCATCGAAGAGGTTCTGGAAACCGCCGAGAAGCTCAAGGCGACGGTGTAGAGACAGCAGACAATTACCGTTTTTAACTGTCGGCTGTTCGCCGATGGTTGTGAGCTCACCCGAAGGGAAATTATGGCTGACGAGACAAACCAACTCCGCGTCCGGCTGGTCACGCCCGAGCGCATTCTCTTCGATCACCCGGCTTCGGCGGTCGAATTGCCCTCGAAGTCGGGCTATATGGAGGTGCTTTACGGGCACGCGCCGCTGGTGGCCGAACTGGGCGCCGGCGACGTGACTTTGCACTGCGGTCCCGATGGCGACCAGCGCTACAACGTCAGTTGGGGCTTTGCCGAGGTTCTGCCTGACCGGGTCACGATTCTGGCTTCCGACGCACTCAAGCCCGAGGAGATCGACGTACCACGCGCCCAGGAGCAACTGGATCGTGGCCACAAGCAGTGGAACGAAGCTGGCGATAGCGAGGAGGCTTATACCGAAGCTCTCCATGTCATTGCCGAAGCAGAAGCCAAGCTTGCCTCGGCTGCGGAAAAACGCTAAGACTCTTTTACAGTTGCTGATTCAATCGAAACGGCTTCGCTCGCAAGAGCGAGGCCGTTGTCCTTTGATCGTGCTGCCTTATTTCGTGAAAGAGCACGCTTGCGAGTGCAGTCTCGCTATGGCATTTCCCGAATTGTTGGTCCTGGACCGAGAGCTATACGAGCTGGATTAGACGGACGAGGTCCACAGTTTCACAATTCCACAGTTGGTGGAATTGTGTGCGGAATATGCGTGGAATTCTTTTATTTTGAATAAGTTATATAGTAACTAGGAAATTACCTGCAAGGTTTTGAAAATATAAAAAGGGGGGGAGGGGGTGGGGTGGATCGGCCGGAGTTTTCCGGTTCGCTTGAATCCACTTTCGGCGCTCGACCACGGTTTGCCATCTTTGCCTTCACCGAACTCCTTCTCACATTGTGCGTCAGTGAAAGGTAATTTTCTGCAAGGACTTGCCGTCCACGCGGACCGCCTTCGGCGCGGGACTAACGGTGTCGTCCACTAACCCCTCGCCAGAGAAATTCAAGGAGGAGGATTACATCGGAGCTCTTCACGTTATCGCCGAAGCTGAGGCCAAGCTTGCCTCGGCCTCAGAAAAACACTGAGACTCTTCCACCAGAATCGACCCGCTCACAAGAGCGGGCAGTTGTCCTTTCATTGTGCTGTCTTTGCTTTCAGGAACCGGGCTATCAGTTGTAGTAAGGGCCTAAGTGGATACGCAAAAGCACGCACCAAAGGGTGCTGACTCCGAAAATACTGCCCATTGAGTTTCCGCTTCCAGGTATCCGCAACGTCTTCTTTGTCACGATACTCAGGGTGGGTCGTCGCATGAATGTGATGCCCGATTTCGTGAAAGAGCACGCCTGCGAGTGCAGTCTCACGAATATAGCCAATCTTCAGCCACCAGCTTTGTTCAACCCCACGCAGCTTGTTATCGACAAAGATTTCAATCCAGGCACGCTTGCCATGCCATGCCGGGTGGTAACGGCCACCTACCTCAACAACTCTCCCCTTGCGTTTCCTCGCTTTCGTCACGCTTCTGCGCAGCTTTCGCGAAAGCGCGCCTGAATTTGTGAGAACGACCTGTTTCAGGCCCATCAAATATTTTGGCGGAACGGAAGCTACCATCCTCTCCACGAGTGGAACTGGATTGAAGGGCGGCGTATACCCCGAGAAGCTTGCAATAACCGTCGGGCGCTGCGAAGAGGCCGCGACAGCGTTCTCTGTCGTCTCCGATCGTTCATCGTTCATCGGTCGGTCAAGCACGCAGAGATTATCGCAGGACGCTCTGTTCGCCGTCCTTTATCAAAACTATAGTTGCATCGTCATCGTCTTCGATGTATCTTCGTGTGTGCGCGAGTAAACTAGTGTGGCCCTGTCTTGCAAGACTTCAAGTTTGAAGCCAGGCATGGCGGGGACGGTGTTCTGCTGTACTACGTCAGGTTCTGGGAAGAGCTCGCTGCGGACGAAGAGAAGTACCGGATTCACGTGTTCATCCTACAACGCCGATAAGGGTATTGAAATCGCTATGCAACGTGCGCCGCGAGCGCATACAATTTTGAGAAAGCAAATGGCCAAGGCGAAGGAACGAATTCTCGAGGTTGCCTGCCCGGATTGCGGGGCGATGCTGAAGGTTGACGCGACCACCGGGCTGGTGGTGAGCCATACCCCAGCGCCGCGTAAGCGCACCTTTGAGGATCTGGAGACGGCGGCCAAAGCCATGCGCGAGCAGGATGAGCGCAAGGAGTCGATCTTCCGTCAGTCAGTCGAGGCGGAGAAGAACAAGGGCGATCTGCTGGAAAAGAGATTTGCCGAGGCGCTGCGCAAGGCCAAGGACGCCCCGGACGGCAAGCCGCTGCGCGAGTTTGATTTGGACTGAAGGTTGTTGCCGCGGAAGCTAAGCGTGAGTTCACGTGCCGGTTTTTGCTCAGTTGTGCGCTGCCGGCGATTTAGGGCGATACTTGATACACCGTTTCCTTTACCGCGTTGACTGCGGTCCGGAGCGGGAGGAGAGAAGATGGTGATTGTGCCGCTTTCAAAACCAGCGAACGATTTTGCGATAACACCAGACGCCCCGGAGTCCGAAGCCATGAACTGGATCGGATTTGCGGCAGGCGGAACCCTTGTAGCGGCTGGCTTGCTGCTGCTCTCAGGCCAGCGCCGCGCCGGAATGGTGGCTGCTGCTTCGGGCACGGCCTTGGCCTTAGTCGATCAGAAGGAGACGCTGCGCACTTGGTGGAATGCGCTCCCCGGCTATATCAATCAGGTGCAGGGAGTCTTGGGCGAGGTGCAGACTAAGGTCGATGAAGTAGCCACAAAGCGCGAGGCCCTGCGAGGAGTTCTTGCCAGGTGAGAGCACGCAGCTGCCTCCGGGCAGCTCATGGGGCTAAACTCCTGACGACCGGCTTTGCCGTTGCGGTGGGGTGTGAATTGGGCTCCTAGACCAGATTGACCGTGGCCTTGCAGATATTGGGCATGCCGGTCTGGCGTTCTTCAGATGCTTGAAGATCAGCCTGCCCGGCCGGACCATTCGCCCTAGCCAGCGTCATGACTGTCTTGGTCTGAAGCCCTTATTCAGGCGGTCTCGAATCCGAGCTTGGATTGATCGCAAGCGAGTAGGTGTTGCAATCCAATAAGGCCGAATCGCCAATCGTCCGGTGGAATAAAAGTGCCTCCCAAAAACAAGACAGCGGCAGAGTCCCACGAGGCTGTTTTTCCTCGTCTCTGGGAATCTCTACCGCTGCCGTCTTCACCGTTGCTATGGATGGAATGGTATTCCATCCATAGCAAGGAAACCTATCTGGTCTGTGTCTCGTCTCTGTGTCTCGTCGAACCGATCTCGAGCGCAACAGACCTGGTTGGAGTTTGTATTGTGAGACGACTTCAGGACGATTGAGTGTGACGGCGAATACTTGTTTGGGTGCGCGCAGCCGGTGGCGTAGCATTTTGGAACATTCCGGTGTCTTCCGTCCGAAAAGGAAAAGGGGCAGCTTGGAATTCAAACTGCCCCTTTTGTGTTGGCGAACCCGAAGGCTCGCGGGTTATGGGAGATAGTAGCGGAAGCTGGTCCAGAACATGTTGTCGATGCCCTTGGCGCCGATACCGGCTGTCCCGGTTGCCCAGCCCTCGCGGACCGCATAGCCATACTGGATGCTCTGGCGCAGGCGGCCGCGGTCGCCCTTGTAAATGTCATACCAGTAGCCGCCGGTTATCTCCTGCACATCTCGGACTTGCGCTCCGCAAGAGCCGCCAGGGAGGAAGCCGGTTGAACTACCGGTGTTGTAGCCGGGATTGGTGATCGTGTTGCAACTTGCATTGCTCGAGGAGAGCGGGAACCTCGAGCCGTAGCCTACAGCCTGTTGCGTGGTGGGCACCGACCAGTGGCCGCCCCAGGTTCCAATGGTGCCGCTAAGGGGGGTGGTGGTACACGTCGAGGCGGTGGCTGCGGTTACGCCAGTGGGGCAGAAGGTTGCGGTGGGAGAGCCTAGTGTAGTGGCGTTTGGATTGGAGAAGTCGGCGCGGCCGGCATAATCGCCGCCGTAGTTGAGATAGATGGTCATGCGCGGTGTCGGCGTGGCCTCGACGGTAAGCAGGCCGCTGAGGTTGTGAATAGGAGCGAGATTGCCGTTTGCATCAGCCGTTACATCGGCGAGCGTCGAGTCCCCGTAGCGGCCCATACCCGGCCCATAGAGTCCCTTTGCACCCACGGTGAGCTTATCTTTGATTACAGGAGCGCGGAAACTACCACCGATGCCACCGAGGACGATGCTGTCGGAGTGCCAGCCGGCCGTGGTGGAAGAAGCAAATTTTCCTCCTGGTGTTCCGCCGTTATAGCCTTCGATGTCCGCCTGACCGCCGTACTTGACGCTGTTGGTGGTCACGCCGGGGTAAACGGTCTCGTGCGCGAAACCGGCGATGCCGATGATTTCATAATGGCCGAAGCCAGGATCGAAGGCGGCCTTCACGATGATATCGGGAGCCTGGTTGAAAGAGATGTTGGCTATGTTAGTGTTAGCGACGATAGTGGCATACGAGGGAACGTAGACCGGGGTCCCCGCGCAAACTGTTGGGCTGGTATACACATTGCACTGATTGGTGTAGTTCTGGATGTAGGTCGTGGTTCCGCTGGCGCTGATGGCGGCGTTGTAGTTGCCACCGTTGGCGCCTGCGCTGCCGAGGACGGCGTAGGGCGTGTTGCCGGCGATCGAAGCGGTGTAAAGGAGCTGCGGATTCTCCGCTGCGATGCCAAAGGCTGCGTGGTCGAAGGTCTTGGTCACGCGGAAACCATACTGGCGCGTCCACACAAAGCCCGCAACGTAGTTCGGGTCTATGGTCTGCGGAGTGAGAATGTCTCCGGAGAGGTTGGAGATGCCTTTTTTGTCTTCAGTAGCCAACGACCACAACTGACCGCCCGTGAAGGCCCAGTGGTTGTTCGTTTCGGCCTGCGCCCAAAGCACGCGCTGGCGCAGCACGTAGCTGTTGGACTGATTGTTGTTGGAGGTGATGCCGGTGCCCAACCAGTCAGCCTCATAGTAGCCGCGCAGGGTGCCCCAGCTGGTCTTGCCTTCGGCCATGAGCGAGGCGCGCGACTGACGAGCGCTGCCGTAGAACTCGCTCAACGAATAAGCGTCCGCGCCCTCGTAAGGAATGGCATTGAAGGCGGTAGGGATGTCGCCGCCGGTCGCCTTGGTGCGGTAAACAGTTTCACCCGCCAGGAAGCCGCCTGGAGTGAGGCCAATGCCTTTGTAGCGGAGGACGTTAGGGTTGGCGAAGTCCTTCTTGATCTTGGCCGTTTCGTCGGAGACTGTAGCAGCCAACGAAGCTTGATTGCCCTTGAGGTCGGTAACGGTGGATTGCAGCGTGGTGACGGCTACCGCATTGTCGCTGACTGCTTGCTGCTGGGCCGAAGCCGCTGCCTCCGCTTTGGCCGCGGCTGCCTGGGCATCGGCTGCCGCCTGCTGGGCCTTCTGCAACTGCGCATCCTTGTCGGCCAAGTCAGTCTTCAAGCTGTTGATCTGGCCCTGTAGCTCCTGCCGCAGCGCCTGAATCTGCTCTTCAACGCTCGGTGATGGAGGCGTCTTGGCCCTCCTGGCGGAAGTTTGCTTCTTAACCGGCGGTGTGGCTTCGCTTGTTTGTCCATAGGAAGTTAAAAGACTGACTGCCAGAATTGCCGCGGCAGCGATATTGAGTCTGAAATTCATTGGGCCTCTCTTTTTCTTCGCAGATTGGGTTGATTCGTGGTTACGCTCGCTGGGCATATCGAGCACTTTCAGCTCCCGCATCCCCGAGATTCTCAACATGAATCCGAATCTTATCTCAAAGGGGAGACGGGGTAAAAATCAACGACCAGGAAAAGGAGTCCGTGCAAGCGTAACTTTCCCGGTCGCTTTCGATTCCAAGACTCGCAGATCAATATGAATATTTGACGAATTCATCGATTTTTAATGGTATCGTCCATCTAACTCCAAATTTATTCGAGATAGCGCTGGGAATTAATAGTTCTTTGATGCGCATAGATATCCTGACCTGTTTACTACTCCTGACGAGTTACAAGCTTCTATGGATGGGCCGCGGTATTCTGGCGCGCGCTGAGCAGGTTGGCTAGTAACCGGTAAGCTCCGGGCACTAACTCGGGAAGCTGACGATAAAGCGCATAGGCGACATATATGTAAGTACCCTTACCGGGGTGCGCCACCAGCAGGCCGCCACGCTGTGGGTCCTGGCCTTGGTCGGCGGTCTCAGTCAGCGCCGTGTAACCCGCGTCCCAGCTATCGAGGAAGGAGTGGCCGCGCTCCTCGACCCAGCCGTCGAAATCCGCCGCGCCGATTGCGTTGGGCCAGGTGAGCAGGGGATCTGTCGGGTCGAGCAACTTCACCGACGCCTGCTCGTCTACCACCCGCTCCGGCATGCGCCCTCCCATCGACAACGGCAACGGTGCAGGAAAATTGCCGCTCTGGTATTGGACAATCAACGTTCCTCCATGGCGGACAAACTCGTCCAATCTCGGTTGGGCCGCGGTTAACTCGGGGCGCACTGAGTAGGCGCGAATGCCGATGACGATTACATTCCACACAGAGAGGTCGCCAGAGGATAACTCCGAAGCGGTGAGCAGATGCGGCGTTGCGCCGAGGCCCTCGATGGCTTCGGGAACCATGTCGCCGGTGCCCATCACGTAGCCGATGCGTAGTCCTGGCGCCAGCTTCACATCCACCTTACGGGTCTGTAACTGTGCCGGCCGGTAAAGGTTGTAAGGCCGCAACCCTATGTAGCCCACACCCTGCCAACCGGACGAATAGCTATGCCCGGCGGAGTGCGCTACGGCCTCGATGTTATACGCACCCGCTTCGACTGCGTTCGGCGTTACGGAAAAGAGCAACGGCTCCGTGTCCCCGGCACTGTCCAGATGAAAATGCGCCTCGACTGGCTCCACGCGCCAACCGGCTGGCAACTCTAACGCGACCGTGCCTTCAGCAGCAGCTTGCGAATGAATGGTCGCATGGACTGGAAGAGCAGAGCCGTCGAGCGGCAGAATACGCGCCTCGGGATCGATGCGTACGGCGATGGCAGGCGTGACGACCAGCGGTTCATAGATGCCGCCCAGGCCAGCAACGCGTTGCATGGTTTGTACCACCTGGCCCAGACGAATCGGCAGGCCGTCGAAGGTGAACTCCGCCCAGGCGGTCAGCGGATAGGGTGCGAAGGAACGCAAGCGATATTCCGGCTTTGTCAGGTCGTAGTAGGGTTGTTCAATGGAAGGGCGCGTGAAGTAAGGCGCGGTTGGCTCTGCATTTTCTGGCGCATGCACACGAAAGACAGGGTCGGCTGTCGAGGCTGCCGGGTCGATAACCCCGGTCGAGATTTCGCTTTGCCATGCATCGCCGTTGTGGCTCTCCAGCCAGACCTTGTTGATTCGCGTCTCCGCCGTAGCCTGTGCCGTGTGCACCCGCACGTGGAACTCCTCGCCTGGCGTCACGCTGCGCGGGGTCTCATCGGCAGAGCCTCCGCGCGACGAACCGCTGCCTTGCGCGTTGTCGGACTTGGTGGTGAAGGCAACGATGTCGAGGCCGAGCAATTGCTTGAGTGCTGCCTGAAATTGATCGATCTTCGCGTCCAGTTCAAGGAGCAAGCCGGCCTTGGACTCCTCGTCCAGTGAACTGGTGACTACTCGATTACGCAGGGCAATTGTCTGCTGATAAAACGGAACTAACTGATGCGCGAACCCGATTTGATGCGCCCCGGCACCCAAATGTCCCTGCCGAAGAATTTCAAGGCGCTTGAGGCCGGCGGCAATCTGCTTTGAGCTCGCAGAGAGCCATACGGGGGCGGTGCCCTTCGCGAGGTTGGTCAGTCCTTCAAAGCTGGTATCGATATTGACCTTGCTGTTGTGGAAGAGGTCATCATTCTCGGCATTTGTTCCCGGCTTGGCCGCCGCTGCCGGCGCTACCGCCCACAAGTGATAGCTCGTCGTTGCCGGGCCGCTCAGCGCGGGGTTCGAGCCGCCATTCTGCGACTTCTGCTGACCCCATCCCTGACGCGCGATTTGCGCATAACTACGCCCCAGAACGGGGTCTCGTCTTCCCACCGCAACCGTCACATCGGCCGAAGGCACGGAAGTGCTCCACTCGCCGGTCACGTAATTCTTGAACCGCGCTGGAGCCCACTTGCCCGTTGCGTAGTCAAACATTCCTTTCTCAGTGACTGGCGCAAACGGGACCATCGAGTAGACAGCCAGCGGCTGCCATGGCTGTAACCCGTCTTTCAATTGATCGGGAAAGACCTTGGGATCGCCGGCCGCTTTGAAGACCTCCTGCGCAATCTCGCCTGAGACCTGGTGATGGCCGTGGCCGTCGGTGATGCCGCCGACAAATGTGGAGACGATCACCTGCGGCCGTTCGCGCCTGACAGCCAGCACCGCGTCGTAGAGCACGCGGTCGTGGCTCCAGCGAGCGAACGATTCCTCTTGAGTCTTGGAAAAGCCAAAATCTGCCTCCGTGCCCCAGAGTTGCTTCGCGCCGTAGAACTCGTCTGCCTTCAGCAGTTCATTGGTGCGAATTAATCCCAGCGCATCGTCCGCGTCGGCACTCATCGCGTTCTGGCCGCCTTCGCCGCGAGTTAGTGTCAGCAGTGTCGCGCGCACGCCCAGGCCGCGTGAAAGATAAGTCAGTAGCGCGCCGTCCTCGTCGTCGGGATGGGCCACGATCATCATCACGCTGGCGGTCGTTCCCAGCCGTCGCAACGATTGCTCCAGCGCAGCCTGTCCGCGGTCTTCGGGCAAGGGCAGGGCGATCTCGCTCGGTTCAGGAAGGCCAGACCAGCCATACCCAATTCCCCGTGCAAGGCCGGCCGCCGCAGGCACGGTTTGCTGCGCCGTCATGCGCATGGTACAAGCGCTCACTAAAATCAGGCTGGCGAGTGCCGCACCCACGGTTGCTCGTTGAAATCTTTCGGCTCGGATCATACTTCCCGTCAGTGTACAATCCGGGGAGCGCATTGGTCCTGTTTAAAAGCTCTCGCCGAACACTAGGACTGCGGCAGATCGGAACTTTTTCCTTGATGATCAAGAAGCCAAAGGGTTGAGACTTCCAGACTCCGAGGTGTGCTTTAATCTTCAAGAGTTACATTTCAGGGACTAAAGCCTGGTTGATTCTGCCTATTTTTGCTGAGTCTAAATTCCAGCTTACCAATCCTGCCTTACCCCGAGCGAGTATTCTTCAATCGGAAGCTCAGCCGCATGAATCAGTCCGTCGCCATTCCGGGGAACTCCGCAACACTTCAGCGCCGTATAGGCTTGCGCTCGGCCGTGGCGCTGAACATGCTGGAGATGATCGGGGTCGGCCCGTTCATCACGCTGCCGTTGGTCATCGCCACTGCGGGTTACCGGCTATCGGTGTGGGCGTGGATTTTGGGGGCTGCGATCGCCGTTGCGGATGGCCTGGTCTGGGCGGAGCTGGGCGCTGCGTTTCCGCGTGCAGGCGGCTCTTACGCATTTCTACGCGAGATATACGGCCCGGAGCGCGCCGGTAACTGGCTTAGCTTTCTCTACGTGTGGCAGGTAAGCTTTTCCGCGCCGCTTTCGATTGCGTCGGGCTGCATCGGTCTGTCGAGCTTTCTGGCTTGGTTCTGGCCGGGGCTCGATCGCGCTCCCATCGCAACCTTGCCCGCACTGCACTACTCAAACTTTGCTGCGGCTGTTACCTGCTTATTGGTGACGGCGCTGCTCTATCGCAATCTGAGTTCCGTAACGCGAATGGCCTGGGTGCTTTTTGCCGGGGTTCTGGCGGCCATCGCTGGGGTCATCGTATCCGGCTTTGCCCATGCGGCGGCTATTGGCGGCTGGACGATGCCGGCTGCGCCGGGCCTGCCATTCGCTCTAGGCGGCCTTGCGCAGGCGACGCTGCTCACCACTTACTGTTATTGGGGTTACTACAACATCTGCTTTCTAGGTAGCGAGGTGCGCCGACCCGAGCGAACTATTCCCCGCGCCATTTTGCTCTCGGTGCTCTTCGTTGCGGCGTTTTATGTAGCTATGAACTTGGCCGCTCTGCCTTCGATGCGCGATGCCGCGTCGCAAGTGAGTTCTGGAGCCGCGGTTCGGCTGCAACTGGTAGCCGACATCGCGAGGTCCGCCTTTGGCAGCGTGGCCGGACATCTGATGGCCGCGCTGATTGTCTGGACGGCATTCTCGTCGGTCTTCTCGCTGCTGCTTGGCTACTCCCGCGTGCCTTATGCCGCAGCGCGCGACGGTAACTACTTCCGGTATCTCGCCGCCGTACATCCACGGCACAACATTCCCCATCGCTCACTGGTCGCACTCGGATTGGTAGCCTCGTGCTTCTGCTTCTTCTCGCTGACTCAGGTCATCACAATGCTGGTGATTACCCGCATCCTGCTCCAGTTCTTTCCGCAACAGCTGGGTGTGATGTTACTCAGAATTCAGAGGCCGGAGCTGGCGCGACCTTTCCGCATACCCCTTTATCCTTTGCCTCCGCTGACCGCCATCGCAGGTTTTGTTTTCATGCTGGCCAATCGCAGCCACGCCCTCAGTGGCCTGGCCGTTGCCGCCGGAATCGCTCTCTCTGGCACCGTCATCTATCTTATTCGCGCACGCAGTCTCGGCCAATGGCCCTTCATCCCCGCTCGATAAGCCCACAAACTCGGATATTTGTCACAGCCAACGTGAGCGCGGCATGGCGAGCCTTCACAAGGTTTCAGGACTCAGGGAATTGTAACGCGGCCTGCGACACTGGGTGATAACTCTTGCGGTGCAGCGGTGTCGGGCCTAGACGCTCGAGCGCGGCCAAATGCGCGGGGCAGGCGTAACCTTTGTGTTGTGCAAGTCCATAGCCGGGAAATTCACGGTCCAGCTCCACCAGCATTTGGTCGCGATAGACTTTGGCTAGCACGCTGGCGGCAGCGATGGAATAGCTTGTTGCGTCGCCGTGAATGACGGCCTGCTGCGGGCATTCCCAATCGATGGAGTCGCAGCCGTCAATGAGCAGGAAGTCCGGACTGAGCGCGAGTTGCTCGACGGCGCGACGCATGGCTAGCAGGGACGCCTGACGGATGTTGATTCGGTCAATGGTCTCGGCGTCAACGGACGCGATGGCCCAACTGACGGCGTTCGAACGGATAACTACATTGAACTCGGCGCGCTTCTTTTCGGAAAGCTGCTTGGAGTCGGTCAGGCCTCGCAGCGAGCAACCACGGGGCAAAATCACAACGGCCGCGACCACGGGTCCGAAGAGCGGTCCGCGGCCCACCTCATCCAGTCCGGCAATGCGCAACGCTCCACTCTTGCGCGCGGCTTCTTCGAGTGTCCATCCGCAAACCGGGGCCTTCGGCATGAATCCAGTATAAAAGGATGATCGAGCGCCAGAGGTAAACGGAGGCGATTAAAACAGTTCAATGGCGGGCCGGCTGTGGTCCTGGGTATTGGCGCCGCCGGCCACATTCATGTGGGTAACGGTTTGGCTGGCCATGTGGTATCGATTGAGATGCTCGGCCAACAAGGACTTGAAGGTGGTTTCAAACAGGCCATCCCAGCCGGGACGTTCCGGCTTTTCGCACAGGCGCATCAAGTGGTCGCGCATTTCTACCAGAGATTCCTGCACGTGTTCCATTCTTTGCCGCATCACGTCCTGGAACTGGATATGTCCGAGAGCCTCCGAGAGTCTTTGCACATTCTCCGCGTAGCTTGCATCCACCTCGGTAATTACTTCCAGAAGCAATTTGCTGTTTTTGTCGAACTCGTGTTGCATCCCGGTCAGACCGGCGACCAGATGAGTCATGGCCTCATTCGACTCGTGCTCTTCCAACGATGCATGAGCCTCGG
>Ga0187847_10000405_pt1 | contig 48888 bp, 45 predicted proteins | sample June2016WEW_4_10_FD_132458 | JGI IMG/M metagenome (GOLD analysis project Ga0187847, IMG submission 132458) | Peatland microbial communities from SPRUCE experiment site at the Marcell Experimental Forest, Minnesota, USA - June2016WEW_4_10 | ecosystem: Environmental > Terrestrial > Soil >...
AGGTCGAGCTCACCCTCGACCGGCACGAGACCGCGCCGCAGTTTGCGCAGCATCTGGTCGCGCACGCCGGCACGCCGATGCGATAAGTGCGCTTCAGCCGACACCGACGCGTCGACTAGCGGCATTTCCGCATCGAGATTCAGGCTCGCCGCCGGCGCGTGTGGCCGCACTTTGCGCGGCTTGCGCGCCGCTGCGGGCAATTCCGCGGTTCCTTTCGCAAGCGGGCGCACGCCCTGCATGGCCGCACGAAAATCGAGCGCGTCGGCGGATGGCTTCGGGTCGGCGTCGCGTCGTTTTGTCATAGTCTCGAACGGTCGATCGGCTACCGGGGGTTCCGGCCATGCAGTATAGTCCTCGCGTGAAAATTCTACTTTCGAATGACGACGGTTACCGCGCGGACGGCTTGACGGCGCTGCGCGAGGCGATGCGGCCGCTCGGGTCGGTGTCGGTCGTCGCGCCCGACCGCAATCGCAGCGGCGCGAGCAACTCGCTGACCTTGGATGTGCCGCTGCGCGCGCTCGCCTACGACCGCGATGCGTATTATGTGAACGGCACGCCGACCGACTGTGTGCACATGGGGATCTCCGGCTTGTTCGACTTCGAACACGACATCGTCGTTTCCGGCGTCAATGACACCGCCAATTTGGGCGACGATGTCTTGTATTCAGGCACGGTTGCCGCCGCGATCGAAGGCCGCTTCTTGGGGCTGCCCGCGATCGCGGTTTCCTTGTGCGCCGAAGAGGGCACGCCGCGTAACTTCGCGGGCGCGGCGGCGATTGCCGCGCGCTTGGTCGCGCAGTTGATGCGATCGCCGTTGAAAGGCTCGATGATCCTCAATGTCAACGTTCCCGACCTGCCCGACGGAGGGCTACGCGGCGTGCAGGTCACGCGGCTCGGCAATCGCCACCGCAGCAAGCCCGTGGTGCGGGCCAAAGACCCGCGCGGCCGCGATGTTTTTTGGGTCGGCTCCGCGGGTGAGGGCCAGGATGCGGGACCGGGTACGGACTTCCACGCGGTCGCCGAAGGCTTCGCCTCGATCACGCCGCTGCAGATCGATTTGACACGGCATGGCGCCATGGCAGATCTCGAACGTTGGCTGCAACTTGAATAACTTCATGGCGGACTCGCGTTTGAGCGGCATCGGCATGACTTCGGCACGCACGCGCGAACGGCTCGTTCAGCGGCTCAAGGATCAGGGGATCACCGACGAGCGAGTGCTCGATCGCATCCGCCATGTGCCGCGGCATTTGTTCGTCGACGAGGCGCTCGCGAGCCGCGCGTACGAAGACACGGCGCTCCCGATAGGCTTCGGCCAGACGATTTCGCAGCCCTACATCGTCGCGCGCATGACCGAACAATTGCTCGCGACCGGTGCGACGGCCAAGATTCTCGAGATCGGGACCGGCTGCGGCTACCAAACCGCGGTGCTCGCGCCGCTGGTCGGCGAAATCTACAGCGTCGAGCGCATTGCGAGTCTGCTCGGCAGAGCGCGGCGCACACTGCGCGAGTTGAAGATCCGCAACGCCAACTTTCGGCACGCGGACGGCAACATCGGCTGGGCCGCGCGCGCGCCATTCGACGGAATCCTGTTGACCGCCGCGCCACACACGGTGCCGAGCGCGTTGTTCGATCAGCTCAACATCGGCGGTCGACTGATTGCTCCGGTCGGCCCCGAAGGGCGCCAGGATCTGATCTGCTACACGAAGACCGAAAAAGGCGTCGAGCATAAATCCTTGGGCGCGGTGAGCTTCGTGCCGCTGTTGCCGGGACTGCAGCAATAGCGCGGTGAGCGTGCCGGCCTGGATCGGGGGTGCCGCGCTCGCGCTGCTGCTGCTGGCCGGCTGCGCCGGCGACGAGGTCCGCGAAGCGCGCAGCTATGTCGTGCAGCCGCAGGACACGCTGTACAGCATCGCCTGGCGCCACAATCTGGATTATCGCGACCTCGCGCGCTGGAATCATATCGGACCGGAATTTCGAATCGCGGTGGGCCAGAGCCTCGTGCTCGTTCCGCCGGCCGCGGACAATGTGCCGCGACCGACCGCGACCGCGCCGGCACCACCCCAGGGCGCCCGCGAGCAGCCGCGCGCGGGCCGCGGCGCGCGGCCGACCGTCGCGATCCCGCACTTGAACTGGGTCTGGCCGACCGATCGGAATGTCGCTCCGCGCCCCGTGCAGAGCGGCGGCATCCTATTTCCAGGGCGCCTCGGACAGGACGTGCGCGCCGCGGCCGCGGGCCGCGTCGTCTACACCGGTAGCGGCATTCGCGGCTACGGCCAACTGGTGATCATCAAGCACAATGACGTGTTGCTTTCGGCGTACGCCTACAACCAGGAGGTCGTCGTCAGCGAGGGCCGGGAGGTCGCGGCCGGCGAGACGATCGCGCATATGGGTGCCGGTGCGCACCAAGCGGCAGTCCTATATTTCGAAATTCGCTATGACGGCAAGCCAATCGACCCGATGCCGTTTTTAATGGGAAAGAAATGACGCAATCGGGGCGATGTAAATTCTTGATTAAGTGTGTAACAGCATGAATAACAACAAATTAAAATATGTTATGGATAACAGTTCATGGCTTGCGGGCACTGCGGCACTGTGTTTAACTTCGATCCGTCCGCAATGAGGTCATTTGCGAGGCGCCGAAGCATGACACGGGAACTGACGGGGGATAAGAAAGCTAATAAGATCAATAATAAGAACAATATTTCTCAGAACCACTTCAGATAAGTATTCATTGTGCAGAGTGGTGGAGATCCGATCTTCGATTTCCGTACATCAGAGTAGGCGCCTCGCCATTTTATCCGCGCGTCCTGGGCTCATCAGAGCCCAGGCGCAATCTCAAACCATCAATACCGCGAGCGCGCGTCTCTGTTCCGCTACAAGCACGTTGAACGTGCGGCACGCAGCACCGGTATTCATGAGCTCATAACCGACACCCGAGCGCAAAAATTTGGCGCCAAATCGCGCCGCAGCGAACGTCTGTGTAGGTCCGGTGCCCACGATCACGAGCTCCGGGTTCAACGACAGAATGCGCTCCGCGAGTTCGTCCGATAGGTCATCGACACTCTGGATCGTAGGCTCGACCAGCAGTTCATTGGCGGTGACGATCAGCGAGCTCCGGTACTGCTGCGCATTGATCCGAATTTCGCCGGGTGCGTAGCCGCGGATCACATTGACGCCGGAAGTTAAGTCTTGCGTAAAGCGCATGCGCTTAAGATACCGAATTCATTACCGAGGCGCCGCTTGTCCACCGTCTACATCCATTTTCCAATGCCGCCGGGCGACCCATCTGAGCGCGATGCGCAGCGAGCTGCAGCGCCGGCGCGTGCGCCGCTGCTCGAGCGGCTGCTCGCGCGCGCGGACCCCTCGCGCGTCGATGACTGGCGCCTCGAGGCCTTTCGGGCATTGGCCGAGGGTCCTGAGGCCCCACCGGCGGTCGGTGCCGCGGTCTTGGCCGCCGCGCTCGGCGCCGAGCAATCCGCCGCCGCAGGCGCGTGCGCATTCGTCGCGACGCCGCTGCATTGTGTCGCGACGATGACCAGCGTGCGCCTGCCCTCGGGCGGTTTGTTGCGGCTCGAGCCGTCGGAAGCCGACGAGTTGGCGGCCGACTTCAACCGCGTGTTCGACAGTGGCGGGCAACGCTTGATCGCCGCAGACGGGTCCCTGACCTGTGTATTCGAACGCGAAGTTGCGGCTACGGCCAAGGATCCCCAGCAGGTCGTGGGCCGCGACATCCATGAATTCCTGCCGTCGGGCGCCGACGGCGCGATGCTGCGGCGTTTCATGAGCGAAATCGAGATGTGGCTATTCGAGCATCGCTTGAATCGGCGGCGCATCGCGACCGGCGCGTTGCCGATCACGAGCCTGTGGCTCTGGGGCGGCGGCCCGACGGTCTCGCGGCTGCCTACCTTACGCGGCGCGATCGCCGGCGCGGATCCTTTGTTTGCGGCCTGGCCTGCGCTCAGCGTGCGGCCGAGTTCCGACTCGAAGCCCATCTGCGGCTCCACGGTCATCATCGTCGCGCAGCCGCCCGGCACCGAAGTCTGGCAGGATGCGCAAGCCGCGTGGATAGTGCCGGCGCTTGCACGGCTGCGTGCCGGCAGCATCGAGAGCCTGGATTTGTCCGCCGGCGAGCGGCGTTATCGCGTGAGCGCGGGTTGGCGATGGCGGCTGTGGCGGCGAACCAGACCCTGGTGGGAGTATTTCGAGTGACGATCGCACAAATCCGGCGCCGCACGCCGCTGCCTACACCGGATTTCGGCGCCGCGCTGCATCCGGTACTGCGCCGCGTCTACGCGTCGCGCGGCATCTCGAGCGATGGCGAACTCGATCTGTCGCTGCCGCGGCTACTGCCGGTCGGTTCGCTCGGCGGCGTTGGTGCGGCCGCAGAATTGCTGGCCGCGCACCGCGCCGCGGGCCGCGTGCTCGTGATCGGCGATTTCGATGCAGACGGCGCGACGAGCAGCGCGCTGGTCGTGCGCGCGCTGCGCGCACTCGGCTTTGCGCACGTGGATTTCTTGGTGCCCAATCGCTTCCGCTTTGGCTATGGCTTGACGCCCGAGATCGTCGCGCTCGCCGCGTTGCGCAAGCCCAGCCTCATCGTCACCGTCGACAACGGCGTCTCGAGCGTCGAGGGCGTCGCGGCGGCCAATGCGCTCGGCATTCCGGTACTCGTGACCGACCACCATCTGTCCGGTGCAACGCTGCCGCGCGCTGCGGTCATCGTGAACCCGAATCTTGCAGGGTCGACGTTCGCAAGCCCGGCCTTGGCCGGCGTCGGCGTGGCGTTCTACCTGATCGTCGCGCTGGCTCGCCTGCTGAGCGATGTCGACTTCAGACCGGCCGATCTGCTGGATTTGGTCGCGCTCGGCACCGTCGCCGACGTGGTTCCACTCGATCGCAATAACCGGATCCTGGTTGCCGAAGGGTTGCGCCGCATTCGCGCCGGCCGGTGTGCGGCGGGCGTTCGCGCGCTGCTCGAAGTCGCTGGCCGCCGCATCGATCAGATCACGGCGGCGGATCTGGGATTCGCGGTTGGCCCGCGATTGAATGCCGCGGGCCGTTTGACCGACATGAGCCTCGGGATCGAATGCCTGCTCACCGACGATGCCGCAGAGGCAGCCCGGCTGGCGTCGCAGTTATCGACGCTCAACGAGGAGCGGCGCGAAATCGAACGTCGCATGCAGGTCGAAGCGGTCGATATCGCGGCCGCGGTCGCGAAGCAGGCCGACGGAGCGCAATCCCTCGGACTTTGCCTGTTCGATGAGACCTGGCACCAAGGCGTCATCGGCCTGGTCGCCGGGCGCATCAAGGACCGTCTGCATCGGCCCGTGATCGCGTTCGCGCTCGCCGAGGATGGGTCCTTGCGGGGCTCTGCGCGCGGCGTCGCGGGCGTGCATATTCGCGACGCGCTCGACAGCATCGCGGCCCGTCATCCGGAACTGATCCAAAAGTTCGGCGGACATGCGATGGCGGCCGGACTGAGTCTTCTGCGCGAGAATTTTCCGGCGTTCAGCGCCGCATTTGCCGCCGAGATCGCACTGCGCATGACGCCGGAATCGTTGACCGGCGTCATCGAGTCGGATGGCGAGTTGCAGGGCGGCGAAATTTGCATGGAGACCGCGCGCGCGCTGCGCTCCGCCGGTCCCTGGGGACAGGGGTTTCCCGAGCCGGTGTTCGACGGATTCTTCGAGGTCCAGGACACGCGCATCGTCGGTGAGAAACACCTCAAGCTGCGATTGCGCTCGGCTGCGCGCGGCGAGTCGATCGACGCGATCGCGTTTGGCTGGATCGGCAGCGAGGCCGAGAGTGCGGGCTTGCGCGCCGGCGCGCGCGTGGAGGTCGCCTATCGGCTCGAGGTCAATGAATACAACGGCTCGCAGAACATACAGCTGAATTGCCAGCACCTGCAGCTCGCACCGCGCTAGTGCGCCGTCGCAGTTCCGTGTGGGTGCTGTCATGCTTGCGTACAATCGCGCCGGTACGCGTGTGCGCAACAGGAGTGAACGGATGACGACAGCATACAAACTCTATGGGTGGGCGGGTTCAGGGTCGTTCGCGGTGCAAGTCGCGCTCGAGGAAATCGGCGTGCCGTACGAGCGCATCTGGGTGGCGCGCGAGCCCGCTGCGCTCGCGCAATTTCGGCAGTTGAATCCCACCGGCCGATCGCCTGCGCTCGGATTGCCCGATGGCACCGTGATCTTCGAATCGGCCGCGATTCTGATCCACCTCGCAGGGGCTCACCCCGACGCCCACCTGGCTCCGGCGCAGGGTACGAGCGCGCACGCGCGGTTCCTGCAATGGATGGTCTATCTGTCCGCGAACGCCTATGAGGCGGTGTTGCGCATCTATTATTCCGAGCGTTTTTCGACGCGCGGCGCGGCCGACGCGGAGGCGATTCGCGATCAGGGAACGGCGGACTACCTCGCGAGTTTGAGCCTCATCGAAGCGAGTCTTGCGCCCTATGTGCTTGGAACCGACTATTCGATTGCCGACGCCTATCTGTATATGCTCGCGTCGTGGCATCCGGGCGACAAGGCGCAGCTGAATGCGCGCCTGCCGAAGCTCGAGGCGCTGTGCGCGCGAATCGCGACGCGGCCCGCGATCCTCAAGGTCGAGGCCGACCACGCAAGCTAGCCGCCGGATCCGCTCGCCGCTAGATCGGCTCGTCGAGCGACTTGGCCAGCGCCGTGAAGGCTTCTGGGCCCGCGGCCGTCATGTGCCAACAATCCTCGAGCCGCACGCCGAATTCACCGGGAATGTAGATCCCGGGTTCGTCCGAAAAACACATGCCCGCTTCGAGCGGCGTCGCATCGCCGTGCACCAGATAGGCCGGTTCGTGTCCGTCCAAACCGATGCCGTGGCCGGTCCGATGTGACAGACCCGGCAGCCGGTAGCCCGGGCCCCAGCCCTCGCGCTCGTAATAACTGCGCACCGCATCGTCGATGCGGCCCACCGGAACCCCGATCTTCGCGGTTTCGAGCGCGAGTTCTTGCCCGCGCTTGACGGTATTCCAGACCTTGCGCTGGCGTTCGCTGGCCGCACCGAAAACCCAGGTACGCGAGATGTCGGACTGGTAGCCGTGCACGGTGCACCCGCAGTCCATGAGAACCGTCGAGCCCTCGCGTACCGTTTCGGCGCGGTGCGAGCCATGCGGGTAGGCCGATGCTTCGTTGAGCAGCACCAGCGAGAACTCCGGTGTCCCGCCGAGTTCGGCCGTGACGCGGTCCATGAGCGCGCCGATCTCCGCCGGTGTCATGCCGCTCGCGAGACGCGCATGCACGGTGCGCAGCGCTTCGAGCGTCACTGCATTGGCAATCCGCATCAAATTCAGCTCGGCCGGTGATTTGATCAGACGGCAGGCGCGCACGAATGGATCGCCCGACACGACATCGATCGCAGGTGCCGCGTGCCGCACGCCGTCGACGATGAAAAAACGCGTCGTGGATTCGACCGCGATGGTTCCCGCAGCGGCGCCACGATCGCGCAGGCCGGAGGCAATCCGCTCGAACGGGTTGTCTGCCTCATCCCAAGCCCGCACTTCGCCGCCGACCTGCAAGGTTTCGCGCACCGAGGGTTCTTCGAACGCGGGGGTTACGACGATGATCTCGCCGCGCGCCGGCAGGATCGCCGCGGTGGTGCGCTCGGAGCGGCGCCAGCGGACGCCCGTGAAATACTCGAGCGTCGACCCGGATTCGACCAGCAGCGCGCCGGTGTTGCGCGTGATCAGCAGCTTCTGCAGCTGACCGATGCGCGCGCGGCGCTCCTCGGCCGTGATCGGTTTGGCGTCGCCGGTCAGCGATTGCAGCGCGAGCGGGCGGGGCGTGCCGGCCGCCGGTTCGCCGCCCGCGGCCACCAGCGATGCGCCCGCAGCGGCCGCACCTGCCGCCGCAATAAAGCCGCGTCGGCTGATCATGGCGCGGGTCTCTTCGGCGGCGCCGCGCCGGTCTCCATGAGCAGGCGCGTGAACAAATAGAGGCGCGGCGTGACGCTGTTGAGGTCGATCCATTCATGATCGGTGTGAAAATCGCCGCCGACGTAGCCGAGTCCGTCGAGCGCCGGCGTGCCCACCGACATCGCGAGCGCCGACTCCGAGGCGCCGCCGTTGCCCGAGAACGCCACGGTTTTGCCGATTTCGGCGTAAATCGCCTGCGCGCGCGCGCCGAGTGCGTCGATGTAAGCATTCTCGGTGAGCGGCGGGAACGCCGGTTCATGCCCCACGGTGACCGTGGTGTCCGGAATCACGGTCGTGGTACTCATGTCGTGAACTTTCGCGAGCACCGCGTTGAGGTCCTCGATTTTGCGATAGCGAACGTTGAGCGTCGCTTCGGCGTTGTCGGGAATGATGTTGCTGCGTTCGCCGGCTTTCAGAATCGTGAGGTTGACGGTCGTGCCGTCGCCCCAGCGCGGGAACGCGCCATCCAAGGCCGACAGCTGGTGTACGAGCTCCGCGGCTGCGTTGCGTCCATCCTGGGGCGCCATGCCCGCGTGTGCGGCCCGGCCCTTGACGTGGATCGTCACCGCCGCCGAACCCTTGCGCCAGACCGTCAGCGCATCGGGTGGGTCACCCGGCTCCATGTTGAATTCGACGTCGCTCGCCGCCGCCAATTTCTTAATGAGCGTGGTCGAGCCCGGCGATCCGCGCTCCTCGCTGTCGTCGAGCAACAGCGTGATCGTCGCAAAGTTCTTGAAGCCGGTATCGTGGAGGATCTTCAATGCGGTGATCGCATTGACGACGCCCGCCTTCTCGTCGCCGACACCCGGGCCATGGGCGCGGTCGCCGTCGATCGAGAACGGGCGCCCCGCAACGGTTCCCGGCCCGAATACCGTGTCGATGTGCGCAATGATCAGGATCTTGCCCTTGCCCGATCCGTGGAACACCGCGAGCAGATTGTCGGGCAGGCCGGGCGCTTCTGCCGCGGCGGCGCTGACCTCTGCGCCGATCGCCCGGAGGCGCTCGGCGAGCACGGCCTCGACCTTTGCGCCGCCCTCGACGTCGCCGGTGCCCGAATCGATGTTGACGATCTGCGCGAGCAGATCGAGAGCGCCTGGGCGATTCGCTTCGACCGCGCGGTAAATTTGCAGATTTCGATGCGGCGCGGCCGCCGCGGCCGCATTCTGGCCTGCGGCCAACACGGCGAATCCGACGAGGCCCATTGTCACTGCCGCCACACTCAATGCCTTCATGGTGCAACCCTCAAACCGCGGGGCCGCCACGTTAGCATGGGCGCGGAATCGATTCGAGATTGGGTGGTACTCTTCGCGAAACGCCCGAGGTTGCCATGACCATTGCTGCTCGCCAACTACTGCTGGATCGCGACGCGACGATCACCTGCCCGCATTGCGCGCACGAATTTTCGTTGGACCGCGGCTTCGGTCAACAGGTACTCGAACAACTGGCGGAGGCAAGTGCCGGCGCGATCAACGCGATGCGCGATGCCGAACGAGCGACTGTCGAAAGGGTCACCGAGTCCGCGTTCGCGCCGAGGCTCGAGGCACTGCAAAAGGCGGTCCACGAGCGCGACCGCGCGCTCGCGGAAAAGGCGCAACAGGTGGCGCTGTTGCGTGACGAGCAGCTGCAATTGCGCAAAGAGCGCGAAAAACTCAAGGACGAAAAGGCCGCGCTCGCGCTCGAGGTGCAAAAACAGGTCGACCACCAGCTGCAGCGCCGCGAATCGATCGTACGGGCACAAGAACAGCAGCGCGCTCAGCTAGAAAAGGCCGAGCTGCAGAAGAAGCTCGACGATGCGGGCGAGCAGCTCGCGGCCGCTCAGCGCAAGATGGAGCAGGGGTCCCAGCAGCTGCAGGGCGAGGTGCTCGAACTCGCGATCGAGGAAGGCCTGCGCCGCGCGTTTCCGCTCGACGCGATCGATGAGGTCAAGAAGGGCCAGCGCGGAGGCGATGTCGTACAGCGAGTCATCACACGCAGCGGCCAGTCTGCTGGTGCGATTCTGTGGGAAACCAAGCGCGCCAAGGAATGGAGTCCCCAGTGGACTGCTAAGCTCAAGGAAGACATGCGTGCGAGCGGCGCGGCCGTCGGGATCCTTGTCACGATGCCGGCCGCCTTGCCCAAGGATTGGCTCGCCGGCGCCTATTTCGGGCTTTATGAAGACGTGTGGGTCACCCATGCCTCGACCGCATTCGGGGTTGCTGAACTGCTGCGCGCGGGACTGCTGGATCTGCACCGGCAGCGTGCGATCTCGGCGGGCAAAGGCGAGAAGATGGAAGCCCTATACGACTATCTGACCTCGCCGCAGTTCGCGCAGAAGCTCAAGGGCGTCTACGAGGTCTTCAAGAAACTGCGTGACGAGTTGGAGTCCGAGAAAAACGTGACGACGCAGCGCTGGGCGCGCCGCGAGAAGCAGCTGCAAGCCGGCGTCGCGCAGCTGCTCGGCATCGGCGGCGAGATTCAGGGCCTCTCGCAACAGGAACTGCCATTGCTCGAACTCGAGGGTGATGGATCGGCCGCCGATTCCGACCCATGAAGCGCGGCCGGGTGTTTCCATAATCTGGCCGGGACCGGCGTGCCGGCCGGCAGGGCGCGGCAATCGGCGATCAAGGCGGCGATCCGTTATCATGGCTTTGTGGCCCGCACTGTTGCCGCGAGGGGAATCGTGAAACCGAAAACATTCTTTGCTGCGATGCCGATCCTCATGCTGCTCGGCCTGTTCGCCGCCGGCTCGCACTCGGCGCCTGTTTCACACCTGACGGTGCGCATCGCAACCGGATCTCAAACGCTAGTTGCCGGCAGCGACGTCGAACTGCGCATCTACACGATCGGCGGGCGGGTTCTGCGCCTACCCTTGGCGCACGGCGATTCCTGGTCGCGCGACTCCACGCGGGTCATTCCGCTGAACCTGTCGGAGCCGCTCGATGCGCGCACGGTCATGCGCTACAGCATCTACTACCGCGCGGCGACACCCGAATCCCCGCCCTGGGAAATCGCATCGGCTCAGGTGGAACTCGCCTCAGGCAGCGCGGCGCCTGAACTGCTGCTCGATGCGACCGTCTCCGGTGTGATCGCCAAGCAGGGTGAGGTCGCGACCATCGAGCGCAGCGCGGGCTCGCTGGTCTGTGCGACCGACGCCGATTGCGATGATCATCGCAGCTGCAATGGCGTCGAGCGATGCCGGCCCCGGTCCGTGGGCGCGGATGCCCGTGGTTGCGTCAAGGGGGCACCGGTGGCCTGTCCGGTCAATCAAGTTTGCACCGAAGGCCGCGGCTGCGTCGGCCCCGACTCGCTGAACAAGGCCCAGCCGAAAGCGCCGGAAGCGAACTAGCCGCGTCGCGCGACGCCTATTCTCCGGCTGCGCCCGATCCCGTGAGCAGCACTTTTTCGACCGCGGTATCTTCGAGCGCGGCCGACTCGTGCGAGGGCGTCGACTGCCGGTCGGCGATGCTGCGCGCCGCACGTGCCGCGGTCGCCATGTCGATCTTGCCGTTGAAACTCGCGCCGTCGGCGATCGAGACGCGCGGAGCCATCAAATTGCCCTGCACTTTGGCGGTCGGACGGATGCTGATCGACTCGAGCGCGAACAGATCGCCGTCGATGGTCCCGTCGACGATGATGTTGCGGGCGCGCGAGTCGCCCTTGACGACGCCGTCGGTGCCGATCGTGAGATTTTGCGTGTGGTGGATCGATCCCTCGATGCGCCCCTGCATCACGAAGTCTTCGTCGGCGCGCAATTCGCCCTTGAAACGCAGCGTCGGCCCAAATACGGAACTGGCCGGCTTGGTCTCCGGCACCGGTGCGGGCGCCGCCTTGACCTCGGCCGGTTTGACTTCGGCCGCTTTGACTTCGGCGGGTTTGGCTTCGGCAGCGGCTTCGACTTTCGCGCGCGGCGGCGGCACCGGTGAGACGCCCGGCAGCGGCGACTTCAGGTCGAATTCTGCGAGGCGCGGGTCGGGAAAGGTTTCGCGCGGCGCGCGCTTGTCGAAATTCGGGCTGCTCATGGGTACATTCTCTCCAGCGGTGTTCTTGAACCAGGCCATGGTGTGCTCCGGACGGACTTCAGGCGGCGGTCGTCGAGCGCGATCCCGGTGCCGGCGCGGCCGACTTGGCGGCCTTGCCGTCGCTCATGTCGACGCTGCCGTTGAATCTGGCCCCCTGCAGGATGCTCACCGACGGCGCCGTGATGTTGCCGGTCATCAGCGCGGTTTCGGTGACCGAGACGGATTTTTCGGCGCGCACGTCGCCTTCGATCGTGCCTTCGATGACGACCAGCGTCGCCTCGACATTCGCATTGACCATGCCCTCGCGGCCGATCGTCAATTTCTGGGTGCGCGTGATCGAGCCTTCGATCTTGCCGTTGATGACCAAATCCTCTTCCGAAGACAGCTCGCCCTTGAACTTGATCGTGGGACCGAGGATCGAGGTGCGTTCTTTCAAAGTGTTATATGGGTTGCTCATCGACGGACTCCTGGGGGCTGGCGCATCAAGACGAATCGATCGGCGTCAGCGGATGCTACTCGCGGCCCAAGGTGGTCCCCACCAACCACGTCACAAAATGCTTCGCGCCGACTTTGGAAAGAACCCGCGTTTCGGCCGGCGCTCGGGTTGCCGCCGACATTTCATCGTTTGGTCACAAATGTTCCGCAAGCTTGTCGCAATGCGCATACAAAAAAATGTCTTGCACCAATAGAGAGCCATTGAAAACGATCGATTTGGTTTATTTCAACGCCGGCGGCGGCCACCGGTCCGCGGCGACCGCACTCGAGACGGTGATCCGCGAACAGAATCGGCCCTGGCGCGTGCGCCTCGTCAACTTGTTCGAGGTGCTCGACCCCAAGGGCGTGTTTCGCAAGGCCACGGGAATGAACCCGGAGGATTATTACAATAAGCGGCTCGCACGCGGCTGGACACTGGGTCTCGCGCAAGAACTCAAGCTGTTGCAGGCGCTGATCCGGCTCAGCCATAAATCCATCGCCAAGCAGTTGCGCCAGCATTGGCGCAAATCCAGGCCGGACATCGTGGTTTCGCTGGTTCCCAACTTCAACCGGGTCATGTACGAGGCATTGGCGCAAGTCCTGCCGGGCGTTCCTTATCTGACCGTGATGACCGATTTCGCCGATTTTCCGCCGCATTTTTGGATCGAACCCGAACAGGCGCAGCACTTGGTCTGCGGCACTGCGCGCGCGCTTGCGCAGGCGCGCGCCATGGGCTGCGAGGAGCAGCACATCCACGCGACATCCGGCATGATCATTCGGCCGGATTTCTACCGTAAGATCCATGTCGATCGGCGCGCCGAAATGCTGCGGCTCAATCTCGATCCGGATCGCGCCACCGGCATCGTGATGTTCGGCGGCCACGGCTCGCGCGCGATGCGCGGCATTGCCCGGCGGCTCGCGGACACGCAATTGATATTGATCTGCGGACACAACGCGGCGCTCGCCGAGCAATTGCGCGCGATGAGCGGCCAAGCCGGCCGCCTAGTGCTCGGATTTACGGCCGAGATCCGCCATTACATGCGGCTCGCCGATTTCTTCATCGGCAAGCCCGGTCCCGGCAGTATCAGCGAGGCGGTGCATGAGGGCCTGCCGGTCATTGTCGTGCGCAACGCCTTGACGATGCCGCAGGAGCGCTACAACGCACAATGGGTGCTCGAGAACCGGGTCGGCGTGGTGCTCGATTCGTTTCGCGCCGTGCGCAGCGGCGTCGCGGAAGTCACGAGCCGGCTCGCCGAGCTGCGCTCGTCGATTGGACGCATTCAAAATCGCGCGGTGTTCGAGATTCCCGAGATCATCGATGCAGTTTTGCAGCAGCGCCGTCCGTCGCGAGCGGAGGCGCCGGCGCGAGAAGCCGGCTTGATCCTGCATTGACGATGCCCGCGGGCATCACCGGCGCCATCAGGCTCGCGAGGCGCGGCGGATCTTCGCCGTTGACCCAGGCGAACGCGACGATATGCTCGAGGATGTGCTGTACATAGCCGCGCGTCTCGTTGAACGGAATGTTTTCGATCCAGACGGCCGCATCCATCGGCCTCTCGGGCAGCCATCGCGCGAGCGGTGACTCGCCGGCATTGTAGGCCGCGAGGCTCAACGCGAGTCTGCCGTCATAGCGATCGATGAGCTCGCGCAAATTCGCGGCGCCAAGCGGTACCGCGAGCTGCGGGTCGAACAGGCCGTCGGGCCCGGGCTTGGGCAAATGCCAGCGCTTCGCGACCGCCGCAGCGGTCGAAGGCAACATCTGCATCAAACCGCGCGCATCTCGATGCGAGACCGCATCCTTGCGAAACAGGCTCTCCTGGCGCATGACCGCGAGAATCCATTCCTCGGGCAGGCGCGTCAGCCGGCTCGCTTGCGCGGTCGCCGTCGCAAAGGGGCGTGGATAGCGCAGGCGCACATCGTCGAATTCGCCGGTCTGCGCGAGTGTCGCGATCGCCTGCGCATACCATCCCCAGCGCGATGCGAGGTGTGCAGCCTGAATCTTGAGCGCCGGTTCGGCGTGGGCGAGCACCGCGTTCCATTCGGATGTCGCGTCTTCCGACAAATCGCACTCAAACAGCGCGCGCGCACGCGCGAGGCCCGGCTCGGATGCGAGCTCGGCTTGCGCCGCGAGGTCGTCGGGTGAGGGTTTGGCATTGAGGTTGTAGCCACGATGCAGGCGATCGGCTGCAAGATAACCGTAGTAGTCGCGCAAATCGGCGACTTCGGCATAGAGCGCGGCCGCAGCGTTTGCGCCGCTCGTCGCTTCGAGCGCGCGCGCGCGCCAGTAGCGCCAACGCGGTTGGCTCGCGAGGCTCGCCGACATGTGCTCGATCCAGGTGAGCGCCTGCGCATAGTCGCCTGCCCAAAGCGCCGCGCGCGCGCGCCATTCTTGCGCGGACTCATCGCCGGGCTCGATATCGAAACTGCGGAATTCGAGTACGGCCGTCGGGTCGTGATCGTAGGCCGCGCCGAGCGCGGCGGCGCGGCGCAATCGCACTTCGAGCACGGGCGTCGTATCGGGCCGCGAGAGCAGTCGCGGCAACAGCCCGGCCGCGAGGCCCGCGTTGACGCGCGCCAATCGATCGAAGCCGGCGAACAACGCCGCCGGATCGACGCCGACCTCGGGATCCTTGGCGAGCGCGCCCAGCGCCGGCTGCGGCGCCTCGAGCAGTTGCGCCCACTGCAACAGCGCCGCGGCGCGCGCCGGCGGGACCTCGACGGCATCGGCTCGCGCCAAGCGCGGATTCTCGGCCTCGAGTGCAGCGCGGGTTCGGGCCTCGGCGAGCGCCGGCGTCAACAGATTTTGCGCTCGCAGCCAGGCGAAAACCTCATCGCATTCGACCGGCTGCGCTTGCGGTTGGCTCCAGCGCGCCAACGCGAGCGCCGCGAGCCCCTCGGTCTGGCCGGTCGCCAACAGGCCTTGTAATCGCGCACAAATCAGTTGGGGGTCGTTGATGTCACGCGAGCGCGGCAAGAACCAATCCCAGCGGCGACGCATCGCCAGACTCTCGAGCCATTCCCGGTGCAGCGCGCGGCCCACCGGTTCACCTGGATGGGCTTGCAGGAATGCGTCGATCGTCGTGTCCAGGTCCGTGCCGGGCTGTTGCGACAGCGCCCGGCGCAGTCGCGCGGCGACCAGGTACTCATAGATCGGATAGGCCTGCAGCGCCGCCGAGTCGGGCGGTTCGGGCAAGTTGAGGCGCACGAGCCGCAGTGCCGCAGTAAACGCTTGCGCATTGGCGAGTCGTGCGGCATCGGCGCCCGCGAGGCCGGCCGGCTGCGCGGACGCGACGATCGAGACGGCGATGAGCACCGCCGCCGCGGCTGCCGATTGGAGAATGGATGACATTGGCGGATTTTAGCCGCCGCGCGCCATGTCCGTTCGCCTAATCTCGGCCTCGTTCGAGGCGCAGTGCATCGCGGTGCCGGCGCCGGTGGACGCGGCATCTGTGATAAGATTTCGATCCATGGAAATCAACCAAATAAAACGTTTCATCAAAGATCTCGAGGAGCGCACGAATTCCTTGAGGGGGTATCTTTGAGTACGACAACAAGCATGAACGGCTGCAGGAAGTCTCGCGCGAGCTAGAGCAGCCCGGTATTTGGGACAAGCCGGATCGCGCGCAGGAACTCGGCAAGGAGCGCGCCAAACTCGAACTGGTGGTCGGCGGCTTGGATCGGCTCTCGCGGGGGCTCACCGACGCCGGTGAACTGCTCGATCTCGCGGCCGAAGAAGGCGATTTGCCCGCGGCGGAACAGATCGAGCTGGATGCCAATCGGCTCAGCCGCGACGTGGAGCAGCTCGAATTCCAGCGCATGTTTCCGGGCGAGATGGACTCGCACAATGCCTTTCTCGATATCCAGGCGGGGGCCGGTGGGACCGAAGCGCAGGATTGGGCCGCGATGCTGCTGCGCATGTATCTCAAGTGGGCCGACGGCCACGGCTTCAAGACCGAAATCATCGATCAAAGCGACGGCGAAGTCGCGGGCATCAAGGGTGCGACGATCAACGTGATCGGCGACTTTGCTTACGGCTGGCTGCGCACCGAAACCGGGGTCCACCGCCTGGTAAGAAAATCGCCGTTCGATTCTGGGAATCGGCGCCATACCTCGTTCGCCTCGGTTTTCGTTTCGCCCGAGGTCGATGAGGACTTCGATATCGAGATCAATCCGGCCGATTTGCGCGTCGATGTCTACCGCTCCAGCGGTGCGGGCGGCCAGCATGTCAACAAAACCGAATCCGCGGTGCGCATCACGCACAATCCGACCAGCATCGTCGTCGCATGCCAGGGCGAGCGCAGCCAGCACAAGAACCGTTCGACCGCGATGAAGATGCTCAAGGCCAAGCTATACGAGCTCGAGTACAACAAGCGCAACGCGGCGGCGAAGGTGCTCGAGGATTCCAAGTCGGACGTCAGCTGGGGCAACCAGATCCGCAGCTACGTGCTCGATCAATCGCGGATCAAGGATCTGCGCACCGGGGTCGAAATCGGCAATACCACTGCGGTACTCGACGGCGCGCTCGATGTGTTCATGCAAGCCAGCCTCAAGCAGGGATTATGACGGACCAAGAAGACCCCCCGATCGACGAGAATCATTTGATCGCAGAGCGCCGCGCGAAGCTTGCGAAGCTGCGCGAGCGCGGCAATCCGTTTCCCAACGATTTTCGGCGCAATGCGCTCGCGGGCCATCTGCTGACCGCCTATGGGCAGAAGAGCACGGAGTCGCTCGAAGCCGAGGCGATTGCGGTCAGCGTGGCCGGACGTTTGCGTGCGAAGCGCGTCATGGGCAAGGCGAGCTTTGCGAAGATCGAGGATTCAAGCGGCGCAATTCAACTTTTTCTGCAGCAGCAGGCGCTTGGGCCATCGTATGACGAGTTCAAGACCTGGGACATCGGCGACGTGATAGGCGCCGAGGGCACGCTGTTTCGCACCAAGACCGGGGAATTGTCGGTGCGCGCGGTACAGATCCGCTTGCTCACGAAATCGCTGCGTCCGCTGCCCGACAAATGGCATGGCATCGCCGACACGGAATTGCGTTATCGGCGCCGATACGTCGATTTGATCATGAACGAATCGAGCCGGCGGGTATTCGAAACGCGCTCGCGGATCGTGCGCTATTTGCGCGACTTTCTCGACGCTCAAGGGTTCCTCGAAGTCGAGACACCGATGCTGCAGACGATTCCGGGCGGCGCGGCGGCGAGGCCCTTCGCGACGCATCACAATGCGCTCGACATGGACATGTACCTGCGCATCGCGCCCGAGCTGTACCTCAAGCGCCTCACGGTCGGCGGGTTCGAGCGGGTCTACGAGATCAATCGCAATTTCCGCAACGAAGGCTTGTCGACGCAGCACAATCCCGAATTCACGATGCTCGAGCTGTATCAGGCGTACGCCGACTACACCGACGTCATGCGTATCGTCGAACAAATATTCCAGGGTCTTGCCGATACGCTGCTCGGCACGCGCAAAGTAATCTACCAGGGCCGCGAATACGATCTTACCGGCAGCTTCGCGAAGCTTTCGATCGAAGAGATCCTGCTCAATAACAATCCGGACCTCGATCCGATGTCGCTGCGCGACCTCTCTTATCTGCGCAGGGTCTGCGATCAGTTGAAGATCCCATACAAGAACGGCGACGGCGCGGGCAAGCTGCAGATCGAGCTTTTCGAGAGGACCGGTGAGCACACCTTGATTCAGCCGACTTTCGCGTACGCCTATCCGGCGGAAGTCTCGCCGCTCTCGCGCCGCAACGATCAGGATCCGTTCATCACCGATCGTTTCGAATTCTTCCTCGGCGGGCGAGAGTACGCCAACGGCTTCTCCGAGCTCAACGACGCCGAGGACCAGGCGCAGCGCTTCAAGGATCAGGCGGCGCGCAAGAACGAAGGCGACGAGGAGGCGATGTATTACGACGCCGACTACGTGCGCGCCTTGGAGTACGGCATGCCGCCCGCGGGCGGGCTCGGCGTCGGCATCGACCGGCTCGTGATGTTCTTCACCGATTCGGCGTCGATACGTGATGTCCTGCTGTTTCCGCACATGCGGCCCGAAGCTCCTTAAGTTTCCGTGAGCGCCGGGACCTTGCCCATCGGGGTGTTCGATTCCGGCGTCGGAGGCCTGACGGTTTTGCGGGCGCTGCGCCTCGCGATGCCCACGGAGGATTTCATCTATCTCGGCGACACGGCGCGCCTGCCTTACGGCACCAAGAGCGCGGCCACCGTCGTGCGCTACTCGTTGCAATGTGCCGCGGCGTTGTGCAGGCGCGAGATCCGCTGCCTCGTCGTCGCCTGCAATACGGCGTCCGCGTCCGCGTTGGCGGCCTTGCGGATCGAGTACCCTTCGTTGCCGGTGATTGGCGTCATCGAGCCGGGCGCTGCAGCGGCGGTCGCGGCGTCCGAGTCACAGCACATCGCGGTCATTGCGACCGAGGGCACGATCGGCGGCGGCGCCTACCAGAGCGCGATACACCGATTGAGCGCCGATGCCCGCGTGACGTCGCGCGCATGCTCGCTGTTCGTCGCTTTGGCCGAGGAGGGATGGACCGAGGGGCCGATCGCCGAGGCGGTCGCGCGGCGTTATCTGCAGCCGCTGTTCGATGTCGCCGAAGCGCCGGATACGCTCGTGCTCGGGTGCACGCATTTCCCGGTGCTCGAGGCCGCGATCCGCGCCGTGCTGCCGCCGACCGTGCACATCGTCGACTCTGCAGCCACGACCGCAGCGGCCGTCGCGCGGCTGCTGCCGCCCGCGGCATCGTTACGCACCACCACCGGGCGGGTGACCTGGCTCGCAACCGACGGGGCCGCACGATTCGCGCGCGTCGGAACGACCTTTCTCGGCGAGACGCTGCAGGGCAGCGACGTCGAAATCATCGATCTCTAGGCCGGCGCCGGCACAGCATACGGAAGCGGCAACTCCGCGCCCGCCAATTCTCCCTTGGCGGCTTCCTCGAATGCGGATCGTTCGACATTGACGACCGCGAGCGCTTCGCTGTCCTCTGCTACGCGCGCCACTTCGGTCAAGCGGCCGCCGCGTCCGTCGGCGAGGCGCACTGCATCGCCGACCCGCCATGCGCCGCCCGGCAGCTGCAACCGCGTCAGTCGGCGCTTGATGCGGCCGAGGTGCTGGGTGCGCGCGATGATCTCCTGGCCGGTGTAACAGCCCTTGCTGAAGCTGATGCCGTCGGTGAGGTCGAGATTGAGCATTTGCGCGACGAAAACTTCGCTGGTCGGACCATAAACCTGGGGCAGGCCGGCACGAATATCGGCGAGCCGCCAGTCGCGCTCGATCGCATCGCGGTCCTCGGGGCTGCCGGTCACGGCGCGCGCTTCGAGCGACGCCGTTGCGCCGAGCAGCCAGAAGCGGTCGGCCTCTTGTGCCATGCGCGCAATGCCGATGCCGTCGGCCTCGAGGTATCCCGGGGTCGGGGCCGGGACCGGCAATCCGGCGCGTGCGATCGCGTCGCTTCCGTGGACGCCGACGACCGCGATGGTCTCGCTCACATCGTCGATTTGCACCTTCGCACGCAGCACGAACTTGCGCAGGCGCTCGATCGACGGCGCCACGAGTTCGCGCGGCAGGATCGCGAGGATGCCCGAGCTGTGCGGAACCAAGTGCATGACGGCGAGCACGCGTCCCTGGGGGCTCGAATAGGCCGCGAGCAGCGGACCGCCTGCGGCGAGGCGGCGCGTGTCGTTGGAAACCTGTCCCTGGAGGAATTCGGCGCCATCGGCGCCGGAAAAACGCAATATGCCCAACTGGACCAGCCGACCGGAATGCATGTTCATGCTCTCATCAAATGGGGGCTATCCCGTAAAGTCAACCCCACCGACGAGGATTGAGGCTGCGGCAGGTCATCTTCCCGGTGCAATTTAAGGGTCAAGCCAATAGGCTTCAGTGTGCGTTTTCTGGCAAACTTTGCATAGTGACGTCGAATGACTCAAATCCCGGCGACGAGTCGCCCGCGCTCGGCGGATTGCGACTGCATGCGCAAGCAGATTCGCAAGCCGGAGCCGACGTGATTGCATCGGCGGTCGTCATCGAGGTTGGAGGTCGCGGTGGGCTCGATCCAACGCGCTACGGCGATTGGGAACTGAAGGGTCGCTGCATCGATTTTTAGGCTCGCCGCGAGCGTAACGCACCAATCAATCGAAGGATCACCCATGTCTGTACGCGCCCGGCCGCTGTCTCCCTACCTGGATATTTATCGTTGGCGGATCGGCATGTCGATGTCGATCCTGCACCGGCTCACCGGCGCATTCATGGCGATCGGGTTGCTCGCACTCGTCTATTGGTTGATCGCGCTCGCGAACGGCGCGCCGAGCTACGCGCGGGCAATGGCGCTGTTTTCGAGTCCCGCAGGCCTGATTCTGTTGTCCGCTTGGACGTTTTCGTTCTTCTATCATTTGTTGAACGGCCTACGCCATCTGCTCTGGGACGTCGGTCTCGGATTTGAACGCGCCGAGCGCAACGCAAGCGGCTGGCTCGTGATCGCCGGCGCGATCGTCGCGACCGCGGCGGTATGGATGCTGTTGTGGCATTTCAACCGACCGTGAGGACGCGCTCATGAGCCTACGAAGTCCGCTAGGGCGCGCACTCGGATTGGGTTCGGCGAAAGCCGGGACCCGGCATTGGTGGAGCCAGCGCGTCAGCGCCGTGGCATTGGTTCCCTTGACGCTGTGGTTCGTGTTCTCGCTGGTGTTGCTGCCCGGTCTCGATCACGAGACGGTGCGCGTGTGGCTGCAATTTCCGGTGAACGGTTTTCTTGCGATCACGCTGGTCGCGGTCATGGCTTACCACTCCTATCTGGGCACGGTGGTTATCGTCGAGGATTACATCCACACCGAAGCGATCAAGATCTTCGGTTTGCTGGGTTTGCAGTTTCTGCACGTGCTCGCCGGCGGCGCCGGCATTTTTGCGATTCTGCATATCGCATTCGGACGGTAAACGGTTATGAGCGACTATCAATTCACCGACCATACTTACGACGTCATCGTCGTGGGTGCCGGCGGCGCGGGTCTGCGCGCCACGTTCGGTCTAGCCGAGGCGGGCTTGAGCACGGCGTGCCTCACCAAGGTGTTCCCGACGCGCAGCCACACGGTCGCGGCCCAGGGCGGCATCTCCGCGGCACTCGGCAACATGGGCGCCGACGATTGGCGCTGGCACATGTACGACACGGTCAAGGGCTCCGACTGGCTCGGCGATCAGGATGCGATCGAATTCATGTGCAAGGAGGCCTCCTCCGCGGTCATCGAGCTGGAGCACTACGGCGTCCCGTTTTCGCGCACCGACGACGGCCGCATTTACCAGCGGCCGTTCGGCGGTATGACGACGCATTACGGCAAGGGCATCGCGCAACGAACCTGCGCCGCGGCCGATCGCACCGGACATGCGATGCTGCATACGCTGTACCAGCAGTCGCTCAAGCATGAAGCCACGTTTTTCATCGAATATTTTGCGCTCGACCTGATCATGGAAAGCGGCGCCTGCCGCGGAGTCGTCGCGCTGAACATGGCGGACGGCACGCTGCACCGGTTCCGCGCCCATCAAGTCATCCTCGCGACGGGCGGTTACGGCCGCGCTTGGTTCTCCTGCACGTCTGCGCACACTTGCACGGGAGACGGCGGCGGCATGGTGTTGCGCGCCGGACTGCCGTTGCAGGACATGGAATTCGTACAGTTCCATCCGACCGGCATCTACGGCGCGGGCTGCTTGATCACCGAGGGTTCGCGCGGCGAGGGCGGATACCTCACGAATTCGGCCGGCGACCGATTCATGGAGCGCTACGCACCCAACGCCAAGGACCTGGCATCGCGCGATGTCGTGAGCCGCTCGATGACGATCGAGATTCGCGAGGGGCGCGGCGTCGGCAAGCACAAGGATCATATCCATCTGCATCTCGAGCATTTGGGCCCGGCGGTCATCAAGGAGCGGCTGCCCGGCATCGCGGAAACCGCGCGGATTTTCGCGGGCGTCGACGTCAATCGCGATCCCATCCCGGTGCTTCCGACCGTTCACTACAACATGGGCGGCGTTCCGTGCAACGTGCACGGCGAGGTCGTTACCTCGCGCGAAGGAGGCGGCGAGCAGATCGTGCCCGGACTAATGGCGGTCGGCGAAGCTGCTTGCGTCTCGGAGCACGGTGCGAATCGGCTCGGATCGAATTCGCTGCTCGATCTCGTGGTATTCGGGCGCGAAGCGGCGCGTCAGTGCGCACGCACGATCACGCCAGGCACACCGCATCGCGCCTTCAAGGCAGACGCGGGTGAGTTCGCGGTTGCGCGTCTCGACAAGTTCCGCCAGGCCAAGGGTTCGCTGCGCACCGCGGACGTCCGGCTCGAGTTGCAGCGCACGATGCAGCGCGACGCGGCCGTGTTCCGCACCGCCGAGTCGCTCAACGACGGCAAACGCAAGTTGGCCGCGGTCGTCGAGTCCTTCAAGGACGTTGCGGTCGCGGACCGATCGCTGATCTGGAACTCCGATTTGATCGAGACGTTGGAGCTCGACAATTTGTTGGGCCAAGCCGTTGCGACGATGCATTCGGCGGAGAACCGCAAGGAAAGCCGCGGCGCACACGCGCGCGAGGATTTCCCCAATCGCGATGATCAGAACTGGATGAAGCACACCTTGTGCTGGGTGGGAGCCGGGGGTGGCACGGTGTTCGACTACCGCAAGGTGCAATTGAACACCCTGACCGACGAGGTCGAGTCCATTCCGCCCAAGGCTCGCACCTACTGAGGAGTACGATCGATGGCTGAGTTTTCGCTTCCCGCCAACTCCGTTGTTCGCAAGGACGGGCGCTTGTTCAAGGCGCCGCCCGGCGCCACCAACGTGCGGGTCTTCAAGATCTATCGATACGACCCCGATTCGCCCGATAATCCGCGGCTCGACACCTACGAGATCGACATGGACAGCTGCGGACCGATGGTCTTGGACGCGCTGATCAAGATCAAGAACGAAATCGATTCGACACTGACGTTTCGCCGCTCCTGTCGCGAAGGAATTTGCGGCTCCTGCGCTATGAATATCGATGGGACCAACGGCCTCGCCTGCGTGCGGGCCTGCTCGGACATCAAAAAAGACGTCAGGATCTATCCGCTGCCGCACCTGCCCGTGATCAAGGACCTCGTGCCCGATCTGACGCATTTCTACGCGCAGTACGCTTCGGTCAAGCCCTGGCTGCAGACGCGCACGCCGCCGCCGCCGGATGCCGAGCGCCTGCAATCGAAGCAGGATCAGGAAAAGGTCGATCGTCCGTCGGCATGCATATTATGTGCCTGCTGTTCGACGAGCTGTCCGAGCTACTGGTGGAACAGCGACCGTTACCTGGGGCCGGCGGCCTTGTTGGCCGCCTACCGCTGGATCGTCGACAGCCGTGACGAGGCGACCGGTGAGCGGCTCGATCAACTCGAGGATCCATTTCGGCTGTATCGTTGCCATACGATCATGAATTGCACCGAAGCCTGCCCGAAAGATCTCAATCCGGCGAAGGCGATCGCCGAGATCAAACAATTGATGGCCCAGCGCGGCACCTAGATGACCGAGGCCGACGCCCAACAATTCGGCAAGTTGCGCTGGCGGTGCCGCCGAGGCATCAAGGAACTCGATGTCTTGCTGACCCGATATATGGACGAGCGTTTTCGCAACGCGCCGGCGGCCGAGCGGGCGGCCTTCGCGGATCTGCTCGAAGGTCAGGACAACACCATTTACGCCTATTGTTTCGGGCAGCAGGACCCGCCGACGGCTGAATTGTCGGCGCTGGTCGGCCGAATTACCGCGGCGGCGGCGGACAAGCCATAATTCTTGAGATTGCGGCTGTTAGAATGGGCGGATGTGCGTAAAGTCACGCTTCCAGAAAAACGTCTTCACAAATCTTCGAACTTTTTTGATGCCAGTCGGTCCATTGCGACAGGCTGCCCCGAAATGACGATTGACGACAGTGATCTCAAGCTGGTCGAGCGAGTCCAGAGGGGTGAGCGAGCGGCGTTCGATTTGTTGGTCCTGCGATACCAGCACAAGGTGCTGAAGCTGATCATGCGTTACGTTCACGATGCATCCGAGGCCGAAGACATTGCCCAAGAGGCCTTCGTCAAGGCCTATCGCGCACTGCCCTCGTTTCGAGGCGACAGTGCCTTCTACACGTGGCTGTACCGGATCGCGATCAACACCGCCAAGAATGCGCTGGTTGCGACCAAGCGCCGGCCAATGGACTACGATCTGGACTTGCAGGATCCCGATCAATACGAGCTGCATGCGAGGCTCGCCGAGGCCGAAACACCCGAGGCCCTGCTGCTGACCGATGAGATTCGTGACACGGTCAATCGCGCGATCGAGAATTTGCCCGACGATTTGCGCACCGCAATCGTCCTGAGGGAATTGGAAGGCTTGAGCTACGAAGACATTGCAGAAACGATGGATTGCCCTGTTGGAACCGTCCGCTCGCGCATTTTTCGCGCCCGCGAGGCGATCGACAAGAAGCTTCGACCCATTTTTGACGGCGGATTAGGTCGTCCCGAGGACACATGAGCGAACAAATTCGTGAACAGGTTTCGGCGTTCCTCGACGGCGAGCTGCCCAGCTCCGAAACCGAATTGCTTTTGAAACGCTTGACGCGGGACGCCGAATTGCGCGAAAGCTTCGGCCGCTATGCACTGATCGGCGAGGCGTGTCGAGGCGCGAAGCACGCGCATTTGACGCGGGGCCTTTGCGAGCGCGTCAATCGGGCCATCAACGGCGAGGCAGAGATTGCGGTGGCCGCGAGCCTGCAGCAGCCCGCATTACGCTGGTGGCGGCCGATGGCCGGTGCGAGCGTCGCCGCGAGCGTCGCCGTGCTCGCGGTGTTTGCGCTACAACAGCGTGCCAATACCCCAACACCCGGCGCGCTAACCGCGAACAACCTGGTGACTTCGTCGGCGCCGGCGCGAATCGCGGCCGCGCCGCTCGTGCCCAAGTCGAAGGAGCCGGTCTCCTATACGACGCCGGCTGCGTTGCCCGAGGCCCCCGCGGCGTTTCCTGCGGCGCGGCTCACGAACTACGTGTTTGCGCACAGCAAGTACCAGTCGCTGCTCGGCCAGCGAGACGTGTTGACGGACTTGATCGTCGAGCCCGACGAACAGATGCCTGCCGCGGCCGAAAAGACGCAATGATCGCAGCGAGGCGTGGTCCGGCCGCTTGGCTGATTCCGTGCGCAATGATGGGCGCGCTGCTGGTCGCGCTGCCCGAAGCGGTGCGCGCCGGCGACGATGATCCGCGTGTCTGGCTCGAGAAGATGAATCAGGCGCTCGCGACGCGCAACTACGACGGCATGTTCATGCACATCAGCGATGGCCGCGTTGAAACCATGAGAATCGTTCATCGGGTACTCGCAGGTCGCGTGACCGAACGATTGTCCTCGATGGACGGGCCGGGCCGTGAATTCGTGCGCACCAACGACGAACTGACCTGCTATTTGCCCGACAAGAAGACGATATTGGTCGAGTCCCGCCCGCAGCGCGGCCCGTTCTTGGGGTCCTTGCCGCAGTTCGGCGCCGGCGTCAACGAGTTCTATCAGATCGACGCCTTGCCCTCGACGACCGTGATCGGCAAACGCGTGCGCGTGATCGCGGTCAACCCCAAGGACCAGTTCCGCTTCGGCTACCGCTTATGGCTCGAAGAGAAGAGCGCGATGCCCTTGAAGACACAATTGTGCGATGCGCGCGGCGGCGTGATCGAGCAAATCGTATTTGCCCGCCTCGACCTGCCGGACACGATTCCGGACAGTGAGTTGGCGCCGACGGTTCGCACCGAAGGCATGCGCATCGTGCATCAAGATGCGGGCGACAACGCATCGACGGATCTGCCGGGGTTTCGCGCGAGTCAGCTGCCGCCGGGATTTCATCTGACGGTCGCGGGCGCGCAGACTTTGGGCGGGGCCAGTGTCCCCGCGACTCACCTGGTCTATTCAGACGGCCTGGCAACGGTATCGGTGTTTGTCGAGGCCGGGCGCCATGACAAGTCGGCGGCCGAGCAGGCGATAGCCGAAGAGCCGCCGCGCGAGGGCCTGGTGCGCGTCGGATCCGGTTTTGTCTTTTCGACCGTCGTCGAAGGCCATCAAGTAACCGCGGTCGGCGAGGTGCCTGCGCAAACCGTGGAATTCATCGGACGTTCTGTCAAGTCGTCGACGGCCAGCGATTTGCCGCAGCACTGAAGCGCGGGCGATGCGCACGAGCGCTACGGACGCGAAAGTTGAGCTGCTGCTGTTCTCCGCTCGGCGCGCCTGTCCGGGGCGGCTCGATCGCGGCCCAGTGCATAAGGCGCTCGCGACCCTCCATTGACCGGTATAATCCGAGGTTTGCCCAAATCCGGTCCTAGATGAAGAATATTCGTAACTTCTCGATCATCGCCCACGTCGACCACGGTAAGTCGACCTTGGCCGATCGATTCATCCAGGAATGCGGCGGACTCGATGCGCGCGAGATGCAGGCACAAGTTCTCGATACCATGGACCTCGAGCGTGAACGCGGCATCACGATCAAAGCGCAGAGCGTGACTCTCGGTTTCAAATCGGTGACCGGCGAGGTCTACCAGTTGAATTTCATCGATACGCCGGGCCACGTGGATTTCTCCTACGAGGTTTCGCGCTCGCTCGCCGCATGCGAGGGCGCGCTACTGGTCGTCGATGCGGCACAAGGCGTCGAGGCCCAGAGTGTCGCGAATTGCTATACCGCGCTCGAGCAGGGTCTCGAAGTGCTGCCCGTGATCAACAAGATCGACCTGCCATCCGCGGATCCGGCGAAGGTCATCCATGAGATCGAGGAAATCATCGGCATTCCGGCCGAGGACGCGGCCTTGGTCAGTGCCAAGACCGGTCTCGGCGTCCCCGAACTGTTGGAACAGCTGGTCAAGCGCATTCCGCCGCCCAAGGGCGACCCTGATGGACCGCTGCAAGCCTTGATCATCGATTCCCGGTTCGACAATTACGTCGGCGTCGTATCTCTCGTCAGGGTCATGAACGGCGCGCTGCATACCGGCGCGAAGATACGCGTGATGTCCACCGGTCGAAGCCACATCGTCGATACGCTCGGCCGATTTTCCCCGAAGCCGGTCACGCGCGACTCCTTGAATACCGGCGAGGTCGGATTCGTGATCGCCGGCATCAAGGAGATCGACGGCGCGCCGGTCGGCGATACGATTACGCTCGATGCCGACCCGGCCGCGGCGCCTCTCGCGGGCTTCAAGCAGGTTCAACCGCGCGTATTCGCCGGCGTCTTCCCGGTGAGCTCCGACGATTACGAAAAATTCCGCGACGCCCTGAAGAAGCTCAAGCTCAACGACTCGGCGTTGCATTTCGAGCCGGAGGTGTCGACTGCGCTCGGCTTCGGCTTTCGCTGCGGCTTCTTGGGACTGCTGCACATGGATATCGTGCAGGAGCGTCTCGAGCGCGAGTACGATCTCGCGCTGATCACCAGCGCGCCCACGGTCATCTACGAGGTGCTGCTTACCGACGGGACCGTGGTGAGCGTCGACAACCCCTCGAAGCTGCCGCCGCAGGACCGCGTCGATGAACTGCGCGAGCCGATCATCATCGCGAACATCCTCGTTCCACCCGACCATGTCGGCGCCGTGCTGACGCTCTGCAGCGAGAAGCGCGGCGTACAGAAGAAAATGCTGTTTCTCGGCAGTCAAGTATCCTTGCAATACGAGCTGCCGCTCGCCGAGATCGTGCTCGACTTCTTCGACCGGCTGAAATCGGCGACGCGGGGCTACGCCTCATTCGACTACGAGTTCAGCCATTTTCAGGCCGCGCCGCTCGTGAAGCTCGACGTGCTGATCAACGGCGAGGCCGTCGATGCCTTGTCGCTGATCGTACACCGAGACAATTCCTACAATCGGGGCCGAGAATTGGTCGACAAGATGCAGGAGCTGATCCCGCGCCAAATGTTCGACGTCGCCGTGCAGGCGGCGATCGGCAGCCATATCATTGCCCGCGCGAGCGTCAAGGCGATGCGTAAGAATGTGCTCGCCAAATGCTACGGCGGGGATATCAGTCGCAAACGCAAATTGCTCGAAAAGCAAAAGGCGGGCAAGAAGCGCATGAAACAGGTTGGCCAGGTCGAGATCCCGCAGGAAGCGTTTTTGGCCGTCCTTCGGGTCGGCAAGAAGTCCACATGAGCGCGGTCGGATTTGAGCGTCTGAATGATTTTTATCGGGGAGTTTGCTTGTGACCGACGGCGATAGCCTTTTCTTCATATTGTTGTGCGCGGCCATCGCCTGCGTGATGGTGATTCTCGTCGATGCGTGGATCTTGCGGCCGAAGCGCGATCCTGCCGCAACCAGCGCCGAGGAACCCTGGCCCTCGAGGATGGCCGCCTATGCGCTCGTCGCGTTGTCGCTCGGTCTTCTGTGGCGGCTGTTTCGTTACGAAGCGGTCGATTTCAGCATGATGCTCGTGATCGTCGGCGCCTTGGCCGGCGTCATTTGGGCCCTGGATCGCTTGTTCTTCGCCAAGTCCCGGATCCGGGCTGCGGTCGCGGCCGGCACGCCGGAGGAGGGGATCCGTGAACCGGTCGCCGTCGAATACGCGCGTTCGTTCTTCCCGGTCATCGTATTGGTCCTGGTGATACGGTCGTTTCTGTTCGAGCCGTTCCGAATTCCCTCGGATTCGATGATGCCGACGCTCTACGACGGTGATTTCATCTTCGTCAGCAAGTATTCCTACGGGCTGCGCTTGCCCGTCACGAATACCTTGCTGCTCCCGACCGGCGTTCCGCAACGCGGCGATGTGATCGTGTTCCGGCTGCCGCCGAATCCGAAGGTCAATTACATCAAGCGTCTGGTCGGATTGCCGGGCGATCACATCCGCGTCGATGAGAACAATCAGCTCTACGTCAACGATGTGCCGATGAAGCAGACTCCGGGGCCGGTCTACCGCGGACCCAAGCAGGATATGTGGAACTATGCGGGCGCGCCGACCGCGTTCGAGCAATTGGGCGAGAAGCGCCATTTGATCATGTTTTCCAACGGCGGCGGCCGGGCCGGCGAGTGGGTCGTGCCCGCCGGGCACTATTTTTTCATGGGTGATAACCGCAACAACAGCAAGGACAGCCGCTGGCTGTACGATTCGGATGCGCCGGGATTCGTGCCGGAGCAGAACTTAGTCGGCAAAGCAGTGCGCATTTGGCTTAATCTCGACACCCGTGACGGACCGGTGTGGAGCCGGATCGGTCACGCCATCGAATGATCAGCGTAAAGGGCGGGTTCACAATGCGGAGGTTCAAGATGCGGCATCGGCAACGTGGTATGACGTTCATCTCGTTGATGTTTGTCCTCGCGCTAGTCGGGGTCGTCGGATACGCTGGACTGCGGCTTTTCCCGGTGTATATCAATTACATGAAAGTCGTGAGCACCCTGAAGCGGGTTGCATCCGAGAACCGGGGTAGCACCGATGAAGGGAGCATCCGCGGTTCCATCAGCCGTCATTGGAACATCGAAGACATCACGGGTCTGGACGAGGGCCAGGTCGAGATCACCAAAGAGGGTGGCAGCGTCGTGCTGCATGCCGCGTACGACGACAAGGTTCCCTACCTTGGCAATATATCTTTGGTCGTCAGCTTCGATACCTCTGCGAAGATCGAGTGATCGCGCTGCCGGAATCGGTCGAATTGTCGGCCTGGGTCGAACGCGCATTCGGCTATGTGTTCTCGCAGCCAGAGCTTTGTTGCACTGCGCTAACGCACCGCAGTGCCAGTTCGCGGCACAACGAAAGACTCGAGTTTTTGGGCGATTCGATCCTCAATTGCGCGGTCGCGCGGATGCTCTATGAGGCCGATACGCTGGCTGATGAGGGCGCCCTGTCGCGACAGCGCGCTTCGCTCGTGAGCGGTGAGACTTTGGCGCAAATCGCCGCGGAACTTGGGGTAGGCGAACACCTGCAGCTCGGCGGCGGGGAACTGAAATCGGGCGGCTATCGACGTGCCTCGATCCTCGCGGACGCCTTGGAGGCTATGTTGGGTGCGATTTTTCTTGATTCCGGATTCGATGCCGCCGCGGCGGTGGTTCGGCGCATCATCGGCCCGCGTCTGTCGGAATTGCCGGCCGTGAGCGCGCTGAAGGATCCGAAGACGCGGCTCCAAGAGGCGCTGCAGGCGCGCGGCCTCGCGTTGCCCACCTACACGCTGACTGCGGTCGAAGGCGAGGCGCATGCGCAAGTTTTCGCGGTCAGCTGCGAAGTCTCGGCACTCGGCTTGGCGACGACGGCCGTCGGCGGCAGCCGGCGCCGCGCCGAGCAGATCGCAGCAGACCGCTTGTGGACCTTATTGCCGATCGACATGCGGAGACCGTCATGAGCGCATCCACGTTCCGCGCGGGACATGTGGCGATCGTTGGGCGCCCGAACGTCGGCAAGTCGACGCTCGTCAATGCACTCGTCGGCCGCAAGGTCACGATCGTGGCGCCGAAACCGCAAACGACGCGTCATCGTATTTTGGGTGTCGTCAATCGACCCGATGCGCAGCTGGTGCTCGTCGACACGCCGGGATTGCACGAGTCGGCGCGTCGCGTCATGAACCAATACATGAATCGGGTTGCGATCACCTCTTCCCAAGATGCCGACGTGATCCTGTTCGTGATCGAAGCGATGCGCTTCACGGAAGAGGACAGCTGGGTCTGGGACCGTGTCCGAGGCCTCAAACAGCCGCTGTTCGTGGTCGTCAACAAGGTCGACCGGGTCTATCCCAAGGAATCTTTACTGCCGTTTCTCGAGGAGATGTCCGAGCGCATTCCGGCCTCCGCGATCGTGCCGATTTCCGCGCAGGAGTCGGACAATTTGGACCGTTTGGTCGAGCTCATCGGCGCTCGATTGCCGCTGTCGCCGCCGCTGTTCGCGCCCGACGTGCTGACCGATCGCGACGAACCGTTTCATGCGGCCGAAATCGTCCGGGAAAAGCTCACGCTGAAGTTGCGTGAGGAGCTGCCCTACGGTATCAATGTGCAGATCGAGCGCTACGCCGAGGAAAACGGCCGCATCATGATCAATGCCGTGATCTGGGTCGAGCGCGCCGGCCAGAAGGCCATCGTGATCGGGCAGGGCGGCGAGCGCCTCAAAGAGATCGGCCGGCTCGCACGCATCGAACTCAATGATTTGTGGCAACGCTCCGTGCATCTCGAGCTATGGGTCAAGGTCAAGGAAAACTGGGCGGACAGCGAGATGGCACTGCGCCAATTCGGGTACGACACGCTGTGAGCAGCACCGGCCGGCCATCCGGGCGGCGCGTATTGCTGACACCGGGCTACGTATTGCATCAATACGCCTACCGCGACACGAGCCGCATCGTCGAGGCATTCACGGCCGAACACGGCCGACTGAGCCTATTCGCGCGCGGCGCAGCCGGCCCGAAGTCGGCCTTGCGCGCGGTATTGCGGCCTTTTCAGCGCGTCTTGCTGTCCTGGTCGGGCCGGTCCGAAGCCTGCCAGCTGATTGGCGCGGAGTTGGACGGCGCCTCGACGCGCTTGCCGCCGCAGCGACTCATGAGCGGCTTTTATCTCAACGAACTTTTGCTCAAGCTGACGTTGCGCGGCGATCCGCATGCGGAAATTTTCAGCGCCTATGATCAGACGATTCAAGCGCTCGGCGCGGATCAGGACGAGGAGTGCCATTTGCGACGCTTCGAGAAGCGTCTGCTCGAAGATTTGGGTTACGGCTTGGAATTGGCGAGAACCAATGAAGGCATGCCGATCGAGCCGGGCGGCTATTACCGCTTCCGGGCGCAAAGTGGCCCGCAAGCGTGTGTCGCGGACTCGCCGGGCGCAGTCTACGGCCAGTCGCTCGCCGACCTCGACAAGGAAGCATTTGCCGACGCACGCAGCTTGCGTGATGCGAAACGCGTGCTGCGCGAGGCAATCGACGTGTGTCTCGATGGCAAACCGCTGAAATCGCGCGAGTTTTTGGTCGCCCTACGCCGACGGGAGCGAGCATGAGTGCTACCTACTCTGAGCGCCGCGGAATCGACCTGGGCGTGAACATCGACCATGTCGCGACGCTGCGCCAGGCGCGACGCGGCCGATACCCCGATCCGCTGCAGGCGGCGTTGCTCGCTGAACAATCCGGCGCAGACAGCATCACACTGCATTTGCGCGAGGATCGCCGCCATATCCAGGATCGCGATTTGACCGTGATGCGCGAAGCGCTGCAGACGCGCATGAATTTGGAAATGGCCGTCACCGAAGAAATGATCCGGATTGCGAGTAACGTCTTGCCGCAGGATTGCTGTCTCGTGCCGGAATCGCGCCAGGAGATCACGACCGAAGGCGGCCTCGACGTGCGCGCGCTGTCGGCGCGCGTCGCACAGGCTTGCGCGGCGCTCGGCTCGAAGGGTATTCGAGTTTCCTTGTTCATCGACCCGGATCCGCTGCAAATCGAGGCCGCGCAGCGTTGCGGTGCTCCCGTGATCGAACTGCACACCGGTGCCTATGCCGAGGCCACGGGGGCGGCGCGCGCGCGCGAGTTCGAGCGGCTGCGCAACGGCGCGCGGATCGCGGCATCGCTGGGTTTGACGGTCAATGCCGGCCATGGCCTCAATTACCACAACGTCGAGCCCATAGCCGCGATCCCGCAGATCATCGAATTGAACATCGGTCACGCGATCATCGGGCGCGCCGTATTCGAGGGCTTGGCCGCGGCGGTCCGCGAGATGAAGAGTCTGATGCTCGCGGCGCGCCGCTAGCGCGGTCGGCGCAGCCTGAAGCCGGTGGCCCCATGATCTTCGGAATTGGCATCGATGTGCTCAAAGTCGACCGGATCGAACACGTCTACGGCAAGCACGGCGAGCGTTTCGTCAACCACCTGTTGATGCCCGAAGAGCGCGTCCAGCTGCTGCGCACCGCGCGGCCCGTGCGATTTCTCGCGATGCGATTTGCGGCCAAAGAGGCCATCGTCAAGGGCATGGGCACGGGATTCGCGCATGGCGTTTGGATTCGCGACGTCGGTATCGTGCAGAACGAATGGGGTAGGCCGGAGATCGTCTACTCCGCGCGCGGGGCGGCCGTGCGCGATCGATTGGGCGTCGGCGAGGGCCACGTGACTCTGACCGATGAGGCCGGATTGGTCGTCGCTGTCGCTGTCCTGATGCGAAAGGCTGCGCCGTGAACACCCTGGTATTCGATATCGAGACCGTGCCGGACACCGCACTCGGCCGGCGGCTCTACGACTTGCACGATGTGTCCGACGAGCAGGTCGGCGAGATCATGTTCGCGAAGCGCCGCCAACAGACCGGATCGGATTTCCTGTCGCACGAGCAGCACCGCGTGATCGCGATTTCTGTCGTGATGCGCTCACGCGATACGCTCAAGGTCTGGAGTCTCGGAGACGAAAATTCATCGGAAAAAGACCTCATCGAGCGCTTCTTCGACGGTCTCGACAAATTCACGCCGGATCTCGTGTCTTGGAACGGCGCCGGATTCGATTTGCCGGTTTTGCATTATCGCAGCCTGCTGCACAGCATGAGCGCTGCGCGCTATTGGGAGACCGGTGAGCACGATACGAGCTTTCGATTCAGCAACTACCTGAGCCGCTTTCATTGGCGGCACATGGATTTGATGGATATCCTGTCGGGCTTCCAGGGGCGTGGACGCGCCAGCCTCGACGATATCGCAACGCTCATCGGTCTGCCGGGCAAGGTCGGCATGCACGGTGCCGACGTCTGGGGCGCGTTCCTGCGCGGTGAACTTGCGCGTATCCGCGCCTACTGCGAAACCGACGTGCTCAACACCTATCTCATTTACCTGCGCTTCGAGCTGTTGCGCGGACATTTGACCGGCGCGGAGCATGCGCACGAGGTCGAGCGCGTGCGCAAACTGCTCACCGAATCACCGGCGCCCCACTATCGCGAGTTTGCGGAAGCTTGGCGCGAGCCGTGAAGCCGGGCCCGATCCAAGAAGCCGACGTCGTCGGACTTTCTCACGACGGCCGCGGCATTGCGCGCATCGACGGCAAAGTGGTCTTCGTCGACGGCGCGTTGCCCGGGGAGCGTGTCAGCTTGCGCATCGTCAAGCGCCGGCGGCACATGGACGAGGCGATCTTGGGCAAGATCTTGGTGCCATCCGCCGATCGCGTCGCGCCGAAGTGCGCGCATTTCGGGATTTGCGGGGGCTGCGCTCTGCAGCATCTCGTGCCGTCGGCGCAACTCGCGGTGAAGCAGGCGCAGCTGCTCGAGGATCTTTCGCGCATCGGGCGCGTCACCCCGGAACGCATCATTGCGCCTCTTCGCGGCCCGGAATGGGGCTATCGCCGCCGCGCGAGGCTCGGAGTCCGGTACGTACCCAAGAAAGGGCGGGTGCTCGCGGGCTTTCGTGAGCGCGAGAAACCCTACCTTGCCGATATCCGGCATTGCGAAGTGCTGGTCCCGCCGCTACGCGCGCTGCCGGAGGCGCTCGCCGCGCTCGTCGAGACATTGACAACGCGCGAGCAGGTGCCGCAAGTCGAGGTCGCGGTCGGCGACAATGCGACCGCGCTCGTGTTTCGCATGCTGCAGGCGCCCGACCCGCAAGACCTCGCGAAGCTGGATGCGTTCGGCCGTGCGCAGGACCTGCGGATCTATCTGCAAACCGGCGGCATCGACACGATTCGGCCATTGCACGCCGAGGTCTCGCCGCTGCGTTATGCGATCGAGCCGTTCGGCATCGCGATCGAGTTCGGACCCGCGGATTTCGTGCAGGTCAACCGCAGCATCAATGCCTCGATGGTCGCATTGGCCATCGACGAATTGGCGCCCGAGCCCGGCGATCGCGTGCTCGATCTGTTCTGCGGATTGGGCAATTTCACGCTGCCGCTGGCGCACCGTTGCGGCTCGATCGTCGGTATCGAAGGCGATTCCGGCCTCGTCGCCAAGGCGCGTGCCAACGCGGCCTTGAACCAAATCGGGAATGCCGATTTTTTCGCCGAGAATCTATTCGAGCCGCCGAAGTTCGGACCCTGGGCGGCAGGCCCATTCGATCGGGTATTGCTGGATCCGCCGCGGGCGGGTGCCCTGGAGGTCGTCTCGCGCATGGCGTCTTGGCGTCCGCGCCGAGTCGTGTATATTTCCTGTCATCCCGGCAGTCTGGCGAGGGACGCAGGGATATTGGTTGAAAATCAGGGGTTCAGGCTGGTTGCTGCAGGGGTCATGGACATGTTTCCGCACACGACGCACGTCGAGTCGATTGCCGTATTTGAGCGGCGCGAATGAGCTCATTGCCGTGAGCCGCGAGCCATGAGTCTCGGTCCGCTGATGATCGATGTCGCCGGTCTCGCCTTGAGTGCCGAGGACGCCGAGGTGTTGCGCCATCCGCTGGTCGGCAGCGTCATTCTGTTCTCCCGCAATTACCGCGATCCGCAGCAGCTCGCGGCGCTCACGGCGTCGATCCGCGCATTGCGCAGCCCCGCGTTGCTCACGGCCGTGGACCACGAGGGTGGGCGTGTCCAGCGTTTCCGCGAGGGATTCACCCGCCTGCCGGCGGCGCGCACGCTCGCGCGGGGATTCGATGAAGATCGGCGATCCGCATTGGCGCTGGTGCAAACCGCCGGATGGCTCATGGCTGCGGAGCTGCGCTCGGTCGGCGTCGATTTCAGTTTTGCGCCCTGCGTCGATTTGGATTACGGCGTCAGCGAAATCATCGGCGATCGCGCATTTCACAGCGACCCCGATGCGGTTGGGGCGCTCGCGGTCGCCTATATGACGGGCATGCGCGAGGCCGGCATGGCCGCGACCGCAAAGCACTTTCCGGGCCATGGAGCCGTGGTTGCGGACTCGCATGTGGCTCTGCCCGTCGATCGGCGCGAGCTCGCCGAGATCGAGGCGGACATGCGCCCGTACCGATTGCTGATCGAGAACCATCTATCGGCCGTGATGGCAGCCCACGTGGTATTCCCGCACGTCGATAGTTTGCCCGCGAGCCTCTCGCAGCGCTGGATCGGCGAGATCCTGCGGCGCAATTTGGGCTTCCATGGCTGCGTGTTTGCCGATGATCTGACGATGGCCGGCGCCGCCGCATTCGGCGACGTCGCCGCGCGAGCGCGACTCAGTGTCGCGGCCGGCTGCGATGTGCTGCCGATCTGCAACGATCGGAAAGCCGTGATCTCGGTGCTCGACCAATTCAAACCCGCCGGACTCAATCCGGCTTCGCAGGCGCGGCTCATGCGCATGCGCGGCCGTGGCGAGCCGAACCCGCAATTCGTCGGCAGCGATCAATGGAAGGAGGCCGTCGCACGCGTTGCGGCTGCCTTGGCGCCGCCGCCGCTCGTGCTCACCGAAGGACAATCTTGAGCGGCCTCGACCCCGATCAATTTCGCCGGCTCACCGAGGGCTCGCCCGACGGCATCGTCGTGGTCGACGTCCGGCATTCCGATCAGCCGGTGGTCTACGCCAATGCAGCCTACGAGGCGCTCACGGGCTACCGGGCGGACGAACTCCTCGGGCGCAACCTGCGATTCCTCCAGGGTGATGATCGAAAACAAGACGCCATCCAACATCTGCGCGATCACCTGGGTCGCGGCGAGCCATGTCACGTGCTGCTGCGCAATTATCGCAAGGACGGCTCGCTATTCTGGAACGACTTGACGGTCGTGCCGATGCGCGACGGCACTGGCCAGCTCAGTCATTTTGCGGGCTACAGCCGCGACGCGGGCGACCGGCGACGTGGCGATCCGAAGCACGCCGACGCGGGGCAGCGCTTGCCGCCGCCGATCGCCGCGACTCCGCGCGACGATCGGCTGACCGGCTTGTTCACGCTGCCGTATCTGGAAGAACTCTTGAAGCGCGATTGGGCGATAGCGCAGCGCGAGCGCCGTTCGATCGCGCTGTTCTCGATCGACATCGACGCACTGGAACTTTACAACACGACCTTCGGGCGGGCCGCCGGAGATTCCACGATTCGCCGCGTCGCGCACTGTATTTCGGGGTGTCTGCGACGCGCGAGCGACGCTTGCGCGCGGGTCGACGGCGGCAGCCTGGTCGCATTCGCACCCGGGCTCAATCTCGAGCAAGCGCAACACCTGGGCAAACTCATGGCGGAACGCGTGCGCGAGCTGCGGATCCACCATCCGCGCTCGACAGTGCTGCGTTACGTCAGCGTTAGCGTCGGCGTCGCCGCACTCGTACCGGAGAGCGCCGAAAGTCCCGCCGAGTTGCTGCAGGTCTCCCGCAAACAACTCGCGTTGGCGAAGAAATCCGGGCGCAATCAAGCCGCATGATCGAAGCCGCGCGGCGGCAAAGTGTGAACTGCGTCACCATTGAGGTCCTGAGCCTCCCCAAATTCTCGGGAATCCCCAAAGTGTTTTGGCCGGCGCCGCAAGTTTCTGTTAACAATGCCGCACATGCGAATCCGCTTAAAAGTGGTGCTTGCGCTTGCCGCATTGATTGCGGTTTTGATCGCGGTGGAAATCGTGATTCAGGACCTCGTGATATTGCCGAGCTTCGCCGAGCTCGAACGCGCGGACGCTCAAACCTCGATGCGCCGCATCGGCTTCGCACTCGACCACAGCATCGACGGACTCGAATTGACGGCGGCGGATTGGGCCGATTGGGGCGAGCTTTTCCAGTTCATGGAGCATCCCAGTCAAAAATTCCTCGATACCTACACCACGCCGGTGGCGATGACGCCGCTCAAGGTCGACATGCTGCTGGTCGCCGATTCGAACGGCAAGGTCGTCATTTCATACGCGCGCGATCTGGAAACCGGATCGCCGCTCGATCTCGATCTGGCGAAACGCTCGACATTGCCGGATGTGTTTTCGAAGCACAGCAGCGGATTGTTGCGCACCAATCTCGGCGCCATGATGATCGCCGCGTCACCCGTGCTCGACGGCAGCGGCGGCGGTCGATCCGTCGGCAAGGTCGTCATGGGCCGGCTGCTGACGGCGGCGCAGCTGCGCCAAATCGGCACCCAGGCGCAGGCAAGCCTCGCGATGGTGGAGATTCGGCCGGCCGCGTCTGAGCCGCAAATCGTCGAAACGCAATCCTTCACCCAGGTGTATCGCACCTTCGTGGGACTCGACGGCGAGCCCCTGCTCACCTTGCGAGTCGAGGTGCCGCGCGAGATCAGCGCGCGCGGCAAGCGCGCGGTCGCGTATGCCTCCGGCTATTTGATGCTCGCCGCGATCGTCACGCTGGTCCTGCTGCTCGTGGTGCTCAATCGAGTGGTGCTGAGCCCGATCGCGCGCATGACCCGCCACGCCGTCGCAGTCGGCGCCGGTACCGATCTGACGGCGCGGCTCGATTTCAAGGGATCGGACGAACTGTCGCGGCTTGCGCACGAATTCGACAGCATGGTCGAGCGCGTCGCGGAGTCGCGCCGGCAGCTCGTCGACCAATCTTTTCAAGCGGGCATCGGCGAGCTCGCCAAGGGCGTGTTGCACAATCTCGGCAATGCGATGACGCCGCTGTCGGTGCGCCTGAGCACGCTCGCGGACCGTTTGCATGCTGCTCCGCTGGCCGACGTCGAAATGGCCGTCGCGGAGCTCGCGGCCGAGAAAGGCGACAGTGCGCGCCGTGCCGATCTGCAGGAGTTCTTGCGCCTGGGATGCCGCGAGCTGGCTGCGACGATCGACGGAGCGCTCGAGGACGTGGAGCTGATGCAACGCCAGAGTCATCTGGTGCAAACCACGCTCGCCGAACAGATGAATCCGGCGCGCAATGCACACGTCGTCGAGTCGGTGCGGCTGCCCGAATTGATCGCGCAGTCGCTCGAGATCGTGCCGGACGCCTGCCGCCAGCGTCTGTTCGTCGACGAGGACGATTCGTTGAAGAAGGTCGGCGTCGTTCGCGTCGCGCGCACCGTGCTGCGCTTGATTCTGCAAAATTTGATCATCAACGCAGCCGACGCGATTCGCGATGCGGGACGCGAGCGCGGAACCTTGCGCCTTGCCGCCGAGATCGTGCGCCAGGAGGGTGGCGATCAGCTGCACTTGCGCTGCGAGGACGATGGCGTCGGCATCGCGAAGGATCACCTGCAGCGGGTGTTCGAGAAGGGTTTTTCGACCAAATCGCCGGCGACCAATCACGGCATCGGACTGCATTGGTGCGCCAATGCGATCGGGTCGCTGGGCGGGCGAATATGGGCTGCGAGCGACGGGCCGGGCCGCGGTGCATCGCTGCACGTCGTGCTGCCGCTTGAGTTTGCACGTAGCGCAATCGACAGCTTAAGGACAAGTGAGGTCTCTCGTGGTTGATCACAGTCGATTGCCGATCCGGGTTCTCGTGGCCGACGACGAGGCCGCGGTGCGCGATGCGTATCGGCAGATCTTGCTCGAAGCGGACGTGAGTCAGGATCTGACCGCGTTTCGCAACTTGCGTGCGCGCCTTTTCAACAAGCCCGCGCCCGAAACCGGCACGCCGGCAACCGCGGCTCGTACGACCTCGTTCGACCCGGTGTTTTGCGAAGGCGCCGAAGCCGCGGTGGCGGCGGTCCGCGAGGCGCTCGCAGCCGGCCAGCCGTTCGCGGTAGCCTTCCTCGATATGCGCATGCCGCCGGGTCCCGACGGAGTCTGGGCCGCATCGCGCATTCGTGAGTTGGACCCCGCGATCGAAATCGTGATCTGTACCGCCTATTCGGATGCTGATCCGGGCCACATCGGCGGCCTCGTACCTCCGGAGGAGAAGCTCTCGTACCTGCAAAAGCCGTTTCATCCGCACGAGATTCGCCAGATGACGATCTCTCTCGGCAGCAAATGGCGCGCCGAGCATCGGATCGTCAAGCTCGCGTATTTCGATGCGCTCACGGGCCTGCCGAACCGCGAACAATCGCGGTCGCGTCTGCAGAGCGCGATCGCGCTCGCCGAACAACAACAGCGCAGTATCGCGGTGCTGTATCTCGATCTCGACAATTTCAAGCGGGTCAACGACACGCTGGGGCATGCGATCGGCGACGAACTGCTGTGCCAGATCGCGACTCGGCTGCGAGGCTGCCTGCGCCCGAGCGACGTCGTCGGAGCTGAGTTCTCGAGCAGCACCGGATCGAGCCACATTGCACGGCTCGGCGGCGACGAATTCATCGTGATTTTGCCGCAGGTAACCAGCGCCGAGGATGCCGGCGTCGTCGCGACGCGGCTGATCGCGGAATTGCAACAGCCGATGAGCCTCGCTCTGCACACCCTGGTGGTCACGCCGAGCATCGGAATCGCGCTGTATCCGAGCGACGGCAAGGACGTCGAGACGCTGCTGCGCAACGCAGATCTCGCGATGTATTTTGCGAAGCGCAGCAGTCCCGGCACGTTCGCGTATTTCGACGCGGCAATGAATGCCAAGGCGCTGCAACGCTTCACGATCGAGGCCAAACTGCGCACCGCGCTCGAGCGGGGCGAGTTCGCACTGCACTACCAGCCGCAATTCGACGTGGGCAGTGGAGCGCTGGTCGGCATGGAGGCGCTGCTGCGGTGGACCAATGCGGATCTCGGCTCCGTGCCGCCGCTCGAGTTCATCCCGATCGCCGAAGAGACCGGTTTGATACTGGGGATCGGCGAATGGGTGCTGCGCGGTGCCTGCGCCCAATTGAAGATTTGGAGCGATGAGGGTCTGCCGCCCGTTCGCATGGCAGTGAACGTTTCGGGCCAGCAATTCATCCTCAAGGACTTCCCGCAGCTGGTCGCCTCGGTGATCCAGGAAACCGGCATCGATCCGAAGATGCTCGAACTAGAGATCACCGAATCGGTGGTCATGAAGGACGAGATCTGGGCCGAACAGGCCTTGAAGCAGCTCAAGGATCTCGGCGTCTCGCTCGCGATCGACGACTTCGGCACCGGCTATTCGAGTTTCGGTAGATTGCGGCGCTTCTCGGTCGATCGGCTCAAGATCGACCAATCGTTCGTGACCAGCCTGATCGACTGCAGCGACGATCGCGCGATCGCGGCGGCCATCATTGCGATGTCGCGCTCGCTGCATATCAACGTGACGGCCGAGGGCGTCGAGAATTTTCCGCAGCTGATGTTCCTGCAGGAACACGACTGCCAGGAGGCTCAAGGCTTTTTATTCAGCCGGGCACTACCGCCGGGGGATGCGCACAGACTATTATGCCGTGCAGCCGAGGCGGCCACGGGGACGCGAACGGCGCGACTTCGTACCCTGATTGGTTGAACGCCATTGCCTGAAGACAATCCCGCGCGCACCGTGCCGGCGCGCCGCATACTGTTCGCGAGCTTGATCGGCACGACGATCGAGTTCTTCGATTTCTACATTTATGCGACCGCCGCGGCGCTGGTCTTCCCGAAGCTGTTTTTCCCGCAATTCGACCCCGCGACCGCGGTCCTGCAGTCGTTCGCGACCTTCGCCTTGGCTTTTTTCGCGAGGCCGGTCGGCTCCGCGCTGTTCGGCCACTTCGGCGACCGCATCGGCCGCAAAGCGACGCTGGTCACCGCATTGCTGACCATGGGAGTGTCGACAATCTTGATCGGGCTGCTACCGACCTATTCCTCGATCGGCGTTACCGCGGCCTATCTGTTGGCGCTCTGCCGGCTCGGCCAGGGCATCGGCCTCGGCGGCGAGTGGGGCGGCGCGGTGTTGCTCGCGACGGAGAATGCGCCGCCCGGCAAGGAAGGCTGGTATGGCTGTTTTCCGCAGTTGGGTGCGCCGCTCGGATTCCTGTGCTCGACCGGCGTGTTCGTGCTGCTGACTCACAGTTTGAGCGACGCGCAGTTCTTGTCCTGGGGCTGGCGCGTGCCGTTTCTCGCGAGCGCCGTGCTCGTGCTCATCGGACTGTATATCCGGCTGCAGCTCGTCGAAACCCCGCAATTCGAGGCTGCATTGAGCCACGGCGAGCGGGTCCGGGTGCCGATCCACGCGGTCTTTACGCGCCACGGGCGCGCGCTCGTGTTCGGCACCCTGGCGGCCACCGCGACTTTCGTCGTGTTCTACCTCATGACGGTCTTCAGCCTCAGTTGGGCGACGAGCCGGCTCGGCTTCTCGCGCGAGCAATTCCTCGTGCTGTTGATGATCGGCGTATTGTTCTTCGGAGCGACGATCCCGATCTCGGCCCGGCTTGCCGATCGCTTCGGTTCGCGCGCGATGCTGATCGCGGCGAGCGTCGGGCTGTTTGCGCTCGGTTTTGCGTTCAAGCCGCTGTTCGGCGCTGGAACGGTCGCGAGCGTCCTGGCGTTTCTCGTCGTGGGCCTGTCGGCGACCGGGATCACCTACGGGCCGCTCGGCAGCGGATTGGCGTCTTTGTTTCCGACTCCGGTCCGCTATACCGGAGCCTCGCTCACGTTCAACAGCGCCGGCATCATCGGCGCCTCGCTCGCACCGTATATCGCAACCTCGCTTGCGACCAATTACGGACTTGCGTACGTCGGCTATTACCTTTCATTCGCCGCGCTGATTTCCTTGCTCGCGCTGTTCGCGCTTGCCCCGGCCCATCACGCACAGCGAGTCTGAGGCCTACGCGCGCGGTGTAGCGCCGGTCGGCATTCGGCTCAGGTCAGCTGTTCCAACAGCTGGTCGACGCGCGCGAACAGTTTCTCTTCCGTTTGTGCCGTATGCGAGAAGCGCAATTTCAGCGGCCCTTCGAGCCGGTATTCCTTCGGCCGGCCCTGGATCAGCTTCAGGACCCGCGTCGGCTCGATCTTGTTGTGCTCGTCGAAAACGAAATAGCCTGCCGCAGGACCGACGTCGATTTTGCGGACGCCCAAGTGTGCGGCGCGCAGCTTCAGCAAGGTGATCCGAAACAGCGTCGAGGCGAACTGCGGCATCGGGCCGAAGCGGTCGATCATTTCGACCTTCAATTCGTCGAGTTCCTCGCGCGACGCCAAGCTCGCGATGCGCTTGTAGAGCACCAGGCGCAAATGCACGTCCGGCACGTAGTCCTCCGGGATCAGCGCGGGTAGGTGCAGTTCCACTTCGGGGCCGGCATCGAGCGGACGTTCGAGATCTGGCTGTTTGCCCGATTTCAAGGCCGTCACCGCGCGCTCGAGCAATTCCATGTACAAATTGAAGCCGATCTCCTGTATCTGGCCGCTTTGCTCGTCGCCGAGCAATTCGCCGGCGCCGCGGATTTCGAGATCGTGCGTCGCCAGGGTGAAGCCGGCGCCGAGTTCCTCGAGCGACTCGAGCGCTTCGAGGCGTTTGATCGCGTCGGCGGTCATCGCCTTGCGCGGCGGTGTGATCAGATAGGCATAGGCACGGTGGTGCGATCGGCCCACGCGGCCGCGCAGCTGGTGGATCTGCGCAAGCCCGAAGCGGTCCGCGCGATCGATGATGATCGTATTGGCGGTCGGCACATCGATGCCGCTTTCGATGATCGTCGTGCACACGAGCACGTTGAAGCGACGATGGTAGAAATCGAGCATCAGTTGCTCCAATTCACGCTCGCGCATTTGCCCGTGGCCGACCGCGACATTCGCCTCCGGCACCAATTCGCGGATTGCCTGCGCGGTCTTCTCAATCGTCTCGATCGTGTTGTGCACGTAGTAGATTTGTCCGCCGCGGCGAATCTCGCGCAGCGCCGCCTCGCGCACGACCGTCTCGTTCCACTCCATCACGAAGGTCTTGACCGCCAAGCGCTCGGCCGGCGGCGTCGTGATCAGCGATAGATCGCGCAGTCCGCCCATCGCCATATTGAGCGTACGCGGGATCGGCGTCGCGGTCAGCGTGAGCACGTCGACTTCCGCGCGCAAGGCCTTTAGTTTTTCCTTGTCGCGAACTCCGAAACGGTGCTCCTCGTCGATCACGACCAATCCCAGGTCCTTGAACCGCACCTTGCCCTGCAGCAGCCGCTGCGTCGCGATCACGACGTCGATCGATCCGCCGGCGACACCCTCGAGTACGGCATCGGCCTCTTTGTTCGTGCGGAAGCGCGAAAGGCTCTCGATGCGAACCGGCCAGTCGGCGAAACGATCGGTGAAGGTGGTGTAGTGCTGCTGGGCAAGCAGCGTCGTCGGCACCAGCACGGCCACCTGTTTGCCGGCTTCGACCGCTACGAATGCGGCGCGCAAGGCGACCTCGGTTTTGCCGAATCCGACGTCGCCACAGATCACGCGATCCATGGGCTTGTCGGATTTGAGGTCGTCGATGACCTGCGCGATTGCGGTGGCTTGGTCGGCCGTTTCCTCGAACGGGAAGCCGCTTTGAAACGCGCGATATTCTGCCTCGCCCGAAACGATACGCGTGCCCTGGCGCGCGGCGCGCCGGGAGTATAAGTCGAGCAGTTCGGCGGCGACGTCGCGGATCCGCTGTGCCGCCTTGCGGCGCGCTTTCTGCCATTGATCGCCCCCGAGCTTGTGCAGCGGTGCGGTTTCGGCGGGGGCGCCGGTATAGCGGGATACGAGGTGCAAGGCCTGCACGGGCACGTATAGCTTGTCGCCGTCGGCATATTCGAGCACGAGGAATTCGCTGGTTTGACCGGCGACGTCCATCGTCTGCAGCCCCAAGTAGCGGCCGACGCCATAGGACTCGTGCACGACCGGCGCCCCAATGCGCAGATCCGTGAGTTCCTTGAGTATTTTCGCCGGGTCGCGCTCGGCGCGCCGTCGCCGCCGCTCTTGGCGGGCCCGGTCGCCGAACAGCTGGGCCTCGGTGAGGATTTCGAGCGGCGGGGACTCGAGCTTCAGCCCGGTGACGACTGCGGAAACTGCAATGCCGAGCTTCGAGTGGCTTGCGATAAAGCTCGCGAAATTCTCGAACACTTTTGGCTGGATGCCGCGGCCGCGCAGCAGATCGAGCAGCAGCTCCCGGCGTCCCGCCGATTCGGCCGCGAGCAGCACCCGTGTTGCACTCGCTTCAAGATGCGCGACGAGGGCCGCGGCCGGCTCGTCGGCGCGCGCATCGATGCGCACGGCGGTCGGCGCGAGAGTCGCGAAATTCTGGACCGCGCCGCCGGTTTCAGGCGGCCACTCGAATTGATGCAGCTGAACTTGGCGCCAGGCGCCGAGCTGCTCTTGGAACTCTGCGGGCGGCAGATACAGCTCGCCCGGATCGAGAATCGGCCGGTGGCGGTCATGGCGCAGCTGCTCGTGCCGCTGCACGATCCCGGCCCAAAGCGCCCCGACCGAGGCGCAGGCGTCATTGACGTCGATCAGCGTGCTATTCGGCGGTAGATATTCGAACAGGTGCGAGGTGCGCTCGAAGAACAGCGGCAGGAAGTATTCGACGCCGCCCGATGCGATCCCTTGGCTGACGTCCCGATAGATCATTTGCTCGGAAAGGTCGCCCGGGAACCGCAGTCGATAGCGGCGCCGAAATTCGCGCACGCCATCCGGATTGAGCGGTGTTTCGCGGGCCGGCAGCAGATCGACGCGCTGCAATTGCTCGCCCGAGCGCTGGGTGTCGGGATCGAAGCGCCGGATGCTGTCGACGTCCCGGTCGAGCATGTCGATGCGCAGAGGGAATTCCGAGCCCATCGGAAAAACGTCGAGCAGTGAGCCGCGGACCGCAAACTCACCATGCGCGACGACCTGGGTGACCGCCGCGTAGCCGGCCGCGGTCAGTTGTGTCCGCAGTCCGTCGAGATCGAGCGACTCGCCGACGTGCACACGCAGGGAAAACGCTTCGATGTAGCTGCGCGGCGCCAAGCGCTGCAACAAGGTATCGACCGCAACGACCCATACGCCGGCGCGGGCGCGCGGTAATTCAGCCAAGACCGCGAGGCGCGCCGAAATGATGTCCGGGTGCGCCGAGAATCCGTCGTAGGGCAGCGTCTCCAAATCGGGAAACGTCTTCGCGGCACCGCCGTCCCAAAAAAAGCCGATTTCGTCCGACAGCGATTCCGCGTCGCGCGAACTCGGCGCGATCACGATCAGCGGGCCGCTCGCGATCGCCGCCGCTTCTGCAATCGCGAGCGCCGGTGAGGCGCCGTAGAGCTTGCCCCACTTGACGAGGTACGTTTCGGAATCAGGCAGGCGAGGCGCGAGTAAGGTCATCGATCACGGGGATAGGCGGCAGGGGAACGCTCGAGCGAGAGACGCAGGTTCGCGCAAATAAAAAAATGCCCGCCGCGACAGCGAAGTCGCGGTGGGTTCTGATTCGTCGACGGTGATGTTACGGGATCGGCTATTTAGCCCGCAACCGCATTATCCGGCGGTGGGCTGCCTGCCACGACGCTGTGAATCACGTGGTCGGCCTCGAAATAGACGATAAAGCCTTGATATTCCCAGCGGGAAATCGGCGGCGTACCGACCGCGGGCACCTTGGTGACCGGCGCACCGAATTTTGCGGCGACCGCTTCCATGGTCATACCGCGAGCCGGCGTGGTGACATCGGATTCCTTGACGGCAATCCCATTGTCGACTGCGATCGTTTCGGCCCCTGCGATACCCGTCAGGCTGACGGCGATAAGAGCCGCAAACAGCAGCGTTTGCTTGGTCATTGCACACCTCGTTAGCTAAGCCGAACCCAAACAATTATATCACCGGGCCCTTCGGCATTTGGTTGACTCAATTAACAGTTTGATTATATTGGCTTTTCCAGAGCCCCCTTTGTACCGCCCCGCAGGCCCCCCGCCGTATGGTTTAATCGCGCCGCATGTTTCAGCCCATTCCGCTCTTCGTCGGCCTGCGTTATTCGCTGGCCCGGGAGCACAGCTTCTTCGTATCCTTCATCACTTGGGTCTCGTTACTCGGCGTCGCGCTGGGTGTCGGGGCGTTGATCACCGTACTTTCGGTCATGAATGGCTTCGAATCGGAGCTGCGTTCGCGCCTGTTGAGCGTTTCGGCGCATGCGGTATTGGCTAGCGGCGGCACGGCGATCGGCGACTGGCGGCAGCGCCTGCAGCAACTCGAGGGTGCACGGGGTCTGGTCGGCGCCGCACCGTTTCTCGATTCGGACGCGATGCTGAGCCACGCCCCGTCGATGAGCGGCGCGATCGTGCGCGGCATCGATCCGTCGCTCGAACCGGAAGTTTCCTCGATCGGCGAGTCGATGCATGAGGGCAAGCTTGCCGACCTCACGCCGGGCTCCAACCGGATCATTCTCGGCCGCATGCTGGCCTACCAATTGGAGGTCGGCGTCGGCGATGCGGTCACGGTCATGATCCCGAGCGGCGGCGCGCACGGCGCCGGCGGCGGCGAGCTCGTACCACGGCTGCAGGACTTCGAGGTCGCCGGAATCTTCGAAGTGGGCCTCCAAGATCACGACAGCGTGCTTGCGCTCGTCAATTTGAGCGACGCCGAGGCGCTGCGCGGCCTCGGCGGTCCAACCGGAATACGCTTGAAGTTCGACGATGTGCTCAACGCGCCGGCGTTGGCGCGCGATGCTTCGATGCGCCTCGCGCCGGGCTTGCAGCTGCGCGACTGGACCCAGGACAACGAGGCCTACTTCCGTGCGATCCGCATCGAAAAGACCATGATGGGACTGATCTTGATGCTGATCGTCGCGGTCGCCGTCTTCAACATCGTCGCGACCTTGGTCATGGTCGTCAACGACAAGCGCACCGACATCGCGATACTGCGCACCATCGGCATGAGTCCGCGCGGCGTACTCGCGGTATTCATGACGCAAGGCGTGCTGATCGGCTGGATCGGTACCGCGCTCGGCGTCGGCCTCGGGCTCACTCTCGCGCTCAATGTCGAAGTCATCGTGCCGTTCCTCGAGCAGACCTTCGGTTTTCACATCATGGATCCCGACGTCTACTACATATCGGGTATACCCAGTGAATTGCATCCGCGCGATGTCGTTCTGATCGCGATCGCCGCCTTAGGGCTAACCTTCCTTGCGACGATCTATCCGGCATTGCGTGCCTACCGGACCCAACCCGCCGAGGCCTTGCGCTACGAATGATGCCCCATTGGTACGAAGGGTTCATCGGCTTGCGCTATCTGCGGGCATCGCCCCAGCGCGGTTTCGTCTCGATGATCGCTGGCATCGCGATCCTGGGATTGAGCCTCGGCGTCGCCGTGCTGATCGTCGTGCTCTCGGTCATGAACGGCTTCGAAGAGGAACTGCGCACGCGGATCCTGAGCCTGACCGCCCACGCGACGATTTCCGGCCTCGAGGGGCATATATCAGATTACCGCGCGGATCTCGACAAATTGAATGTGTTCCCGGGAGTGGTCGCGGCCGCGCCCTATATCGAGGCCCAGGCGATGCTCGTACACGGCGAGAAATCCGCCGGCATTTTACTGCGCGGCATCGTGCCCGCCGACGAGCAACACGTCGCGGACTTGAGCAAGCACTTGCTCAGCGGGCATTTGGCCGACCTGGTGCCGGGACGCTATCGGGTCATCCTCGGCGCGGCGCTCGCTCAGGAACTCGGCGCCGCGGTCGGCGACCGTGTGATCCTAATCGTCGCCCAGGGCAACGTGACGCCGGTCGGCGTGATGCCCCGCATGCGCGCCTTCGAAGTCGCCGGCATCTTGTCGGTCGGGATGTACGATTACGACCGGCGCATCGCGCTGGTCGCGATGCAAGACGCCGCCAAAGTGCTGCAGATGGGCGATGAGGTGACCGGCATGCGCCTCAATGTGGCCGATTTGTATGCCGCGCCGCGCATCGTGCGTGACGCGGCGATCGCGCTCGGCGGCGGTTTCTACGTCGAGGAT
>Ga0187847_10000406_pt1 | contig 48849 bp, 43 predicted proteins | sample June2016WEW_4_10_FD_132458 | JGI IMG/M metagenome (GOLD analysis project Ga0187847, IMG submission 132458) | Peatland microbial communities from SPRUCE experiment site at the Marcell Experimental Forest, Minnesota, USA - June2016WEW_4_10 | ecosystem: Environmental > Terrestrial > Soil >...
GCTGAGAAGTGAGCAGGGTCCGAGTTGAACCCATTTTGTGACCGGATTGTGCCAAGATCTGAAAATGATGACAATCATGACAGATTTGCACTTCACAGAGTCAATAAGTTACGTGGATTGAGGGACTAGAGTCCGACCGACTCCCGCCGCCTCCACCATGGAACCTAGTGAAACTGGACATCACGATGCTATCAGAGAGCATCGTTCCGGTTTGTATCCCACACGTTTTTGCGCATGGCTTTCAACGGAAAGAGTACAAGCCTCCGAGGGTTGGAACGGCAGCTCAAGTCTGCCCGTACATACCCGGTTTTGCGGAGTTACATTAGCAGCTAAATCGGCTGCGCTGCTGAGGGTGGTACTCATGACTCTGCTCCTGGCTTGCCGCCCGTTATGGGGTAATTTGCGCGCATCAAAGAAAGCATTCAACCTAAGAAAAAAAGACCAAAACCAAACCTACAAACGTATGCCAGATAACTCGTGGTCGAATTACTGGTGGACCGCCGCCTCAAAATCGAATAGCCGCGTGGCGATGGCCAAGGAAGTTCATCAGGTATTACGTTGAGCTTGGCCCATGTGTCATAAAATTGGGAAACTCTAAGCTATGGGGGAGTTGTGGCAGAAGAACTCTACAAGGGATTCACGTTGTGGCTTACGGGCATGTCAGGAGCAGGCAAGACGACCATTTCATCTCTCGTGGGGACATGGCTTCGAGAACAGGGCGCACGCGTGGAACTGCTTGATGGAGATGAAGTGAGAAAGCAACTCTCGAAAGGCCTCGGATTCAACCGAGAGGATCGAGATGAGAACATCCGGCGCATCGGTTTTGTAGCGGAGTTGTTGTGCCGCAATGGCGTAATTGCAATCGTTGCCGCCATTTCTCCCTATCGGGCAGTGAGACAGGAGTTACGATTGCGAATCGGCTCATTTGTTGAAATCCATGTTGATTGCCCAATGGATGTGCTTATCGCGCGCGATGAAAAGGGCTTATATAAGAAGGCTATGAGTGGAGAAATTGTAAATTTCACGGGAATCTCGGATCCCTATGAACCCCCGCTGGCTCCTGAATTGGTGATTGATTCATCAACTGAACCCCCAGAACAAAGCGCGATGCGTGTGTGGAACAAGCTCAAATCCCTCGGCATGATTCACTTCGACCGCTAGTCAGAAATGAGTTCATTGTGACCAATCTAACTCCACCGTGCTTTCCCCGTTGTGCGACTGGCATTCATAAAGATTTTTCTTGACGAGATAATTGAGCTGTGGCACCCTGTTTTGGTAAGTCTTTGATGTCGCACGCCACGTTTGAGCTTCCGGCAGAGAAGCAACTCGACGGGCAACTTTTGATCCCCAATTAGCGCAAAAATCAAGACAACTCCATTCAGCCATGTAAGCGACTTTGAACCTGCGAGGTTCGGAATCGATAGCTTGTCGAAACAGTTGAGGACTGCGCATGACCAGTTGCTAATGGATCAGGAGGTTGGGGTGCGTTAGGCCTCTGTTATCTTGCAGTAACTCAAACGGACAAATCGAACAACAAAACAGGGCGATTATGTCACCTCCTTTCCAAACGCGACGCGGCTCTTCTTGGGGGGCTTTAGGAGCGTCTTTACTCGCCGGTGGAGAGTCCGAGGGAAAGGCGTTGACCAAGTCAACTGCCTCGACTGATCCAGCGGAGCTTGCATTCCGACACGTTCGTTTTGTTTGTGCTTTTTCTTCATCCGGTTGTGAAAAGGCCCTTTAAATCGAGATTGACCGTTAGGCCTGCGCCGCAAAATGCCTCTTCAATCGAGCCAGGCCACCAGGAAAGACACTCAAACAAATGGAGGTGAAATGGCAGTCCTTCAACGATCAAGACGCAAACTTCTCTTCGACCTGCTCCCTGCCGGATTGCATTCTTTGGCCGACGCACAACCGGGAGTCGCAGGCGGTGTCCGACTCATATCTCCTGACGTTGCGGAGTTTGACGGTCGCATTTCTAGCCGCTTCGCCCAGTTAGTCGATTGGGAAGGATATCCTCAGTTCAAGAAGTTTATGGCATTCATTCAACACGATGGAACGGTGAAGGCGAAGGCATATTGTGTTGTTTGGGTGTTCCAATTAGGAGATGGTCGTCAGCGTTCAATCCGAGCGCATTACATCCATAAGCATCTCATGCCAAAGATAAGTGTGCGAACTTTGGAATCTGGGTCCGAGAGACTGATTTCCCCCTTCTTCAACATTTCAGCCACCGATTTCAAGGCGCATCCCAATCACGCAGCCATAAAGATTCCACCTAATTTTCCCTTCCAGGATGCCGAGGTGTTATCTGTATCCATCGATGCTGTCATCTACTCAGACGGGTCCGTTGCCGGTCAAGATAAATATGACTTGCGAACGCGTTATATTGGTACGCGGAATGCGGAACACGATGAAGCTTTTTTGCTGCTCCGCGAATTGAGTAAGCCAACATCGACACCAGATTCGCTGCATGCGGACAGCATACTGGAGAAGCATTTCCAAGCCGGGATAGACGCCGTGCGCACTTATTCACAGGATTGGAAAAAGCAATTCTATGTTCGAGCGCTAGGGCAAGAAGCTGCAATCATGCGGAACGTCTTGTCCACCCGCGGGCTGAACGCTTTGAAAGCAAATGCGCTCCGAAGGATACGGTTCCCTCAAACTATCGTCAGCCCAGTTGGCCAGAGCGATGAGCCGTCCGCGTGATAGGCGGATTCCCCGATGGTTCAAGAAGGTTTGGTCGCGCGTGCGAGCTTGGCGAACCCGACAATGACACCAGAGCAACCAATCTTTGACCTATGACAACGCGAAAGGAGACGGACCCGCTCATGAAACTGCCTGGAGTAGCGTCGCCCCGAAAGCGCTTTGCAAAACACTTTCTCATCCTGTCTTTACTTGTGCTGTCTACGTTTCTATGCCCGCCGGCCGCGGCACAGTCATGTGCTGCCATTTCAAACGGAGGCATCATTCCAGCTCAGGGGCAGACACTATGCATCGATCCAGCAGGCTCCGCAAATTTGCCGGTAATGCCGCCTATTGAGCTAGTGCAATTCGATGACAACACTTGCGACACGTTTAACTACACTTTGAGCGTCGATTTTTACGAGCAGGGCTCCAACTATTTGTTTAGCGGAGATGAAACCACAGCCGGGTATTACGAAAGTCCAGACGATCTGCCGGGAGGTACCCCGTGGATTGTGGACTGGACGGAGAACGAAGAGTCCGGCGTTCAAGGAAATGGTTTGCCCAACTTTTATGAGGGGGGTGAGGCGTACGCGCTCGAATATCTGAACGATGACTCCTTGGTCAGCGATGTGTCATTTTGGATAGCTGGAGAGAATCCGTCTCTCGGAACTACCGGATCTGTTGCGCAAGCAGCTTCAAGTTTTGGCGCTCCGTGGTGGCTCGGTCACGCCCTGACAATAGAATCCACAAGCGAACAGTTTATCGGTGGCGCGAGCTCAGTTGCGACAGAGACATATGGCTACTATGGAGCCCCCGTCTATGGGTACCCGGATGGCTTTGGAATTGCACAAGTTGATGGGAAAGGCAATAACTTGTCAGACGATGACGTCTGGTCATGGGAACAGAATCTCTATGATGGCATTGGAATTGCAAATAGTTTCCAGACCCCGGCCGTAAATTATTGGAATAGTCAGCTGGCGCTGGCACAAGCACTGGCAACCAAAAACAATGTCCCGATAAGCACGTATTACCCCAGCACATTCACCTCTACATATTGCACTTTCACACCCACCGGCACTGGGAGAAACGCGTACGGAACCGGCTTCTGGATCACGGCATACAATACCGGCACAGGGAACTTCGATAACAACGGCTTTGCTTCTGTCAACCCTACGACAGGGACTTGGGCATACAACTGGACCTATGCGTCCAATGTATGCAGCCGTGCTTCAAGCACGATGCCCCAGTAGAGGACACAAGATGTTGTTTGGGTTCAACAAAAGTGCCGCGCATGCTTCACTCGTCGTGACTTTGGCGGCGTGTGCTTGTCTCCCAGCCACACCGCAGATAACTGCGAATAGCCCTAATATGTCCGGCAACAACGTGCTCTATCTGCTATCAGCGAATCTCGAGCAGGAAGCTGTGAACTCGGACCCAGTATTGCTCTACAGTGTTACTGCCGGCCATCAACTCTCGGTGCCGGTGACGATCCTCCCGGCGCGGCACACCGAGGGGCTGGACCATAGCCCGGTTGGCGTCTATTCCATCCATGATGCTGACCCTTATCTGGTGATTGAGTATCCGCAAATCTCTCCTCGCAATTCAATATTCCTTTCCAAGACGCACCCTGGGCAGTCCGAAACGATTGACATTAAGCCCGAATCCTTTGTTGCAGACACGCTCGGCCATGTATTGGCAGAGCCGCGGGAGGGGCTCGTGTGTGATCTGTGGCCGTTAATGCCTGTTCCAACCGTTGTTGATGAAAGGGGATTTGTTCCAACTGGAAAGACAACGCTGAGGAGCGCCTGCAAGGCGTCTGGAAGTCCCGCATTCCTGAGGTCCGATGAATGGAGCGACTACAAGAATCTGAGGTGGGACGGTGATATGCGCTATCGCGAAGTCAGTCTTCTTAGTAGTCAGGACGGCAAACTAGTAGGTAGTTTTGTAGGAGGGCCCAATGTAGTGCTGGAAGAAATGCCGTCCGGCTTTGGCGCAAAACCTCGCAGCGGACCCCGAAACAACCCAAAAGACTGCCTTACCGACTTTGGTTCTCCAGTATGCCCAAATGGTGTCGGCGTGACTCTTGAAGCAGCAAATGCCAGTTACCTCGTGGTGAGCATCAAAGACCAAGCAGGCCAAGATCGTAACGCAGACGTGTTCGTCCGAAGCACGAGTGACGGTAAGTGGAAGCGGCTAGTCGTCCCGGCAGTGTCAGCCACTGAAACAGACAAGCTGCGCTATCGAATTTTTGGCAGTTGGCTTGTTACTTCACTTTCTGCACTGCTGCAAGCGACGGACCACATAACTGAGGCTATCGTTTCGGAGGTTCTGACCGTTGTCGACACGGGAAAGCAGTGGGCTGATTTGGACATAAAGGCCGAGCCGCGGACGGCACCCGATGTCGCGGCGCTCGTGGCACGGCGGATTACTCTCTGGAATCTGGCCGATGGGCGGCGCATCGATCTAGACCTGCCGGAGGATGACTCCGAAATCTTGCAGGTCTTCAACGATCGCACTGTCTTGCTCCGAATCCACGACAAACTCTTCTCCGCGTCAATTCAGGACTCCGAGCTCACTGACTACAAGTTGGTTGCCGTCGATTCTGCAATCCCGCAAATACATTGGGCCTTCTATTCCAGCCCTTGAACATTCGCTGAAAGAGTACCGGATCTTGATTTGGGACATCCATCGTCCTGCGGATTGAACGTATGCCGATAGAAAGTATCGGACTTTGTCATAACACTATGAAGCAAAGGAGACGACCATGCCAAATTGGACACGACGTCAGCTTACCAAGGCAACTCTCACGGTGATATCCCTATCCTTGATGTTGTTTGAAACCACCCCGAAGTTGGCGAGTGCGCAAGAGGGATCAGGCGGCGGTTGCGGCGGTGATGGCGGTGGTGGCGGCGGCGGCGGTGATAGAGGCGGGCGAGGAGGCGACGGGGGCGATGGAGGTATCAATTGCTATTACGGCATCATGACAAACAATCCTGGATGCCTGCTCGATTAGCACTGTTTGCCAACGTTGGGCAATGCTCATGAATGGATGGGGGAAGCGGTGGCGAGAATTCGAGAGATGCTGTTGCATTGGCAGCGAGTCCTAAAGACACACTTGGCAGATCTTGACTGTCAATCTACGGAGCCAGCAGGCGGAACTGTTGCCGGCACCTTTGACAATATTCTGCAGAAGATTGGGGCTGCTTATCCAGGCTGCGCATTCATGGCCTATGGCTCGCGGATCAGTGGAGAAGCGGACGCCCTGAGCGACTTGGACATTCTTGTCATCGATGTCGACGAAGATGCGGAGCTCAGCAAGGAAAGGAAGTATATCGACGGAACCGAAATCGATATCAGCCGCGCGGGTCGGAATGTGATCCTTAAGGGCTTGATGGGACGGACCACGCACAATCAGAATTGGTATCTGACCGCACTTTGCGATGCCTGCATTCTCCGAGATGGCAGAGGAGAAGCAGCGCAGTTACGTCGTGTGGCCGACCGGCTGATGAGGGAAGGTCCTCCAAGAATGAAACAGAAAGAGATCGACGAGTGTCGCGTCAACCTGCAACGGCTTGCGGACTCGGTCGTCCGCCTGCATTTGCGGGCGGGTGAATCCTTGCAGGCCGCGGCGGTTGCACGTATGCGCTGCGATCACCTGGTAATCCAATCGATCTATCAGTTTTATTGCGTTCGCGGCAAATGGACAACATCGCTTCAGCGCCTGGTGAACAGATGCGAGAAAGAGTACTCCGAACTTTATGCGCTGTGGCTGCAATATATTCATGCTCCTGATCTGGGGTCGGCCGTAGACGTTGCGAGACTCATTGCTGAGACTGTCTATCCCCATGATTCGTCTTTTTATCCCGCATCAATAACAGCGGAGCGTTCTATCGATGCAATGCAAAGCTGTAGATCGTCCTAAATGAAGGCGATGGATTGAGCGCTCGCAGTTAGATTTGAAACAGTTCGCGATAGCCTTTGGTAGAACATTGAGCCGCGCAGGATGCACTGCCGATACAGCGATAGTTATTCTCACAGGAAGTGAATGAAAAGCCTTCTCGTTCATTGGAAATCATCTCTTCAGCGGCAGCTGGTTGACTCGGGCGAACTGCCGAGTGATGAGACGCTTTGCCAGGAACTCCGTAAGTTGGGGGCTGACAGCACGCCGCATAGCAGGGGTAGGTCTCTGTTTGAGCACCTTGTCGGAACGGCATCTATCTTGCGCATGTGGTCTGCTCCAGATGTTGTGGTAAAGGCCGCCTATTTCCATAGCATTTATTCGACTGTTGGTAACAGAACTGCGTTGGCAGGTTATCAGGAGCGGGATCAGCTTCGCAGCCTAATTGGGACACAGGCGGAGAGGATCGTCTACCTATTTACTGCAATGGATCGGCGTGCCTTTTTCTCGCGTCTAAGTGAAAGGAGGAACCTTGGGAGTTATGAGTCCGGGCTAAAGGTGCCAAACCGCGATGAGCCGTCCAAGGTATTGGAAGTCCATCGCGACGAAGTACTTTATCTCCTCATCCTCTATGCCGCGAGCATTGCAGAACAAACCGCCAGATACAATTCCAGCCCCGCTCCGTGGTTGGCTGACCTCAGTACGATTGCCACACTGATCGATGCAGTCAGCGGTTTCCGCCTTCCTTTTTATAGCGCTGCCGACCCTCTGATCTCGAAGAATGACGAAGCAGCGCTTTTGCGAAGCTATTGCTCGATCGCACAATTCCGTCGGGAGTACCAATCACTCGGGCTGTCCAAAACACTTGAGTCGTGGATAGGCGAGCTATGGGCCTGGCGTTCATTTTGGTTGCACTGTGAAGACCGGATAGAAGAGGCGTTGACCTGTGCGAGTCGGGCAACCGGCAAATTCAAGAAACTAGGAACCGCATGGGACAAGCGCCTGAGCCTGGACGAATGGCTCTTTGTTGCAAAGGCGTTGCAGTGCAGCAACGACAGCCTGGAACACGCGAAAGAGCACGCAGAATTAATCGAACAACCTCAGGCGTTGCATGAGTTTCTCCACCACCGGATTCGGTTTCCAGCGAAGCTCCGGCCTGCATTGTCCTGTTCGTTTGGTTCGGCTTGTTCACCCCAGAACGGGCAGCTCACTTCTGGGCATTCAAGGGTGACAGGGTATCTTGCGGACTTTGGATCCGGCCGCGTGCCGCGCCAGATGGGCGAGTTTCCTCAAATGCATCGTCAGCCTGTCTGGGACACATCGCAATTTCCCCTGGTTCAGGCCCTGGAGGCCTCCGCGGAGATGATCATGGATGAAGTGTCGCGCTTGAACAATTCACTCTTCCACGATGAAGCCGAGCGAATCGAGAGAGAAGGGGCATGGGACGTCTTCATGTTATTCGAGCGGGGACGAAAACATCTGGCAAATTGCTCTCGATGTCCCGTAACTACATCAATTCTTGAACGCTACGATACCATGCGCACGGTGGAAGGGCTTATCTACGTATCTAAGATGCGACCTCATACGCGGATCAAGGCGCATCGCGGACCGACGAATTTGCGCCTGCGTTGTCATCTGGGCCTCGAGGTCCCTACAGGCGATTGCGGCATTCGCGTTGGACACGAGCAACTTAAATGGATATCTGGAAAATGTATCGTGTTCGATGACTTTTTTGAACACGACGCGTGGAATAACACTGACTCGGACCGCGTCGTACTGATTGTCGATCTCTGGCATCCAAATCTGACGGAGGAGGAGTTATGTGTCTTGAAAGGCCTGCATCATTATGTCTACATGCAGGCGGAGAGCCTGCAGAGGTATTGGGCGGCCAATGAAAGCAAGGCATTAAAGCGCAGAGTCGAATACGATTGACAGTTATAAGTCAGGACTTCTTTTGTCCATTTGATTCGAAGCCTATTTTATAAGAGGAAAGGGGAACGATGAAATCACGCGGAACGAAAGAATCTCGCTCGCATCTCTTTGCTGTTGAGTTGCATTCAGAAAGACCTCAAGAGATGGTCCAATTCTACGAGAAACTGCTTTCGATAAAGTTCAAGTCAACAACTTATCCATTTCCTCGTTCCATTGCTGAGTTTGGGCGGGTCGCTCTGATCATAAGCGATTCGCGAGAGCAGGATATTGGCGCCCGTTCGCCTCAGGGAAAGGTTACGCTCGAATTCATACACAATGACCCTCTAGCCAATGATGCGTTGAAATACTACCTACATTCAAAGCGCCCAATAGGCGGGGCGTTCCCAGCGCGCTATGCGCAAAGGATGGCTGACCCGGAGGGCAACTGTGTCGCACTTGCACCTTCTATGGAAAACGTATTTGGACGAGTCCCAACGGTTAGCACATTCAGAGATTTGGCAAGATGCATCGGCGATTACAGAAGCGTGCTGCTCGAGCGCGCTCGTCAACGGCTACGAACATTTATGGACCGCGCAATCGATCATCTGGAGTACACATCAGACGATGTGACGTTTTTTAATCGAGACATTCGTGGCTATACTCACATTGTCGCTTCCAGGGAAGGGCTCTTTTTAGTGAATTCGGAGTCACAGAGGCGCGTGCTTCGAGGCTCGTTTTTTGGAATGACAATAAAAGATAACAGTGTATATTGCTTTCAGTCGTGCGGACGGATAGGTGAAACCGATAACAAGGGTCGAATTCTAAAACTTTCGATCAATAACAACCGGATTGAAAGCGCCGATGTCTTTGTGAAGGGCTTGGATGACGGCTGTCACCAGATCGATTTCATCGGAGAAGACCTGGTAGTTGTTGATTGTTTCAACGGGCGCTTACTCCAAATCAAGCCAGGTGTAAAAGACCCTATAGCTCATTACCCTCTCGGTCGACTTAGCCGTGAAATGGCAAAAGATCATTACCACATGAATTCGCTTGCAGGCCATCCGGACGGGACGCTATGGGTGCTGCTGCATAACAGTTTAAAGAATCCCAGCGAAGTGATCGTTTTGAACGGCGACTATGAGATCGTTCGCCGGTTTACCGTTGCAGCGGGAGCAGCTCACAACATCACTTTCACGAATGACGAATCTCAATACCTGATTGCGGATTCGGCAGCAGGACGTGTTATTAGCAAGGAGTTTCCGGTGATACATGGTGACATGATGATGACTAGAGGAGTGTCACTGGACAATGAGATTTGCGTTGTTGGAGATTCGTTTTTTTCAACTCGCCCGTTTCGAAGGTACGTCCCTGGACGTGTCCACTTCTTCGACAGAATGTCATGGGCGCGTAAAAGTTCTGTATTAATGCCGGGAGCACCGACAGAGATTCGTCGGATTGATGGACATGACCTTTCGATCACAAATTTTATTCGGGCACAGACAAACACTGAGTTTTCGAATTGATGGGTGATGCTATGTTCGCCTCGGCGAGCCAACTTCAGGTGTGCCTGAAGACCTGGTTGCAGGCGACCGCAAGGCCGGGGTCCTTTACCTTGCGGCTTCTCTTCTCACACGGACCTCTTCCAATCCCCCGCGCGCCTGGGCGCTGGCGCCCTCACAGCCCAGAATCGATCTAAAGTCCCTCTCCGCTTCGTCATATTTCCCCGCGTGCAGGCTATTCTGCGCCCGCTGGAGCGTTCGCTGCGCGCCGGATGCGCCGACATCGCATCCACCCGCCGCGGGGATTTCCTTTGCTGCACTTTCGCGTTGCTTTCTTGCGCGCTCCCGAGGTGATTCGGCTTCAGTGGGCTTTACCACCGGAGTCACAATTTGGGCCGGCGTTTGGACTGGAGCGGCCGGGGAGACTTGAGGGGCAGCCGATTGCGGAACTGTGGGGACAGTCACGGCCGGAGGCGTGGATGAAGACGGAGCGAGATTCCGGTGAACAGCAAGCTCCGCAACACTGATTGCGCAAATGCCGATCAGGACCGCGACCCCTCCACCCAGCATGAGCCGATGGAAATTGCTCAGCCGCGCGAAGAACGATCCTTGAGGAGTGTCCGGAAACGGATTTTCCAATTCAGCCGGTTCGGCAGAAACGGCGAAGGCCGCCTCCGCAGAATCACCGACGATGGGAACCGGTTCCTCAGTGGGGTACTCAGCGGTTCGCCTTCGTTGCTCTTTGATATTTCGGAATAAGGTCAGTTCGTCGGCATTTCCGGACCCGCCTTCCGGACTGCGCCAGATAAATTCAGACAGAACGGAATCGGCGGCGGCCTCCGTGGCAAGACCTGGCACATCGCGCAGTAGCAGGCCTGTCTTCTCGCCGAGCAGAATCTTCCCCGGAGTTGCCCGCTCCAAAGGGAGCGCGTCGGCGTCGCTGGCAGGCTTGCCTGACAAGTCATCACTGGAGTAGACCAATGCTGCGATTGCTGTGCCGGCGAATCCCTCAGCCTCCGAGAGTCCTTGAAATGCCCACTGCATTCTTCGCGAGGCAAGGATCGCTGTTGGGGCGTCAGGAAAGGTCGCAACCAGGGGCTTGCCCTGATGTTGAACAGCGCCTCCTGAAGCAGTGATCAGGTCGACGGCAAGGCAAAATGCGGGGTCAACGCCTTTAGAATCGCCCAGCTGGACGCCTTCACGATTCGTCCAGAGGCGAATGAAGACCACAGCTCCCGCAGCACGCGCTTCGCTGCCATCGGACGCAGGAGTCTGCGTAGCTGTTTGGTCTGGCGCCCGCTCGTGCCGCAACTCAGCCATGTCTTTGTGGAATGCTACTCTACGCCTCTATACGTCGGAAAACAATTGCACCTGATGGGGGGAACTGGTAGTTTAACAGCAACGGTGCGGGGTCGCAAATTTCGTGCGCGACTTTCAGGGGCCGCACCCCAACGAAACATTGCGTAACACCTTCGTGGGAGAGTCCTTTCAAGGGTTCTCCGCGCATTCTTGCATCTTGAGACGGCTGGGCAGCCTGTGTGGTTTATAAATTCGAGGGAATCCTGGGATCGCGTGAAGCTATGAAAGTGCGGATAGAACTGCGAAATTCTCTGTGCAAAACGTTAGCGTTAGGAATCGGTTTCCTGGGGTTGTATTCCCCGGCGGCTTCGGCCAAGGATGTATCTCTTACAGCCATCGAGTTATACGACGGTGCCGCCGGCGCGGCCTACATTCAGCTTCAGAATGTATCAATCAACGCAAAAATAGAGCTGCGCAACTGCGGCCCAACCGGAACAGCCGCAATGGACAAGTCGGCTTACAACAAGCTTGAGAAGCTGACGCTCAGTGCAGGTGGAGTTCTGGACCGGGGCGCCGATGGGGTCCTCCGATACAGTGCGGCCGGCGGTCCTCCCGCATGCGTGGTTCCGACCAACATCAAGTTCGAGCACGGTTCTTCTCTTTCGCCGAGCGAAATGGCGGAAAACATCCTGTTCGTGGGGATCCCGATCGCTCCGGGGACCGACGGCGCGACGGCGGCACAGCCATTGAAAAAGGGAGTCAAACTCGTCTTCGTCGCTGCGCAGAATGTGGAATTAGCCGATTTCCTTCTTGCGCAGCGAACCATGAACATTGCCGGTTGGAAGATCTACCTCGGCAAATACTCTGCGTCTTCGCATGTGGAGGAGGCAAAGGACGCTCTGGCCAAGCTCTACGCGCAAGCCGGCGAGAACGCCATGACTGCTTACCAGAAGTCTCCCGCAACAGGGACTCCAGACTACGCCGATCTGAAGAACGCAAAAGCCCAGGAAGATCTGGCACACTCTTTCCGGCCGGATTTCGATTCAACAAAGCAACTGGCAACGGAGATCGGCGCCAAGCTGCAGGCGCTCACGGATAGAGGACGCGCTGAGCTGGACGCCTACTCGAGCGCGCTGACCGCGCACTCCCCGGGCTACCCGCACCTGGTGACGGCGATGGGCCTGGCACAAGGCGTTGCCGGAATCGACAACAGATTTGCGCCGGGAATGAAGCTTTTGAACGATGTCACGCAGGCCGGCAATACATTCGAGGCTGCCCTGAAATCGGCCGGAGCCGCAATCGATCAGAAGCAATTCGACGATGCCTTTCGGTTTGTTCTTCCCTATCGCGCCTTCGCACAGGAGGAGCCGCGGGTCGCCCGGGTGATCGACGCAACTTACAAGAGCCACTTCGAGCTTGCACAACAGGCGCAGCAGGGTCAGGATTTCGCGACCGCTGTGAAGGAGTATGAAAAGGCTGGGAATACCAAGGACACCGCGGAAGCCCAGGACGCATTGAAGCAGGCCAGGCAGCAGTTAGCCGTTGCGCTGGACCAGGCAGCAGCAAAGGCGGCGGCGGAAAAGAGTCAGAACTACGAAGCACAAAAGGACTATATCGACGCATATGATGCATTGAACAACCTGACTCCTTCCCAGCAGGCAATCGTCTCCGACGAAATGACGAAACTGGTCCCGCAGTACGTACAGGCCGCATCCGACAGGGCGAAGAGCATCACCAGGAGTTTCTCCGAAATCAAGGGAATCGAAGATGAGCGGCAGGTGGAACTGGCTTACTCTCTGTTGACGAACGCAATTAAGTTGACTGACGAGACATCGGCAAAAGCAGGGTTCGAGACACGGCTTGAAAACCTGGCCGATGAGCTCAGCGCCTGGTTTCTCGATCGCGCAAAGCATTACCTTGAAAAGCCCGCCGGCTCGTTCACTGAGGTCGGCTGGGCTTATCTCAAGGAAGCTGAATCGTATAAAGCTTCCAATTTGGAGCAGGTTCGGGATCAGAGAACTGCATCTGCGCCGTCACAAGCCATGCATTCAAAACTCTCCATCCGCGTCCATTTTGTTGACCAGACATCCATGCGCGCAGGCACTGACTTCATGCACCAGATGGAAGACGCGATCATTACCGAACTGCAGAAGCCTGAATACCAGGCAATTCCAGTGCGTTACGGCGAGACGACAAATGGAATCGAACCCGATTTTCATCTGGAAGGTAACGTTCTTGAGCACGACCTGATCCCGACACAGACTGCAGTTTCAAAGGACTCCCACTATCGCGCGAATACCCATCAAGAGGTCAATGAAGAATGGACCAGGGCCAATCGAGCGTACGAGGAAGCGCGCCAACAGTTGGAATCGGATCAGGCGGAACTGAGCGCGGCGGACAAGCTGAACAAGAAAAAAGAGATTGGCGAAATTACCAAGAGGATGGAACAGGACCGCAAGGTTGTTTCGGAAACCGGAGTCAAAAGAGATTCAATACCGCAGAACAAAATGGTCGATGATATCCGCACCTATCAGTACACAGAAAGAACCATCGCAATCAAGAACAACATCAAACTGCAGTTCAGCATAGGTCGAGCCCAGGGTGGCGCCATGTGGACTCCGGATGTTGTTGGGATGGAAGATCCCCAGAAGATTGTGCTGGTAGAGGCTGTGAAGCCGGACGACACAGACGGCGTGAAGCTGAATGAAGCCCCGCCCAACACGCAGGAGTTGCAGACCGCTCTGGGAATCAAAGTACGCGATCAACTCATTGCAGCAGTCGGCAAGAGGATTCGTGACCTGCCCAAGGCGATCTTTGACGAAGCCAGGACGAGAGTGCAGGAACAAAACCTTGACGACGCCGGAGAAGCTTACATGCGGTACCTGTGCGTCGTTCCAGCCGAAAAGACACCCGAGCGAGTCGAAGCGGAAAAGTATCTTCAGGGTCAGTTCAATTTTTTGACGTTTCCCAGCGCGACCCAATAGGGCGTGGTTAATAAGTAGATTTAGTTTGTCGAGAGGAAGCACGCACGTGGAAAACGCGGGCCAGATCACGCGCATCGGCAAGTACGACATCGTCGGGCTGCTGGGCCGCGGCGGCATGGGTGTTGTGTACAAAGGCATCGACAGAACCCTCGGCCGCGAGGTCGCAGTCAAGACGCTGACCGGTGCAATCAGCAACGATCCCGACATGCTGGCGCGCTTCTACGATGAGGGCCGTAAGACAGGCAGCTTCAAACATCCCAACATTGTCACCGTATACGAACTCGGCGATCACAACGGCGTTCCCTACATCGCCATGGAACTGGTGGAGGGAAACCCGCTCGACAGATTGATTCGCGCCGACCAGCCGCCGCCGCTGGTGGACTGCCTGAGGATTATCGAAGAACTCTGTTCTGCGCTCGCCTACGCCCATCGGGCCAACGTAATTCACCGGGACGTGAAGCCGGCAAATGTTTTTGTGCAACCGGATGGGAGAGTCAAGCTTCTCGATTTCGGCATCGCGCGCCTCGGAGAGAAAAAGAGCAAGGAGCTGAGTCTCACCCGCGCAGGCCACATTATCGGCACACTCGACTACATGGCGCCGGAGCGCTTGCGCGACAAGCCGTTGGATGGCCGCTCGGATCTGTATGCAGCCGGGGTCGTTCTCTATCAACTGGTGTGCGGACAACTCCCGTTTTCCGGCGAAGACACTGTGCTGATGCAGAGGATCTTGAATGAGCCGCACCCGCCACTGAGCAGCAGATGCGCGAATTGCCCTCCGGCCCTCGATCGTATTGTCGACCGCGTCCTCGCAAAATCTCCCGACGATCGCTATGCAACTGCCGAGGAACTGGCTGCGGATCTGGCAACCATCATCGCGGATATCCGTCAGGAACAGGCGGAGAAGATGCTTCCCGAGGCCAAGCGCCTTATTGAAGCGGAGGAACTTCTTCAAGCCCGCAGCGTGCTGTTGCAGATGTTGAAGATTCGTACGACGCATAATACTGAAGCCCGCGACTTGCTCGCCGGAATTCAGAAGCAACTCACCCAGCGCCAGCGTGAGGAAAGAGTTCAGCAGATTCGGGTGCAGGCAGAGAATCTGCTGAAGAGCGGCGAATTGGACAAGTGCCTCGCCATCCTGGATGAGGGGTTGGAGATCGATGCCGCAAACTCCGAATTGACAAAGATGCGTCAACGTGCGGAGAAGGAGAAAGAGAAGCATAAGCGCGTTAACGAGTTACTGCGGCAGGCGGACAGCGCGCGCCTTGGAGGCGACTACCAGGAGGCGATCTCGCTTGCACGAAAAGCAGTCAAGGCCGACAAGGCAAATTCAAAGACGTATACGCTCCTGAATCAGTTGCTGAAAGAGGCCGAAGATGCGGACAAGAGGGCGCAGGTAAAGGCGCTGCTGCAGTCCGCAGGCAAAGAGCTGGCCGCACAGTGCTATCACGAAGCGATTGAACTGCTGCAAAAGGCTGAGGCACTCGATCCTAACAATGTGGAATTGCAGCTTCTGATGCGGGATGCCAATTCCGGGCTCGATCAGGTAAAGCGGAAAGAGTTGGTTGTCCGGCTTGAGAACGAAGCTCAGGCGGCCGAGAGCCTGGAAGACCTGAAGAAAGTTGCACAAGGCATTCGAGACGCCATGGTAACCATGCCGACTGACTCCGCGCTCGTCATGTTGCTGGGCAGGATTGACAGAGATATCCGAGAGCAGGAGAAGCGTCGGCTCGTGGATGACACCACACAGGCCTGCCGCAACCTGCTCCCGCGCCAGGCTCTGGCACTGGTTCAGAAAGCACGGCGCGACCTTCCCGGCGACGAGCGTCTGCTGGCATTGGAAAGCCTGTTGACCGAGCGGGTGAGAAAGCAGACTTCTGAAGAGCGCCGCGACGAATACCTCGCGCAGGCCCGGGAGGCGATCAGCAACAAGGCGTACGCGGATGCGGTTCGCATTCTGGAAGGCTGCCAGAGGGAAGGCATTGCCACAAGCGAGATCGATACCCTGCTGGAATTCGCCCGCCACGAAGAGAGCGAGCAGCAACGGCAGGAGCTGTTGAACAGTCGAGTCATCCGCGCGCAGTCGTTGATTGCCGATTCAGGTTTCGACGAAGCAATCGAGTTTTTGAATGAGGCTCTGCAACAGTCTGAAGAACCGCCATTACGTATGCTTTTGAATCAGGCCGTCGATAGCCGAGACCTGCTGCTAAAGCAAATTGAAACCGTCCTTGCATCCGCGGGAAAACTGGTTCGAGCGGAAAAGTTCGACGAGGCCGTTCAATTCCTTGAGGGACAGCCGCCCGTTGTGCGCCGATCGGTCCGTGTGCGAACAGCCGAGTCCGCCATCAGGGAAGATCAGCAGCAGGCTGCCTTCCGCATGATCGGCAGAGCCTATTCCGTTGTTGACTCGGAATTGCCTGCTGCCGAAAGCACCATCCAGTGGGTCGTTTCCGCGCTCGGCGAATCCAAGTTTGCCGGTTCGGTTGCGGACGCTTTTCGATCCAGGATGCAAGCGGTTGCCGATCGAGCGATTCTGGATCTGATCCCGAAATGCAAGACCGTGCTGCGCAATCGCGATCGGGCCGGAGCGGGAGAATTGGTTAAGCAGGCCTCGGGAATCGTCACATACGGAGGCGCCCGCGCCAAGGCGGACTGGCAAAGTTTCTTGAATCAGGCGGCAAAATCCGGCTTGCTCGCTCGCGCACGGGATACCAAGGGAACCTAGCGCTAGCCGCGGGCGCCAATGAGCATTTCGAGCGGCCAAACAGCATCGGCCAGGGTCAGGCGCATTCTCTAATCAGCACCGATTCCACTCAATATGGCCTCCTGCCCGCTCCATTCAACGCCAGCGCCGCGCATAGAATGGCAATTCCCCGTACAATTTAAGTAAGGAGAAGCACGCCATGCGCCGAGTCTATATGGATTCCAATGCCACCACGCCTCTATTACCCGAGGTGGTGGAGGCCATGCATCCGTACTGGACTGAGCACTTCGGCAACGCCTCTTCGATCCACCTGCACGGACAACAGGCACACGCGGCCGTCGACCGAGCTCGCGAAACGATGGCTCGCTTCTTCAACTGTCACGCGGCTGAAGTGGTCTTCAACTCCGGCGGCACTGAGGGCGATAACACGGCAATCTTCGGCCTGCTTCACCCCGGCGATCACTTCATAACCACTTCGATTGAGCACTCGGCCATCCTTCAGGCAGCCAAGCGCTTGGTCCATCACGGGGTAGAAACCACTTTCGTCGCGCCGCAACCCAGCGGGCTTATCGACCCCACGGATATTCTGCGCGCCATTCGGCCGGAAACCCGGCTCATCAGCGTCATGCTCGCCAACAACGAAACTGGCGTACGCCAGCCTGTGGAAGAGATCGGCAAAATCGCCGCCGATACGGGAATCTTCTTCCACATTGACGCGGTGCAGGGCGCGGGCAAGGTGGAGTTTGACGTGCGCCGATTCGGCTGTCATCTGCTCTCCATCAGCGCCCATAAGATGCACGGGCCCAAGGGCATCGGAGCCATGTTTGTGCGTCGCGGAACACCAGTTGAGCCGCTGCTGGTGGGCGGAAGCCACGAGCGCCGTCAGCGCGCGGGTACTGAGAATGTCCCGGGCATCGTCGGGCTGGCCAAGGCTGCGGAGCTGGCCATGCAATCACTTGAAGATGGCACCATCGACCGGCTCGCCGGCCTGCGCAGCCGCCTCGAAATCGAACTCTTGAAGATTCCCGGAACCGGCTTGAACGGGTCCGGTGCGGCAGGCGAGTACGTGCCCCGTGTGGCCAACACCACCAACATCTGGTTTGACCAGCTTGAAGGTGAGGCACTCGTCATCGCACTCGACCTCAAGGGCGTTTCCGTCTCTGGCGGATCGGCCTGCCACTCCGGAGCCACCGAACCAAGCCATGTGTTAATGGCCATGGGTGTCGACAAGAACCGCGCCCGCGCCAGCCTCCGCTTCAGCCTGCTCAAAACCGTAACTGACACCGACATCGACTATGTATTGCAAGTGGTTCCCCAAGCAGTTGACCACTTGCGTGCTCTCTCGCCGGTTGCGGCAGGAACGCTGGGGTGAGATGGTCTTGAAAGGAAGGAGAATCGCTTGCTTTTTCTCAGGATCACCTTCTTGTTTTGTCTCATCGCCATATTGCTGGCGTTTCTAGCAGACCTTTCCCTTACCTACATGGTGGTAGGGGTTAGGATTTCCGCAATAAAGCAGACGGGACTCACTTTCTTCTGGGCGGCGTTGCTCTTTTTCGGATGGACCGTAGCATTCATCATTGGTTGGTTTCTGGCGCGCAGGTTCCATTTGCTTCCTTTCCTTAACTGAGATGTCGATCGCTACGTCGAAAAGGCCGTTTCCCCTATGACTGAAAGCACAACCATCGCCGTAGCCATGTCCGGAGGAGTAGACTCCTCCACGGTAGCGGCCATGCTCGCCCACGAAACGGACAGCACCGGCGCTCCGCTCAATACCGTCGTCGGCCTCACCCTCCAGCTCTGGGATCAGACCCGTCTCGCCGGGAAGCACGGCATTCCCGAGGCCCCGAAGGCCGGCCGCTGCTGCTCGCTGGACGACGTGTACGACGCCCGCCGTGTAGCCGAGCACATCGGCATCCCCTACTACGTCGTCAACCAGGAAGACCGCTTCGAGAAGGACGTAGTCCGCCCATTCGTCGATGAGTATCTCGCCGGCCGCACGCCCATTCCCTGCTCTCTCTGCAACAACCACCTCAAGTTCGACCAGTTGCTGCTCACGGCCCGTTCCATCGGTGCGGCCCGAATCGCCACCGGCCACTACGCGGTCAACGAGTTCGACGAAGCCCGCGGCCGCTGGATCCTCAAGCGCCCTGCGGACACAGCCAAGGACCAGACCTACTTCCTCTTTGGCCTAACGCAGGAGCAGCTCGCCCGCACGCTCTTTCCCCTCGGCCATCTCACCAAGCCTGAAGTGCGCGAAGTCGCGCGCCGTAGCGGTCTCGCCCTGGCCGAAAAGCCCGACTCGCAGGAGATCTGCTTCATCTCCGGCGGAGACTACAAACAGTTCATCACCGCTTATCTTGAGGAGCAAGGCGAGCAGCCGCCCGAGAGCGCCGGAGAACTGGTAGCCTCAAGCGGCGAAGTCCTTGGCCGCCACGAAGGCATTGCCAACTTCACCGTCGGTCAGCGCAAGGGCCTCGGCGTCAGCTCCCCGTCACCGCTTTACGTGCTGAACATTGACCCCGCCAGTCATCGAGTAACGGTAGGCGCCGACGCAGAACTGGCCGTGCGAACGCTCCGCGCGCGCGACCTGAACTGGATCAACATCCCGGAACTAACTGCTCCCATGCGCGTCCGCGCCAAGATTCGCCATCGCCACGAACCCGCCTGGGCCACGCTTGAGCCTGCTAACTTGCCGGGAGAAGTCATCGCCACCTTCGACGAGCCGCAGCGCGCCGTAACCCCCGGCCAGTCCGCAGTCTTCTATGACGGCGACGAAGTCGTCGGCGGCGGATGGATCGTCTAGCAAATCTCTGAAGCCGAGATTCCTTACCGCCGCACAGCCCAAGCCAGTCCATCGGGACTCGCCACATGGATCTGCTCCACCTTTTCCAGCGTCTTCAAATCAATCACCGCAACGTAATTGTCACGCCCACAGGCGACGTAAGCCCGCTCCCCGTCCGGCTGCATCTGGATCCCACCAGAGCCATGTACAGTCGCCAGCCGTTTCACTTCCTTCCGCGTAGCCGCGTCCAGAATCACCAGCGCCGATCCCGGCGTCACCAGCACCAGCTTCCCATCTGGCGTAAACTTCAACCGGTTCGCGCCCGGCACGTTCACCGCCAGCGTTGCCGTCACCTGCTTAGTTCTCAGGTCGATCACCGAAATAGTCCCGTCCTGGGCATTCGCCACCCAAGCCTCTTTGCCATCTGGCGAAACGTCAAACCCCTCCGACCCGCGCCCCACCGGGATCACCGTCTCCTGCCAGTCCCCACCCGGAGGCCCCGGCATCATCCCCGGTGGCGGCCCGCCTTGTCCTCCCGATCCGCCCGAACCACCCTGTCCGCCCGGCGACGGCATCCCCGCCCGCATTCCCGGTGGTGGCCCTCCCTGCCGGCCTTCAGTGTGGTCCAGAATCGTCACCGTCGCCGAGTTCACATTGGTAGTCAGAATCCGCTTCGCATCGGGAAAAACATAGACCATATGCGTCCGATTCTGTCCCGTTCCCATGATCCAGTCGATCTTGTCCGTTGCCGGATCGTAGCTGCCAATGGCCTTCGCCGCCTCCGCCGTAAACCACACTTTGCCCTGCTTGAAGTCCAGCCCGTGCGGCCCGCGCAGCGCTCCCAGGTCGATGACCTTAGCCTGCTTCTGTCCTACCAGGTCGATGACGGTCAGCGTATGCAGAGCTCCAAATCCATAGTTCGAGACATAAGCCGTCTTGCCGTCGGCCGACGCCACCACCTCATGCGGGTCATCCCCCACCGGAACAGTGGCCACAATTTTCAGATTGGAGGGGTCGACAATCGCCAGCGTATGGTCCTGCTTCGACAAGGCCAGAAGCGCAGTGTTGGGAGTGGACTGTGCGCCCGCCCATCCAGTAAAAACCACGGCAGCAACGACAATTGACAAGGATGTGCGCAGGTTCATCTCACAACCTCCAAGAGCCCTAAGCTGAAGGATCGTGATTGCCGGGGCCAGGGGCCAAACGGGAATGGGGCGCGGTCGCCTTGAGCGATTGGACGACTGCGCGCGCTGCGGCGACCAAAGCGGAGATTCGCCGCACCGGCTTGCCGACAGAGTCGGCGACGAACCCACCCACCTTGTCTACTGAATCCAGCGCGCTTGTCACCATCCCATCCACTCGGGCGGTTTGCCGCTGAGTTCGCTCCAGCACGCTTGTCATCATCCCGTCCACTTGGGCGGTTTGCCGTTGCGCTCGCTCCAGTATGTCCGTCACGGTCGATTCGAGCACGATTGTCTTCTCTCGCACCGTGTGCACAATTTCCGCCACGTCACTGGTCGTCGCTTCAATTTGCGGAGCAACACGTGAGAAGAAATCGCCGGAGTCAAGAATGATGGGCGTGACAGACGCACGCAACTCCTGGATCTCCCGATGCATTGATGTGGCCGCTTTCTTCATCGCAATAAGAATTGCAATCAGAACGACAGCCTGCATCACGACAGCCAATGCTGCAACACCGATGATCACGAGCTGAATGGTTTGATTGTCGATAGGAGGCATTAAATCGATCCCAGGCAGGCGCGTAAATCAGCCCGCAACTAATTTCTTGAGCGCGCATCCACTCCGTTCAAACATGCAATCCGGAGCCTTGTTCGAGCCATGCTTCGCTCGCTGTCAGCTCCGGCAGCAAAAAGTGGAAAACAAAAAATTGCCGGGATCGACTCCCGGAAACAACCGAACTTCAGTACTGCGAAGGATCCGTGGGGCCCGTATTGGTTTTGTAAACCTGGCGGCCAGCATCCACAGCCGCGGTTACCCTGTTGGTCTGATCGGCCACCAGGTGCTTGCCACGCTCCACAAATTCTTCCCATTGCGCACGTCCGCGGTCCACGGCTTCGCGGCCGCGCTCCACGTACTCTGAAACCTGCTCTTTGCTCTTGTCCACTAGTGCGCTTACCTGCTCTTTGCTCCTGTCCACCAGGGCGCTCACTTCCTGGGCGGCCTGTTGGGTGCGGGTGCGCAGATACTCAGTTCCCTCACGGGCGCCGGCTGCAAGGTCTTCACGGGTCTCACGGCCGCTCTTCGGAGCATAAAGAATGCCCACCACTGCGCCCACGCCCAACCCGGCCAAAAACCACGCCAGGCCGTAGGATTTGCTATCTTCTGCCATGATGTATTTCTCCTTGTGCTCAGTTTACTCGGTGAGCAGAATGCCTGAGCGTATCAAATTAGCCAGCACGCCGCAAATCGACGACACGCTGAACCGGAAGTCTGGTTCGGCGCGCGATTCAGAGCTGCAGGCGGCTGTGCAGCACCCCAGTCATTATGATGCCAATACGCGGAAGGAGTTGCAATGCCGCAGCAGTCAGTCGACCACATTGGAGTCAGTTACGCAAGGCCTTCCCTTGAATCGCACAAGACCAACTCGATTCCCGCCAATGGATTGCCGCGGACCTGAGGGTCAACGCCCGTCAGCACTCGCGGCAGCGTGCGCCACATTTAACTCCGCCTTGGCCCGCGTATCAGGGCTTACGTGCTTACTTTCTTGATCATGTCCAGCAGCACCTTCGGATGCACCGGCTTGGAAAGAAGTTCGAAATTGTGACCATCGTCGCGCGCGGCCTGCAGCATGTCGGAATTCCCAGCCTGCCCCGAAAAAAGCAGGACCCTGCATTTTGGGTAATTCCGCTGCATTTGAATCGCCAGATCGATGCCCGAGAGCACCGGCATAATGACATCCGAGATCAGAAGGTCGGGAGTCTCGAAACGTGCCGCGCTCAAGGCTGCAAGCGGTTCAGTGAAGGCTCGAGCGTCAAAGCCGTGGATGCGAAGTATGGTCGCGAGACTGGATGCAATGTTAGCTTCATCGTCGACAACAAAGACGCGAGTGTGCGCTGGCGTCTGTTCCATGGATATTCCTCCTCGTTAGCAGCAGACCAAGGACGAACTCTCCTTATGCAACAACGCTTCAACGGTGAACCCTTCAGCGACGGCTAAAATGTCGCAGGGGCGAACCCAAAGGGCCGCTCGTTAAGAAAGAGCGGCCCGCAGGTTAAATAGACACTGGATCACACCCGAAGTAGCGACTCAAGTCGCTCCGGACAGAAGGAGGTGAGCGCTTTTGACCATCCCGAAGAGAAGAAAGGGAGAACCCCGCAGCGGAGGCTAGCACCCGCCTCCAATCCTCAGCTCTGATCGAGGATTTCCGCGAAATGCACGGCGTGCCTATGGCCAAGCTGATCAATCTGTTCGCGGCAACTGAAACCGTCCGCAACAATGACGGTGGTAGCCGGAGCGGCGTTGACGGCAGGCAGAAGTCCTAGATTCGCAATGGCTTTTGAGACTTCGAACTTGTCTGCTTCAAAGCCGAACGGACCTGCCATCCCGCAGCAGGTAGTGTTGATCAGCTCGACCGCGGCGCCGGCCTGGCGCAGCAGCGCGATCTCGCTCGTCGGGCCGCCAAACACAGCCTTGTGGTGGCAATGGCCGTGCAAAAGCACTTGTGCGCCCTTGAGACGACCGGTAACCCACTCGGGTGCCTTCGCCGCCAACCAGTCGGAAAGAAGCCAGACCTGGCCGCTCATCTTTTTAGCCAATTCGGCAAGCCGCCCGTCGCGGAAGAAGTCCAGAGCTTCATTTTTGAAGACGCTGGCGCAACTCGGCTCCAGGAAAATAAACGGTAGCCCGGCTTCAATCTCCGCGGCCACGCTTTCGAGAACCTTGGTCAGATAGCCCTTGGCGTCTTTCAGCAAGCCGAAGTCGTAAAGCGCGCGCCCGCAACAGATGTGGCCTTTTGTGGTTTGCACGCGGAAGCCCGCCTGCGTCAGGACCCGCTCGGCGGCAACCAGGGTTTGCGGATGATAGTAGTTGTTCCAGGTGTCGGCCCAAAGCACCACCTGCGCGCCAGCCTTTGACCGGGGCACATTGGCCGTTTCGTCTACCCTCGGCCTTAACTGGCGATAGGGCTTTGCAGCCAGCTCCGGCAGCTTGCGCTCCTTGGCCACGCCAACAATGGCCTTGATCATCGGGCTGGTCAGCGGGCCATTCAGAATGAAGTTCGTCAGCGCCGGAGTGATCGACCCAAGCCGGGCTGAGACATCCGCGAACCCAAAAACGTAGTGATGCAGTGGGTGCAGCCGGCCCTTGTATTTCTGCGACAGGAACTCTGACTTGTACGCAGTAATGTCCACGGACACCGGGCACTCGGTCTTGCACGCCTTGCAGCTCAGGCACAAATCCAGCGCCTCATGGACGGCTTCACTCTGGAAGCCCTCCTGGATCAGCGCGCCGGCCAGCATCTCCCACAGCAGTCGGGCGCGGCCGCGTGTTGAGTGCTGCTCCTCTCCTGTGGCACGGTAGCTGGGGCACATCACGCCGCCATCTTTCTTCAGGCAGGCGCCCACTCCCACGCAGCGCTCCGTAGCGCGCTCAAACGAGCCCTCGTCCGCGCTGAACGCAAAGTGGGTTTCAAGCGTCGGATGAGCGTGGCTTGATTCCTGCCCAACAATTGCAAGTGGATGGCGGAGATTCTCCACCGGGTCGTAGAGACGCACCGCGTCAGACAGCTTCCCGGGATTCATTCGGTTTTGCGGATCCCAGATGGTCTTGAACTCCTGGAATGCCTTGATGAGCTCGGGTCCAAACATCTTGGGAAGCAGAACAGCGCGCGCCTGGCCGTCGCCATGCTCTCCGGAAAGCGAGCCGCCCAGCGAAACAACCAAGTCCGCCGCGCGATCAATGAACTCGCGGAATTTCCTCACGCCTTCGAGCGACCGGAAGTCGAAGTTGATCCTCAGGTGAACGCATCCCTGCCCGTAATGCCCATAGAGCGGGCTGCGGTAACCGTATTCAGCCATCAGGGCATTGAGCTTGCGCAGATAAGTACCAAGGTTGGCAGGCGGAATGCCTGCGTCGTCCCAGCCCTCCCAGCGCTCCGGCTCGCCGGGAACAAAGACGGTTGCGCCAAGCGATGAATCGCGCACGCGCCAAATGCGCTCCGCATCCTCGTGATCGTAGATGCGAGCCGTCGGGCGCTCCTTCCATGTTTTGGTTGCGCGCACCAGGGCTTCCGACTTGTCATTGGCTTCCGCCGGGTCCCATGCTCCCATTTCCACCAGCAGGAAACCGCCGCCCGGGGGCAAAAGAGCCACGTCTTTCACAGCCAGTTCCTTGCGCTTCATAAATTCAACCAGCAGCCCGTCAAAGCCTTCCAGGCCGATCGGCCCAAACTCAAGAATGCGCGGAACCACGTCAGCGGCGAGGAACGGATCGTCGAACGCAAGCACAGTGAGTACGCGGAACGGAGGGCTCGAGGTCAGGTTGAGCGTGGCAGAAACCACGGTCGCACACGTGCCTTCCGAGCCAACGAGTGCGCGGGCCAGGTTGAAGCCGTTTTCCGGCAACAGTTCGTCCAGGTTATAGCCGGAGACGCGGCGAGGAATACGCGGGAACTTATCCTTGATCAGTACTGCGTAGTGATCGCGGAGGCCCGCCAGGCTCGAGTAGATTTCCCCCACGCGCCCGCCTGCACGGATAAAGGCTTCAATCTGTTCTGGAGTGTTGCGGCCAACGGTCATGCGGGTACCGTCGTAGAGCACGATATCCAGGGTCTCGACGTTGTCGACGACTTTGCCGCCAAGCAGGCCATGCACACCGCAACTGTTGTTGCCGATCATCCCGCCCAGCGTGCACCGGCTGTGGGTTGCCGGGTCCGGAGCGTAAGTCAGGTGGTGGTGTTCTGCGGCTTCACGCAGGCGATCGAGAACAATACCCGGCTCTACGACCGCCAGTTTAGCGACGGCATCAATGGAGTTCAGGCCGTTCATGTAGCGGGCAAAATCGAACACCACGGCGACATTGGCGCACTGCCCGGCCAGGCTGGTGCCCGCGCCGCGCGGCAGCACGGCCGCTCCGGTCTTGCGGCATGCAGCCAGGGCTGCTTCCACGTCCGCAGAATCCCGGGGCACCACAACTCCCACGGGAAGCTGACGGTAATTCGAAGAATCAGCAGCGTAGAGAGCCCGCGAACCAAGATCAAAGCGGACGTCACCGCGGATGGTGCTTTTCAGGAGCGATTCAAGCTCACGGTGCGCGGCAAAGCGCTCATGGTCGAGCGGCGGCTGGTGGAGCAGGTCGGAAACAATCTGGGCATTCACGGTGGAATCCTATCGGAATTGAACACTGTCGTGGTGTGAACCAAATCACCATGCAGTCAGCCCTCCCACAAAGCGATACAGCAATCAAATCCCGTATCCGCCAGACCGACCACCCAATTCATTATCAACAATAGAAAAAACTGGGTTGCCCGCAAGGGAATCCGCAAGGAACTCCGTTAGGAGAGTTGTGAGCCAATCAAAGACCTCTCAAGTTTCTTGATTGGGAAGAAAGGCAGGTGGCGAAAACCTCGCGCCCTGCATGTTCTGCGACTCACTTCCCCGAAGACGCATTGGACTCCCTGTTGCGGACGACCTCAGCATGGAGCACATCCCGACGCCCACCCAACTCCCTCCCCCAGATCCGGGAGTGCAACCAAGGAGGATTTCCATGTCACGCTCCGCAAAAACCGTATCCGTCAGCGGGCTGCAAGCCGCAATCAAGAACGCGCTTGACGCCACCAAAAAGATACATCCCAACGTCCAGATCCAGCCTGCTGTTGACGGGGATGGCGACCCGTTCTGGTACCGCCCCTATTGGCTCTGCGGCGGCCCGTTCTTCCCCCCTGACTACAACCTCAACGAGGTCACTGAATTTGCCAAGACGTTTACCGGCAACCTGTCGAAAGACCCGGCAGTAGCGCCTTTGGCTATCGACGGCAAGCTCGAACCGGCAGTCTACATCACTGGCGGCAAGGTTGCGGTCGGCTTTGTGCCCGGCGAAGCGTCCCTCACCGAGTAACCAGCTTTCCGCCTGCAGCGGAACCAGAGTCGATGAAATGGAAGTGAAAAACACCCAACTGCGCCCAGCAAGGGCGCGTCGACTCTGGTTTTACCCAAAAAAGGAGAAGCACCATGCTGAAAACGGATCCGAGCACGCACAACACTCTTCTATGCCCTAGTGCGCAGCCCACCATGCAAGGGGGTCGTGTGCTCGGGGTCGTCCAGCAGGTTGGCGACGGGTTCCAGGTCTCTTACCTCGATCAACCTCTTGCGGTTACACCCGCAGTGCTGGCCATGGCGGCTCCCGCTCAACCCACTGAGATCTTCCGGCTGGCCGCGCCCTGTCAGACGCATCATTGTCCCCATTATGACGGGTCCAATTGCAGCCTGGTCACGCGCATCGTTCAGATCATGCCTGCCGTGGTTGACCAGCTCCCGCGTTGTCAGATTCGGCCCGAATGCCGCTGGTTTCACCAGGAAGGCGCAGCCGCATGCCGCCGGTGCCCGCAGGTATCTACCGTCAATTACGACGCGTCCGAAACCATGCAGAGCGTGGTCAACCTTCCTCCGGTGCAGATGCCCACAGCCGCACAACCTGCATAGAGCGAGGATGAAACCTGCCGACCGATTGGGAGGCTGAACTGCTCTACCGCGCCGGCCACTCTTCCACGACGATGCCAAGGTCGTTGAGTCGCTGGATGACTGCCTCCACGTTGCGGCGAACCTTGGGGCTGTCTTTCCGGCTGGCCAGCGGCGACTCGGCCACTGCGATCACGCGGCCATAATGCCAGGCGCCTGGAGGCAAGGCAATCAGTGCCGCGGTCAAGTCCTTCGGGCGCAATTGCAGTTCCTGGCGCCGCGCAGCGTCGGGACGCAGCAGCGATCCCTCGCCCACCGTACTGGGAATCGCATCCTGCATGGTCACGCGGAGAGTGATCATGTCGGCGTCGACAGAAAGAAAGGGATTCAGCCACGCGCCGGGCTCGTGAACATCTACATACATACTCTTTGTCGGCAGCGGGATGCGGGCCAGCTCAGACCTTTGGCTATCAATTTCCGTCGCAGCGGCCTGCGCTTTCTGTTGCGCGTTTACCGCGCCCTGGGCCACGTTCGCTACAGCCTGTTCTTCCTTGTGGCAGGCAATAAGCGCGACGGGAAGAAGCATGGCAAGGCACAGAATTCCGCGGACTTGAATGCGCTGTATCACCCTCTAAGGATAACAGCAGCACTGGAGCCGGGCGCAGCCGTACCAACGCCTTTTGCCGTTCGTACCGGCGGGTTGTACCTTTATTCGCATGGCAATTGCTTCTCTTTTCCTCGAGCTTCGCCGGGGCTGTGCGTCGAATCAATTCAAGGCGGTTGCCGCCTTGCTGGCCATCCTGCTCGTCGTGCCGGCAGCCATGGCTGCCCCGCTTCTTCCCTTTAAGCGGCCCGCCAAAGACACCGTGACGGCAACGCTGGTCCAGACGGCGTCCTATACACCCTGCCGCGACGGCTGCTCAGCCGCAACCGAACCTGCGCGCGCCTTTTGTTTCAAAGTTGGCAACGACTTCTTCGTTGCCGACGGAAAAAGCTACCTGCACGAAAACAAATTCGAAAGCATGGAAGATCTCGCCGGCAAGCAGGTTCCCATCCGGCTCAGCGCACGATCGGTGTGGATCAAGCCCGCGGACCGTCCGGAAGTCAAGCTCCGCCGAGGCTCCATCTTCGAAGACTTCAAAGACAACGGATGCATCCGCGAGGTGCACAAGCCGATCGTCGCGCTCGCAGCGCACACCAGGCCGCGCACCAAAGTACCGCTCGCCGCCATCGCCATCGCCGGTCCCGGCCGCGGCGAGTTTCAGCCGCTCTACCTCTGGTATCAATGTGGGCTCGATGGAGACGCGCTCGCTTGTCGCAGGTGGTACCGCAACGGCCAACCCACTTCACAGGATTGGTACTGCGCCCAGGCAGCGGACCGCGCACCTGTCGGCGCAACCTTTACCATCGATCCGCTGTTGAGCCATACGGGAAGGCTGGTTCTCGCTTCAGGCGCGGTGCTACGCCAGGATGGCCGCGAACGAATCGACGGGAAGCTCGAAAAACCGGATGAGGCTTGCTTCTAATCATCCATTGGAGTTATTGATGCGAAACACGCTGCAGATTCTCTGCCTTCTGGCCTTGGGCGCCATTCCCGCCGGAGTCTCCGGTGCGCCAAAGAAGATGACCATCGACACCCGCGCCTCGTTAATCGACGTCGCCGCCCGCCGCCAGGAATTGCAGCATACCAACAGCCCGCGCGTCCTCGAAGCAATGGCCAAGCTTGAAAAGTGCACCAAGCTCGCCCCCGTCGATCCTCCGACCGGGCCCATGGAGATTCCACACCATTATCTGAACGGCTCGCACGGGCCAACCAATCCCGCCGAGCGCGAAGCCACGCGCGTCTACTCCCAGTTTGAAAAGCGAGTCACCATGGGCATGAACCGGTATCTTGCCACCGGCGATCACGCCGAAGCCGCATGCGCGCAGGCTCAGATCGACCAATGGACGCAGGCCAAAACGCTGCTCAACTACGATGCGCAGGCCAACTCGCAGTCGTGGTACCAGGTGGAGTGGACCCTGAGCGCCATTGCCATTTCCGAGTCCGTCCTGCTCAACGACCCTTCGCTCGATCCCACCATCACCGCTCGTGACGTAGCGTGGATGAACAAAGTTGCCCATCACCTCATCGGCTTTCCCAAAACCGCTCAGGAGAAAAACAATCATCACTACTGGAAGGGTCTTGCCGCCATTGCCACAGGCGTAATCTCAAGCGACGACGAGCTCTTTGGCTTCGGCGTACAAGCCTACTTCGACGGCATAAACGAGATCGACCAGCGCGGTGCACTGCCCCTCGAGATGGCGCGTCATGAGCTCGCAATTCACTACCAGTCCTTCGCCATTGAGCCTCTCATTGAGATCGCCGAGTTTGCTGAACGGCAGCATATTCCGCTAGCCAGCTACAAGTCGCCCACAGGAAAAACCATCGCCGACGCAATCGACTTCCTTGGCGCGGCGGTGGCCGACCCGTCAATCGTGAAGGTCTATACGCCGGAGACCCAGGAAAGCAGTCCGACCGGACCTGAGTTTTTCGCGAGCATTGAGTTCTACAGGCACCGGTTTCCCAATCGACCGCTTCCTGCGGCGATTCAGGAGGGTCTGGCTCAACCTGCATTTGCAACGCGCCTGGGGGGAAGCACAACCGTCCTGGCCGGGAATTAGGTCCCGTTTTAGAACTGGTAAGAGCGTGTCCCAAATCACGACAACGCTTCGCTTTGACCTCCCGTACGTGAGAAGTGTCACAGCCACGAGTGTAGCGCCCCGGTAGACTCCCCTTGCATTGAGAGGCGTATTCATGAGCAAGGTGGTCGGGATTGTTGGCTCCTATCGTAAGCGCGGTGTCGTAATCGCGGCAGTTGAGGCAGTACTCGCAGGCGCAAGGGAAAACGGTGCGGACACGCACTTGTTCAGTCTGGCGGAGTGCAATCTCAACTATTGCAATAATTGCCGCAAATGTTCGCAGGAGCCAGGTCAGGAGCGCGGCAGATGCGGGCAGTTCGACGACCTGGAATCCATCCTGCGGGAGGTCGAGGAGGCCGATTCGGTCGTGCTCGCGAGCTCGGTAAACTACGGCGGCGTCACCGCGGTCTTTCGCAAATTCATGGAACGGTTGACCGGGTTCTACTACTGGCCCTGGGGCCAGCCGTTACCGCAACTCCGCCAGCTTCCCACCCGCAAAGCCGTGCTCGTGGCCTCTTCTGGAATGCCGGGCTTGTTTATCCCGCTGTTCACTGATGCAAGGCGAGCACTGCGACGGACCGCATCCATGCTCGGAGCGAAGCCGGTTTCGACGCTGTGGCTGGGGCGCTACGGTTGGCGACTGGATTGCCGGCTATTGGAACACGATGCGGAGCGGGCGCGAGATGTCGGCCGGAGGCTAGGCGTAGAAAGCAGCAAGGCTTCCACTGTCTCACTTGGGGATGAGGCTGTGAGCAATGGCATCCAGCATCCCGTTGAGGAAGTTGATGGACTCGGGCGCTGAATAGCGGCGCCCAATCTCCAGAGCTTCATTGATGACAATCGGGAATGGCGTGCCCTTGAAACCGAGCATTTCCCCCACCGCCATGCGGAGCAGGTTGCGATCGACGGCGGGCATGCGTTCCAGCCGCCAGTGCTTGGAGTTGAGAACCAGAAGTTCGTCGATCTGTTCCCGCTTGGCAATGGCAACACGGAAGAGATCCTCGGCAAAGCCTCGAACTTCCGGCTCAACTTCATCGCCGGCTTTCCAAAAAGTGGCTTGCACCTGCTCAGGGGTCTGCTTGCCGATGTCCGCCTGGAACAGCATCTGCATGGCCAGTTCGCGCGATTTACGGCGCGTCCCGGCGGTCAAACTGGGCCGCCTTCTACCTTGTCGGCGTGGACCAGCTTGCGGCGAAGACTGACCATCTCGATCGCCGCAACAGCGGCCTCGAAGCCTTTGTTCCCCGCCTTGATGCCGGCACGATTGAGAGCCTGTTCAAGAGTCTCACAAGTCAGAACGCCGAAGCTGTGCGGAATGCCCGTCTCCTGCTGCGATTGGCCAATGCCGCGCGCTACCTCGTTGTAGATGGCTTCGTAATGCGCGGTCTCGCCGCGCAGCAGGCATCCGAGAGTGACGATGGCATCGACCTTGCCAACATTCGCAATCGTCCGGGCGGCTGCCGGTATCTCCCACGCACCGGGAACGCGAACCACCTCAATGTCTGCTCGAATCGCGCCGCTGCGCAGCAGCGCATCCAGAGCCCCCTCAAGCAGGCGCTCTGTAATCACAGCATTCCAACGCGCCACCACAATCGCAAAACGCATTCCAGTGGCAGAGAGGTCGCCTTCGACGGCTACTGGCTTTCCTCGCAGCGGATCAGACCACGCCCAGAAAGAAAACACAAAACCACGTTCAGGTTCCACGGTGAACAGGCTGGATTTCCAGTGGGTCTCCGCGATCGCTGAGAGGCGTTCGCCTGGCTCGATGCCTTCTGCGCGGAACCATGCCGCGGCAGCCTGGTGAACGGCATCAAGCACCGTCACTTCCACCAGTACATCGGCCGTAGACGGGAATCGCCCCTCGACAAACTCAAGGTTTCCCAGCGGCGCCAGAAACGAAGCGCCTTGACTTGTCGGGGTCCCCGGCGACAGGTCTTCGTCGCTGGGGTGACTTGTCTCTTCCTTCCATCCGGCGCCGGGCGCGAACCCGAGCGCGGAAAAGAAGCTCGACAGCCGGTCATAGACCGCCCTGCTGCCAGCCGGACGAAGAAAGGAGATCCCCTTGATCATGGTTTGATTCTACCGTGCTGAAATGAGGCGAATACGCGTGAGCAAGTCGACATTTGGATGCCAGGCGAATAGGAAGGTCCGCGTGCACGAGTTTCTGCGTATACTTTTGTGCAATACCAATAAGATGCTGCACGGGAGTGCTATGAGTACGATTCGGAACACCAGCACTGGCGGATTGATTGTAGGCGCGCTGCTCTCATTTGCGGTTGGCATCTTCGGCTTTGTTCAATCGGAGACGGACGCCACGCTGGCGACCAACCAGAAAAGCACGACAACGAGTGTCACACGCTACTACGTGTCCAGAACTGACTCTTCCGGAGATGAAAGCGGAAGCTTCCAGTGTAATTACCACTTTACGGTTGACAGTAAGGACTACCGGGGGTCGACTTGCCCGGTGCAAAACCTGAAGCAATTTCCGATGCGAAACCTGAAGCAATCTATGGAGAGCCAGATCACGCGCGGCCTTAGCGGTCCGGATCAGTTTCAAGCAACTGTGTACTTCGACCCGAGCGATCCAACGACAAACAGCCTTTCGCCTTATGGTGCAGTGAGTGAAAACGACAGCCGGATCGGCATGGGAGGCATCGTTCTGGGAGTGATCTTGCTGATATTTGCGCTGCTGGCTGTGTTGCTCAGCAACAACTCGACCACGGCGGCCGCGGCGCAGGCCGTTGCGGCCCAGGGACCCACAACCATGCCGGCTGAATATATTCCCAGCGAACAGAAGTTTCTGGAAGACCTGGATAGAGAGCTACGCAGCAAAGAACCACCCGATCACATGGCCTCAAGTTGAACCATAATCGCCGATTGGCGTTCGCGGTCCCGCGCCACGTATTCGCTGGACAGAATTGAAAAGGCTAGCGTGAAGCCGGCCTTTTCTCATTGCGCATTGATGGGCTGAGGGCTACGTCGTCGAGCGCGGCCTGACCACGATAACGGTCGCCGGCACAACCGTCCCGGTGCCTGTATACGTGCACCCCAGGTCATTGCCGCCCGCCGAAACAGGAACGCAGGCGGGTAAATTCGGCGCAGTCTGTTGCGAGTCAACCGGCACAGCCGTTGAGGTGATCTTATTCGGAATGGTGATGAAGTGCACCATGTTGTCGCCCGCGGTGGAAACGAAGAAGTACGTTCCATCCGGGCTGAATGCGCCGGCCACAGGAGCCGTGATGGCCGAGGCTCCAGTAAGGGATACATAGCCTACTGTGCCGGGAGCTCCGTTGGAACCGGGCAGATAATAGGGCAGTGATGCACCAGCGGTCGAACCGCTGTAGGTAACAAAGGCAAGATTAGAAGACGGAGCCGCGACAACCTGGTTGACCGCGGTCGCGTTCACCTTGGCAAGGGGCAGCTGATTCAGCGTGTGCGATATGACGAGCGGCGAAAGCACGCCGGCGGAGGACTCCGGGCATGGAATCGGCGCCGGAAAACCGGCGGCCGACGTGTTCGCGGGAATTGTGATTCCGATGTCGGACAGAGTCGCGCCGCCTCCGAACACTGCCGCACCCAGAATGTGCTTCCCATCCGTCGTGGCGGCAAGCACATTCGTCTGCGTGTTCACCAGGTCGCCTTGCGGATAGAATTGCATGCCCGCATAGTTGCCGACGTTGCCCGCAGGGCACCAGGTATGTGCCACTGTCGGATTCCCGGCGAGATAAGCGCCAACGCTCGGTACGGTGATGGCCAGGTTCGTCGCCCCGCCCGTCGCGGTCAAATCGGTCGTGGTCCAGCCGGTGTTGAAGTTGTAGACATAGAGTGTGTCCGAGTGGCCGGGGCCAGCCGCGGCGCTGTCCGTTATGTAAAGCGTCTGCGAATCAGGAGTCCACTGCGCCGCGGTGCCCATGCCACCGAAGGTTGAGGAAACACCGCCATTGGGGCTGTATACGTAAAAGAGCTGGCGCACCTGGTCGTTGATGAGCAAGAGGTTGTTGTTGGGCGAAACCGCCAGCACCACGCCGGGCGCGTTGATGTCCTCTTTGACGAGCGAATTCGAAAAAGTGGAATAGTACATCAGCTCATGACTTGACCCGAAGTAGAGATTGGTCCCCAGCTGGTCCATCACCATCGAATTGGGAACATAGGGAAGCCGCACCGAAGAGCCCGGCGTCCCGCTCAGCAGTTCAACCGGCGTGAAGTACTGGGATTGCCCAGGCGCACCGAACCAGACAAAGTCGCTGGCTGTGCCGGGCACGGTAATGGTCACGGGGTTTGAGGAAACAGGCAGCCCCGTCCCGTACAAGCCGACTTCATTGATGGGCCCTGGATTGCACTCAGAGGGTTGGCAGATGGCGGTGATGGATGCGACTCCGGGGAAGTTCGTTGTGATGGCTCCCGAGTTGCCCGCCGTAATGTCGATAGGGTCAGTGGACTGATAAGCCAGCGAAAGGCCGGTGATGGGGCATCCACCAGTCGGATTCGCGCTTGTAGGGGGGCACAGGCCAACGTTGGTGTCGTAGACCGTGGTCGTAAGGTCTTGGGTCACGCCCTGTGTGACAGTGCCCGAGGTTGAACTGTTCGCCAGCGTCAAATTGATCGAGGCCGGCGGACAGGTCGTGAAGTAACCCGCGGATGAGCCTGATCCGGCAATGGAAGCGGTGATGATGGTGGTGCCCGGCAACTCCGCGGTGATCTGGTTGGTCTCGCTGTTGATCGAGGCAATCGAGGACGTCGCCACCGAGTAGCTGAGAGTACCGATGGCTGCCGAACAATCCGGAACCGAAGTCACGCCCGGAGGAAGAGGGCAGGCAAAGTTGGTGACTGAGGGCGGTGCGCAGAGCAACTGCTGTTTGTTGTTGCTGCCCGCAAAGCAGGCCTGCGCATCAAGCTGAACCGGAGGCGCCGCCTGCGAGACGCACGACTGCGGGCCAACCAGCGTAACCGATGTCACCTGGGCGTGGACGAATACCTCCACCGGATTCGAACTGACCCCTTGGGCGGATGCCGTGATGTATGCAATGCCGTATGGCAGATTCCCGCTGCTGGGAAGTGGATTGGGCGCCGTGCAGATAGTGAAGTTGGCAATGCCGCCGCCGATGTTGCGGTTCCACGTTCCGGCGCAAATGTTGCCCGTGGGCGAGATATCGACCAACTGGTTATTGGTGGTGCCGTAGTTAAACGAATTGACACTGGCCGGGGTGCCCAGGCAGGTTTTGGGTGTTGGAGCGGAAGCCTGCTGTGTCTGCCCATATGCAAGAGAGATTCCCCCGGTCGCGGGCGACATCGAGATGGAGGCCACCGAGGTAATCAACTCGCCGTAGCCCGAGGTGATGGGGCAGTACTTCGCAGCCGGGTTGCGTGTGCAACCGGAGATCGAAATCCCAGCCGGAATGGCCAGGCACAACAAACAAACAAGCGTCAAAAACCGCCGCATGAATCCTCCCCGCCCCGCCTCTTCGAACCGCGGAACGGTCTCTCCGAATCCGTAAAAAATGGGTTATAGGATCCTCAAAGAAACCAGTGACCGGAACGGCCTAATTGCCTGCCGATTCTGTGATCACAATCTCTCCGAAAACCCTCTATAGCGGCCCGTCAACCTGCCCAGGGCCAGCCCGCAGCCGCCGAAATGCGATCAAAACGACCGCCTCCCGCGTTACGCGCTTCCACAAAGCCGACCGGCGAAACACGCTCTGTACACTTCAAAGAAAAGTGTATCAGGACGGGCTGGGCTCCCCGGAAGCCCGCTCACACCGCTGCCCTGTTCCACTTGTTCCATTTGATAGACTGCGCCGGCGCAGGATTGGGAGCAAGATCGGGCGACCGCTTGTTCCCTGGCGCCCTGAGTCTGAAATTCTTCCCACAATTCAGGTGTCATCCTGAGCAACCGGCTTGCGGTGCAAGTTACGACTAAACGGGCATGGACCGTCCGTTTCCCCTGCGTAAGCGCAAGGACACCGAAAGACCACTTCGGATAAGCCGGCTTCCGGGTACCAATCCAGCCATTCGTCAGTGGGCTGCATTCACGCAAAGAGCGGTGCCGAGGTTTAGCTCCTCGAGAAGGGAAAGCGGACGACGTTGGAACTAGAATTGGTCCGGTCCACCGCAGCCTGAAGCGGATCCTTGCAAATCGATTTCGTGTTAATGCGGGAACTGAGCCGTTCGCTCGCCCGTATCATCCCACAAGGAGCTTTACGCCCATGTTCTGCATCGCCCGGCGACCTATCGGTTTCTGCGCGGCCCTTTTCGTCTTCCTGTCCGGCCCCTGTCTTCACGCGCAAACCCCCATTGTTGAAGAACCCAACTACACACCCACGCTGACCTTTGACGTTGCCATCATCCGCCTTGCGCCGCCGCCGGATGCCAATTTCCACCTATCCATCTCCAGCCCGCCACACTCCAGCCGTTTTGAAGCCACGAACCTTCCAATCAAGGCCCTTCTCCAGGTTGCGTACGGCTTCGATGCTCCGGTTGTCGACGCGCCAGATTGGGCTACCAGCACGTTATACGACATCCAGGCTCGCTCCGACGAAGCCGCCGACGCCAGGCTCGCCAAGCTCACCAATAACGAGGTCCGGCTCGAAAAGAGGAATGCGATTCGTGTGTTGCTGGCCGAGCGCCTGGGCCTGAAGACGCACTTTGAAACTCGCAATAGCTCCATCTACTACCTGGTTCTGGCCAAAGGCGGTGTCAAGATGCAGGCTGCGCCCGCGCCTCCGCCACCCGCCAATGGTGAGGCTCCGCCTCCGCCGCCTCCCGCCAACCTCGATGCCCATGGTTCGCAACATGGTCTCGAGTTCGTCGGATCGAATGCCCCAATGCGGGTGATCACCGGCGCCCTGAGTTCGATGGTACAGGCGCCCGTCGTTGACAAGACCGGTCTCAGCGGCACCTACAACTACACGCTTCAGTTTGGCCGCGAATGGTCCGCAGGCGATCCGGAAAGCTGGCCTTCGATTTTCACCGCTGTGCAGGAACAGCTTGGGCTGAAGCTCGAAGCGGTGCACGAGTCCGTGCCCAACATCGTGGTCGACCACATCACGAAGCCAACGGAAAACTGACTGACGCACTCAAGGCTGTGCGGTGCCGTGCCCCATTGTATGGATCGCGTGGCGCGCATTCGTAGTTCAGACGCTGGTTAGTTCAATTGAGACGATCCGGCGCTGCACTCCGTTTGGCCGATACTTCCGTAAGGTATGCCGCTGCATCTGCGCGGGTCTTCAGAGCCGCTACTTTCGCAATAATCCGGTCACGATCTTCTGCTGGAGAAAATTCGATATCCTGCCGCATGGCAGCGCCAATGACCACCGGAAGGCTGCCATCATTCACAGAGTCACGTGGCCTGGTTGCAGTCGATTGGGTGTTGCTTGCAGCTGTCAGGGACACAGCCTCAGGCAACGCGGTTGCTTGCGGAATCATTGGAGAGGGCAAGGTCGCCGGAGCATCACTTCGCGGTCCACTACGCGAAAGCAGCGGAAGCAAGTTATTGGCCGCCGCGTCGCGCTTGGTCAGCGGCGCCAATCCAAACAGCGCTTCCACGGTCGCAGGGATTGAAGAATGATCGTAAAGGCGATGGTCGATCGAGTTTTTCTCGATCCACGGAGAGATCACAACCGCGGGAATCCTCGGACCATACTGCTCAAAAGTAAATCCATATTGGTTATGACGGTCTGTTGGCGTCGTATCTCCTGGCGCAACAGCCGCTGGAGGGATTGCATGATCGAAAAAGCCTCCATGCTCGTCCCATGTGATGATCAGAACGCTGCTATCCCAGACAGCCGAATTGCGGATGGCTTCATAGGTTGATTTGATCAGACCTTCACCGAGCCTCACGTCGTCCAGCGGATGTTGCGACGTGCTGCCCTTATAGTCGGTTAAGAGACAGTAGCTGGGCTCAATGAACACGTAGCTGTAGGGGAACGGGGACTGCAGGTCCGACGCAAAGTTGTCATACTGACGGATGTCGGCGAGGCCAATGCCGTTCAGCGCAGCCATCATCGGGAAGAAATCGCCCGCATATAAACGCCATTGCAACCCCTTGGCACTGAGACGGTCAAAGATATCCCCGTTCGGGAATGTAAATGGCGCAACGGTTTCCCACAACGCTATTTCTCCATTGGTCGGGCTGTGATCGAGTCCGCCGGACGATGCCGCATGCACGAACATCCTGTTTGGCCAGGTGGGGCCGGGCATTGAAGCGTGCCAGTTGTCGCAAACCGCAAACTCTCGTGCGAGAGCGTTCAGAACAGTGAGCTGCGCAGCAGAGTAACATCTCAATATCTCTCCGGCTGGCCTGGTCTGGTTTGCTTTCAGACATGCCTCCGCATACGATGCGACGTAGCCGGAACCATCGATTGCAGGATAGGTTCCTCCAGAGACGTACTCGGCGGCGGGACCGCATAACTGGCAAAGAACATCTGGGAATTCATGCCCTGGATCGACCACCATTGCGTAATCAGCAGGTTGGGAAACCGTCGAGGTCACTCCCTGGTACAGATTCCCTTCTGTCCCTGACAATCCATTTAAGGTTGTTTGGAGGCCGGTGGCGGCGTCAATACCCAAGATACCCGAAAATCCAAGCATGTGGTCAAATGAGCGATTTTCAAGCATCAAGACAAAGACATGCTCAATCTTGTCGAACGCCATTGCTCACCTCGTTGCTAAAATCTGGCGGATTCGATAAATGTTCTCCGCATCAGCATGGGCTCATTCCCCAATTGTCAGAGCTCGCTATGGGCACGATTCTCAATGAGTGCCAGGAATCAGGCCACACGTCGAGCACATCATCCAATAACAACAGGATAAGTCCCGAAAAGCGGTCCCGAGTCGGGAAACTAGTTCCCCGGCGGCATGTACTTAGCAAACCAGCTCACCGCCCTATCCATCACATCCCGCCGATGCGCCGGATCCACAAATCCGTGGCCTTCGTTCGCATACACCACCAGTTTTGTGGGCACATTCTCATCGCGTAGAGCATGCCAGAACTCATACGACTGCGGCGCCGGACACTCACCATCGCGATCCCCCACAACCACCAGCGTTGGCGTATGGGCCTGCTTGATAAAGTCGATGGCCGAGCTCTTCGCATACACCGCGGGATCGTCGTAAACCGAAGCGCCGAAGTACGGAATCATCCACTGATCAATTGAGTTCTCGCCGTAATAGCTCTTCCAGTCCGAGATCCCCGCACCAGCCACCGCGGCTTTGAATCGCTGCGTCTGCGTCACCGCAAACATGGTCATGAACCCTCCATAGCTCCAGCCGGTCAGGCCCACGCGATTGTTGTCGATGGAGTACTTGGCCTCTGCCGCATCCAGACCAGCAAGAATATCCTGAAGGTCCCCATAACCGAAATCCTTGCGGTTGGCCTTCGTAAACTCCTCGCCCTGCCCGTAACTGCCTCGCGGGTTAGGCTGCAAGACAAAGTATCCCAGCGCCGAAAACTCCGACGGGCTCAGGCTTCCACGCCCCGTCCAGCGCGCCACCACTGCAGATGCCGGTCCACCGTGCACTTCGACAATCAACGGGTACTTCTTCGCCGGATCGTAATCTTTCGGCAGCATCAGCCAGCCCTGAACGTGAAACTTGCCGCTGGCCCATGTAAGCGAAACGGACTTACCCCATGTCGGCTCCACCCCGTCATTCATGTGCGTCAACTGAATGAGCCCCTCGAAACCACTGCTCATCACGGTGCTCGGTTTGGCCGCATAAATCTCCACTGGGCGATCAAATGTGCTGGCGCGGAACACGAAAAGCGAGCGATCGGCCGTGGACGAAAGGCTCATCTCCAGGCGTCCATCGCCCACGCTTCCAGGGATGCTGAAGATCGGGGCGCCGAAACTGGAAGTGATGCCGTCGCTGCCCGCGTCCCTTCTCACGTGCATGCGAATCAGTTGTGAGTTCCCGCCCGCCAACTCGCTCACAAACAGTTGGTCCGCGCTTCCCCATTCAATCCACGCCGGCGTAGTGGGCCGATTCGGTGTCAGGTTGGTTGGCTGCCCTCCCGCCGACGAAACCACCCACACATCGCCGCCAGTGGCGCCCTGGTCGCTCATCAGTCCGCCGATAAAGGCAATCCACTTGCCGTCAGGCGACCACCGCGGAACGGCAATCTGAAGCCCGTGCAGCGGCCCGGCAACCTCGGAGGGGGCGAGAATCGCGCTCGGTCCCCCACCAATCGCCTGCGTATACAGTTTCGCAACCCACCAATTGTTTTCTCCGGGCGGATCGGCGGCGACGTACGCCAGCGACTTCGAATCGGGCGACCAGTGGAACTCATATACGTGCAAATTGGGCGGTGTCACCTGTACCGGCGGTACAGGCTTCGAAGCATCGATCTGCGCCACCGCAACGCGCTGAATCTCCACCCCGTCTTCGCCAATCACCCCGGAGGCTGGCTTCATGGCGGCCAGCGCTCCTGACGCGCGAGTTGCGCCCTCCACATAGAGGAACCCGACAGAGTTCCCATCCGGAGAAAACGCCGGCGCCGCGACATAGCCCTTCAAATCCGTCAGCCGCTTTGCCGCCTTGCCATTCTGTTGCCAGAGGTAGAGGTCGGTCTGTTCGCCAAACCGGGCGCAATCGGAAAAAAAGGCCAACTCCCTCGAATCCGGCGCCCACGCAATCTCCCCTTCGTGGCAGTGCTGCTCGGCCTTGGCGGCAGCCGTAACGCGCTCACTCTTTCCCAAATCCGCGTAGGGGGCAACGCGAATCTCCGCTCCATCTTTAGCCATCTGGATCCACGCCAGGCGCTTGCCGTCCGGCGACACCGCGACTTGGCCCAAGGTATGAGCACGGCTGGCGCCTTTAAGCGCTTCTTCGTTGCTGCCACCGTCCTTCGACGGTGTGGCTCTTTGGCCCACAGCGCCAGGAAGGCTCAACGTTGCGCTCAAGGCAAAAGCCGCGCAGCTTACGACAAGGACTTGGAAGGGGTTACGGCAACAGGGAAAAACCATAGCCAAATGCTATCAGGCCACAATTGGCGGAGACCCCTCCAGGAATCAATTGCCCGCCGCCTCATGTATCGCCAGCAGCGTCTCCAGCAGCGGCTTCAGCAGCTTCAGGTCGAGTGCATTCGCGCCGTCGGACTTTGCGTTCGCCGGGTCGTCATGCACTTCCAAAAACAGCCCATCCACGCCCGCAGCCACCGCTGCGCGCGCCAGCAGCGGGATAAACTCCGGCTGTCCGCCGCTCACACCATGGGCAGCCGAAGGCTGCTGCACAGAATGCGTCCCATCAAACACCACCGGCGCCAGCCGCCGCATTACCGGCAGCGAGCGGTAGTCCACGACCAGCGTGTTGTAGCCGAAGCTCGCGCCACGCTCAGTCAGAAACACCCGGTCATTCCCCGTCGAACGCACCTTCTCCACCGGATGATTCATGTCCCAGGGCGCTACGAACTGCCCCTTCTTGATGTTCACCGCGCGCCCGGTTTTCCCGGCCGCCACCAGCAGGTCGGTCTGCCGGCAAAGGAAAGCCGGAATCTGCAGCACGTCCACTGCCCGCGCAGCCACTTCACAGTGGCCGGGCTCATGGACATCGGTCAGCACCGGCAGCCCCGTGTCCTTCGCCAATGCGCCCAGAATCCGCGTACCCTCCACCAATCCCGGGCCGCGAAAGCTCTTCACGCTGGTGCGGTTGGCCTTGTCGTAGCTGGCTTTGAAAATGTAAGGGATTCCCAGGTCTGAAGTGATGCGCTGGATGGCCGCAGCCATAGTCCGGACATGCGCCTCGGACTCAATAACACACGGGCCGGCGATCAGGAAGAGCCGGCCCGCGCCAACATGGACCGGCCCTATTTCAAATGTGTTGCTCACGAACGCAATTCTATCGTGCTGCCAGGTGAGCGGCGAACACCGACTCAGGAAACTCCTCCTGCTCGGTGCGGCTTCGCGACCACTCCCACAGCGCGCGCTCCAACGCATGCATGCACGTCGGCCCCGGCAAATCGGTCTGCGGCTTAATCACCCTGCAGTCGGCCAGGTGCTTGCAAAACGCCACATATTCCACATAGAAGTCCACATCGTGGCGCGCATGCCCAAGCGCTTCCAAAGCACGAAAATCCAGCACCGTGTATCGCTCCGGGTCAATGCAGGTCAGAATTGCCGAAGCAATCGGCAGGTCCACACCGCGCAATTCGGTAAGAGCGTTGATGGCTCCGCGCGTCGAGGTTTCCGGCGAAGCAGCAACCGCCAGAATCTTCTTGATCTGCGCTTCGCTGTTGGCAATCAAGTAGTGCACCACCCGTTCCGATTTCCAGCGAACAATCGTCTCAAGGTTTGCAAGTGTATATTCCCCGTTTCGGATCGCTTCCCCGGCTTCAAAGGCAGCTTGCTCCAGCTCCTGCTCTTTTTCGCCAATTTTCTCCCAATACTGCTCAGCTAACTGCTGAAGGTCCGCTTCCGCGGGTTGCAACTCAAAGTACGCCATGACGTCCAGTTTTCCTTTCAAACGACCAAACAATAGGCCGGGTAAATGGCTTTGTCAATGCCACATAAGACACTATCCGGTTTTGGGCAAACGACGGCCCAATTACCGCCTCCTGGATAGACGAAATTCGCCCGGGAGTCAGCATATATAGCATCTCCAAAGACTCCTATTGTGTCTGTGCTGTTAAAGCCAGTACCGCCATCCCAGGGCCATCCACCACCGTCGAGATCGGGTTTTCAAACTCCATCGGCGAACCGGGGGCGCTAGTTACACCGGCGTCTGTAAAGGTCCCTATATACAGAAGGTCCTTACATGCAGATGGCTGAACATATAATTTGATGCGCCGTATGAACTGGAGTTATTAATTAGCAAACAATTGCACTTCACCCATCGCGAAATAAGATGCAACTTATCCACCTGCAATGGCCCATCGCCGACTTGATGATGTTGCAGGGATCTTAATTCCGTATGGGGAGAGAAGTGCCATTTTTCGAATGGCGGCTCACGCCCTTTGAATAGGACGCTCGAGAAGTTCCAAAATGCAGTAACGACGTAAAAAGGATCAGATTATCTGCATAAAAACATAGTTATGCTAACATGTATTCATGCGTACGAGCCTTGACATCCCAGATCACATCTACCGCGAGATCAAAATACGCGCCGCCAGCGAGGGGACGACCATCCGGGAGATCATCCTCGACGGAGTAGCGATAAGACTCCGGGACAGAAGCACGGTGCCAAAGCAAGAGAGCGGGCCGAGGTTCCCGGCAATCCCTTCCCGGAATCCAGGTTCCCTAAGTCTTGGTGAGGAAGGTGTTTACGAATACATTCCTTTTCCCTGATGTGAATGTCTGGCTGGCGCTGTCTCACGGAATCCACCCACACCATCATGCGGCGAAAGCATGGGGCGAATCGCTCGACGGTAACTCGGTGGTCTACTTCTGCCGGTTCACGCAGCTCGGACTGCTGCGCCTGCTAACCAATCAAAGTGCGATGGGGGATGATGTCCTGACTCAATCCCAGGCGTGGGAGGCCTTCGACGCATTCATGGCAAATCCTGGCAACCAAATCATCGACGAACCTCGTGGAATCGATCCAGTGTTTCGGCGACACACTGACCGGGCCGAAGCATCGACGAAGCAGTGGGCGGATGGCTATATCGCAGCATTTGCTGAGGCGGCCGGCATAACGCTCGTCACCTTTGACCGGGCGCTGGCCGGCAAAACCAATGGATCGATTCTATTGGGTTGAAGCTTCAACATTCCCATCTCGTTTTGCCGGCTTTGCCAGCCAGCTTTGCTCAATCCACCAGATTGCGACCAGTCCAAGTCCGCCAAGAACAAGGTGCGGTGTGATGCCTCGATAGTGATCCTCAAACATCCAATCGGGTAGCCACGGTTTCGAGATCTTGCAGACCCATATCCAGAAAACTACCACAATAAGAAACATCGCATGGCCCTGAACCAGTTCCAGTGCCGTGCGCTTATTGATCTCAATGTATTTCTTCCATTTCCTGTCGCTCCAAAGCATGCCGAACACGAGCATCGTGTAACCGGCGCAAAGAGCCACATAGAGCGACCACCGCTCATCCATGAATGGCAGATAGATCGCAAGGAATGCGACCACGACGCCAACACTGACGAGCTCCCGCTTAAATCGGAATGGGCGTTGATCCATGACTTGCTCCCTCATTTCATAGCAAAGCACAAATCGTCAAAACCAGGCTACTTGCGAGTGAGTTCCATGCTGCCTTCCCCAGTTGCCACTTCTGTCCCCGACCGTCCCACCCGGCTCTTATAACTCGCAATAATAAACTCCCGGAACAGCGGATGCGGCTCCAGCGGCTTCGACTTGAACTCCGGATGAAACTGGCACCCAAGGAAATACGGATGCCCCGGTAACTCCACAATCTCCACATAGGTCTGATCCGGAGTCGTGCCGCTAAGTCGCAATCCGCCGCCACTTAGCAGCGCTTCATATTCCCGATTGAACTCATAGCGATGGCGATGCCGCTCGCTAATCTCCGTTGCTCCCCCGTAAGCTTTAGCCGCCAGCGAATCCTCCTGCAAAATGCAGGTCCACGCGCCTAATCGCATGGTCCCGCCCATCTCTTCAACGCCTAGCAGCTCGCGGAGCTTGTAGATAATGCGGTGCTGACTCGCCGGGTCAAATTCGCTTGAGTTGGCGTCCTTCAATCCGCACACGTTGCGCGCAAACTCAATGCAGGCAGTCTGCATGCCGAGGCAGATGCCGAAGTACGGCACCTGGTGCTCGCGGGCGTAGCGGATGGCATTCAACATGCCCTCAATGCCGCGCTTGCCAAAGCCGCCGGGCACTAAGATACCGTCGAATCCGGCTAACTGATCTTCATAACTCTTATCGTCCGGAGTTTTCGATTCCAAACCCTCGGCCTCGATCCAGGTTACGTTGAGCTTGAGGTTCTGCGAGACGGCTCCATGAGTAAGTGCTTCCTTCAGCGACTTATAACTGTCTTCGTACTCCACATACTTTCCGACGATGGCGATATTCACGTCGTCCTTCGGGTGATAGCACCGGTCCACCAGGTCTTTCCAGCGCGAGAGATCCGCTTCGGGCGCATCCTTGTGGAGATATTTGAGGATAAGCGCATCTAGGCCTTCGTCAGCAAAACGCAGCGGCACTTCATAGATGGAGGGGACTGTCGTCGCTCCGATAACCGCGCGCTCCTCCACGTTGCAGAAGGCGGCGATTTTCTGTTTTATTTCCCGGCTCAGGTTGCGGTCTGATCGGCACAAAAGAATGTCCGCCTGGATGCCGATGGAGAGCAGTTCCTTCACGGAGTGCTGCGTGGGCTTAGTTTTGAGTTCCTGCGCGGCGATGATCCACGGAACCAGCGTCAGGTGAACGAAGACCGTGTTCTCGCGCCCCAGTTCCTGGCGCATCTGGCGGATGGCTTCAAGAAACGGCAGCGACTCAATGTCGCCGACCGTCCCGCCGATCTCCACAATCGTCACGTCCGCCCCGTTCGCGGAGACCTTGCGCATCGCGTTCTTGATCTCGTTGGTCACGTGCGGAATGACCTGCACGGTCTTGCCAAGATAGTCGCCCCGCCGCTCTTTCAGAATGATCTGTTCGTAGATGCGCCCTGTCGTGAGGTTGTTGTCGCGGGAGAGCGGCGCGTGGGTAAAGCGCTCGTAATGCCCCAGGTCAAGATCCGTCTCCGCCCCGTCGTCCGTCACAAACACCTCGCCATGCTGAAACGGCGACATGGTGCCCGGATCCACATTCAGGTAGGGATCGAACTTCATCAGGTTAACGCGAAGGCCACGGCTCTCAAGCAAACACCCGATGGAAGCGGCCGCAAGGCCTTTTCCTAAACTGGACACGACTCCGCCCGTCACAAAGACATACTTTGCCGACATCGATGCAACCTCTTGATTGGAATGTTGGGATTGGACGTACCTGGTGGGCACAGTCAAGTATGTCAGAGATGCGGATTGAAAGAAAGCGGAAAACCCCGCAGGCTGATGAAAACACGCCTAAATCTGCCATTAACAATTCTACTTTCAATCGTTTGCAAAAGAGAATCCCGTTGGTAACTCGAGCAGATTGGCTCGTAGTATCGCTGTAAGGAAAGCTGAGATTTGAGCTGGTCAATGCGGGGCTTGCGGAGCGGATGCGCCGGAGCTAGGATGCAGCCTGAAGGAGAGCCCACCAATGACGACAGCGACAAAACCAGCACGCAGGCTGGGCCAGTTCGGGCCCTCGGTTTTTCCCCTGGCACTCGGCTGCATGGGAATGAGCGGAATCTACGGTGCAACCGACGATGGTGAGTCCGTTGCCACCATCCATGCAGCGATCGATGCGGGCGTCAACCTTCTCGACACCGGAGATTTCTACGGGATGGGCCACAGCGAAATGCTGGTTGGCCGCGCGCTCCGTATTGGACGCGATGAGGTGCTGCTTTCCGTAAAGTTTGGGGCGCAGAGATCACCCAGCGGTGCATGGATGGGATTTGACGGCCGCCCTGCAGCGGTCAAGACCTCCCTGGCCTACTCGCTCAGACGCCTGGGCGTCGACTACATCGACATTTACCGGCCAGCCCGGCTGGACCCCAATGTGCCCATAGAGGACACCATTGGAGCCATCGCCGACATGGTGAAGGAAGGCTATGTGCGCCACATCGGCCTGTCGGAAATGGGTGCCGACACCATCCGTCGCGCGGCGTCCGTGCATCCGATCTCCGATTTGCAGATCGAGTACGCGCTCATCAGCAGAAGCCCCGAAGCGAAGATTTTCCCGGCACTCGAAGAACTTGGCATTGCCGCGACAACGTATGGAACTCTCTCGCGGGGCTTGCTCTCAGGCTCACCGCTGACCGGCAAGGGCGACTACCGCGCCCACCTGCCACGATTCTCGGGCGACAACCTGGCGCAGAATCAAAGGCTCGCCGCCCGCCTCGCGGAAATTGCAGGTGACCGTGGGATTACGCCCGTACAACTCGCAATCGCCTGGGTGCTCGCCAAGCAAAGCTGGATCGTCCCCGTAATCGGAGCCCGGACGCGAGCGCAGGTCTCTGAAAGCCTGGGCGCGTTGGACGTTAACCTGACGGCCAACGAGATTGCTGAAATTGAAGCGGCGATCCCGGCCGAAAAAGTTGCCGGCACCCGCTACGACCCCGTGCAGATGAAGAATCTCGATAGCGAGAAGTAGACTGAGCGAATGACGCAACGAATGGAACGAATTTCGATTGTCAGAACGGACATCACTACACTGGCCGTCGATGCCATCGTGAACGCCGCCAACAGCTCCCTGTTAGGCGGAGGGGGAGTGGACGGCGCAATCCACGACGCCGCGGGCCAAGGACTCTTGGAGGAATGCCGCCAACTGGGCGGCTGCGAGACCGGTCACGCGAAACTGACCAGGGGCTACCAACTCCCCGCCAAGCATGTCATTCACACCGTTGGGCCAGTATGGAACGGCGGAAACCATAAAGAGCCCGAACTGCTCACAAGTTGCTATAGATCATGCTTCCACCTCGCCAGGGAGCACAACCTTCGTACCCTCGCATTTCCCGCCATCAGCTGTGGGGCCTATCGTTTCCCTCTCAAGCTCGCCGTCGAAATCGCGATGCGAGAAACTCTGGCCGAACTGAACGAAAATCCTGCGATTGAGAAGGTAACCTTCGCCTGCTTTGATAACGCCGTTTACCAAGCCTATCTGGCAGAAGCCGCCAAAGCAGAAAAGCGATGAGCGCCGCGATGAATCGAATCAAGTGTGGCAATGGGGCAGGAAAACCCCGCCTCATCGTCTGCGAACGCCCGCTATTTCAACTGCACCTTGATCAACACATCTGAATCCAGATCAATGTCTTCCTTGACCCCTTGCAGAATCGTCGTCCAGTCGGCGTCCAGATGGCGCCCGAGGCTCACCCCCGGCATCGTGCTTCCCAGCGGGATATTGTCCTCGTCCCTGACGTTAGGCCCGCCCAGCCCCGCATTGGGATCCAATCCATTCGAGGAACCCACCCCACGGCCAGTGTTTGACGTATCGCTGTTGACGCCTTGGCTACGACCCAATACGGAATTCGGTCCCAGCCCATCCTTCGGCGCCAGCGAGGGACCAATCGCCACCACCATCCCATGAACCGGAACCGCCGCACCGCCCTTCACGTCAATCTCGTCTAGCCGGAAACTCATCATCGAGTTCCCATTGCCATCCTTCTTTGACTTGATGATCGACACCTTGCCGGTAATCTTCGATCCCTTGGGAATCTCGGTTCCGTCCGTCAACTTCCACGACTTCAGGATCTTGGCCGAGATGACATCCCCCACCTTGGCATTCTTGGTGCTCAGTTTGCCGTCGATCTTGGCCACCATCACCAGGCCTTCAGGCTGCGCCGCGGGAGCCTGGCCGAACGCCTGGTTAAAAACCGGCAACAGTGCCGCAGTTGCCAAAATGGCAGTGGCGCGTCTACGCAGAACAGTCATGGGCCCTCATTCCTTTGCTTCGCGACGGTTTTCAGCTGCTTCGCATCCATGCGAACAGCCCGTCTGCAATTCTCAGCAGAAGGGTAAGGGAAAGTCAAACGCAAATTGGGACTTGCCGTCCCTATCCAGCGGTTGTCCGGTACAACGCCACCTTGATCATGACGCTCGAATCCAGCCGGATGTCCCGCTTCACGCCCCGAAGCTCCGTCGCTCGTTCCGCGTCGAACTTCGCTCCGAGTTTGACGCCATCCAGGGTGCTTCCCTTGGGAATATCCGGGTCCCCGCGATTCACGGCTGGACCGGCGCCAATGGCGGGGTCAAGCCCAGCGGTCGAACCCACTCCGCCGCGCCCCAGAACCGAGTCGTAGCCCAGGCCCAC